>Ga0224506_10000726_pt1 | contig 26153 bp, 22 predicted proteins | sample SF_Jan12_sed_USG_2_FD_169108 | JGI IMG/M metagenome (GOLD analysis project Ga0224506, IMG submission 169108) | Sediment microbial communities from San Francisco Bay, California, United States - SF_Jan12_sed_USGS_8_1 | ecosystem: Environmental > Aquatic > Marine > Sediment | place: USA... | reverse complement strand
TAGCATTAACATATAAGTAATGCTAGATTATGAACTATTGTAATTCAGTTTAAAAACTACTGAATTGAAAATTGAGTCACAAATTGATGTATATACAAAAATTATCATGTAACTATTGCTAATTTAATAATATTCAATGGCAAATAAACGATTCAATCTAATATAATTTCTGCAAGAAATTAATGAATAAGTAGTTGAATAAAATCAAACAATATATTATCAAAAAATAACGAATCTATTATAATAAGAACTTTTAAATAAATTCACTGGAATTTTAGTTATGGCTAATTCAAATCCAAATCAAGCAATCATAATTGATAATGGTTCTAGTTATATGAAATGTGATTTCAACAATTTTGAATTGCCTAGATATGTGACTCAAACAGTAATTAGCAATCCAAAACCGAAATTCAAATCAGAAGGATATCATAAAGATTATCAAATTGGATCCTTTGCATTACAGGTTCCCCCTGAGAATTTTAATACGGTTTTTCCAATTTGTAACGGTAAAATGCGACATTGGGATGAGCTAAAGCAAATTTGGTCGGATATTTTTTATTCACAATTAAGAAGTAGTCCTAGTGAACATTTAGTTTTGATATTAGATCATATTCATAATGGATTGAAAAACCGTGAATTAATGGTTGAATTCATGTTTGAAACTATTAATTTTCCAGGATTATATTTAATAAACCAACAAGTATTATCATTATATTCCTTACAGAAAACAACAGGGATAATAATCGATTTGGGAGGTACTACTACCACAATTGTACCTTTTTATGAGAGTAGCTGTTTATTTGACGCATACCCCTCAAATAAGATAAAAAAATATTACATTGCAGAATATGGGAGTGAATATATAAATCAGTTTATCAGAAAACATTTACTTGAGTTTAATGTTGACATTCCATCCTTCACAAATAGTATTAAAGAAGAATATTGCAGTGTTTCTTCATCTAGTGAAGAATTTGAAAATTTTGAGGTGTCAATAGAAGAGAATTCTACGAAACCTAAAATAGATTCACCAGATGTAAAAACAAGAACTTTGGACCTAACAAATATGACAAACATAGATATCCATAATTTTGTTACAAATGAATTATCAAGTATCCTGAACACTGCATCAGAATTGTATTTTCAACCCAAATTACTAGATATATCTTCAAAATCACTCCCTACACTTCTAAAAGAAGTTGTAATTGCTATAACAGATTTAGAATTGCATAATTCAATTACTAAAGAATTATTGGAAAATATTTGTATTGTTGGTGGCGGAGCTCAATTACAAGGTTTGCATCCACGAATGAAAACAGAATTAAGGGAGATCATATCTAGTGATTATAAATATAATATTATTTTTTCTGAAAATCCATTGTATTCAAGCTGGATGGGAGGAGCTATTTTAAGTAGATTAGGCAATTTTTTCAGATTAGTTACAAATCAAAAAGAATATCATGAAGATGGAATGAATATTATGAATAAATTTTATTAATTAAATTCAAGTCTCTTAATTTGGGAAATTTAATTTGTTTCATGGAATATTCACACTATTTACCATTCACCATTTCCAATATGCCTTTTCCCATTTAAATAATCTTGATGCCTATCAGTGACTTCTAGAATGAACCATAGACCAATTAACAAAATAAGGAGTAAGATAATTAACGTATATTTTGTGGTAATCATCAAATTGAAACCAAGAAGTTTTGAGAACAAATTTATTGATGATAACCAAATCAAAGGACCTATTGCAGCACTAACTTTACCAAATATATTTGCAATTCCAAAATAATTGGAAGTACGTGAAGGAGGGGCCAATTCTACGATCATTTGTCTTTGTGATACCCAAGTACCACACAAAGCAGGTCCTGTGAAAATTCCGATTATGTAAATAAAATAACTTGGTACAGTGAAAATTCCAAAATTGTAATTTGTTATCAACGCGAGAATCAATGAAATTATCCATAACATACCTTTCAACAATACATTGAAGATCAATTACTCATCACCTTAATATTACTCATTTTCTTTCTAGCATTAGGATTTGAAATTCTACTTGATATTAAAGATATCAGTGGGGATAGAACAATTGGAAGAAGGTCACTTGCTGTATTAGTTGGACCAAAAAAACATCGATTATATCACTGATATGTTTTATAATTGTAATTTTTTGTTCTATGATTGTTTTCATCCATGATCTTTCTTGTATATACATACACACGTTCAGCCCAAACCCTGCCTACCGTCGCCAGACTCCCACACATATAATGTAGGATTAGCAGAATCTTCATTCTGTGGCTTCTTTCTGCTTCTTAACCCATTAGGTTTCATCGAAGTCAGGATTTCCGTGTTATTTAACATTAGCCGATCACTCACAAAGTTATTGTAATTTAACTTTGATTACTAACGCATCTCCATTGGAGATTAGAACTTCTCATTGATCTATATTAGATATTTGAGCCTTCGGTCATTCTATTCAATATAGGGTGTGACCTAGTTCTTCTAGCATTAACATATAAGTAATGCTAGATTTTGAACTATTGTAATTTCAGCTTAAAAACTACTGAATTGAAAATTGAGTCACAAATTGATGTATATACAAAAATTATCATGTAAATTCACTTTATTTTATCATAGGAATGGTAATTACAGGAGTTTTGATGTTATACGCATCAATATCATTAATCGTAAGACCCTATAATATTACCTATGCGATGAATACAAGAAAGCTAGATAGATGGTGTTTTTGGAGTTTATGGATTACAATTATAATAATATCGAATTTTTAGAACCAATAATTTAATTGATTTTAGAAGATTGAAACATAATTTTCATTTAATTATTGATGAAACAAATATAATTCCCATTTTAATCAGTATGTCAAAGTAATAATTATTACATACAGAATGTCTGATTGATTATTGAAACCGAAAAAAGACCCCATCGAATTTATGAATAGAATGCTAACTTCTTATAAATCAGTCCATAATGAGACATATTGGGAGGAAATCTCACCTTTCATTAATAACACTAACAATAACCGAATTCTTGATATTGGATGTGGACCAGGTCTGCTATTGCAGGATATGTTTAATCGTTTTAAATTCAAACATTTAATTGGTTTAGATTTATCCCCTATAATGTTAGAAAAAGCCAAAGAGATTCTTGAATCAACCCTTGATCATGGCCATTTTACTCTAATAGAACAACATATGCAAGAAAATCCGATATTACCACCTGATTTGGATTTAATTGTATCATCTCGCGTTCTAAGATCATTTGATAATTTAGATGAAGTGATGTCAAATATCAAAGATTCGCTAAATTCTGATGGCAAATTAATAATATTAGACTGGATATATGCACCCATCAATAGCTATGATAAATGGTTTTCACAAAGAGAAGGATTTGAAGATCTGTCAAAGGCAGAGATTATTAGATACCATAGAAATTTTGCAAGATATACTATTCAAGATTGGTATTTCATCCTTGAAGCATTTGATTTCAATCCAGTTCATTCTTTTCAACCGGGTGATACTTTTTGTTGTATTGTTGCAACTCATAAATAATGAAAAAGGATTTTGTAATATTTATTGCTTTGTTAATAATGTTGAATACATTTGGGATTGTTTAATCGATAGAGTGAACTTTACAGTAACTCATATTTCTCTATCTTCATCTATTTCTTCTTCATTCAGTTCTTCATCATCTCCACCATCAGTTAAGGGTGAAAGTAGCTCTGAAGAAGATGGATTTCTCAATTTCCCTATACTTTCATTAATCGGACTTGCAATTTCAATTTCCGTCTTCCGAAAAACAAAAAAAGTTGCTCAAATTGTGGTTGATAAAATTAATAATTTAAGAAAATAAAACAAATTTGTTTATTATTAGAACTTACATACAATTAATTTGATTATTGTTAGATATTATTTTTTTGGTAAATTCCTTTCAATTCGTTGTTTGTTCAGCTCTTTGTTCAATTTTTTCCGTGAGATAATTAGTTTAGGAATGGTAGGGAAGAAGTCTTTCATGGAAACAAATCCACCTCTATATAGTACTTTCAATAATCTTGGTAACATAGGTATTCTCATTCTTGGTACAGGATAGACATGACGATCGATTATAATTCCTTGTAATACATTTTTAATTGATTTTGGATTATTCCATTCAGCTCTATATATTATCTTTTGATCTTCTCCAATTACATAAGCCCAGTTAGGTAAAACGCTATACAATTTATGGGTCGTGCCTGAAATATCATCAATTAATATTAATCGATTTTCTTTATCTTTTAGCTTAACTTTACTTGCATATAATTGTTTTTCCCTTATATTTATTGGATAAGGTTGCTTTTCTCCCGGATGAGCTTCTCTGACATAGAGTACAAGGAAGATAAAATCGGGAAATTCATCGGCTAATTTATTCATTGGTTTGATATTATTAACATAGAGAGGACATGTGTAACTGCCTGCTTCAAGAATAACCTTTTTACCTTTAAAATCTGAAAGTTTAATGTGTTTTCCATCAAGAGTAGAAACTTGAAAATCAGGAGCATATTCACCAATTTCAGGTCCTCCTGGATTTTGAAATGTAAAATATTCCAATCTAAAGTTTTTATATTGATAATCTGTAACTTTATTTTCTATCTTTGGGTTATTCATTGATTGTCCTCCGGTTTGTTCCAATTTTTCTTCCATACTTATATTTCTCAATAATTAAATTAAATCTTTTTGTCACTTAGTTTGGGGATTCTAAATATATTAATTTATAAAAGTATGATAAATGATATCATAAGTGAATAATATGAATAATTTATATGAAAATAGTGAATATATCCAGCAATCGTTTAAATACATTGGCTTGACGATGTATGAAACAAAATGCTATTTAGTCTGTCTGTCTTTAAATTATGCAACAGCTGTAGAAATAGCAAGTATTTCAAATGTACCTAGATCTAAATCCTATGAAGCTCTGATTTCACTTACATCCAAAGGATTTTTAGAAAAAATTCAAGGAAGACCAATGAAATTTAGAGCTATTCAACCCTCCAAAATTCTTAAAATTCAAAAAGATACAATGCTATCCAATTTAGATAAAGCAGCTGTAGAACTGGAAGAAATTTGGAATAGACGAGATCATGCAGATGATCAGCAAATTCGCATTATTCAAGGTAGTCAGTCTATTGTGGATGCAGGGTATGCCTTATTAAGAAAAGCTATGAAAAGAGTAATTATTGGCCTGCGTTTTTACTTCCCCGATGAATTGGATAAACTACTAAAAGTTTTATTTTATATCCACCAAAATGGCGTAGAAATTGATATTATAATATTCCCTGATATAAAAAAAACAATAGATAAAATATACATATCAAAACTCAAGAAAATAGCAAATATAGTTGAGGGACCAATTCCAGTTCGAATTATTGTGGTAGATTATGAAAATATGTTGTTAAATGCCCCTATTTACAGAAATGGTGATATTGATTTGGTTTTCTCACAAGCGATAATGCTAAAAAATAAAAATTTTGTAGAAATGATGGATAAATCATTGAAATTGACAATTGAAATTTTATCGAATAAAGAAGAAGAATAGATATATTTACCATCTAATTGATATATGGTTCAACAACTAGTAAATGATCTCATCTAGTTTATAGTTATTGATTTCTACAACTAATCAACAGAACCGTTATAGGATTTTGTGTACAGTAAAATGATTAATAACGTAATACTATTTTATCTAATATAAAGTTATTAATATTACATATTTATTACTTATTTTTGTCACTATATGGGTAATGAATTTGATAACATTGAGTTGCATAAAATATATCCAGATGTCATTGTATGGACTCAAGCAGAAATTTGCACTGGTGATTCATTAAATGCTCAATTAGATCACATAACTCAAATATTAAATCAAAGGGAAAATTTTATTTTGATTACAGATGGAAGAAATTTAAAACAAAGACCCACAGTTGAGGATAATTTAGCAATTAAAAATTTTCTAAAAAATAGTATAAATCTCAAACATGTGATTTTCATTGATTCAAAGTTTAATAAACTAATAAAGTATTTTTTGAGATTTCAATTTGATAAAAAAATTCCCATTCCTTATACATTAGTCAAAAATAGTGAAGAAGCATTTAGAGAAGTTGAAAAAATAATTCCAGAAAAAATATCATAATTTATTTAGTAGTATTCGGCTTAATTCATGGTTTAATCATGATTTTAGTATTATTGAGTTTTTGAATTATCCACTATTATATAATAAATACTTAATTAATAAATAGTCTTATCATTAATTTAAATCAAAATAAGGTGATTTATATTTTAATGAGTATAATAAAAATTAATCGTTTATGAGATATATGAAAATAATATTAAGCGTGTCACTGATAACCTTGTTATTGATGACATCAATGGCAGAAGGACAATCATTACCAACTAATATTTCTGTTGGTGATGAATTTTCCTATACAATGAAAAGCTTTTCATCTCTAAAGATTAATGAAACGGCTTACGAAAATGAAGGAGAACATGAAGAAAAATTAGACATTGAAGTTACAGGTATAAATGAATCTCATGTTGAATATACAGCAATAAACAAAGACGATGTTAGTCAAGATACAGCAGCAGAATACAATGGCTGGGTCTTGATGTATTTAGTCGGGTTATTGATAATTTACTTTGCATTAGTATTTTTTGAACCGGACTCATTTTCATTTGAGGAACCAGAAACATCTGATGATACTGTTGATGAAGAAGATTTCTGGGTACCTCTATTCATATCAACAGATAATATGACAATTTATAGTGAAATGGAGACGGAAATGAATGAGGTAACATTTGATGATCTTGATGGTGCTTCGGATGATTCACATGTAGAAGCTTCATATGACGAAGATAAATCTTTTGAAATGGAATATCTCTTAGAAGTTACAAATTCGTCTAGCAATTGGTCAACCTATGTTTATTACGAATTTGTTGTAGAGCTTGATCTAGAACAAAGCATTGCAAAGTATTTATCAATGAATTTAATTATGGAGATTAAAGTTGGAGATGCATCCCAAAGATATGAATTAGAAATGGAGGCTTATGAAGGATTTAGACTATTTGGTTTGAATACCTCCCCACTTTGGTTCTTTGTATTTTCTATAATTTCAATTGCTGTATTTACTAATAAGAAAACAAAGATGTTGTAAACCAACCCATTCAACTAAAAAATTATCATTTCGTTATAACACAATTTTATCATAGAGGAATCATTAAATTTTAACTTTATTTAAACAATTTATATAAAAAATGTATAAAAAAAATAAAAAGTTTGGATTACCGAAAATGAGTTATTTAGACTAAGATGAGCTTTAAATATACGAATTACTTAATTTGTTCGGTTATCCTAACAAATTGGAAAATGATTCATATGACAAAACAATATATGATTTCTAAAAATACCCTTATTGGTATTGCAATCTCCACCTTTTTAATCGGAATTATCATTGGTGGGATAATAGGTTACTTTGCTTCACCTACGGATGGGGAAAATTTTGATTTACCAGAAATGGATAGTTTCAGAATGGGTTTCATGCCGACTTCACCAGAAAATGTTGATACAGTGACAACGAATGCAGAAGAATTAGCATCTTTTCTTTCCTCAAAAATGGGTATAGATGTAGAAATATATCCAATTACAAATGGATATGAAGATTTAATTTTAGCATTTCAAAATGGTCAAATTGATGCAGCATTTATGGATGGTGGACCAGCTCATTTTGTAATTGAGGGAGGTTGGGGTAATGTCATGCTGGCAGAATTACGTTCTGCGAACAATCAACCCTATTACGATTCAGTTGCTTGGGTTCGTGCAAATAGTAATATAGATTCTTTATCAACAATGCTTGATGGAAGTTATATTAGTTCTCATACTAGTGCCACAGGTACTGCAGGAATGATCATGCCAATCGGTACGTTAATTGATGAAGGTTACATGCAAACACAAAGTGATGATGATACTCAGACCTTACTTGCAAGATATTTCGCATCCAGTGAAATTGGAGGGAGCTATGGTGGTGCACTTCAAAGAGTTCTTGATGGTCAAGCTGATGTCGCTTTTGTCAGGGATACCACACCAACAGATTTATTTCCAGATAGAGTAGATGAACTAAGATTACTCCATACATTTGGAAGAGTACCTTCTCACCCGATCGTAGTTTCATCACAACTTGCAGAGGGTTGGAGATTTAGATTTGTTAATGCAATGTTAGAATTAAACATGCCTGAAAATGTAGATCTACTTTCCTCATTATATGGAGCACCTGGATTAGTTGGTGCCAATAATGTACACATTAAGGATTTATCTGACGCAATACGAAATCTTCCATGGCTCGAAGATGAGATACTAGGATAAAATAAATATAAAAAGAGTTATTAAAATTTAATAAATATATAAATTCGCAACTTTTGAATTTATTAAAATAAAAGTAAACAAATGCTATGTGCTTGGAATCTATAAAGTTAAATATATTCGGGTGTCCGAACATTTAGGAATACTAGCATATTTGACCGGAACCTCCAATTTCAAGAGACATTTATTTTGATAAATGAGGTGTGTTAAATTAATGCCATTACACTATGGTGGTTAAATCATGGCAACTGTAGATCATAGTAATAATTACATTTTTCTTCATGATATCCATGCAGGATACAAAGGAATAAAGATTCTAAATAACATTAATTTGAATATTAAGAAAGGATCAATCACTGCTATTATTGGACCAAGTGGGGCAGGTAAAACTACTTTATTTAAAATTATTTTAGGTTTACTTAGACCATCTAATGGAAAGATAACCATTGACGGCGTCTCCCCCACAGTTTTCAATAAAAAACATGGAAAAATTGGATATATTCCTCAAAATCTGGGTTTAATAAAAAATCTGACTGTTAAATCAAATATATTGTTAGGTGCCTTGGGTAGAACCTCAAATATTGCGAGTTTACTAAATTTATTCAGCATAGAAGATCATGAAATGTGTGAAGAAATTTTGAACTCCTTGGAAATAAAAAGTAAAGAGAATCAAAAAATAACCTCTCTTAGTGGTGGTCAGAAGAAAAGAGTAGCTATTGCTAGAGCATTTATGAATAAACCAGATTTACTTATCGCAGATGAGTTTCTCAGTGAACTTGACGATTTGAACATCAAAAAAGTAATGAATTTGGTAAAGAATAAGGCTAAAGAAACAAATATGACCGTAATTTTAGTTGAACATGATATAGGTACTGCATTAAAATATACAGATCAAATTGTATTGGTAAAAGATGGAGAAATCAAAGGAGTTTTTGAGAGTAATCAAGTAGAACCCAGTATTCTTGATGAGGTATTCTATAATGAGTGATGATATTCAATTAAAAACTACACTTCATTCAGATTCAACTACAAGTACCGAATTTAATTCCAAATCAATTAAATCCAAAATTTTTAGACTTGATATTTTATTTATCTTAACTACAATTCTAGTTATTATTCTAATGTTTGAATTTAAATTTCTTAATATATTTAGTCGTTCTTCTTTATCATCAGTAATCAGTTTTATCAGTAGTAATTTTTGGCCTCCAAATACAAGCGAAGTAGTACAGCAAAATATTCGGTATGCAATGCTAGAAACCATTAAAATGTCATTAATTGGTACATATTTTGGTACTCTCATGAGTTTACCACTCTCAGTACTTGCAGCTAGAAATTTAATGCCAAATTATGTTTCAACACCTTTTAGAATACTTCTAGCAGGGATTAGAACAGTCCCTTCTCTCATTTGGGCACTTATTTTTGTAGTATTATTTGGTCTTGGACCTAGATCAGGAACCCTAGCACTCGCAATTTATACCATGGGATATCTTGGAAAATTCCAGTATGAAACATTTGAAGGATTATCAACCGAAGCATTTGAGGCACTCAAGGCTCACGGTGCATCTAGATTACAAACAATCCGATTCATTGTATTTCCAGAATCTGCAAATCAACTAATTAGTCAAGTGATTTTCATGTTTGAATACAACGTTCGTGCTGGATCAATTATCGGGTTTGTAGGTGCAGGTGGTATTGGTTTCTTGTTATCATTTTATATTAGTTATTTTCAGTTTAGTGCTTTAGTTACTGCATTATTATATTTGTTAATAACAGTAATAATAATTGATTACCTTGGTGGAAAAATCAGAGAGACATTCCAAGATGAAAATTTTGACAAATTGGAATTATAATAATAAAAATAAATTCTCAGGCAAACCCATAACCAAATAGCATACCTTTAATTTTGAAAATTTTCGATTCTTTTATTCCAGCTATTTGGAGTTCATTAAGTAAACTTTCCTCTCCGGTATGAGTAACAATATCACTTACTTCCAAATCTTCTATCATGGATTGGATAACAAAATGATCTACTTTAGGAAAGTCTTCAATAGAGGTTACAAGAATAATCCCTCCCTTTTTTACTACTCGAGTTGTATCTTTTAACCAATCTCTCATGAAACCTACATATTGTTTATCTAGACAGTCATATCCCACCAAAATTGCTCCGTCAAAAAATCCATCAGCCTCGCGTATTAACCCATTTTTGAATTTAGTCTGCATTATTTTAGGATTAATACCCTTTCGAACATACATTTCATACATTTCGTCATCAGCTAATATATACGAATTTTTCGAGTAAGTACTGATTAATTCAATTATTCGGGTATCTATATACTCTTCTAGATTAATAATTAAGATATCTTCAAAATTCGGCGTTATTCCGGTATTCATTAAAAATTCTGGAATCATTTCTTGTACTGAATCATATATATCAGTAAGAGTAAACAAACTTATTTTTTTAATTTCACCCATAACTTGACTTCCTAAATCAGTTGCCTGAATTGATTGAACTTTACCATCTACATTATCATATGATATTAATCCTCTTTTTTCTAATCTATCTAATTTATGATAAAAAGAAGATGCAGGGATTTTTTTGCCTGAATTACTTTTATGTCCAATCATAGTATTTAGATTTTCAAGTAGGTTAATTCGGAGTACATTTGATGTGGGATATCTTATGAGATTTTGGAGTATTAACATTTCTGTGACTGAAATATCCAATATCTCGGATAGATCAACTGAATGTGATTTAACTTCCTCGTGATGAGTAGTCATAATCGTCAATATTAACTCACTAATTGTATAAATATACTTTTTGTTTGAATTAATATGTAATAATCTAATATTTTCTATAATTTGTGATATCTATTTCCATATATTAAAATATAATAATTATTTTATAGATTTATTAATTCCAATTTTTGGAATGTTCTATTCAAGGTAATAATAATGATTTCATCGAAAAATCTAACGAATCTTATTGATAAAGGAAAGATACCAATAATCATATTTTGGTTTCTTTTCACAGTAACCATAGTTGTAAATTTTGCACCTAATTTTCTTAATGTTACAACTAATGAATTTAAACCTCCTGATGGTACTGATGCTGCCAATGGACAAGTATTAATGAATGAGTATTTTCCAACTACATCCACCCAAGAAGGACATTTAATTGTTGCTCACACCGAAACATCATCCATTATTGGGGATGAATTACGCGAATTGACATTATATTTAGTAGAAGACCTCTTCTCAACATATCCAATCGAATATAGAAGTGCATCTGGATATTATATATTTGATAATACCGATCTAGATAGTCTAAAATATCAATTTGTATCTGAAGATAATCAAACATCATTTATACAATTAACATTTAATGCGGATCAAGCTAAACAACAAGAAATCACCCATTATATCCGTGAGAAGGTTGATGAATTCCATCTAGATCAGATTGAAGTGTATACTACTGGTCAATCAGCCCTTCAAATAGATACAGACGAGTCAATTGAACGAGATTTATCTAAAATTGATTCAATAACCATCCCCATAGTTTTTATTGCAATAGCAATTTTACTTAAAAATTGGAGATATTTCTTAATCACGTTCTTTCCAGTAGTTATGACAATTGGAATTACATTTGGAATATTGGAAAGATTGATTGTAAATGATGTTGTTACAATACAATCATTTGTACCAAGTGTATTAATTTCTCTGGTGTTAGGAATAAGTGTGGATTATTCATTATTTTTGCTCACAAGATTTAGGGAAGAAAGATTAAATGGAAAATCAGTGTTAAATTCGGTTCAAAAAATGATGAAACATGCTGGTCACACGGTGTTTACTTCTGGACTTACTCTGACAATATGTATGTTAGGATTGATTTTCTTTCCAGTTGTTATGCTATCATCCGTTGGATATGCAATATCAATTGGTATTATTTTGTTACTTACGATTAATTTAACCTTGACTCCTTCATTGTTATTACTTTTTGGTAATTGGATTGAAAAAGAAAGAAAAACTGAAGAAAAAACATCAGATAATTCTGAAAAATCAACATCTAAATCTTTTTGGTACAAGATTGGATGGGCATCCACCAAGTATAATGTACTCCTTCTTGGAATCATTCTATTGTTAACCCTACCACTGGCAACTCGAATAATTGATACAACACCGGATAGCCAAGTTGAATTTTTTGCTCCAAGGGGTAGTGATTCTGCTATTGCCTTTAATTACCTACAAGAAGACTTTGGTCCCGGTGCTATTGCACCTGTGAATATTATAGTAGTACCAAATGAGGGTAATGTTTGGACTTCAAGTGTATTTTCAGATCTTCATTATTTTATTAATAAGGCCTTGCAACAGACTGAAATCGAGGAAAGATCTGTTTTCTCTCATACCTACCTAAATGGTAGTGCAATAGCTTTTGAGATTGCTATGGCATTTACAACTCTAGATTCAGGATATTATAATTTATCCCAAGCTCAATTATATAGACAATTTTCTTCTCAATATGTTTCCTCTACTGATGGAAAGGAAAATGCAGCTGCACTTGTTCAAATAATACTCCCTGTTGACCCATTTGCACCCCAAGCTAAGGAAATTGTAGATCAATTAGAGCAAATTGCACATGATACGTTTACAGAAAAATATTCGTTTGGATTCACAGGATCGACAGCAACTTCTAAAGAAATTATAGATGAGACCTACAGTAATTTCCCCATGATGATTATCCTTGTAATAATATCGATATATGCATTGGTAGGAATCATGTTTAGAGCCATCGTTTTGCCTGCTAGATTAATTACCACAGTTGGATTAACTATTGCATTCATATATGGTGCAGCTCAAGTTGTATTTGAGGAAAATACATTTGTTAATTCTATATTTCCCTCTCTTGATGGTGTTTCGGTTGTCTTCTGGATGGTTCCTGTTATGAGTTTTAGTATTATTCTTGGTTTAGGTATTGATTACGATATTTTTACCATAGAACGAATAAAGGAGAATGTATGGGATGGTATGCCAAATAATGAGGCTATTGCACAAGGTATAGACAAAACAGCTAGGGTAATTACAGGAGCAGGTATTATCATGATGATAGCTTTTGGAGGGATGATGTTTTCAACCTCTTATATCCTCATGCAATTTGGGTTTGTGCTATCATTTGCTGTATTATTAGATACATTTCTTGTTAGAACGGTCCTAGTCCCTGCAATTATGTCTTTTGCAGAGAAATTAAATTGGTGGCCAAATAAACCACCTAACAAATAAGAATGTAGGATCACAATGAAATCAATGAGAATATAACAAATAGTCAAATGTTAAATGATATATTGAAAAACTATTACATAATTAGTATTTTATGAATAATAACAAGGTAATACAATTTATTTTCATTATTTCTTCTGCATATCTTGTTATTTACATATTTTCCATTGCTATCTCAAGCATCATCCAAGGTGAATTTCCCAATATAGAACATACAGAAGCCCAAGCATATGGAATTTTATTTGTCTTTGCATTTGGAATGGTGTTTGGTATTAGTATATTGACATATCTTTTTCCTGATTTTCGACATAAGATTCATGGTCGCGTTCTTCCAGCAGAAGCTTCACCATTTGAGATATTATTACACATAAGTACTGAAGATGAAATTAAGATTTTATTAGCAACTAAAGAATTATTGCCAAAAGCATATAAATTTGAAGTTGCAAAAAAATCAGGATTATCCAGAATGAAAACACATCGAATTATACTTAGACTTGAAGAAAGAAATATATTAAGAGTCGAAAGAGATGGTAGATATAGTAAAATCTATTTTACTGACTGGTTATCCATTTCAACCTAAAAATTCTTCTTTCTAATTTGTGTTTACAATTAATTATTTAACCTAAATATCTTTCTTGGTAAATTTCATAAACGCAAGGAAAAGTGAAAATATCGAATACAAAGTGAGAATTAACAAACTTTCAAATATGATATCCCAATCTATATCTAAAAATAATACACTCCAAACCATTCTCTTCATTGCAGGTGAAAGTAAATATTTTGCATAATCTGCTTTTAAAACACCTCCACCAATCTCAGTAATCATAAATATGATAAATGTCACAGAAGAGACAGTAGTTCCCGAATTAGTAAAAGGAGACAGTGAGATAGCCAATATTGCAACGACAAAACAACCCAATGCAGCGAATGAGAAGAACAAAATAATTCTCCACCAAATCTCATCTTCAGGAATAATGACATTTATAGATGATGGACCATAAAATTCAACTCCATAAAATACATCATATCCGATAATATACCCTATAAATAATGAGGAAAATGCAAAAGCAATAAAGAAGATGAAAGTTAGGACACCTTGTGATAATATTTTCTTTATTAAATACATTTGTCTTGAGACGGGTTTAGTCAGACTTAAAGTAAGTGTTCCAGTAGCTGCTTCCAAAGATACAGTATCAGATGCCATCATTGCAATTATAAGAGGGGCGAAAATATGCATGGCAAAATTCATAGATCTAATGACCATTTGCCATCCATCAAGTTCTGGAGAATTCGGATAGGATTGTTCAGCTTCAAATCCAGCCTCAATAGCCAACCATAATAAAACAGGAAGAAATGACAGTCCAATCATACCCACATATGTTTTAGTATTATATTTGATTTTTTCTAGTTCAGATTTCATTTTTCTTCTCTCCTCTGAATTGTTTCATTAATACAGGTATAGTAAAATGCAATGTTACAAGAACTACGCCTATTAAGACAAGAACCAGCATATTCTTTATACCTTTAATAAAATTGATATTAAAAATACCATAAAGAAGCAATAAATGTACACTTATGAGAACTAACACCATAATACCTCTAAATATCACATTATGATCTAAATTCAAACTCCTTTCATTAATAATACGCATTATGAATTTCCTCCTGAATTAAAAGCAGTAGCCAGATGAAAGACGATTATCCCAAATATAATGATAAACAAGATGAGATTTATCAATCTATCCCTACTCTTAGTTTCATGTTCACTCATACAATAATCTCCTTAGTTTGATTCAGATAAAAATCTTCCAAGCTCATTTTTTCATCCTCAGATAAATAGTACACATTAATTCCAGTACTTACCAATTCATCCACTAATTGTTTACGAGTTATTGTATCTAAATGAACTCGAATCCAAGCTCCATCCTTAACTTCAAATTGAATATTCATTTTGAGTAATTTATCCTTTGTTGCTTCTACATTTGAAACTTCAATGGACACGAGTTTTTTGGATGGAAGCAATTCATCAATTGTTCCCTGTGTAACTTGAGATCCATTTTTTATGACCATTGCATGGGTACATATTTGTTCTATATCCCTTAACCGATGACTAGAGAGGAATATTGTAATGTTATTTGTCTTATTTAGATGAGTAAGTAGTGATTTTATTTCTATAACACCTTTGACATCTAAACCACTAAATGGTTCATCAAGGAGGATTAATTCAGGATCACCTAGCAGAGCTTGTGCTAAACCTAATCTTTGTTTCATACCAGTTGAATAAGTCTTTATCTTTCTATCTGCAGCATATTCAATTCTCACTAAATTTAATAATTCATCAATTTCATCTTTACTAGAATTACCTTTTAACCTAGCTAACTGCTGGAGTTGTTGTCTGCCTGTTAGAAATGGGAGAAAACCGGGAGTTTCTATAAGTACACCAATTTTTTTGGCAATATCCACTCTTTGATTTCTTGCATTCAATCCAAAAATTGTATAATCGCCACTTGTTGGATATGTTAAACCAGTCAACATTTTCAATGTAGTCGATTTTCCTGCACCATTCTCACCAAGAAATCCAAAGATAGAACCCTCTGGAACTTCTAGATTTAAATTGTTCACTGCTAGTTTATTACCGAATTTTTTTGTTAAATCCGATGTTTGAATTATATTCATAGCATATACCTATTGGTAATCAATTAAATTAAGGTTTGAGGGTGAAATAGATTACAATAACATTACAATCGTTGTTACAATAATAACATAATATGTTATTGTCTATTTTGAAGTCTTGATTTGATATTCAAAGAAAAACAAAAATTAAAGAGAGGATTAATCGTGGTTTTGATCACAAATAATTAAAATTTTTTTTATAATCAATCTCGGAGATTAGATTAAATAAAATTTAATCTGTATGCAATTCTTATGATTTAAACTTAATTATCTCAAATTGATTTAGGTAATATTGTAATTTAAAGAAATAGATAAGACGAAGGGAAATGAATTTGTTTAAAAAGAGAAGTGTTTACTTAATAATGATTGGGCATGATTACTCAACTAATTAATTCTATTAGAAAAATGAATTGGTTAATACCAATTTTACTTATTCTTACTATAAGTAGTTCAATCGCAATATTATATGATACAAGTGATGTGAGCATAGAGAACACAACTTCTAAGACTATGAGATGGGATCCTTCAGAAAAATACGTCACAACTATATCATCATTTCAAAATTTAATTTATTTTGATGAGTTAGGAAATACAGATAGGGAAATTGAAATTTTTCTTGATCAAGATGACAAAGTAAATTTAATTAATTATATTTGGATTGAAAATAACTCTAAATTACTTATTTTTGGAAATTTTCAATATAATTACTCATCTGTGATGGCAATACTAGATTATCCTTCTATGCAACCAGCATCGTATCATATATTGAATTCTAGAGAAGGTAGAATTGATGCCATTGCATACTCTTCTGCAAATTCAATCGTAGCATTTGCTATGGCTTATTATGAAGATCCTAGTAATAATTATATATACACACTTAATACCTATAATCTAATAAATGAAACATTTAATACCGTAGAAAATATTGCTTATATTGATCAAATCGATTGGATTGATAATGATCAGGTTTTAATTGCATCAAGTGAATCTTATTTAAGTTATTATAACAATGATTTGACTTTATTAAAAGTAGAGAGCCCAGGATGGGGTAGATTCGAATTTTCATCGAATCAGCAATATCTCGTAACAATATCAAGTAGAGATGTAACTATACGGGATCATAATTCTTTTCAAATACTATCCCAACATGTAATGGGGGATTATATAATATCTGCAACCTGGAGTAAAGATAATAGTAAACTTGCTTTAGGAAGTTTTGGAGGTTTATATATTTTTGATATTGATGAAAGTGGTAAATTCGGTGATTTCTTAGAAATGAAATCAAGAGAATATAATGGAATTTTCGAGTTAATGTTTAATTCTGATAATGAAATTATAATCACTAAATCTTATTTTCATCTAAAATACTGGGATATAACTTCTCAAAATGATTCGATATTGAACAATCCTGCTCGAAATTGGCTATATTTCTTAGTTTGGATTGTTTTAATTTGTCAAATTGTTTCTCTTATTTTATTATATTTGACAAATCCTAGATACAGAGATATTGGTTTAACAGTGTATCTAATCATTAATTTTCTACTTTATATCATGAGTAATCAAAATGAATTTTTATTAGGACTATTTTTATTCATTTTCTATTTAATAATTGCCTTGCTGGGCTATAGATTTATTTCAATGCTAAGAAAGAAATATCGAGTTATTCCTATCAAACCCAAGGAATACAAACAAATCACGCAGCCTAAAGTAAATCCAAATGAAATTCATGTAGAAGGTATTGGTGTGTTTAATAATTGTTGTTATAATGCAGCTAGATTAAAGGATCAGTATTGTATGTGTGGTAGAGCAATACCTAAAAATTTAATGGAATATTTTGATAATTGAATAAATTTTACATTAATCGGATTACTTAATTAGAGTTGATAGAAAATTATTAAGCTTAAATGTATAATGTAACGTTAATTCTTATTAATTTCTTATTTTTGTTTTTTTAAGTTTATTAAAAATTGGTAAACTAAAGAGAATTATGCCAAAAATTGGATTGAATGTTAATTTATCATCATTTACTGAATTATCATCAGTCCCAGCAGGAGTACTTGAAGAACTATTATTGTTATTATCGATATTATTGCCTAGGAATTCATCTAAATTAGTTTCTAAGGTATATATCTTAGATGATAAGGTATCATCTAAGTAAGTAACAATTCCGGTCATTTTATCAAATGTAGTATCACCAGTTGTTTCTGATAATACACATTCAGTCTCACTACACTCAAGATCATGAAAAACATTCTCAAAAAATAAAGTAAAATATGTTTCAAAATCCATTTGACTATGATCATCAAAATTAATTATTGTAGGATAAATTAGATTATTTCCGGGTTCATCACCAGTAATTGTTAAAAATCCGGTGATGGTTGTAAAATTTGTCCTAAATAAATCTTCTTGAGAGCTAATAATGTTGATTGTGTTTGGAGTTAGAATTTCTATTGATATATTAGATATATGATTTCCATCATAATCTTCAGTACTCCATTCCAAGACATCACCTTGTTGAAATCCATCAAAATAGGCATTTGATACAACATCTGGTGTATCATCAATAGTTAAAGTATAATCTCCAGTACCGGAATACGGAATCACTTTCAAATAAAATCCATTTGCAGAAGTAGCTCTCTCCACAATTGGGTATGAAACACCATTATAAATCATTCTGACTCTGTCACCAGTATAAATATCTAGATGAAATTGAGTCTCTACATCACCATTAAGTGTAAATATATATGTACCAGTTCCATCGAACCAATAATATATTGGATCTACACCCGAAATTGTTCCGGTATTATTACCAATTACAGCTGTAATTGGATCATCAAAGCTATCACCCGGTACACTAAATACCAACTGAGAGTTAAACGATACAGAAAAAAATAATATTAAAACAATTAAATATTTTTTCATCTAAATTATTTTGCTGATATTATATTTATATATTCGGTTATCCGGTCATATTTGTGATTAAACAAGGTTATAATGTCTTCATCAAAAATAAATATTAAAACCAAAGAAAACCCTTCAGTTAATTACTTATTTAGTTACAAGAGATGAAACTAATTTATATTATTAATTAATAACTTCAATCATAGGAAAGTGGTAATAAATATGGTAGGAGATTTATCATTAGATCAATCAGATATATCTCATTATGACAGTCAGGCAAAATTATTTATTGATAAAGCTCGTTCTCACAAAGACAAGTCAGAATTAGACAGTGCTTTATTTAATTACAAACAGGCTTTAAATGTTTATGAACAACTAGACAAAAAAATAAATATAGGTCATATATTAGTAGAAATCGGTAAAATCCAAAATAAACAGGGAGAGTTAAAGAGATGTCAAAAATCATATGAGAGAGCATTATCAATTTTATCTGATATTACACCATCTCCATCTCAAGAGATCGGTTTAGCTCATGTATATTATGAATTAGCGAATTTATCTCATGATAAAGGTGATTATGAATTAGCCATGATTAATTGGAAAAAAGCATTATCATTATATATAAAGCACGATGCTGTTTTAGAAACAGCAAAAAGTCAAAGGCATATTGGTTTTATTCTACAGGATAATAAAGACAAAAACGCGATAAAATACTTTAATGATGCTATTAATACGTTCCTGCGATTGAACGCAACAACAGATGTTGCCAACATCACGTACAGTATCGGACAAGTCTATCACGAAAATGAAAATTACCAATTAGCATTGAAAGAATATAAGAAAGCACTGGTTTTATATAAGAAAACACAAAATTCTTTTGATGAGGGTGAAACCTACTATAGTTTATGTCTAGTTTACTTAACCCTAGATAAGAGAGATGTCGCATTATCATACTTTATTAAGGCTATTCTGAATTATAGTATTAATCCAAGCTTAATTGATAAAATGGATGGATATATACAGAAAGGAAGAGATTTATTTGGTATGGAGGTATTAGAAAATCGATTTGATAGTGAAATAGTAGAATTAAATGAAAAATTAAAAAGCAATGATAAACCTCGGTTAATGGCTTATCTAAATCAACAATTAGCTATTTTTTTCAAGTTAAAAGGTGAATTTAACCAAACCATAATTCATGCAAAACTTAGTTTAGAACAATACACACAGGTGAATGATACATTCAGGCAAGGTCGTATTAATCAGTTACTAGGTATAATAAATCATCACCAGATGGACTTGGATCAGGCAATGGGTTATTATAACAATGCTATAAAGATTTTTCATCAGCTTGAAAAGTATGTGGATACAACTTACAGTTATATTGGCATAGCAAATGCTTATTTGGTAAAAGGGGAACCTAGAAATGCAATTGAATATTTTGAAAATGGGTTGCTATTTTATGAAGATCACATTGATTTTCTCGCAAAAGCATCAATATTAACAGGATTAGGAAATGCATATCGATCTAAAGGGGAGTTAGATAAAGCACAGGAACTGTATATTCAAGCAAGAAAACTCTATGAGAGAAGTTCTAATCCTTTAAATGAAGCTGCAATTTTATATTACTTGGGAGAAACATATTTTATTCGTGGAGAAAATGATGTTGCATTAGAAAATTATGGACGTGCCTTGAAAATCTACGATCAGCATACAAGTCCATTAGATGAGGCAAAAACACTCACAGGCATTGGTAATGCATACCGAGTAGAAGGAGATTTAAACACATCAAAAGAAAAATATCTTCAGGCAATTAAACTTTACGAGGATAACAATTCAGTTGATAAATCGCATCCCTTGAAGAATTTAGCTGAAAATTATATATTGCAGAAGAAATATGATGAGGCAATCAAATATGTTACAGAAGCAATGAATTTACTAAAATCAAATCCTAATAAATTAAGGATTGCAATTCCATTAAATAAACTTGGTAGAATTCATTATGCCCGTGGTGATTATAAAAAAGGATTTATTTTTTGTGCTCAAAGTGCCCAAATATTGGAACATAGTCCAAATCCCCAAGATATCTTCAGACCATTAGATATAATTTATAATTATGAACCCAAGAAGGCTGTATTTCTGTCTATATCAAATCCATTAGGAATTAATTGGTTATTAACACTCATAAATAATATTCATAACTCTGGTGATTATTTACGTAGCAGTCATTGGTATTATTTATGGCTTGGAGTAAGTAATTGGTGGAACATTATTTGGTCTTTTCCATCTCAATCAGCTTTCATAGATAGTGTATTTAATTCCAATTGGAGAATACAATTTTTACTTGAGGAGAGTCAAAGAAATATAACATCAGAAACATCCCTTAATTTATTATTTGGAGCAAATGATTTGAATACAGATATGACTCACAATTACAAGAATTTTCGTAATCCACAAGAAGAGCTTGATCCAATGTGGTTTGTAGAATTACCTACAAAAGTGTATCATGGGGAAAGGTATTTGAAAATTAGAGTAAATAATTTGGTAAAAATTATGGGAGAGAGATCTAGTTTCCCATTAAGTGGACAAACACGATTTCCAGCAGTTGCGAGAGTTGTTTTTGAATTAGAGACTCAATGGTTACAAAAACTTAGAATCGATCATTTATTTTACCCTAATTCAGATATTGAACATCAAAAATATCAGCTTAATCCATCAAACACATGGCTAAAAGATATATTTGTAATGGATATGGATGACAAGTTGGTTAGTGAAAATAAATTAGAAATTATATATTCTGTAGAATTATACTTTGAGTTAAATAAAAGCATCCCTGATATAAAGACCACAAGTAAAAGAATAACATTACCTATCGTTAGGAAAAATAATTTACAAGTCTTAGAAAAATTTAAGGTAAATCATGCCAATTCTTTAGCTGTATTCATTGCATTTTGGAGTATAATAATTACGATATTACCCTTATTCATCGATTATGGAAGAATTATATCGAAATATATTGATATCTCCCTAACATCGTTAACAGGAATATTTATAGTTATCTTGACTTCTTTCATCTCTGCTTTCTTTTTCAAAAAGAAAAATAAAGAATTATTAAATGAATCTGTTAGTAAGAGTAGAGATGAAATTTCTATAGAAAAAGAAGAAGATATAGGATTATCCCTTGATAAAATAAACCTTGATAATATTGATTTTGATTTCTCTGGTATTCTTGATTTTTTCAGAGATGATTCTGATTGATTATTTCACTTTGAAGTAAATGGAAAGAGTATAATTACTATTACTATACGACTGAATATGGTCTAAGTATAAGTACTCAAATTATTATTTTACTGATAATTCAATATCATAAAGAATATCTCTTGCTCTTGTTGATCCTACATACATCTTTTTAGGATTTGTTTTCTCTGAATGAATTAAAAATACCACATCTGCTTCAAGTCCTTTTGATCGATAAATTGTATAGATAGGTACATTATTACTAACTGGTAAATAGATATCTTCTGTATTAACACAGTCTTTTATTGAATTTCCCACGACTTTTACCAATTCAGCAGATATTTTTTTTGGTGCTCTAAAATCAATGAGAATCATAATTGAACTAGCTGTATTTTGTTTATCGATTTCATCCTTGATATAGGAGGATAAATTTGTTACGGTTAATTGTTTGCAAATTACCTTTCCTCCATCTCTAATTGGTTTATAATTAGTGATTAATTGAATAAAATCTTCTTCACCTTCCGATTCGTCGGTGATCGTTTTAATATAATTAAACCCATGATTTGAAATTTCTTTTCGATTACGATAGTTTTCAGTTAATTTAATCACTCGACCTCGAGCTTGAATTCCGATATCACTCCAACTAAATTTATCGAGTTGGCGTCTATGAATAGATTGTAACCCATCCAAACAAACTAAGAACATAGAATTATCAGAATATGAATATGAAGTTCTTACAATTTCAAACCAAGATTTTTGAAAATCTTGTCCCTCATCAATAAAAATTGCGTCGAATGAAGGTAATTTATACCCTTTATTTATTCCTCTTAGTATCTCTCCGGTTAATTCATCTAAATATCTTTCCTTAACAAATGTTTTAACTTCTAATCCTTGATCCATCCATTGCTTATATATCTTATTCATCCAAGAATAAATTGTTCGTACTTCAATTTTACTTTCGTTTATTTCCTTTGACAAATATTTACTTAAAGCTTTATTATAACAGAGAACTAAGATATTTGAATCTGGATATAGATCACTATACCATTTCACTTTTTTCTTCATCATAATAGTTTTTCCACTACCTGCAATACCATAAATGATTCTATCGCCAGTAAACTTATTTGAAAAAACAATTTGAGCTTGGCGTTTATCTAATGTATTTAGATCTAAATTAGTCCCACAATCACCAGTAGTTATAAAATAATCAGGTATTAATTTTTGCATAGAGCAAAATAGTCTATCAGTTGAATTAAAAAGGTTACTACTCATAATTTCGGTAATTTTATTTTTCAACATTGAAGAATATCCTTTTCCCCAAAATGTAGTTAGATTCATTTTATTTTGAGTATAATTATCATATGGTTTTACGTTAGCAGTTTCCTGTAAATAAGGAAAAATAACAAATCCATAAACTGGTAAATATCCTTCAACAGATTCAGTAACAAGTGAGATATATCCTTGAATTTGATCCCAAGCGTTCCCATCATTCCAAGGATATTCGATATTTTCTAGGCTTTTATGATCTTTGACTTCAATTACAATTAATGCATTCTGCAAGAATAACAAAAAATCAACTCGCTTCAGGCCTTGTAATAAATTTACTTGTGCCCAAATAGTTTCTATTTCCTTTCCTTTAATACTTAATTCAACTTCTTTCAGTGATTTTAATCGTAAAGCAATTAACAGTTCTCCTTTCGTTAGATTTTCTAAATTATCATCAGAGCTAATACTTGAAATTGATATTGGTGTCCCCCAAACCATAATTTACCTATCCAAAAGTATTATTTAATATTTCTCATCATAAAAATTTACAATAGAAATAATATTCTGTATTCTTTTATCTAGTTCTAAATTAAGATTTTTATTTGTTAGGAGGATGATTACTTTAATTATGCAAATAAAAAAACTTAATTTAGAAGATTTGGACGATAGCAGCTTTTTATCGGATTATATCACATATCTTAAACAATATTACCAAACTGAACATCCTGATGACCCTATACCATCTGATGATATAATGAAAAAATCAATAAAATATAAGAAGGAAGATGAATTCTTATACAGGTTAGTTGTTTATGAAGAAGATAAATTGGTGGGTACTTCAAGAATTACTCATCCAACCAAAGATTCACCGGAATATGAAACTAATGCACATATTGCTTTTGTTAGCTGTAATATATTAGAAAAGTATAGGGGAAAAGGCTACGGAAAAGCCCTAATTATTGACATATTGAAGTATTTAGATGAAGTTGGAATTACTACAATCCAATCACTGGTATTTAACTCAATAGGAAGGGAGTTCTGCAAAAAAATAGGGGCGACTTTAGGTAATGAAGGAGGTGAAAGAAGATTAAAGCTAATTGATGTAAACTGGGATATGATTGATACTTGGATTGAAGAAGGAAAAACAAGAGCAAAAGGAGTCTCATTCAATTATTATGATCAAATACCAGATAACATAATGGATGATTTTGTTGATGTATATACTGAAACTAACAATCAAGCACCATCAGAAGGATTAGAAGATATAGTTAAAGTTACATCTGATTCATTTCGGAAAGAAGAAGAAAACTTAAGGCAAATTGGTTACCATCATCTGTTCGTTTTATCCATCGAAGAAGATGGTAAAATCAGTGGTCTTACTGAGATGCTTTATCAAAAGGAGGTTAACTATTTGATTCATCAAGAATTGACCGGTGTACTGGAAAAATATAGAGGAAGAGGATTGGGAAAAATATTAAAAGCTAGAATGCTTAAAGAAATAAAGTCTAGATTCCCTTCTGTACAAATTATATCTACAGGTACTGCAGATACTAATGCACCAATGGTTTCGATAAATCAACGATTAGGGTTTAAACCATATCGAAATAATGTATTCATCAATCTAAAAATAAAAACTGCATTAAAAATATTAAACCTAAATTCAGAAATTAAAGATTGAATTCTCTAGAATTTTCACCTCAATATATGTTATTACACTATTTCTTTCTAATTACGAGTTATATTTGATTTTTTGGATTTACAGAGAGTTATAAAACACTTATTATTTTTTCTTCTTCTTTAGGTTGTATCCCGTTATTTTCAATTATTTGCATATCCCTCAAAATCTTGTGTTTCTTTAAAATAGTAATTTCTTCATCTAGATTATAATTGTTATTAGGTTCTCCAAATAATTTCATATACATCAATCTAATTACAAAAGTTGGTTTAAATAAACTTATTTCAGGAGCTATAAAATTAAATACTTTCATAAACTGTTTATAGATTTGAGGATCATAACTTGTCTCAAGTATCATTTTACTATACCAATGGAAGATTTTGATATATAAAGATCTTTTACCCTCAACTGGTGAATAACGTAAATCTTCTGCTGTTGATAATTTCCAAATTAATCCAACTTTAGAGGGAACCATTTTATAATATTTCTTATGAATTTCTTCCAGTTTTGTTGTCCTTCTTAATGCTTTTGCAAGTGTTTCAGCTTGAATTGCTGCTGAAGTCATACCTTGTCCATAAATTGGATTAACTCTTACAAATGCATCACCCATCACTAAGAATCCTTTAGGAAAATTCTTCAATTTATGATACATTTTCCATTCACTTCCTGATATAGAAAACGTTCTAATATTTGAAATTGGAATAAGTTCTGGAAAGATTTCAGA
>Ga0224506_10000725_pt1 | contig 26161 bp, 23 predicted proteins | sample SF_Jan12_sed_USG_2_FD_169108 | JGI IMG/M metagenome (GOLD analysis project Ga0224506, IMG submission 169108) | Sediment microbial communities from San Francisco Bay, California, United States - SF_Jan12_sed_USGS_8_1 | ecosystem: Environmental > Aquatic > Marine > Sediment | place: USA... | reverse complement strand
CGTTGTTAAATTAACTCTAATTCAAACGACATCTGATATACTAATTTTTAAATATTTGAGACACACAATACTCGTGAAACCATTATCTTTTTCGACCCTGGGCCTGGATCAGGCCGTACTGAGAAACCTGGAGCATCTGGGCTACCAGTCAATGACGCCTGTTCAACAAGAAACATTGCCACATTCACTCAAAGGCAAGGATATTATTGGAAAAGCAAAAACAGGCAGTGGTAAGACAGCCTCATTTGCACTGCCCTTGTTGCTTAAAATTGACCCGACCTCTTTTAAGGTACAGAGTCTGGTGCTATGCCCGACTCGTGAGCTGGCGACACAGGTCACCAACGAAATCCGTAAACTGGCCCGGTTCCAGCAAAACGTAAAGGTGTTAACCCTTTGCGGAGGCTCTCCTTTCGGACCACAAAAAGGTTCTTTAGAGCGCGGCGCTCATGTTGTTGTTGGCACCCCTGGAAGAATTAAGGATCACCTTCGCAAGGCAAATTTGAATTTGGATCATGCACACACATTGGTGTTGGATGAAGCCGACAGAATGCTCGACATGGGCTTTCTGGATGACGTTGAGTGGATCACCAGTTTTATCCCTGAAAATCGTCAAACCATGTTGTTTTCAGCAACATTTCCTGACCAGCTAGATACGCTCAGTAGCCGATTACTGAAAGACGCGTTTATTGCCGAAGTTTCAGATACTGAACCGGCACCCGACATAGAGCAGTTTTTTTATAAGGTTGATAAATCAGATCGTGAAGACAGTCTGATTAGCATATTGGCAAAACACCAGCCATCTCATGCTGTTATTTTTTGCCACACCAAACAGGGCGTTATTGACCTGGCGAACCGGCTTAGACATCAGGGTCACTCGGTATTACCTCTTCAGGGTGATATGGATCAGAAACAACGAGACCAAACACTCATTCGCTTTTCTAACCACAGTGTCACCCTGCTAATCGCTACAGATGTCGCTGCCAGGGGCTTGGATATAGAGAGCATCGACACGGTAATTAACTACGAACTTCCCAGAGATTCTGCAGTTTATACTCATCGTATTGGACGCACGGGGCGAGCAGGTAAAAAGGGGACGGCTATAAATTTGTACACAGCTTCGGAGCAGTACAAACTCGACGAGATTCAGCAACAGCATAGTCCTGATAATATTCGATTTAAAACAACGGCCGATATCGATTTTAATGTTGATACGGTACTTTCCAAGCCACCGATGATCACCCTGTATATTGATGTGGGTAAAAAGGACAAAATAAGGCCAGGCGACCTGGTGGGTGCGCTGACGAGCACCCGGCAACTTACCGGTGATGACCTGGGTAAGATTGCAATTATGCCCTTTGCTTCCTACGTTGCCATCAAGCGTGAATTATCTCATAAAGCTCTTAGTGCCCTTGAAAATGGCAAAGTTAAGGGTAAGTCTGTTAAAGCGAAGTTAATGTCCTAATGGAGAGCACCATGTCGTTTGATCGTTTCGAACTACACCCACAGATAACCAAAGCGATTGAAAGCCTGGGTTGGGATGTACCAACAGCTGTTCAGCTTGAGACTATTGCTCCAGCCATTGAAGGTAAAGACCTCAAAGTAAGGGCACAAACAGGCAGTGGTAAAACCGGTGCCTTTTTGTTGCCTCTTTTTCACCACCTGATAAACAACCCTTCGCCACGAACGGAGACCAGGGCACTGATTTTGGTTCCCACACGAGAACTGGCAAATCAGGTACTAGACAACTGCAACGAAATTGGACGCTTTAGCCATATCAAGGCCATTTGTATAACAGGAGGCGAAGAGTTTAAATATCAGGCAGCCATGTTACGGAAAAACCCTGAAATTATAATCGCCACACCTGGTCGGCTTACAGACCATATCGCACGAAAATCTGTCATCTTGAGCGATGTAGAGTTTTTGGTACTTGATGAGGCTGATCGTATGCTGGATATGGGGTTTTCAGAAGATATTGAACGTGTCGCCAGGGAATGCCCTGAAAAACACCCTACCTGGTTGTTTTCGGCCACAATGAACGCCAAAGGCATGGGGGCTATCACACGAAATCTGCTCGATAAACCCTATGTTGTTGATACACAAATCGATGAAGAGCCACAAAAAATCCAGCAGTTTCGTATTCTCGCCGACGACACGAAACACAAAGACAAACTGGTTCAGTTCTTACTTAAAAATGATGACTTTACCAAGGCGCTCATTTTTACCAATACACGCGATCAGGCTGAAAAAGTCTGTGGTTATTTGAAATACCACAATTTTAATGCGGATGTACTCCATGGTGAGAAGCAACAAGACCTTCGCAAACGTCTCATGGCAGCATTCCGCAGTAAAAATCTCGATATCATGGTAGCAACTGACGTTGCTGCCCGTGGACTGGATATCGACAATGTTGATCTGGTAATCAATTACGACATTCCAAGATCTGGTGATGAATACCTGCATCGCATCGGACGCACCGGTCGTGCTGGCGCAAAGGGTACGGCGATCAGCTTTGTTTCTGAGCGTGACTGGAATCTTATGGCCAGTATTGAACGTTATCTGGAAATCACCACTGAATTAAGAAAGGTCACATCCCTGGCTGGCAAGTTTACCGGCCCGAAAAAAGTAAAGGCTTCTGGCAAAGCAGCCAAGACTAAAAAGAAGACTAAAGATAAGATAAAAACAACCGTCTCTGCCACCAAAAAGACCAAGAAAAAAGACAACATACCAGCGCCCAGTTCAGACGGATTTGGAATGATTCGAAAAAAGAAAAGCTCACTAAACGATTAACATTTGGATTACTAGTAAATGGCCATTACCAACCTAACCATCCACCAGCTGACCAATACTCAGGCGTCTAGAGAATTAAACCTGAGTACTGATTTATTTGAAGCGGATGATCAAACCAGATTTTTAATGGGTGAAGTGAAAACAAGCTTTTACAACCGCAGCACTAAACGTCACGGGATGTTTCATGACGAGTCAGGTACTTTTAAGGCCTTGATGCAAAACTGGGTTGGCAATGAACTCAAATTTTTAGAATTTACCCAAAAAGTAATGGACCAGTTATCGCTGCGATTCGAACAGGAAGCTATTGAAACAGAAAGCCATTGGTTGTTTGCTGAAGAAACACTGGAATCAGAAAAACGTCTCTGGTTTTTTCAGTTAAAACATAAATCCGGCCTGTCATTAACCAGCAACCTTGAGCTGACCGAGTCCAGATTAATTGATTTTTCCAAACTGGGATTTGGTGCCTGCTTTAACTTATCGTTACTGGCCGATCCGCATCAGCAGAAAAACTATGCAACCCTCAGCTTTGGCTTTGGTGACAAGGCATTGCAAGCCATGCTGATAGAATTTGTTAACTTTGTTGATACTGTAGATGCCGCAGCAGATACCAATGAATTTATGGAAGTAATTTCGACCTATAGCCATACTTTACCTGAAGATAAGGCTGCCGAGTACCGTAGACAGGCTGCCGAATTTTGTCTGGTTCAGGAAAAAGACGGTGAAACCGTTGCCTACAAAGATATGGCCAAAGAAATTCAAAATGAATCACCAGAAGATCTTATTAACTTCATTCAGCAAAAATCACCAGACATGAAAGATGAGTTTATTCCAGATAGAAAAAGTTTGAGGCGTTTTATTCGTTATAGTGGTAAAAGCAAAGAGGTGTCTATTAGCTTCAGCAACGAAATTTTAGGCAAGCATGTTCAATTTGATGCCAATTCGGAAACGCTAACCATCACATCTCTGCCACCTTCTTTGTTAAAACAATTGAAGTCTGAATAAGCCTCAAGACTCTTGCATCGACTAGACAGCCTGTTTATAGTGGGCGAAATCATTTATTACTGGAGTTTGGTCGCGTGATTCTCGCTGACTTTCGATTCAATATTCTTCGATGGCGATAGCAGGACAAGCAATAAAGTTCTGCTGATTGCTCACTATGCTGTCCTGCACTCATTGTCTTTTTTAGTTCCTGTACTTCCCGGAAATATATTAATATTTGATCAAAATGGTACTCATTATGTCACCTGAAGAATTCCAGAAATACGTTGACCAGGGGTTTAACCGTATACCGGTATCCCTTGAAGTCCTTGCTGACTTTGACACGCCGCTTAGTAGCTACTTAAAACTGGCTAATGCGCCCTACTCTTACTTGCTAGAATCGGTACATGGCGGTGAGAAATGGGGGCGCTATAGCATGATTGGTCTACCCTGTCGACGCATGCTAAAGGTTATTGGTCATCAGGTAATTGAAAGCATTATCAATGATCAGGGACAAGAAATAACGGTTGATGACTACGAGGCAAATGACCCTCTGGAATCCGTTAACAAATTTCAACAGCGCTTTAAAGCAGTCGATCTACCAGAACTTCCCAGATTCAATGGCGGACTCGTTGGATATTTTGGTTATGACACAGTTCGTTATATTGAACCAAAATTGAAAGATAGTTGCCCTCCGGATGAAATCGGAACTCCTGATATCTTGCTCATGCTATCAGATGAACTCGTGGTGTTTGACAACTTGTCAGGAAAAATCATCTTTATTGTTCATGTCAATCCTGAACAACCCAATGCCTGGGAAGCAGGACAGGCTCGACTAAAAGAACTGGCAACACAATTAAGAACCCGGCAGATTAACGAATTGCGTACCTCAACTCGAGAATCCCTGCCTGAAGAAGCATTTGTATCTCATTATGGTAAAGAAAAGTTCATGCAGGATGTTGAAAATATCCGCGAGCTCATCTTTGCTGGCGATATCATGCAAACTGTTATATCGCAGCGTTTATCAACCCCCTTTAAAGCACCTCCGATTAATCTATACCGAGCATTAAGAAGTCTCAATCCGTCTCCTTATATGTATTTTTTAAATCTGGGTGATTTTCATATCGTCGGTTCGTCTCCTGAAATTCTGGCAAGACTTGATCATAATGAAGTGACCGTTAGACCCATTGCAGGCACCAGACATCGAGGTAAAACAGAACAGGAAGATCTGGAAATGGAAAAAGAGCTGCTCTCAGACCCCAAAGAAATTGCAGAACACCTGATGCTGATTGATTTAGGTCGAAATGATTGTGGACGGGTTAGCCAAACAGGAACCGTGAAGGTAACGGACACTATGATGATTGAAAGGTATTCTCATGTCATGCATATCGTCTCTAATGTTAGTGGACAGCTAAAACCTGGGCTAAATGCCATTGACGTATTACGGGCATCTCATCCTGCCGGAACACTCAGCGGTGCACCAAAAATTAGAGCCATGGAGATTCTTGATCAATATGAACCGGTAAAACGCGGGATATATGGCGGTGCTGTTGGCTACCTGAGCTTTAGTGGCAATATGGATTTAGCCATTGCGATTCGGACAGCGGTTATTAAGAATGAAACGCTTTACGTACAGGCAGGTGCCGGTATCGTCGCCGATTCAGTGCCAAAACTGGAGTGGAAGGAAACCATGAATAAGGCACGCGCCGTATTTAAAGCAGCTCAGCTTGCATCATCCGGACTGGATTGAGTAAAACAGCACGACAGAGATAGCACTGACAATATAAGTGCTATCTCTACCCTGTCGGCTGTCTGAAACTTATTTTCAAAACACTAATAAGCAGTAAACCTGTACAAATTCTGTCAATTACCGATTTTCACCTGTTTTTAGCCAACTAAATACTGCAAAATGTACTAATGATTACCTAACAATTATTACAAAGTCATTCTGGACAATTATTTAATGAGCAGATTACATCCAGCCACAACCTATACTAATCTCCCTGTTTCAGGGTATCGATTCAGAGGCAAATTCAGCATTTTAGTACTCATCGCCATTATCTTGGGAGTTTTATCTTTAGGAGGCTGCAATAGTCAACCAGTCACTAGCTCTATAGATCATCACTCAACGGAAAAACCAGACTCTGCTCCCGCTGAAACCTTCGCACCACTTGATGGCCAAACTGTCTTTAGCGTGTTGGCTGCTGAAATGGCACTGGCACAAGAAAACTATGAGATGGCGCTGAGCTTTTATCTATCGCTTGCACAACATAAACAAGACGTGGGTGCAGCTAAGAGAGTTGTTGCTATTGCACAAATTATTGGTGCACATGAAGAGTTACTGGAAGCTGCTCAAATTTGGAGTGCAACTGACCCCGAAAACCCTTTGAGTTATCTGGCTCAGACTCAGGGCTTAATCAAATTAGGTCGTTATGACGAATTGTCAGACCCTATTGCCGCCATTCTATCCAGGGATCCAGATTTTCCGTTAGAACGAATATTCCTTACTAATCAAACGCACTCTCCCGAAGAATCCGAGACGATAACGGATTTACTGGTAACCCTGATTCTACAATATCCGGAAAATGGTGGACTACACCTGGCATTAGCCAGCATCCTGTATCAAGAGGGCTTACTGGAATCAGCGGCAACATCCGTACGACAGGGTCTGAATCTAACAGCCAGTATAGAAGGTTTTTCTCTGGCTGCCCAAATAGACGAAGAAATGGGGCATCCTGATGATGCCACAAACTGGATCAAAAAAGGTCTTAAAGTCTTTCCACAAGATAGACGCCTAACCGCATTATTCACCCGACTCAATAGTCGTCTTGATCAGCCCGAAAAATCGCTACCGGTATTAGAGCAATACTATAGAATAAATCTGGATGATTACCCTATGGTTTCAATGTATGCGCGGGTGGCTCTGGAGAGCAACAAACTGCCTACCGCGCGGAGACTTTATGAGACCCTGCTAAGCTCGCAAAGTACAAAAGATGAAGCCAACTATTTTTTGGGTATTATCGCCAGAGATGAAGATCGCATAGAAGCCGCAATTGAACATTTTAGACAAATAAGACCTTCGAATTTCTTCCCGTCAGCGATAGCAAATCTGGTTGACATCCATGTATCTGAATTCGATCAGCAAACTGCTATTGAAGAAATGAACCTGTATATAGGCATGTATCCGGAAGAGTCAGAACCCTATCGACAGCTTGCACATATCCACTACGAACAGGAAGAATACCAGCAGGCTATTGAAATATTAAACCAAGCCCTGGAAAAATTACCGGACCACCTGGATCTGCTTTACTCTCGAGCGCTTGCCCTGGATCTATTAGGTCAACACACCAATGCCATTGCTGACCTAAGGAAAGTCATTGAAAAGGATCCTGAAAACACCATGGCTTTAAATGCCCTTGGTTATACTCTGGCAGACAACCAAATTGATTTAAATGAAGCCTGGATACTGATTCAAAAAGCCTATTCAATGCAACCTAATGATCCTGCCATTATAGATAGTCTCGGCTGGATTCATTATCGGAGAGGGGAATTGGAAAAAGCAGAAACGTTATTATCCAATGCCTTCGATATGACTAAAAACCATGAAATTGCGGCTCATTTAGGTGAAGTATTATGGAAGCTCGATCGTCAAGCCGACGCTGAAATCATTTGGAACCAGGGTCTTGAAGATAAACCTGACAGCCAAATTATCATAAATACTCGCAAACGATTAAAGGGAATGTAAAATGTTCCGCCTTATTCTGGCTACATTGATCTTACTAACAGGCTGCGCTGGTAAGCCAACGGTTTCCGACTCTGATAAAGCAAGTTGGCTAGAGCTTGCAAATCAAATCAAACTCATTAAAACCTGGACGATAGAAGGCAAAATTGGAGCCAGGAATGGAGATAATGCCTCCAGCTTCAATATTGTCTGGAGCCAACAGGGCGACGAGTTTAGTATCCGTCTGTTTGGCCCTATGGGCCAAGGGGCTATTTCAATTTATGGCAATAATGATTTTGCGGTAATGAAACAGGGTACAGCATCCCAGCATGCCGAAAGCCTTCAAATGCTAATGGCTCAGAATTCAGAATTAAATCTGCCATTGGATTATTTGACATTCTGGATTAGAGGAATTCCCTCCCCCGATTCCAGAGCAGGTATAAAAGTCGATCACGAAGGCTTACTCAGTGAATTGGAACAAGACAGCTGGAAGGTTGTCTATAGTGAATATTACTATGACGAGCCTCCTATGCCTCGAAAAATAAATGTTAGCAAGGCAGATATGTCTGCCAAAATTATTATTAAAGACTGGACCATTGAATAAGACTCATGCCTGACATAGACACTTCTGACCCCATACTGTCGCTAGAAAGCCCTGCGAAGTTAAACCTGATGCTACACATCACCAGCCGACTGCCCAATGGTTACCACAGTCTCCAGACTATTTTTCAACTTTTAGATTACGGCGACACCATTAATATTTTTGCGGAAGATTCTGACAAAATCATTTTAGATACACCGTTCGATCAGGTGGACCCGGAAGAAAACTTGATCGTTCGAGCAGCCCGAATATTAAAAAAGGCAACGGGAACGAAAAAAGGTGTCAGGATGACTGTCAATAAGCGTTTACCCATGGGTGGAGGGCTCGGAGGGGGAAGTTCAAACGCCGCAACCACGCTTGTCGGGCTGAATCATTATTGGCAAACCGGCCTTAGCATAAGCCAATTAGCGGATCTGGGAGTACAGTTGGGTGCAGATGTTCCAGTCTTTGTGAAGGGTAATTCCGCCTGGGCAGAAGGGATTGGCGAGACATTAACACCGGTAACGCTGGAAAAACATTGGTATTTGGTCATTTTCCCCGGAATCCACATCAACACCGCTGAAATTTTTAGCCACAGGGATTTGACACGCAATACTCCGATCATGACAATACGCAGCGCTTTAGAGGGTGAAGGGCATAACGATTTTGAAGCTATTGTTAGAAAAGCCTATCCGGAAGTGAACAACGCCATGAATTGGCTGGATAAGTACAGTCCAGCCAGACTCACTGGAACCGGTTCATGCATATTTGCTAAATTCACTTCAAAAGCGGCAGCACAAAAGATTTTATCAAAACTACCTGAGACCTTTCATGGATTTGTTTCTCAGGCAGTAAATCGCTCAAGACTGCACGAAAGCCTGGGCATTTAATACTACTCTTAACCATATAGGGCGTCTCACATGTCAAACATGATGATTTTTACTGGTAATGCCAATCCAATTCTGGCAGAAAAGGTTGCTGGCGAGCTTGGATTACAGATGGGTTGTGCTGAAGTTAAAGAATTCAGCGATGGTGAAATTGCCGTTGAAATCAAAGAAAATGTTCGTGGTGCAGACGTGTTTATCATTCAATCAACAAACCAACCGACTAATAACAACCTGATGGAATTGATTTTGTTAGTTGACGCATTACGCCGATCTTCTGCAGGTCGTATTACAGCGGTAGTTCCCTACTTTGGTTATGCTCGCCAGGATCGCCGCCCAAGATCAGCACGAGTGCCAATTTCTGCCAAGGTAGTTGCCGATATGCTAACAGTTGTTGGTATTGATCGCATCATGACCGTTGATCTCCACGCAGACCAGATTCAGGGATTCTTTTCAATTCCGGTTGATAACATCTACGGCTCTCCTATTTTGCTGGATGACATTGAGAAGCAAAACTACCAAAACATGATGATTGTCTCTCCCGATGTTGGTGGTGTAGTTCGGGCTAGAGCAATAGCTAAAAAACTTAACAAAGACCTGGCAATTATTGATAAACGACGCCCCGCTGCTAATCAGGCCGAGATCATGCATATCATTGGTGATGTAGAAGGTATGACCTGCGTCCTGGTTGACGACATGGTAGATACTGCGGGAACATTAGTACAGGCCGCCGAAGCATTGATTAAATTTGGTGCGGCTAAAGTCGTTGCTTATGCGACCCACCCCGTACTTGCAGGTCCGGCAATTGACCGAATTAAAGCGTCTAATATTGAATTAGTGGTAACAGATACCATTCCCCTCTCGGCAGAAGCAAAAAACTGTGATAACATCCGCCAGCTTTCGCTATCGGGGGTGCTGGCCGAATCAATTCGCAGAGTCAGCAACGAAGAATCAATTAGCGCAATGTTTCGGTAATTAGCCACAATATCGCCAATTATCGATACTTTTAGACACACTATTTAGCAACACAAATGATTTTTACATAACTTGAGCATTGCTGGTCGCGGAAATGTTCAAGAATTTTTATGAAACTGGAGTAACACAATGTCTGATATCACAATTATAGCCACAACTCGCGAAGACATGGGTAAAGGTGCGAGCCGCCGCCTTCGTCGATCTGGCAACATCCCTGCAATTGTTTATGGTGGCGCAAAAAACCGCAAGCCAGTATCTTTAACTCTCGCATTTAAAGATATTACTAAAACAGCTGAAAACGAAGCATTTTTCTCGTCTGTGTTAAATCTTGAGATTGATGGTAAAGCAGAACAGGTTGTTCTTATGGACATGCAGCGTCACCCTGCTCGCTCAGACATTATGCACGTTGACTTCGAACGTGTAACCAAGAGCACTGTGATTCATAAAACCGTACCTATTCACTTCATCAAAGAAGATGCATCAGAAGCGGTTAAGATTCACGGCGGAAAGATCCAGCACAACCTGACTGAACTAGAAATTGAATGTAAAGCCTCGGCTTTACCTGAGTTCATCGAAGTTGATATGTCCAAGATAAAAATTGGTGAAACCATTCACCTATCAGACATTAAGCTACCCAAGGGTGTTGAGCTGAAAGCATTAAAGCATGACGACGATAAAGCCGTTTGTTCTATCACTAAAAAAGCCGGTGCATCTGACGAAACAGAAGCAACTGAAGAATAATTTGTTTGCGTTCTTCCAAAAAAGGCCCTACTGGGCCTTTTTTTGGTTTATTACATGTCACTAAATCTCGGTATGACTCATGACTAACAAAATCCGACTAATTGCCGGTCTTGGCAATCCGGGCAATGAATATGATAGAACGCGTCATAATGCGGGCTTTGACTTTATTGATGAGCTTGCCCACGTTCTAAAGGTGCAGCTTAAATCGGATAAGAAATATTTTGGAGAGGTTGGAAAGACAGTCATCAACAATCAAGATGTCTGGCTGCTTAAACCCATGACCTTTATGAATAGAAGCGGTCAAGCTGTTCAAGCTCTGGCACAGTTTTATAAAATTGAGTTATCTGAAATACTGATAGCCCATGATGAATTGGATTTACCTCCAGGAACCGCCAAATTAAAAACTGGAGGCGGACATGGTGGCCATAATGGTCTTCGTGACATCATAGCGTGCATGAGCAATCAACGGGATTTTCATAGATTACGTATTGGTATTGGTCATCCTGGTAGCTCAGATCAGGTTGTATCATTTGTGCTAAGTAAACCGGCACCCAAAGAAGAAACACTCATTCAAAACGCGATATCTGAAGCAATAAATAATAGAGATAACATCGTGAGCCATTGGCACAAAGCCATGACCCACATGAACCAATTTAAAGCGGAATGACTTATAATACATTCCTGTTAACCTTGTGAATAATGATTTCAGCTCACTGATAAAATTCGGAGAAATACATGGGTATTCAATGCGGCATTGTTGGCTTACCAAACGTAGGAAAATCAACGTTATTTAACGCTTTAACTGAAGCGGGAATTGATGCAGAAAACTTCCCTTTCTGCACTATTGAGCCAAACACCGGGGTCGTTTCTATCCCAGATTCAAGAATGGATAAACTGGCCGAGATCGTAAAACCGCAGAAAGTCATACCTACTACCATGGAATTTGTGGATATTGCCGGTCTGGTTGCCGGAGCGTCTAAAGGGGAAGGCCTTGGAAATCAGTTTCTAGCTAACATTCGTGAAACTGATGCCATAGCACACGTTGTTCGATGCTTCGAAGATGAAAACGTTATTCATGTTGCCAATAAAATCGACCCGATAGCCGATATGGATATCATCAATACTGAACTTGCACTAGCGGACTACGATAGTGTAGAAAAACAGCAGCAGAAACTGATCAAAAAAGCGAAAGGCCAAGACAAGGAGGCAAAAAAACTGCTTGAACTTCTTGAAAAAGTAATGCCGCATTTGGATCAGGCCCTACCGGTTAGATCTCTGAACCTCTCTGAAGACGATTTAAAAATTCTTGATAAAGAATTTCATCTATTAACAACCAAACCTACTCTTTATATTGCCAATGTGGCGGAAGATGGCTTTGAGAACAACCCTCATCTTGAGTTGGTACAAAAGCGCGCTGAAGAAGAAGGCGCAGAAGTAGTTATTATCTGCAATAAGCTTGAATCTGAAATTGCCGAGCTTGAAGAAGATGAAAAAATGGAATTTCTGCAAGATCTGGGCTGGGCAGAACCTGGGTTGCATCGTGTAATTCGAGCGGGCTATAAACTACTGGGCTTGCAAACCTATTTTACCGCCGGTGTAAAGGAAGTTAGAGCCTGGACCGTAAAACAGGGGGCCACTGCGCCTCAGGCTGCGGCCGTGATTCATACCGATTTTGAGAAAGGCTTTATTCGTGCTGAAACCATATCCTATGACGATTTCGTGCGCTACAACGGGGAATCAGGCGCAAAAGAAGCAGGCAAATGGCGATTAGAAGGCAAAGACTATATCGTTAAAGATGGCGACGTATTGCACTTCCGTTTCAATGTCTAATTCAGTCAACCTATATTTTTACTATCCGTTAAAAGATCGGCTTGCCGTCGATCTTTTTAGGGATAGTTTAATAACACAATATCCCTATCTCGAATGTGGACCGTTAGTCGACCACCTGATTAATGATCATCCTCTGCCACAATTTGAAATAATATGTCCAGAAGAACACATTGAATTAATAACATTGCACCTGGAGCCGGTTAGCGAACAATTCAGCATTCGTATCGACCTAACCCCGGTAAAATGGATGGGGCGTAAACTTTAGCATACCAACAATCAACATCTTCTCTTAATTACATCACCGGTTTGTTAGGCTGATTGCCCTTAAATCTTTCGCCAGGTAGATACTAAATCACCATGAATAAAGCCACATTGCTTCAATTTATTAGGAATGACCTACAGATTCAACGGACCCAGGCTCTCAGCGCCGCCGCAGATGCTCACCAGATCGCTACACACAAAGAAAACATAGCCGAAAATAAATATGACACTCTGGGCCTGGAAGCGGCCTACCTGGCCCATGGACAATCACAACGTGTCTTACAAATTGATCGTGCAATAGCTGCCTACAATTTACTCACTCCTACTGATTTCAATGAAAACACACCGATTGCGCTTGGTGCATTAGTCCAGCTCACAGACAAGCAAACCAATACAACCAATATCTTTCTTGGCCCCTCTTCTGGTGGCGCAACCATCAGCTATGAGGGCTTATCAATTACCCTAATCACTCCGGAGGCTCCGTTAGGCAAAGCATTACATGGTTGCTATATTGGAGAAAAAATCAGCCTAATCATTGCAGGAAGGGAAAATAAATACAAAATATCTAATCTGATCTGAACGTTACACAAAAATATTATCCAACAAGATAAGCCACATATCACTAGCAAGGCCGCTACTAATGATGTTTTGCCATAGACAGAGAATAAGCTTCTGGATTTCTCGGTAAATAGTAGCGCGTTATCAAGAGATATCTAAACTACAATATTGTGTTGTGCACTGAGCTACTGATTGTTGTTTTTTCAGCCTATATTGGAGCATGTAAATCTTTCCACCACTGAATATAAAAACTCTTCTAATTGTTGTGGTTAGATGGAAATTACTTAAACCTATTACCCAGTACTAAAGATCCCTTCATATTCTTCAAAAAATGAGAATACAATGGAAGACCGGCTTCAAATTGAGCAAAAAGTACTAAAGACTGTTATTGCTCGTGCAAAAGTATTCCCCAACCTAAAAGGTAATAAGGTTTTGTCATTACCTGAACAACAATTGACAGACAACAAGAAGCAACTTGCCTTAGTTCCTGGTGGACTATGAGACAGCAGAGAAATTTATCACACACGGATCCAGTGCTTTCTTGATTTAATGATTGCCAAATTATTTGGCTTCAAGGAATAAAGATAGTAAACGCCGAAAAGATTAGAATATTTTATTTTTGTTAACAATTACTACGGAGGCCTTTTAAAACCTGTGTTTGAACCAGTTAAAAACCAAAAAATAGCCCTTAACTTGTTGATCTTAAAATAATTTTTATAATAAAGTGTTGACACAAAAACTTTTATAACGATAATACGCATCCGTTGGTATCTGAAGGCTATATAGCTCAGCTGGTTAGAGCACAGCATTCATAATGCTGGGGTCGCTGGTTCAAGTCCAGCTATAGCCACCATCTACATTAATACGTATGATGGTAGCATAGCCAACAAGTTACTGGGGTGTGGCCAAGTGGTAAGGCAACGGTTTTTGGTATCGTCATTCGCAGGTTCGAGTCCTGCCACCCCAGCCATCTTTTACTAGTATTAAATCCCTCTAATCGCTCCGATAAAAATTGAAATTTCGATTGTTTTGTCTGTTATATCCCGCGATATTTTTCTAATATACAGATTCAAATTTATATTGAGATTCCTATTATCATGTCCAGTATTATCAGCGCAGAAGAACTCGAAAATATTCTAGACAATCCCAATCTTATTATTCTTGATTGCCGCTATAATCTGGCCAATCCCCTGGAAGGGATAGAGCTATACCAGCACGGACATATACCCAAGGCGCAATTCATTCACCCTGACACCGATCTGTCATCAAAAATAATACCGGGTGAAACAGGTCGCCACCCATTCCCCAGTGAACAACAATTACAAACATTGATAGAAAAAATTGGATTAAATGCCGATAGTCAGGTTGTTTGTTATGATGCATCGAATGGTGCCATAGCTGCTCGTGCCTGGTGGATTCTTAAATTTTGCGGGTTTGATCATGTTTCGATTCTGGATGGTGGTTGGCCAGTATGGACAAAAACCTCCAATCAGATCACTCAAAAAATACCCCCTGTTGCCGCGGGTCATTTTATCATCCGCCCCAGAACCGACTGGCTAATAGATGCCGATAGGCTTCATGACGAACTCGGTGCTCATTGCATCTTTGATGCCAGAGCAAACGACCGCTACCATGGGAAAAATGAAACTATTGACCCGGTTGCAGGTCACATTCCTACTGCAGAATCTGCTCCGTTTGCGTACAATCTGGATGGTCAGGGTTTTTTTCTGCCATTGGAGCAATTAAAGAAGCGGTTTGAAGCCCTTTCTAATGGCAAACCTGCGGTCCATTATTGTGGTTCCGGCATTACGGCCTGCCATAACTGGTTTGCTATGTATGAAGCAGGACTTAATCCTGGAAAACTTTACTCTGGCTCCTGGAGCCATTGGATCACTGATCCAAACCGACCCATCGAACTCTAATCAACCCAGGAAATAGCATGTTAATGCAACTCCCTCGAAATTTATGGGTACTGGCCCTGGCCCAGCCGCTGGCGTTGTCTAGCACTTCTATGCTGATATTAATTGGTGGCATTCTCGGATCAAAGCTAGCTCCTACAGCCAACCTGGCGACCCTGCCCATTACACTAATGGTAGTCGGCACAGCCCTGACATCAATTCCTGCTGCCATGATCATGAAAAAGACAGGTAGAAAGGCAGGCATGCTTTTTGGCTTTTCGCTAGGCCTAACAGGCGCTCTCATCAACATGCTTGCCGCTATAAATGGCCAATTTACGTTAATGCTAGTTGGATCTGCATTAATAGGAAGCGCCAATGCATTTGCACAGCAAATACGATTCGCCGCCATCGACAGTGTACAAAATGAAAGTCAGATTAGCACGGCCCTTTCAATCATCATGCTCAGTAGCCTGGTTGCTGCATTTATCGGCCCCGAAACCGGAGTCTTCGGAAAAAATTTAATCGCATCTCCCCACGGATTTGCCGGTTCATTTTTATTACTAACGGGGCTTTATGTTGCCGCAATGACAGCCCTGCTATTTTATCAGAATGAAACTTCCGAGACAGTATCGCCGGACCATCCTGTACGCCCTCTGGCTACGATAATGAAACAGCCAATATTCATCATAGCTGTAGTGGCTGCTACGATTGGTTATGGGTTAATGAGTTTCATTATGACAGCCACTCCTATTAGCATGCATGAAATGCAGCATCATAGCCTTGAAAACACCAAATGGGTCATCCAAAGTCATATTGTAGCCATGTTTTTACCCAGTCTGTTTTCCGCTTTTTTGATACGTTTATTTGGCATTGAAAAACTGATTATTGCCGGAGTCATCGCTTACATTGTAGTAATTATTATAGCGCTTCAGGGACATGAGTTACTTCATTACTGGTTTTCACTGGTATTACTAGGTATTGGCTGGAATTTTTTGTTTTTAGGCGGAACTACATTATTACCACGAAGTTATAATGCATCTGAAAAATTTAAAGTTCAGGCTGTAAACGATTTTATTATTTTTGGTATACAGGCTATCGCTTCTCTTTCAGCAGGGGCTATACTGTTTTTTGCCGGATGGAACAATTTACTACTTGCCTCATCACCCTTTATTCTATTGATGCTGGCTGTTGCCATTTGGCTGCATAAGATCAAATAACAAGCTGTCGCTGCCATTTTATCTGCCAATGGCAGCAGCAGACCCATTTCCAAAAAACCAGATTGACAATTCCCCTATAATACCGGATCTTGACACGGGGTTTAATGCATAGACTTAAATCCCTATTCCCCTGTATAATTCCGCGCCCGAATCCATTGAATTACGCTAATTATTCAGTCTCATTGCGATGAGACTGAATAATTAAAACAGGTATGAAAACCGCATGACTAAAAAACTCTACATCAAAACCTATGGTTGCCAAATGAATGAATACGATTCTGATCGAATCGCAGATCTTCTTGGAGAAAGCCATAACCTGGAGTTAACCGACATTCCTGAAGATGCCGATGTCATGCTAATGAATACCTGTTCAATTCGTGAAAAAGCACAAGAAAAGGTATTTCATGAATTGGGAAGATGGAGAAAACTTAAAGCAAAAAATCCAGACTTGAAAATTGGTGTAGGAGGTTGTGTTGCATCCCAGGAAGGAGAAAAAATTTCAAGTAGGGCACCCTACGTTGACATGATCTTTGGCCCGCAGACATTACATCGCCTTCCAGGTATGCTAGATACGACAGAAACCCAAAAGGACAATCGTATTACCGTTATTGATGTTACATTCCCCGAGATTGAAAAGTTTGACCATCTACCTGCTCCTAGCAGCGATGGTGTAAGTGCCTTCGTTTCTATTATGGAAGGCTGCTCTAAATACTGCACTTTTTGCGTTGTTCCCTATACACGGGGTGAAGAAGTTAGTCGCCCTTATGACGATGTAATCGCTGAAGTCGTTCATTTGTCCGAGCAAGGCGTACGGGAAATTAACTTTCTGGGACAAAATGTTAATGCCTATCAGGGGAAAACACACGATGGAGACACCGCCGATTTGGCCGATTTAATTACACTAGCGGCTCAGATAGACGGCATTGATCGCATTCGCTTTACAACATCGCATCCGGTTGAATTTAGTGATTCCTTAATTGATGTATTTAAAGATGTGCCTGAACTCGTAGCTCATTTACACCTTCCTGTTCAAAGTGGATCTGACAGAATTCTTACAGCCATGAAGCGCGGTCATACGCGTCAGGAATATATAGACAAAATGGAGCGTATCAGAGCAAACCGCCCAGATATAAGCTTTTCTTCTGACTTTATTATTGGCTTTCCGGGTGAAACCAACGAGGATTTCGAGGACACCATGAATTTAATTGGTGAAATTGGTTTTGATCATTCCTTTAGTTTCGTCTACAGCGCTCGACCAGGCACACCTGCATCTGAGTTAGAAGATAACACCCACATGGATGTAAAAAAGGAACGCTTGGCAATACTGCAACAACGAATCATTCAAAATACCGCATCTATTAGTCGCAGAATGGTTGGAACCACCCAGTTATTACTGGTCAGTGGCTTCTCAGAACGGGATCCTGAAGATCTCTATGGCCGAACTGAAAATAATCGTAAGGCATTTTTCAAATGCAACGATAGAGATCTTATTGGAAAATTTGTACAGGTAAAAATTACTGATGCTTTTGCTAATTCACTGCGCGGTGAAATTGTTAACCCCGAATTGGCCTATTAAATCTGGCAGTTAAACAGTCACTCGTCTAACTTGAAATATCATACTGGAGAATTGAAACACCTTGAGCAGCTTACTAAGTTCTGGCGACATAAAATTTACTTTAGAACCCGACAACCCGCGCAGACTGGCGATATTGTGTGGACTGGCCAATGAGCATCTGATACAGATTGAACATCGTTTAGGGGTGAAAATACAAAATCATGGCAACCATTTCCATGTAACCGGCTCCGATGAAGAAGTAAATTCTACCCAGACCATTCTCAAACATCTCTATCGTGAAACTCAGGATGGCGGTGAGGTTAATCCCGAACTCGTTCATATGTACCTTCAAGAGATCGCTCTGGCAGATGGAAATATATTAGCCCATCCAAAATCAGTTCAATATGATGAAAATTCAGTGTCTGTTATTAATACACCACGCGCTGTTGTTCGTCCCAGGGGCGACAACCAGAAAAAATATGTACACGCGATAGTACACCACGACATTAATTTCGGCATAGGCCCCGCAGGAACAGGCAAAACGTTTCTGGCTGTTGCTTGTGCTGTCATGGCACTAAAAAAAGACCAGGTACGCCGGATCCTATTAGTTCGACCTGCTGTGGAAGCCGGAGAAAAATTGGGATTTTTGCCTGGAGATCTTAGTCAGAAAGTGGACCCCTATCTAAGGCCACTGTATGACGCACTTTATGAGATGTTAGGTTTTGAACAGGTCGATAAGTTAATTGAAAAAAATATCATAGAGATTGCCCCGCTTGCCTTTATGCGCGGTCGTACACTATCCAATTCGTTTATCATTTTGGACGAAAGTCAAAACACGACAGAAGAACAAATGAAAATGTTTCTGACGCGAATCGGATTTGGATCAACGGCAGTCATTACCGGTGATCCAACACAGACAGATCTACCCAGAGGAAGCAAATCAGGGCTTATCCATGCTACACATGTACTCGAAAACGTAGAAGGCATCAGTTTTACACATTTCAGCAGCAAAGATGTGGTACGCCATCCACTGGTACAACGTATAGTAGATGCGTATGAATCCTATTAAAGGCCTTCAATGAAAAACTATCACCCTTACATTGATCTGCAAGTTGTAACTGACGTCGATAATTTACCTTCTCTGGCTCAGTTTGAATTATGGACACAACTTGTTTTTACCGAAATTAAACACCCTGGCGGTGAAATGGCGATTCGCATAGTCGATGAAACTGAAAGCCAGGAGCTCAATGCTGCCTATCGTCACAAAGATGCCCCCACTAATGTTTTGTCGTTCATATTCGAGATCCCTCCAGGTATACCAGAAGGCGCCTATGAACCGCAGCTGGGTGACTTGGTTATCTGCTCTTCTGTGGTATCCAGAGAGTCTAAAGAACAATCAAAGCCAGTTTTTGACCATTGGGCACACCTGGTTATTCATGGTACCTTGCATTTGTTAGGTTATGACCATATAGATGAAGACGACGCACATGAAATGGAATTGCTAGAAACCCGGATTCTGTGCAAACTGAATATTAACGATCCATATAACATTATTAACTGAGGTTAAAAACAAACACAAATGACAGAAGATCATCCGAGTACTAACCCTGGCAAAAAATCATGGCTGGAGCGCGTAGCCGACAGTTTTGCCGGGGAACCTAAAGATCGACAAGACCTCAAAGAAATCCTGATGGAAGCTCATGAAAAAGAGATTCTCGACCAGGAAGCCTTCAGAATTATTGAGGGTGCATTGAATGTTTCAGAACTCCATGTTCGAGACATAATGATCCCTCGATCGCAGATGATATATGTCGAAAGTGGCAAGTCCATTGAAGAAATTTTACCCAATATAATTGAATGTGGTCACTCCAGATTTCCAGTTATCGGTGAAAACAGCGACGAAGTTATTGGTGTTTTATTAGCAAAAGACCTGCTATCGCTAGGTTCGAAAACCAATTTCGATACTGAAAAGATGTCAAAGCAACTGAAAGACATTATCCGTCCCGCCACCTTTGTCCCCGAAAGTAAGCGGCTCAACATACTGCTTAATGAATTTAGAGCAAATCGTTATCACCTGGCTATGGTCGTTGATGAGTACGGCGGTATAGCGGGCCTAGTCACCATTGAAGATGTTTTGGAAGAAATTGTAGGTGAGATTGATGATGAACATGATAGTAAAGAACAGCCAAACATCAGGGAACTTGGGTCTTCTCAGTTTGCCGTTGACGCACTTACTCCAATAGATGAATTTAACGAATACTTTGAATTGACACTAAGTGACGATGAGTTTGACACTATTGGCGGCATTGTAAGCCATCAGTTTGGTCGTCTTCCTAAGCGGGATGAAAGCATAGACATAGAGAATCTACATTTCCGTGTCCTAAATGCTGATGATCGAAGAGTAAAATTACTTCAGGTTTCGATATCTGATTCCTGACAAACAAGCCAGCTCCAGGTTAGAGCCGGCTTTCTAAACTAAAATTATCAATCTATTTAAAGACAGCAAGATCAATTCATTTAATTGGTCTTATATTGATTCAGCTTATTCTCTAAATCACCAGAGGCGTCTTTAATTTTTGCAGCACGCCTTTCCAGATTCCTGGCAATCTCGGTATTCTTTTCCGAGCCTTCATCTGTTTCGTGCATTCGGTCAACCAATTGTTCCATCGATTCACAAAGAGCAAGCACTTGATCTGTCTTGGTTAATATACAACCAATTTAAAGGATGGCGGTTATATTGATACGAGACAATTATTAGCGGTACTTTATTTAAATACCCAAGATTAAAGCCGGATAGTCAGGTCGTAGCAGGGGAGGATTCTGGAATAGAACATCAGATTGACTTATACCCGCCCTGGAACAAGGCGGGTAATCACTGACACTAGTATATAATCATCTTTTTTAATTATCGCTAAGATAAGCCACATTATCGAAATCTAATTGCTCCAAGACAGTATTGAATACTCTAGCATTTGAAGTGGAACGTTTTGGAATTTGGTTTTTAGATAGCTCATTGATTTGTTTAAAAAATTCGATGAAGCTTTTTTTGCCGTTTAAATTGGTTTTCATATTATATCTGCCTGTAGCTTAGTTTTTCTGAATATAACTAGTAGACCTTGGTATATTCTCTTGAGTTACAATTTTGCAGAATTCATTTTATTTATTTGTATGGTTTGCTTACTTTTTTCTAATTAGGGGTTAGCTTCATTATATTTTTTTGACTCAATCCACAGTTTATCGAGGGCCTGTGCATCCAGTTTTTCAAATGATATTTCTGCAGACGCCACTTTATTTTCGATCCACTGAAACCTTTTGGTAAATTTTCGGATTGCCTGATCAGAGGCCTGCTCTGGATCTACATTCAGCTTTCTAGATAGATTAACCAGACTAAAGAACACATCACCTAGCTCATCCTGAATATCATGTTTAATACCAGAGAGGTAAGCTTGCTCCAGCTCATCCAGCTCATCCCTTACAACTTGAAAAACGGAAATAGCATCTTCCCAGTCCAGCCCCGTTTTAGATGCTTTCTTTTGCACTTTCACCATGCGCTGAATAGCAGGTAAGGCTCTAGGCACATCATCCAGAAGACTGGTTATCGATTTATTCTTTGAAATTTTCTCTTGTGACTTTATAAGATCCCACTGACCTTTAATCTGCTCCTTATCTAGCCCTGCTGTCATTGACGCATAAAGATCACCATCGGGAAATACATGGGGATGTCTCCTCACCAGCTTGGAAACCAGGGTATTGACTACCGCTGCAAAGTCAAAATACTGTTGCTCTGTTGCCAATTGACTGTAAAAAATAATTTGGAACAGCAGGTCGCCCAATTCTTCTTCAACATGCGACCAGTCCTGATTTTGAATAGCATCAATAACCTCATACACCTCTTCGAGTGTATGAGGAATAATATCTTTCCAGGTTTGAGCCAGATCCCAGGGACAACCGGTCTCTTTATCTCGTAGCCGTCCCATCAAATAGATTAAGTCATCCAGTTGATATGTCTTGGGCATTACCAATATATCCCCTTTATTTATGGGTACGCCGAACCGTAATGACGTTAGGCAAAGACTTAATTTTAGTCATTAACTTACCTAATTGATCAATACTTTCGACTTCAACCTGAAGATAAATATCTGCCATACTTTCTTCATAGTTAGATTGAGTATTCACCGATGTCGTATTAATGCCTTCATTGGCTAACACGGTCATCACATCACGTAACAAACCGGTACGGTCATAGGCTGATACATTGAGTTCTACCTGATAGAAATTTGAGTCAGCTGCAGCCCAACTCACCTCAATCATTCTTTCAGGCTCATCTGCTTTTAACTGCAATACGTTTAGACAGTCTTGACGATGAATCGATACGCCTCGTCCCTGCGTAATAAAACCAATAATTTGATCGCCAGGTACAGGCTGACAACACCCGGCAATAACCGTCATTAATGCACCAACACCTGAAATATGAATATCGGAATCCAGATGCTCTTTCTTTTTAGGCTTACTAACTCTGAATTGCTTAACGTCACTCCGGCCCGCTAATTGCTCTGCAGCATGAACAACTTGCATTAGCCGCAGGTCACCCGCTCCAATGGCAGACAACATATCATCGCCATTATCATAGTTCACCTGCTGTGCCAACTTATCCATATCAGGCAATTTTAAGCCAAACCTCGAGAGTTCAGCTTTGATGGCTTTTATACCATATTCAATGTTTTGATCTCGATTTTGTGTTTTAAACCAGGCTTTAATTTTCGCTCTGGCCCTGGCGGTAGCAACATAACCCAGTTCCTGATTTAACCAATCTCGACTGGGCTTGCCATCCTTTGCCGTCAAAATGGCAACCTGATCACCCGTTTGTAATCTATAGGTTAATGGAACAATACGGCCGTTTACCTTTGCCCCCCTGCATGAATGACCTATTTCTGTATGCACTTTATAGGCAAAATCGATTGGAGTTGAATCGTTATGCATATCTACAACATGCCCTTCAGGTGTCAATACATAAATTCTGTCATTAGTGTTATCTACATCACCAAATTCTTCAACGAGTTCGTCAATACCGCCCAATTCTTCATGCCAATCAAGTACCTGTCGTAGCCAGGAAATTTTTTCTTCATAACCGGATGACCTCGACGAATTGGTATCGGTTCCCTTATATTTATAATGTGCGCACACGCCTTTTTCGGCATCTTCGTGCATATCATAGGTACGGATTTGAATTTCCAACACCTTACCTTCTGGACCGATTACCGCGGTATGGAGAGACTGATATCCATTTTGTTTGGCATTAGCGATATAGTCATCGAATTCTCTTGGTATATTTCTCCACAAAGAATGAACAATACCCAAAACACTATAACAATCTCTTATTTCCTTGACCAAAATTCGGACTGCGCGCACATCATAAACCTGGCTAAAGCCAATCTGTTTACGCTGCATTTTTCTCCAAATGCTGTAGATGTGTTTTGCCCGACCATCAATCTGGGCACCCTGAATATCAGCCGACTTCAGTTCCTTATCAAGTGTCGCTAAAACCGACGAGATATAGGTTTGTCGATCAAGCCGCTTTTCATCAAGTAACGAGGCTATTTTCTTGTATTGCACGGGCTCAAGATACCGGAATGACAGATCCTCTAGTTCCCACTTGATCTGACCAACACCTAAACGATGAGCAAGCGGAGCATAGATATCAAAAACTTCACGAGCCACCTTGTGCTTTCTCTGTGCAGGTGCATTCTTGACCGCTCGAATCGCACAGGTACGTTCCGATAATTTTATCAGAGCAACACGAACATCATTCACCATAGTAACCAGCATTTTACGGATACTTTCTAGTTGGGCTTCACGCTGACCCAATACAACATCACGTGTTGAACGATGTTTTTGGTGAATGGCGCCCATTTGCAGAACACCCTGGATTAATTTGCTGACACCCGGACCAAACTGGTCTTTGATTGTATCCAATTCAAGTTTTTGTTCTCGAACGGATCGATACAATACGGCTGCGATTATAGATTCCTGATCCATATTTAGCTCAGCCAGCATTTCGGCCATTTCTAAACCGGTTTTAAATGAACTAACACCGTCTTGCCATTCATTTTCAATATCTTTGGCTTCATCTTCAGCGACCCTCGCAATTCTGCAAGCCCGAAGCAATTCATCTTCATCAAGTAAGGTTGCATTCTTTTGGATTCTGGACATCCACTGTTGAAGATCAACGGTTCCATCTTTAAATACCGGTTGATCTTCTCGAACTTTAACCATAATTATTAAATCCTTTCAGACGAACTATTTCACTATGTACTGCGTGTACAATGTTAAAAAATTCAATACCTATGCTTGTAGCCTGCATCATCATTACAACATACTATCATTTAAAATAATGAGGACGCCAAATCCGGTTTCAACTACAAAGCCTTTATGTAATCCATTACGTTTTACTAAAAATACCGGTAGACAGGTAACGATCACCTCGATCACAGATTACCGTGACAATAATAGAGTCATGCACTTTTTCCGCAAGTTTTAACGCACCGGCAACGGCTCCTCCCGAACTAACGCCACAAAATATACCTTCTGTTTTAGCTAGAGCCCTAGTCATACTTTCTGCCTCTTCCTGGCTAATATCCAGTACCATATCAACACGACCCGGATCAAAAATCTTTGGCATGTAGGCTTTCGGCCAGCGCCTTATTCCAGGTATTGATGCGCCCTCTTCCGGCTGCAGTCCTACGACTTGAATATTGGCATTTTTACCCTTTAAATATTCACTGGTGCCCATTATAGTACCCGTGGTACCCATGGCGCTTACAAAATGTGTGACAGTACCCTTAGTTTGCTGCCATATCTCAGGTCCGGTAGACGCAACATGCGCAGCAGGATTGTCTGTATTGGAAAACTGGTCGAGCAAAACACCCTGACCAGAGGCTGACATTGCTTCCGCCAGGTCACGCGCACCTTCCATCCCCTCTTTTTGCGTCACTAATATCAATTCAGCACCATAGGCTTGCATGGCATCTCGACGTTCCTGAGACAGGTTATCCGGCATAATAAGGGTCATTCGATATCCCTTTATAGCAGCAACCATGGCCAAGGCTATCCCGGTATTGCCGCTGGTGGCTTCAATTAGCCGATCTCCAGGATGAATCACACCCTGTCGCTCTGCAGCTAGAATCATGTTCAGTGCAGGACGATCTTTTACCGAACCTGCCGGATTATTACCTTCAAGCTTCAATAACACCTGATTATTATTAGGAATTTTTATTCTTTGTGTTTGAATAAGTGGTGTATTACCAATTAAACTTTCAATCGTAGGATACATTCTAACCGCCCTATATTTATGTGTTGTCATAGTACCTTGAATAGATAAAAAATACTTCGTATGGCACTATTTTGACAGTTCATTTTCATTAACATAGCCTATGAGACAATCTGCATTATTGCTGTTATGGTGTCTTTATGCTTTTTAAAGGATGTTAAAGAATATAATGAAAAGAGACCTGCACCAGCGTATTTTGATTTTGGTATTAATTCCATCTGTATTGATGGGTTTATCTTTTGTCTGGTGGTTTAGTTCAGAACAAGTGAAAGAACTACAGAGTGATATGGACATCCAGGCCCAAATCATTGCCCAGCGTTTGGGTATGGCTATGGAATATGGTCTATTTTCCGACAACAGTTTGTTAATACATCAATTATCTAGAGAAGCATTGAATGAAGTTAATGTCAGAGCAATATTAACATTCGATAGCGAAGGCCAGGCCATCAGCCATGTGGGACCTAATACCTACGAGACGCTACCGGAGAAGCTACCCGATACATCACAAAAGCTCATTGGCGACAACAGTATCATGGTCATCCATCCGGTCACTAGAGATCATGCGGTATTTTACGGGATAAGCCTACCTCAACTTGACAGCCCAATAGGCTGGTTGGTAATCGAGCTGAGTAAAGCAAATATGTTAGTTGAAAGGTATGAAATTATATTAATCAATCTGCTGATTTTTATCTCGGCCCTGGTGTTATCAATATTAATTTCAATTGCTATTACCCGATCAATTACCTCGCCACTAGCACAGATCCAGACGACCGTCACACAACTTTCCCACGGTATGTTTAATGCTCGAGTCGGCACACTTCAAAGTAAACAGATGATCGAGTTAGGTTC
>Ga0224506_10000724_pt1 | contig 26192 bp, 24 predicted proteins | sample SF_Jan12_sed_USG_2_FD_169108 | JGI IMG/M metagenome (GOLD analysis project Ga0224506, IMG submission 169108) | Sediment microbial communities from San Francisco Bay, California, United States - SF_Jan12_sed_USGS_8_1 | ecosystem: Environmental > Aquatic > Marine > Sediment | place: USA... | reverse complement strand
CTACTTGGAGATGCCGCAGTAGGTAAGACAGCATTAGTTCAACGATTTGTCCACGAAAAATTTAGTAAGGAGTACCTTCTAACCATCGGAATGGAACCATATGCAAAATATACATCCGTGGATGGAACAGAATTATGTTTCAGTATTTTTGATATTGCAGGTGCAGATCAATTTACCCGATTAAGAAGCATGTTTTACAAGGGATCAAGAGGTGCCCTAATTACATTTGATCTTACTCGTCCAGAAACCCTTAAAAGCGTGGAAACATGGTACAATGATGCAAATAATTCCGCTCCAAATCAAGAATACTACCTCATTGGTAATAAAAGTGATTTAGTTGAAGATAGAAAAGTAAAACGTGCCGAAGCTGAGGCTGTTGTTAAAAAACTAGGATTCAGTTCATATCTGGAAACATCAGCCCTTACTGGATACGGCGTCGAAGATGCATTCCTATCACTTGGTAGAGCGATATTGAAGAAAGAATTGGATAAAGAAAAAGAAAGAACTTAATTTACACAATATCATAAAATATGTAAACTATGGAGTTATAAATCTCATTTAGATTAGTTTAAAAAGAAATCTAAAATTATGATGATTATACAAATTCAATTACAAATCATTAGATCAAGACTGCTGATGAGTACAAATTAATTTTCACTTATTCCTAAATATTGCTCGTAATCGAAACTTATTAATTCATAGAGTTTACAAATGAATATAACCTAAACCGAATGAATTTCATCCGGTAGAATGAACAGGGCCCGTGGTCTAGCCCGGTTATGACGTTTCCTTGACGTATTTTGACCGTAAGTCACAGATTCACAATGGAGAAGGTCGCCGGTTCGAATCCGGCCGGGCCCACTATTAATTTTTTTCAACAATTAGACAAGTTATTTCTCGATTAATTAATCAGCAACAGCAGAAAAAATCAAACAATAGGAATGATCGTATCCATATCCATAATTAAATTCATCCTGATTCTGGCGTGTCCAACAAATTATTACTTCACCTTCAAAATGCAATATAGTGGACAATGTGCTTGCTACGTCCCATGCTAAGGTAGTAACTTGACCTTGGTGTTTAAGATTAGAGATTTCCACAATTATTTTTCCACCAGGATTTAGTTTCTTCTTTATTCGCTCATAAATTGGAATGAAACGTTGTAGATATCCCTCATAATTACCTCGATAACGATATCCGGTTAAAGCATCTGCAGATTCATCTTTTCCCATATAAGGAGGAGAAGCCATGACCAAATCAAATCCGGGGAGATTAGATAGATCAACTTTGGCAGTGTCACCGAGTTTTATGTAGTTATTTAGTTCCAAATCAAAAGCCAGATATTTATATCGATCTTCATCCATTTCCACTCCATAAGCTTGTCTTCCCATTTCTTTTGCTACTAGAAGAGTTGTACCATAACCGGAGAATGGATCAAAAACAACATCATTCTCTTTTGTGAATAAATCGATAAAGTATTTGACTAATTGGGGAGAGTATCGTACATCATCATTTTTGAATCGATCCGGTAGCTCTCCCATTTTTTCAAATTCAAGAGTTATAAATGTGGGAATTTTCATAGGTTCTCGATAAATTCATGCTATTTGAAATAAGGTTTATACAATTGAACTGTAGACTGAATCTAGGTGATATTAAATGAAAATCACAAACTAAACTTATTAGAATAAATTGTATTAATGAAAATACTATGAAAATACGTTTGTTTTAACTAATTCTTCTGGTTTGTAGCCTATTCCACCTTTGTATACAATTAATATATCGGTAGTATTGGAGATACTCTCTAAAGGATTAGAATTCAATACAACCAAGTCTGCTTGATTACCAAGGGTAAGTTTTCCTGTATCTTTTTTACCCAGTATTAGGCTACCAATATGAGTACTTGCTTTGATAATGTCTATTGGTTTCATACCTGCTTCTTCCATCATCTGCATCTCTCTATGAATCGACACTCCATGAAGGGTTCCCACATTACCTGCATCAGTTCCTGTAGCAATAGACACACCTGCTTCATACACCACTCTTAGGTTATGGTACATGATATCTCTTGCATCATCGGGATATGATTCTTCACTCTTCTCAGTTAATTGTCTATAAGGTTCAGGTATATCATTTTTGTCAATACTTGATAATTTACCCAATGATTCTATGACCCATCTATCACCATATTTTTGTTCAAATGGTGGTAAGAAAGATTTACATCGGAAGGTATCAAAATATCCCAATCTCACCATCAAAGTTGGAATATATATTACCTCATTATCCAGTAGTAATTGAACAAATTCTGCATCCACTTTTTCTTGAAATACGGAATGAACAAGAATATGAGCACCATATTGTACAGCTCGTCTGGCAGTCTCCAACTCTGTTGCATGAACAGCAACTCGTAAATTGAGTGTGATTGCTTCATCAATTGCTGCTTTCATAATTAGACTGTCTTCTTCGAATCGTTCCTGATTAAAGATAAACCATAATTTAATAAATATAGGTTGATATTTTACACAATTTCTTACCTGTGCTCTGGCATCTTCTTCTGAAGTTGCCTGAATTATTGGAGGGTCTCCGATATCTAATTTCTCACGTGATACAGTAGATACAAGAGGACCTGCAACAGCCACGTGAGGAGCGATTTTTACAGCTTCTGCCTGTTCCTTTACATTAAAATTCCAAAAAGGACCTCCGCAATCAATAACTCCAGTTACGCCACAACCGATATATCTCTTGAATAGATCAGGAATTGATTTCTTAATATCTTCAAATTCCTCTTCATAGGATTTTATATGTCGAAGATCTAATCCATCAGGTCTGGTAAATAATCCACCACTTTGAAAAAAATGAATATGACTGTCAATTAATCCAGGAATAATAAATTTTCCAGAACAATTAATTTGTTGGATTCCTTTAAATCCAGTCAATTCATCATTTGTAATTAATTTCTCTATTAATCCATTATTAACAAGAAGATGATGATTGACAATGGGTTTATCACCAATACCATCAATTATTATTGCATTGGACAGAATAAAGCTAGATTCCGATTCATTCATAAATTACCACCATCGAAATATAATTTATATTTGTAGATATCTGACGTGAGGAATGAATGAGAATAAATATGCTTTCAAAATAGATTTTAATCTTATAATAATTGCATCATACTAGTATTAATTTTGGGGATTCATTGAGCTCTATTAGTATTTACACATTGGATAAACTGTTCAATCCATGAAATAACCAACTGTATTTGTGATTATTTATAACAGAGATGATAATTTATGATTGTCAAGTAGAATATTTGCAATAATAAACTTTTATGATTATGATTATGAATATTATTTTGATTATGAATTTTCTTAATAAGTAGATATTAAAGTACTGTTAATTACTCATTTTTTCTGAATTTCCATCTTTTAAGTGCAGGAATTACAATAAAAGAGGATAGACCAAATACACTGAGGAATCCTGATTCTTCGGAAGATGGAGTCACTATAGAAACAACAGGATCGGGTAATTCTGAAAGATCAACTGTAAATGAAGTTGTAAAGGATTGATAATTTCCATTTTGATCATATGCTTCTATAACTAAATCATATGAACCTTCAGGAATTAATCCGCTGGTTATGTGTTCTTTTGTAAAGTTAAACTCAAATGAACCGTCGTTGTATGTCAAGTTAAGTACATTTGCAATTGGTTCATCAAAGATAAAGTTAAAATTACCTTCAGGAACAATCCGAGCATCAACTGCATCAATCCGACCTTCATACCGAAGTTGGGCAGCATTTGAAATGAAACTCATAGATAATTCTGCAGGGTCTTTATCTAGGTATCTGTTGAATGAGTAGGTTTGACTACCATAAGTGATTACCATATCTATGCTTCCAGTTACTTGATGACCGATGCTAACTATATGTGTATCACCGTCTTGAGAAAGGTTAATATCTGGAATAGAAGTACCATATTGAACAATATCAATTGAAAAGACAGAATTTGATCCATCACCATCAAAATATAGCACGGTGGAAACATCATCAATTGTATAATCAAATGATTGAATACCAGTAGTCTGAGTCATCCAATTAAATAGAGCATTGATAAAATCAGTATGTCCATTTAATGATGTATCTTCCATAGCAGTAGCATCTCTCCAATTTCTTGCAGAATTAACAAAAACCTTAGAACCACCTGGTCCGATTGTAGCGATAGCTGTAGAATCACCATTAACAGTCATTACAGCCATCCCACCGATCATATTTGCCTCTCCAGTTGATGATGTAAATCCATTGAGATTTGTAAAACCACCTGTTGTGGCCGAATTTACCTCATATGAGGTGACATTCGAAGATGAAATTCCAAGTAAACTGAGTAAGGAAACAACAGACCCTTCATCAGGATGAAGATCGGTATAGATTCCGTCAAGTTCTGTTGTCCCACCAAAATCAAGGATTAATTTACCACCTTGGTCAAGATATGCATCGATCGCTTTTAGCTCTTCAAATTCTAAATCCAATGTAAATCTAAAATCATCAACTGTATTTTCAAAGAAGTTAAATGCACTTGGTATGAATAAAATATCATAATCAGTCAATCTTTCCAGAGTAATGCTACCATAGTCAAACGCGTCTACCCACACATTTTGTTGTTTAAGAAATTCAACAAATGAGTTCATCTCTGCATGCATGATACGTTCTAAACCTATGCTATCCCATATGGTGTGAACAAGATCCATGAGAACCCTTGCTTTGGCTGGTTCTCTTACTTTGACACTAATGTTAAATGTTGATGTCGTTCCATCAGGTGCCAATAAAGTGACTTCACCAGAATACCAACCCAAAGTTGCATCGATTGGTATAGTCATACCAACATAATATACTGAAGAGTACGCTGGTTGATCACCAACTTCGAGACTTAAATATCCAGATATATTCCCTGTTACACTTTGAATTGTCCAAGTACCTAGAGCTGAACTTGTTAGTGTGATAGGATATTGAATTGTTTCCCCAACTGGTATTTCTTTCCAAAACATTTCAGGAATATTTGAAGGAAAGGCATAGGAGTGATTTCCTGCAAGTAGTAGTTCCATCATTCCAGTTGCATTAACTAATCCATTCCCCTGTTGATGCCAAGGCAGTCCAAGATCGGTTGCAGATAATGCTAATGCAGATTTTATCTTTCCTGGATTGTATTCAATACCGTTTTTCTTGAGTATATCAACACCAAGTGTAGCAACACCTGCAGTTAATGGTGCTGAAAAACTAGTACCAGATGCTCGTGTAGCACTACCTAAACTACCTGCAGCCCGAACGCTCACACCGGGTGCAACTACATCAGGTTTTGCCAAATATTGTGCGGTTGGCCCTTCTGAAGAAAACTCAGCCAACATGATGGAGTAATTGACGGCACCAGCTGTGATTGCGGCGACGGATGATCCAGGTGCACCAATAGTAAATGGATCACGTTCAAACTCACCCTCACTTCCAGAATTTCCAGCAGAAATAACATAAGTTTTCCCAAGTAATGTACCAGCAATAACTAATTGTTCAAGTATTTCATTTCCTCCATCCTCATCATCTCCACCAAGTGACATATTAATCACATCAATAGTATCATTGCTATTAGACCAATCCATAGCAACAGCTATTGCTGCTGTGGTACCAGAACCTCCATGAGATGAAAATACCTTGATACCTACAAGCATTGCACCAAATGCCATTCCATAAAATGGTTGATTCATTGTGGGACCATATCCGGCAATTAAAGATGCAACTGCAGTTCCATGACCATGCCCATCTTCAGGCCCTTCATCTTGTAAATATCCATATTCTTCTCGTACGAGAGAAAAAGAAGCAGCTCGTTTATTAAGCATGGGACGATATTCAAAATTAATTCCAGTATCAATAACAGACACTGTCAAACCAGTACCATTATAACCTGCAGCCCAAACATCTTCCACATCTAGAATTTTACTATCATTTGTATCATAAGATATATGAGGATATACACTAGTTGTTGAGAGATCCATATCCACCATACCAGCGGGTTGATAATGCATTCCACCAACATCAATTCCCATTATATCTAATTGTTGGTATTCATCTTGATTTTCTCCTGTGTATTTGATAATATAACCATCAATCGACCTCATTTCCCATACCAAATCATAATTATCAAAAGCAGGTAATTGAGGAACCCAAAATAATGAATTTTTCAAAGTTGGATCAGTTCTACTTTCGTATTCGCGTTGCTTCCAAGAGCCTGTACTATTTGTAGTTGATACCATAATAGACACATTTAACAAAGAAAGCAGTATAAATAGTGATAACAAAATACTTGTATTATTTCTTATCATGTACAAATAAACCAATTTATTACCTATTAAAAATTATTTGAAATTGCATATTGAAAACAAAATAAATAATTTTCGGTAATAAGTAAAAAGTTATATTAGAACAAAAATGAGATGAAATCGGATATTTTCAATAATCAACCAAATGATTATAGGAATTCCCATTTCAACCAAATGGTTACATATTCAATGTTTCTTTTACCATAATATAACCGAGTATTGGACATAACCAACCAAACATTGCGGGTAGATACAACCAAATGTCCAATCCATATGGAGACGTATCTGCCATCCATCCTCCAAATAATGCACCCGTTGTCATTGCAAGAGAAGATGCCAATTGAACAATACTCATACCTCGAGACCTTTCATTTTCATTGGTAACATCTGAAATCATTGCAGGGATAATGGGCCGAAGAACTGCATACAATGGGATACTCCAGAGTATAAGTACAATTATAGGTTGATGATAAATGCTTAGTAATAAGAATATAATCGGATAATTCAAAAGACCAAATACATAAATTGATTTCCTTCCATATTTATCAGAAATATTTCCTAATTTCAAAAGAATTAAAGATCCAAATACAGTTGCCGCTGCATTAGTATATCCAATATAATCTGCAGATAATTCAATTTTTTCATAAAAATAAACAGAACCCAAAATAAAAAAAGCTCCAGCAAGAAAATCAAGTAAAATTACAGGAGATAATATGGATAGAATTGATTTACGAGTAAGGACATTCCAGAAACTGGTAGATTCAATATTATCCATGGAAAAATCAATTTGATCATTTCCATTGATTTTTGAATTGCCAATCGATTTATCATTAAATTCAACAGTTTTTACTGATGCAAGTATGCCAGCAATAATACAGAATATTGCAGCCGCTAGTAAAATTACTTTCATACCAAACAATCTGTAGACAATACCCGCGAAGATAGAACCGATAAACCAACCAATGCTAGCATTAAGCAATAACTTACTGGTAACTTCTCCCTTCCTACCGGGATCACTAAGATTTGTTGCATATGCCTGAACAATTGGATAATAAGCAGGAAAAACAAGTGACCCAATTGCAACCACAATCAGGTATTGTATAGAAGTATTGATTTGAGTGAGGATTATGTATTCAATTGCACCTACAAGGTTTACAAATAACAATACCACTTTGTAATTCTTACTTTTATCAGTGTAAGAACCAACAAAAGTGATACCAAATAACGCAATTAAATTTGGTATAGAAATAACCAACGCAAGTACGAGATATGAACCCTCTCCGATATCACTACGTAACCAAATTGAAGAAAAAGGTATTACCATTGCCCCACCAATATGCCAAATTAAAACGGATAAATATATTCTAGATAATACCGAAATTGACATAAAAAAAGAATGAATTCAGAAAAATTAAAGATAACGATGGAGATCAGCTAGAGAAAGTGTAGAATCTTGAATTTAAGTAGTTTTAATATCCAATATCAATGTTGGTCAAGTTGGGATCATATTCCTGTGAAAAGTTAAGAAGATGTCCACCTAATCTATTTATATTCTCTCTGATGTTTTGAAGTTCAGACTTTATTTGATGTCTATAGTTTTTGTATTCATCCGGATTGATTTGCAGATTTTTAGCTCTGAAATCAATATCCTTGGCTGATTTTTCCAATTTAACAAATTGATTTTTTAACTCACTAATTGAAATAGGTGATGATTCTAATGGTGTTTTTTGCAGTGGATCTCCAAATAGTTTAGACCGGAATACATCAATAAACTTCTGTGTAGCACGTTTATACTCATTTTTATCAGGACTTTTTGATTCGATTTCCATAATTATCTTTGGACTCTTGATAAAAAATGGATCATCAGATATTATATGGATGAAATACTCATGAATTCGGTGCAATGCTTGAGGAGGACCAGATATCTGGATACTTCCCTTTTGCATCTCAATTATTAGATTACAACCGGTGATAATAGAATTTTTCAGATACACTTGTTTGATATCTTTATAAGAGAATCCACTACCAATTGCGAGATATTGATTTTTTTGAGTAAATACATTCTCTGGAAGACAAACAAAGTTGTGTTCTGAGAACACAACATAAGATTCTTCATTAAACTTATGTTTATCCACCTGTATTTTCAACGAAATTGGAGGGATAATAGAAGTCACATTGGTAATCTCCTCAGGAAGATATCGATTTATTTTTGTCAACAATTCATAATGTTGTTTCAAAGAGATGTTAATATCAACTAATTTATTAAGTTCTTCACCAACTTCTTCTATCCAGTGTCGAATCAAACTGGTTATTAGATTAATACTTCTTTTAGTATTTTGAATTATAGAATCTGCATTACGGTAATGCTCTATATTCAATTCCTTGAAATTATCAATACTACGTAAATCAAATAAAATTTCTTTACGAATTTTGATTAATTGATTAATACCCTTTTCTGTAATTAGCTTTAATCCTACTGAACACTTCTTTAATTGATCCTCAATAACAGGAAATCCAGTAAATCCAGCGAGTCGACACAGCCGTACCAAAGTAACCTGAAAATCGAAATTTCGATGGAGATCATTTAAATCGGGTAGAATATCTTGTATACTAGATACGATCGCAAAGAAATCTTTTGCAAGGTTATTCAATAAAATGCCTGGGTCTCCCAAATTGATGCTTCCACAATCAGTACAGCAATCAATCATGGTTTCTCCAATTTTTGATGTTTCACTACCACAACGACCACATAAACTCCCCGGAGATTGAAGATTACATGGGTGGCATTTCCATTCCTCTATCTGTCTTTGTCTACAACATCGTTTACATTGAAGTTGAGTGCAATCAGTACAAAACAATACAAATCTAGTTGATTTGCATAATTGACAAATTGGACGATGAGAAAAAGACATGAAGTATCTATACCTATCAAGATTTTATTTAATAAAATGACATACAATATGTGTGTATTATCCGGGTATTATCTGATAGGTGGATATGTATAGATTGAATTATTTGTAATTCTTTAAGATATTTGTTAATAATCATGTCGATTTCATATCTAAAGTCTTTTAGTATTGCATAATTATATGAAGTTATGAATGATCTATCTATAAAGGTGATCCTCTATGTCTAAGAAAAGAAAGAGTGGAGGTAGATCCGGTGGAAAAAGAGGAAATACAGTAAACGAACAATGCACAAAATGTGGTAGAAGAGTACCTGCGGATAAAATCAAGAAAGTTACCAAATGGGTAAGTCTTGTAGATCCTAGAATGCGTAAGGAATTACGCGATAGCGGTGCGATATTACCCAGACGTAGAGTTACTGAACAATATTGTGTTAGTTGTGCAGTGCATACTGGAAAAGTAAAAATTCGTAGTAAAGATGATAGAAAACCAGATTCATGGTAAATTTTATTATTTAAATATCTTATAAATTGATAAAAACATATTAAAAATTCATAGTGAGATCAGAATTACAGAATCGATAACTATTATATCCCGATATAACAAATAATCATTTGTACTTTCAATTGATTTATAAAAATTTTACTTTCGTCAATAATTAATGACTTCTAATTCTGGTGACAATAATACAGTCCTAGTTAATGGAACTGGAACTATTGGTGAGCCTTTGATAGCGCTATTGCTTAGTTTGAAGAAACAACTGGGGATTGACGACTTAATTTTCTATAAACATAGTCCAAGAATTACAGATCGACCGATGTTAAATGATCTGAAAAAAAGAGGAGGATTAATGTGCGTTGAAGAAAGCAAGGTAGATGATTTTCGTTCTATGGGTGTTGAACCAGATCTAATCTTTGCAGATGCACTTGATAGAGCAGATGTTGTTGCAGATGCAACTGCAGAGGATGTAGGTATTCGTAATAAAAGGGAGTATTATGAAAAAGCAGAACACAATACCAAAGGTTTTCTTGCTCAAGGGTCTGAATCTGGTTTTGGAACCATATATGCATCTGGAATAAATGACAATATATTCAAAAAATCAACAATTCCAAAATACGTTCAAATTGCTTCTTGCAATACCCATGCCGCTGCTGCTGCTGTTAAATACTTGACTTTTGAAGGAGAAAATTCTTATCTCGACCATGCTGATTTGACTTTCATTCGTAGAGGAAGTGATATCTCTCAAAATAAAGGTGTTCAAGCACCAACAGTTTCTTCGTTTGATGATGATCGATTTGGGACACATCATGCAAAGGATGTATGGAGATTATTTCAAACACAAGGGCATGATTTTGATTTATTTTCTTCTGCCATAAAAATCAACTCTCAGTACATGCATTCATTATCAGCTCATTTCACCATGAAAAAAGATATCAATCGTGACACATTATTATCTATAATCCATGATACTCCAGAGTTAGCGTTGACCCAAAAAACAGCTATTAACCAAGTATTTAGCTTTGGTAGAGATCATGGTCACTTTGGTAGGATTCTTAATCAAGCAGTATTTGTTGAAAGCTCAATTAAAACCTATAAAAATCACCTTTATTTCTGGAGTTTTACTCCTCAAGATGGAAATGCGATTTTATCATCTGTTAAAGCAATTGCATATTATCTTCATGATACTGAATCTGTAGATGAGATTATGCAATCAGTCAAACCATGGTTATTCGATGAAGTTTAAATCAACTTTTGTTAGTACAAAGGGTAATTCAATAAATGTGAATCAAAATAATTGATTGACTTGTGATACTTTTCTTAATTTATATAAAAAAAGTTAGTATTTATCTATTTTATTGAATAAAGGTATTTTTAAATGCATTACAAATTTAATATATGACTGAAAATGAAGACAATTCGGATGAAGAAATTGTTGATACTTTGAAAAAAAGTGGTAAAGAATTACTTCAGGGTGTTGCTAAGGGTGGAGCACTATTCTCAAAAAGGGTTGCAGAAGGTGTTTTCAATGCACAAATTGCCCAATCTAATGAAGACACAACCGGTAAAAAAATATCAATTGTGAGTCAGGAACTTGGCAAGGCGATTGTTAAAGGAGTTATGGAAGGAGCAAATGAAACCTTTGTAGGAGTCAAGGCTAGTTTAGAGCACCTATCTAAGATCAAACCCAAAGATACATCAGAGAAAACTGATGAAGAATAAAATTTTACTATTTAAAAAAAGATAACGTTTGGCAAAAATAGAAACATAGTTGAAAGTTGCTTAACCTCCGAATGATGGTAGATAAGGTAATATAGAGAATATATTGCAGGAGAATTTTTGTTAAACCAAACCTTATTGATGACTATCGATGATATTTACATCACATATTAAACAACATCGCGATAGCATCGCGATATTGAATCGCGATTACAAAAATATCAAATACCAACCAGAATAAGCAAAATAAGAATGTATAAATCAAAAAAAAAAGAATTAGTTAACAAAAATTATTCGCGATAGAATAACAACATCAATAATATCAAATAAAAACAACCAACATAAGCTAATTATTGATGACCATTGATGATTTCATCACAATATTAATAAAATTCAGCACTGTTATTTTAATTTTAATTCATCAAAATTCAATTACATTTTTATTTGTGAAAGATAACGATAGCTCTAATGAAAAAACCAATCCTTAGTGCATTATTTAATATGATATTACCGGGAATTGGTTATTTTTACAATGGTCAAAGAATAATACTAGGATTACTAATTCCAGGATTTCTAGTCATAATAAATTTTGCACAAAGCAAATCAAATAATCCAAATTTCCCAACAGCGATCACTAGCTATATTTTTATCGGATTAATTTCAGCGATCGATGGATATTTTGAGGCTAAAAAAATTAATAATACAAGATCACAAATACTCAACATGTTGAAAAATAATAAAAATCCAACTTCGTAGAATGATCAATCAAACAGTATGTGAACTGGAATAAGTTATGGCAAGTATATAACTATACACCATAGGTAAAAGACGAGGTATTGAGATAAATATCTCTATTAATTAATTAGCTGGCAAATACATTTGTATTTCATTAAGATACGTCTAAATATTATGACTCTTTCGAAAATAATAATAAGCTATACACCATTAAAAAGATAGAGAATAATCTATTTTAGACATCTCCTACATCTGCCCTGGTGGTGTAATGGTAACATTGAGGATTGTGGTTAACGAGCAATTGTTCGTTTATTAGCAAAACTCCTTAGCTATGAGTTCGATTCTCGTTCAGGGCATAGTACTACTCTATGAGCAAATCAATTTTATTTAATTACCCATACTTCTAATCAATTTACTTCCAACTATCCTCTATTTACCAGTTTCAAATAATATAGCAGTTTTGTTCTAACTTTTTGTGGTAAGTTACCAAGTTCTATTGACTTCGCCAAATGAAAAATCCGGAAGGAAACAATGGTTTTAGCAATTTTATTAAGGAAATCATCATTGATTGGAGAAAAGCCATCTTCCCAGTACCATTTATTAAACATTAAGGTCTCTGTATCTTTAATAAAATTTACATCTACCCTACCGACAAAACGAATCCCATAAAGTATTGGTAATACATAATAACCATATTTCCTTTTCTTTTCAGGTACATAGATTTCAACTTTGTAATCAAAATTATATTGTTCCAACAAACTTTCTCGAGACCATAATACATTATCAAATGGATTGATAAAGTGAACCAATTCATTTTCTTTTGATATTTCTGGAATAATTATTTCCTGATCGGGTAGAAAATAAATATGTTGTGTTGATCCTTCAACTGGAATGGACAGTAATGTTCCTTTACTGACTGCATCTTTTATCAGTTTTCTTGGATTTTGTTTTTGGTTATGATGTTCAAAATTGCTATGATTATAATTATAATGTAACAATCTATGCAGATAACTAGGTCCATTTGCCTGTAGAGATCGATTTATATGGAACCAAAACCTTTCCATGGAATCAGGAATTTCATCAGGTAATTTGACAATGCGATCAATAAGATCATATTGATGAGAAAACTTTACTCGTGTATGTGGTAATATATAGCCACAATACAATAAATAATCTAAAATTAGTTTTTGAGGGCTACTCCAACCTGATGTCCGTTCTATCTTATCAGGTAGTGTAATATCACGAATTGTTATAGGACCATCAATATCTATTTGCCGGAGCACTTGTTTAGGCCATTCTGGATGTTTATTGAGAATTCGATCAAACCAAAATGGTTTTTTCCGATTTGCCAGCATCGCACCGTAGTAGAATGGAAAGTCCCCAATGGGTAATAATGAACGGGCGTGGCAAAACCATTCAAATACCTCTCCATTTTTAACTTTCAACCATACTTCTTCCTGCTTGTAATTTTTCACACGAGTATGGATGGTTAATTCATGAGCTCTTGCAATTCTTTGGATAGTATCGATTTGAATATATCCAATTTGATTAAGTAATTGAGATATTGACAATTTAGGATGAGAAATAGTTGAATCAAAAAGTAAAAATTGATTTTGCAAATGTATTTTCTTGATATCATCTGCATTTAGTTTCATCTACGTTTAATTCGTAGTAACCCTATAGAATATTTTCATTGTAAGTTGTGTTAATTACGAAAAAAACAGGAGATATTGATTGAAAGGAAAGATAGACTCTATGAAGAAGAATTATCACAATAATTGACTCAACCATAAGTATGAGATGAATTTGTTATTGACAATCAGATATAAGTCAATACAATTGTAAATTATATTTAGATTTTATCTTTTTGTTTCTTCTTAAAAACTCTATATAGTATAATTATGGTAGAAATTAGTACAAAGGATACTACCAAACTAAGTGGGATCTTATCAATTATTGATAATTCCTCCATCTTGTATATGGAATCTCCATAAATTTGAACTATTAAAAATTCATTATTTGGTGTAGTTGCAAAGCTTGATAGTGTGTACTTAATATGAAACAGTTTAGTAATGCTGGTTACAGAATAATCAGTTTCATCAAAGTCCATGACAAAGACTGCACCTGCGTAATCAGCAAAGAAGTAATCCCCATAAAATTCAGGAAATTCAGTACCCCTATATACAATCCCTCCAATAATTGCACCTCCATATGGTACATCAATAGAATCTGTTTCGTTATGCCCGTAAGTGTATACAGGTGGAATAATCCCGCTTGTATCACATGGCAGATAATCCTGACAATATTCACCTTCTGTTATATTCCAACCATAATTTCCTCCTTTGTGAACTATATTTATCTCTTCATACCTTGTTGCACCTACATCACCTACCCAATAATTTCCAGTAAGTATATCAAAACTCCCCCTCCAAGGGTTTCTAAATCCATATGCATAGATTTCTTCTTTGTAACCATGAGTATTGTTATTAAATGGATTATCATATGGAATCGAATAATTTTTACCCTCTGACTGGTTGTTAATATCAATTCTAAGAATTTTTCCAAAAAAATCATTTAAATTTTGACCGGTAGTTGATGAATCACCGATTTGTATATAAAGATAAGAATCTGGTCCAAAAAGAAGATTCCCACCAACATGATTTCTTGAATTTAAATCATAATTTAAGATTATTAATTCACTATTTTCATCAGCAGTTAAAGGATTATTATTATCCTGTTGAAATCGCGATATAACTGTTTTTAGACAAGGACTACATGTTTGATCAGACAGTCGATCAGGATCAAGGATTGTATAAAAAACATAAAAAAAACCATTATCTTCAAACTCAGGATGAAAAGTTAGGCCTAAAAATCCACCTTCATCAATGGCTGCTACTTTATGGGTTAAATCAAGAAATATGTTCATCACTTTGGGATTGTTTTTATCAAATACTTTCACTTTTCCAGTATATTCAGCAACATAATAATACCCATTATCTGGAGATCCATAACTAAATGCAGTTGGATATCGAATATCCAATCCCTCAAATGCGTTGATAAACTTATAATCACTAAATGTCTCACCTGCTTTCAAAGGCAGTGCAGTTATTGGTATCTGAATACCCAAAAGCATCAGACACACTATCATCAATCCAAATAGTTTCTTGGGCATATGGTTAGGTTAGATGATTTGTTAATTAATGTATATATAATTTACAAGAGAGAATATCATCAAATCATATTGATTCTGTATATTTCAACTTATCCAATTATTCCCTAAGCAACTAAATCAATTATCAATCATTAATAAAATGGATTATCTATAAATCTTCATTTTAGTGTTGCAACAATGATTCAATCTATGTAGTAATATATAATTTTTAGGTATGATGAGATTATTACCCAATACGGTTGAAGGTTTACTTTGGGGTTTAGAAAATTTTGATGGAGTAGAATTTGATATTAGATTGACAATGGATTCAAAATTAGTAATTCATCATGATCCAATTCTAACAGACGGTACTGTAATAGCGAATAATTCATTAGTAGAGATCAAGGAAAGGAGAATTCCAAGTTTGAATGATTTCTTGAGCAATGTAAAAGTAAAAGAATTATTAGAAATCGGAAGGACTCTTTGGATTGAACTAAAACCGAATTGTCAGGGTAAAAAGCCAGTATTTCAGCAGATTGCAGATGCTTTTCGTAAAGCATTAGAAGAGGATTTACAGAAGAATAACATTAACTTTAATTCCATACGATTGATTTCTTTCAATAAAGATATACTAGATTCCTTTGTTGATAAATTTGCTTGTTATCCAATTCTACCCTTTGTAAATGAATGCAATCCATCATTTGTAACGTTAAAAGCATTACCACGAGTATTGGCCAAGTCCTTAACATGGCACATCAATGAAGCAGTAAATAGAAAATTTCAAGGTGTTACCTATGCACGACAATATATGATGGGATTATTTGCAATTAGGCATCCAAAATACAAAAAAGTAGTAGAATTATCCAAGACAACCGGTATTGAACTCGGAACAAATTTAGGTACTCCGGATTTAGAAGCTGAGTATTCATACTTGCATCGGTTTACTGATAAAACTCACGTATATCCTAGACATGCCAAATCAGGAGAAGGTAAAATAATTGCCCATCGTGGTACAGGAACTAAAGGAATAGAGTTGCCTGATAAAACAGTAGAGTAACTCATATCATATCCGAAATGTTATAGATATAAAGATCAAGAAATAATTATGCACAAGTACATTGTAACGGTTGTAGAAATTGAAGAAGTTGCAAATAATATTAGAAGATATATCCTAACAAAACCAGATGGTTTTACATTTAATCCAGGTCAATACTGTTGGTTAGCTTTTCCAGGAAGAGAAGAAGATCGATCACCAATGGCTATAGCTTCAGGATTAAAAGATAACTATATTGAATTTACCATTCGTAAATGGGGTACTTTCACAACAGAATTATTTTCAAAGGAAGCTGACATCCAGCTAGTAATGGATGGACCACACGGTACCTTTTTCCCATTGAATTTCATCGACTCTACTCCAATCTATCTAATCGGAGGTGGTACAGGAATTACTCCAATAAAATCACTCTGCTTGTCTACGGATAAAACCTCCCAAATATCAATATTCTACGGTGCACAACAACCCAATGCCCTTATATTCAAAAATCAAATTGCAAACTGGGGTGCAGAAGTTCATCTCACTGTAGACCATTCAGATGGCTCATGGAATGGAAATATTGGGCTGGTAACCGATTTAATCAAAATGAACACAATAGATCCCAACGGATATGCATTTATTTGTGGTCCTACACCGATGTTAAAGGCAGTGGTCAATGTTTTACGAGAAAAAGGTCTGGAAGATTCCAAAATATATGTTAGTTTGGAAAGATTTGATGAAAATGGAAATGTTATCGGTCCAGTACTACCAATAAATGATCCCATCGTTGGAATATAAAATTTGTAAAACAACCCCTATAAGAAATAAGCGAATAATGGGAATCATTTCGAATTGGTAATAAATCAGATAGTTTACTGACAGTTATGAGTCAAGGGTTATTAGACTTTAAGGGATGGAAAAGAGCTGCAACACCTGCATTTCGCACCCTAGCCTATATGGCTGCATTATATACTGTAATCTATATTGTAATCATTGCACCTGTTTATTTTGCAGTTCTCCTAGGAGCACCACAAGTATTATGGGATGAATATATTGGTCCAATAGCTATGATTTTAATTGTATTTGTTACATTTTTAGCTATTTTCAAAGTGTTGGATGAGGAAAGACCTGGTGATATTCCTCTCAAAATGATTTAACTAACTCATTATGCCTATTCTCTAGGCACAGATGTCCTTGTTGGTCCATTGATTTCAACTCCAATACCACTAACTCCACGCAACTTACCTACAGCAGAATACAGTCCAACTGGGCTGCTCTATTCCTAATCTGACCCGTTGGTCAGTAAATCAGGCCAATCCTTCCTTACGGAAAAACCACCTGAACCAGTACCCTTTGCAAGGGCCACGCTTCAACGTCTTCGATATCTTCATCTCATTCGCCGGTTTCCCCCTAAAACACCTCATCGATCACTATAGAGCCTATTGTGCTTACAAGCCGGGCCCTAGCCGGCCTCTTAGTGTTACCCGAATAAACCTAATGAGTTATCTATGCTTAAGTTCTTTTGTGATTTTATTTACTTTATTCTCTGAAACAAGAAATATACCACGTCATTTTGTTCACCTCTTATTCAAATTCATCTAGTACTCGTTGCATCCCTTCTCCACGGTACTTAATACGACCATATTGTTGATGTTGAACTGGCTCTATCAACTCAAGAAATGCATTTTCCAAGAGTTTACAATACCAATCTGCATCAAAACTGCTGGTTCGGGTCACTTTGGGCCCGATAGTAATTCGTGAGGTATCGCGACGTTGATCATTTCGCACCAAATAATACATGTTTTCACCTGCATCTATTTTACGTCCATCAGCAAGATATCCTTGTGCGGTTAAAGCTTGATGTGTACGAGATTTGTAGTTACCCACCCCTACATGACTTTTTAGCTTGATGACCAAATCCTCTGCATTTACATCACCGCATCTTAATCGTTGTTGCCATTCTCCAAGAACTCGAGAAGCAGTTGGAATGCTAGCTACAAATTCATCAACTGTTGATGCCTGACTCATAATCTCTAAAATTGCTTTTTGAAAATCCCTTTCTATTTGGGCTACTCTACGTTGTCGTAGGCGGATCCCTCGTAATTTGAATTCATTGTGATCAAAATAACCATAATAACGATTAAGTGCAGAAACATCGGCATAATTGCGTATATTACAAAACACAACCCAAGAAAAACAACCTTCTGTATCAATTGGTATTGATGTTTCACGAGTAATCCTGTATACCAGTTGGTCGATGGTTTCCTGATTATCCAAATGGCTTTGTTTCGCCTGTATAAATAATGAATCTGTTATACCAGCAATTACTTTAAAACCAGCAGACTCACTGATTTGCATGGCCTGATGCAGGTAACGTCGTGCATAAGCAGTCACACATTGATGACTTTCTATAGAACCCCAACGAGCATTCTTAAAACCAAGATATCCAAAACATGAGACCAGTATCCATTTGGTAGCAGCATCCATACCTTTGTATCGTCTTTGAGTGATTGCAGAGAAATTCTGTTTCTTTGATTGTTTAAGTAGTAATCTCTTTTGTAGTACTTCAAACATTGTACGGGGTACGATGCCAATTTTTTTGTTGCAAATATGATAACCTAATTCAGGTACGAGATTACTGGAACTACAAGAATCATGATCACAGAGTACTGTCTCATTTCCAATATTATGTTTTGCCATTATCATGGGATACAGACTGGTAAAATCAATTGCCCATACACGTTGATAAATACCTGCTTTGGCTGGATAGATTAGACCTCCATTATCTGCGATCAATAGATGATCACTGGGTTTGAATATTTCTCCTAATGGTTTATTCGGCTTAATTAATGTAGGTGGAATGGTTGTTGCATTAATCCGGTATTCAATCCCTGTAAGTGCAGAACCAATGGATGAACGAGAAGTTCGTTCTAATGGAATACTACCCATCCGTGTCAGATCAATTAACCCATCTAGCTTTGCCTCATAGTATAGAAAACTATTATTGCCATCAATGTGAATTCTACCGGGAAGAAACCATACTTGGTCTTTTCGCATGATTTGACCATAGGTCATGTATGTCTGTGCTTTTTGATTATCACGAGAATACAGAGGAATGGGTAGCCTACCAAGTATAAATTTAGCAGTGAGTTGATGAAAAGCAGCTCTATGTGCTAGATAATTCATCACAAATTGATCACCTCGCTCAATCAAAACAATATCTGGATCTATTTGCTGAATTACTGCAACCAAACGCAGGAGTATTTCGCTTTCACTTCCCTTTAGTTGGATACGATTTGTTTTTTCCCCAGGATAGTGATATGTGATGAGATCAATCGCAGTGAGTGGATCATCAAATGTCGGGAATGTGGAATGTTGCTTTATCTGAGGTATAAGTTCAGTGATTACCAAGGGTGGAATAGAGTAATTAATTGAAGAAGGATCATCATGCATCTGAATTTCAATGAGATCTCTATTCTGTGTTATGATGTGACAAGCACCCATGGGAAAGCTATGTGTATCCAAAAAGAATTGTTGTCGCGGATTGATATCAATATTGTAGAGATTAAATCTTTGCTGTTGAAAATCTTTTACTACCTTTGGAAATTTGGTTATTGATTGTATTTTAACCTGAAGTGCAGGGATAGGCGAATCACTCATGCTTGAGAGATAGCAATTCACAGTACTTACGGAAACAACATGAGGATGAGAGAGAATTTGCTTACGCAATTGTTGTAAGGAACGGGAAAACTGACGATTGGGATATTGATCTTCAACATCATCTGCAGATACATAGAGAATGGGATGATAATTCAATGCATAGTGCCTTACTTGACCATCCATGGATCGGGTCCAAAGATGAGTTAAGTCGTTATGGAAATGAATATCAGTGATGTACACACAGGAGTGACAGTGATGACTCATATGTTATCATGATACTACTGATTAATCAGTCTGATGGGTAGACTGTTGACTGAAAGTATTACCAGTAATCATTTAGAGATTTATTCTTAATAGTATCAAAATGTCTTAAAGTCAATATATTCCCCCGTTCGGAATTGATCCGACGACAAGCATCTTTCGCGGGTAACCCAATTTGATTGGCAATGATGTGAACGGTATTGAGATTCATGTAATCCCTGATCTTCTCTATTTTATAGACTTGCTTGAAGGATAACATCTTATGAGTGTCCAAAAAAATCACACCGTCTGAATTACCATCATTATATTCTAATAATAAATGAATGTATTGAGATCTTCGATCACCATTATCATATTTCAAACCATAACTTGGATCCACTCCCTTTGTTTGCTTAAAGAATTTAATAATATCCATAAATTTTATTGGAGATCGAACAATCCGGGTAGCTTTTTCCTTTAGTACATCTACACTAACTGCGCCGTTATATCTTTCTATAGGCTGTCCCAATTGATCTTTATTTTTATATGGAAAATGTATCAAATCTGTAAGTATCTCTCCAATAGCAAGATATTCATTGTCATCATCTAATTGAATTGAATCCAGACTTAACTTTACTTTATCTTCATCTTCAGTATCAAAACCCATGTAACCACCAAATACATATCATCATTTATTTATTTATACTTTTCTCTTAATTATATTGATTACCAAATTCAAATCTACCACTAATCAGATTCTTCCAGAGTGGAGTGGTAGAAGTGAAAAAACAAGGTAATACCGATAGATATTATGAGTACACCGAAATTTATCAGCAATACTGTACTTTCTCCCCAATGACTGGCCCCAAAATTACCCACATATGCAAATATTATTGCGTAGGGAATAGCAGTTATCATTGAAACAATGATGAATCCTCTTCTAGGAAGTAATAATGATCCGGATAAAAGGGATAATACATCATTTGGTGCGTAGGGAATTAATCGCAAAAAGAACAACGCATAATTTCCTTTTTCCTCCAGCTTTGTCAACCATTTTGATTGTTGGTAATCAGCGATCATCTTGGAAAACTTACCTCCAGTAATGACTGAATTACGTACAACCTCATATCCAACCTGAGCAGCAAATACCATTCCTATCCAATTAATAATACTCCCCCAGTACAGCCCATATTTACTCCCTGCCTGAATTAAAAGAATTTCCTTGGGAAATCCAGGTATAAACACTTGAATAATCAATGTTGTAATAATTGCAACTGCCTCAAACCAGTTATTCAACAAAACAGCTATGTAATTATTTCAATTAAATTTTCCTTTAATAACGAGTATTTTCTAGTTTTGATCCCAAATTATTTAATTTTTCATAGATCTGTAGTATCATCTCATGCAAATATAAATAAAAGGCATCGTGATTGGATAAATTTTGATTGGATTTCATTGTATTTAATATATTAATAGCCCATTCCATTGCATCGGAATAACCTTGGTCTCGTACAAATAGCTCAAACTGAGATTTAAGTAATTTTTCCAGTTCTGCAAAGTCCATACTCTATTATATAATCACTAAGTAATAAATTTTGAAGGGTTGATAAAAAGTGAAGATCAACGATCTTTTTTCTGTTGTCTTCTTTTATTAAGTAGATTCTGTAGTTCTGAGTTTACATTGGTTGGTTGAGCACTGGTGGTTTGAGTTGACTGAGATTGGCTTGGTTGATGATCAATTTGACCTTCGTCTTCTTCGGGTAAAAATAAATCAGAACTGGCACCAGGAGTTAACATGTCCAAACTCTTTATTATATCTTTAGCAAGTTTTTTTAGAATTGGATTTATTGTGGTTTGATGACTAGCATAAGTTACTTTGATTTCATTTAAATAATGAAGTCCGGTTTCATAGTCTTGAGCAACAAAAGCACCTATCGCCTGAACTATAAATAATGACATAATCTTATCACTAGGTACATCAGAAGAGTGTGGATTGTGAAACATAATTAGCCTATTAGATTGAAGACTAAAAAATATTTTCTCAATTCCTTGTGGAAATGGAATAAAACTATTGATTACTCGTGAATAACTGTACCTGCCTTTCCTTCTAATGCTTCCAGTACACAATCAGGTGAAGTGATGATAGATTTGCCTTGTGAACTAAAATTAATAGCTGCAAGAACTTTTGGTGCCATACTTCCTTTCATAACATCACCATTTTCTATTAATTTCAAACCGTCCTCTGCAGTTAAATGCGGTAAAAGCTGTTGACTTGGCCTACCATAATTGAGATAGACTCCATCTACATTGGTTAATATGACTAATATATCTGCATCAATTTTTCTAGCTAATAATGCTGATGCCAAATCCTTATCGATTACTCCATCTATACGTTGCAATCTATTGCCCTCTAGTACAGTTGGTGTACCACCTCCACCAGCAGTAATTACGACTGTACCCTGTTGCAAAAGAGAATCAATAATTGGTAATTCCAAGATATCGGTGGGAATTGGAGATGGGACTACTTTCCTATACCCTTGTGGAAATTCTTGGTATTTACCATCGCTTTTCAATCCAGATTCATATAAATCGGTGATATTAAAATAAGGTCCAACTGGTTTGGTTGGATTACTGAATGCAGGATCTGATTTATCAACAATCATGGTTGCAGGAATAATTAATACATTTTTTTCAATTCCATCATTTCTGAATTGGTTACTCAATGCATGTTGAAGCATTACTCCAATCAATCCCTGAGTACATGCAGTTAATACCGATAGGGGTAGTTTTATTGTCCCATCTATACCTTCTTCCTGTTGAAGGAGTAATGATCCGACTTGAGGTCCATTACCATGAGTAATTACAACATCATGACCCATTTGAATAATTTTTGAAATTAATTCAGCAGTACTATTTACTCTAGATAATTGCTGTTCAAAGGTCTCTGTCTTATTTGACGCATCAGATATCATGTTTCCTCCAATAGCAATAACAATCAGCATTTCTTATGTTTCATTAAATTCTAACTAAAAATAAATTTAGGTATGAACTCCAGTTTTATATCATTAATTTATGATTAGTTGTAATCTTTGAAAATATCCTCTTCATCAGATGTATCTGATATATCCTCAGCCATTTGTTTTTCATCTTCTGATTTCCATAATCGATCCTTCTCTTTCTTCTTTTGTCGATTTTTTTCTTCCAACCTACCCAAAATAGATTCAATTTTAGAACCATTAATAATTCCAATTAGTGAATCACGAGCATCGACAAGATTATCAAAAATACCAATTATTGAAACAGTTCCTCCAGAAATAATGATTGATGTATGAGTTAATTGTTCAATTGTACTTCTTATTTTTCCTTTTGTTCCAATCAATCGAGATCTAACACGGGCTAGTTTCTTTGGATTATTACCCAAAAATGTCTTGAGATGAATTATTTCTAGGAAATTTTCATCATCAGCTAATTTCATTGATTGATCAGGTGTAAAGCCCCTTCCAATTGCTTTAACAATCTCAGATGCTTTCATAAATTTGACAGGATCAGTAAGGTCTTCTTTTGGTCTGACTTCTACTTCACCAGTGTCTGAATCAATAATTATCTTTGATTGTGTTAGATTTTCAATTTGTTTTCTAATTTTACCTTGTACACCAATAACAGCACCTATTCTCTTTAATGGAATTCGAATAAATTGAGATGTATCTTGGGTAAACAAAGATGAATTATCATCATCAAATTCGCTCATTCTATACTCATACTTAATTTCATATACTACTATAATAATTCATACAATGTAATCCTGTAATATTTCCCATGAATCTTGTATGATTACATAATCTACCCATTTAAGTCATATAGTAGAATTGGATCTACATCCCTACCACATATCCACTTAAATAATTTTTCCAATTCCAATAATGGAATACCCAGTAATCCAAAATATCGATTCAGGTTTTGCAAATCCCTTAGCAAATAGAGATCGGCTTTTGGATGATCATTCAATATAGCTTGAGATACATCGATTATATAATACTTATTGATCGAAGGATCAATTAAAATATTAAATTCACTTAGATCTGCATGTACTAATTTAGCATCGGTATATAGTACTTTTACTGTATTCATGATATTTTTATACAGCAGCTTTGGTTCATCAGGAACAACGTCTTTCAGCCGCGGAAGAACAGAATTTTCAGTACCTAAATATTCCATAACAAGTATATTCCTTTCAACTACCATTGGTTTTGGTGCTGAAATTCCTACATCCAATATTCTTTTTAAATTTTTAAATTCCTTCTTCGCCCAAACCTCAATAAAACCACTTCGTGTACCTCGATATCGTTTAAAACGATGATCACCGGTTACATATGGTTTCATTTTTCTAAAAGAAGGTGCATCAATTCTAAATATCTTTATTGCAACAGGTTGAGACGAGGTACTAGCAAAATAAACATTTGCCTCTTTTCCCGTTGATATTGCTCCTTCGATTCCATTAAAAACACCTCTATTTATCATCGATAGTAAGATTAACCTTGTTTTTTCATCAAATACAGTTTCTACTAATTTTAAATTATCATCATCTTTTTTACGGATATTTGATGCATCTATTTTCTGATCTAATGTTTTAATATCATAATGATCTTCATCATCTTCATCATTAAAATCAATTTTATCGTTCATGTTTATCATCAAATTGGTAAATAGTACTGGTTTTCCCACACAAGTAAATTGACCTCATTACTAACATTCAATGAATTAGGAAATCGATTCACGTTTACCTCTTCACTGGTATAATCACGCAAATCCATTAAAAGATAGCTTTCATTTACACTATCTAATGCAACTACCAATTTTGTGATGAGATATGGTGTTGGATCAATTGCCTTGAGGTCTACCCAGTCTGTTGTAGTTATTAAATGATGATTTAACATCGAAATCAAACTAATATATTCAGCAGAAACCTGCTTTACTCTATGCAAATCATTTTGAAACACCACATAATCATCTACCTTTACCTCAGGGATCTTAAATAAAAATGTCACCTGATATATACGTTTGGCGTCTTTATCTTCAGTCACTAGTTTGTAGTTTTTTTCAGTGTGATGTATCCATTTTTTCTTCAGTTTTTCAACGAATAGTTCAGCAATTGCGACATTACCAAATGAAAAATCTAATCCACCGTATGACTCATACACATCAGCAAGATAAGCATCAGGAGATTCATTTTCTTTTTCTGCAACCAAAGCAAAAGCAATATTAGTTGCAATGTCTTCCTCCTCAGGAGCTAAGTTCCGATTTTTCGCCCGGAATTGCACTGTAGACTCCCCACTACCTGTTTTCTTTCTAATACATAAACTACAGTTACCACCTACCAATTTCAATGTTAATGTAAATGTCTCGGTATGAGTTGTAAATTCAGTAATTCCATCATAAGTAAGATTATAGTAGATCTGAAATACAGGATTCGAATTTCCCCAAGGAATATCGTCGATTTCAAATATATTAGAAATAGTATCTTCATCACTTTGAAGTAATTTCAAATGTGCATATGCCAAAATTTCAGGTATTTCATCCACCTGGTTACTCCCAGTCCATCCACTTGATAATTTAACTGCATTGCAAATCAGACACAATGGAATTTCAATATAGTCACGTTTCAATTTCCCAAGTGAATGTATTTTCCAATAACATTCTTGACAGAAATTTTCAAATAACGGTACCTGTGTAGATCCACAATCAGCACAAAATCTTCCTGTATTCATTTATTTCACCAGTATTACATGGCCTACCTTTGAATCTTCTGCTTCAATCCATAGTACGCTTGCAGGATGTACTATATTATTGTCTATCAAGAATTGACAGATATTTGAACCAAATGCATTCAAC
>Ga0224506_10000723_pt1 | contig 26192 bp, 21 predicted proteins | sample SF_Jan12_sed_USG_2_FD_169108 | JGI IMG/M metagenome (GOLD analysis project Ga0224506, IMG submission 169108) | Sediment microbial communities from San Francisco Bay, California, United States - SF_Jan12_sed_USGS_8_1 | ecosystem: Environmental > Aquatic > Marine > Sediment | place: USA... | reverse complement strand
CAATGGAAGAAAATGACAAGCAGATTCTTCTGGTCTCCCAAAAAAGTGCCAATGTAGATGATCCGCAACCGGATGATATCCATCGCGTTGGAACACTATCGAACATTTTACAATTACTGAAATTGCCCGATGGTACCGTCAAGGTGCTGGTCGAAGGCAGTACCCGCGCACGCATTCTTCACTTCATGAATGCAGAAGATGATTTCTATAAAGCCCAGATTGAAACTCTGGAGTCTGAAACCATTGACGAACGCGAAGCAGAAGTGTTGATGCGTTCTGTCATATCGCAGTTTGAACAATACGTCAAAATGAATAAAAAGGTACCACCGGAAATCCTGTCTTCATTAACAGGCATTGAAGATCCGGGTCGTCTGGCGGATACCATTGCAGCGCACATGTCTCTCAAGATTGATGAAAAGCAGAAAGTACTCGAGATTGAAAACATTCAGGCGCGTCTTGAACACCTGATGGGTATCATGGAAGCTGAAATTGATTTGCTTCAGGTTGAGCGCCGTATTCGTGGTCGTGTAAAACGTCAAATGGAAAAGAGCCAGCGCGAGTATTATCTGAATGAGCAGATGAAGGCGATTCAAAAAGAACTGGGCGACATGGAAGATGCGCCGAATGAAGTTGAAGATCTGACAAAGAAAATTGAAAAGGCGGGCATGCCGAAAGAAGCCAAGACCAAGGCGACAGCAGAGCTAAACAAACTCAAGATGATGTCACCCATGTCAGCAGAAGCTTCTGTTGTCAGAAATTACATTGACACGCTTGTAAATGTACCCTGGAAAAAACGTTCCAAGATTTCAAAAGATCTGAAAAATGCAGAAGAAATTCTGGAAGCAGATCATTACGGACTGGAGAAGGTCAAGGAACGCATACTTGAGTATCTGGCAGTACAGCAACGCGTTGCAAAACAAAAAGGCCCTGTCTTATGTCTGGTAGGGCCCCCCGGTGTTGGTAAAACCTCACTTGGTCGTTCTATTGCGCGTGCAACAAATCGTAGATTCAGTCGTATGGCGCTGGGTGGTGTGCGTGATGAAGCCGAGATTAGAGGTCATCGTCGTACCTATATCGGTTCCATGCCCGGCAAGATAATCCAGAACATGAGCAAGGTGGGTACACGTAATCCATTGTTCCTGCTTGATGAAGTTGACAAGATGTCCATGGATTTCCGTGGCGATCCTTCTTCAGCCATGCTTGAAGTACTGGATCCGGAACAGAACCACACATTTAACGATCACTATCTGGAAGTGGATTATGATTTGTCAGATGTCATGTTTGTGGCAACTGCCAATACCATGGATATACCAGGACCGCTTCTTGATCGTATGGAAGTAATTCGTATTCCCGGTTATACCGAAGATGAAAAGATTAATATAGCAAGCCGTTATTTGATCCCCAAACAGATCAAAAATAACGGTTTGAAGGATACTGAAATTTCAATCAGTGACTCAGCCGTCCGTGATGTAATTCGTTTTTACACACGTGAAGCCGGCGTTCGTAATCTAGAGCGTGAGATTTCAAAAATTTGCCGTAAGGTAGTAAAGGAAATCCTGCTTGAGAAGAAGAGCAAGAAGATCACAGTTTCTTCGCGTAATGTTGAAAAATATCTGGGCGTAAAACGCTTCCGTTATGGTCTGGCTGAAGAACAGGATCAGGTTGGTCAGGTTACCGGTCTGGCATGGACTGAAGTTGGCGGTGAGTTGCTCACTATTGAAGCTTCTGTTGTACCCGGTAAGGGCAAGGCACTTTATACAGGTAAACTGGGTGATGTGATGCAGGAATCAATTCAGGCGGCAACCACGCTGGTAAGAAGCCGAGCCGATATGCTAGGTATTGATCGTGATTTCTATGAAAAATTTGATATGCATATTCACGTACCTGAAGGTGCAACACCGAAGGACGGCCCCAGTGCCGGTGTCGGTATGTGTACTGCTCTGGTATCTGCCTTGACGGGTATCCCGGTTCGCTCGGATGTTGCCATGACAGGTGAAATTACCCTGCGTGGGGAAGTACTCCCGATTGGTGGTCTGAAAGAGAAATTACTGGCAGCGCACCGAGGTGGAATCAAAACAGTGCTTATTCCTGAGGAAAACAAGAAGGATTTGGCTGATATTCCAAAGAATATCCAGCAAGAGCTTGATATCCATCCAGTAAAATGGATTGATCAGGCGCTTGAGCTTGCCCTTCAGCACATGCCAGCGCCACGTCAGGGCGATGTTACCGGCGTTAAGCCAGCAGATCCCATTACTGACTCCAGCGGAAAAGGCCCACGTAAGGGCCGTGGTGTTCACACCCACTAGGGCGTTACATATCCACGAAAAAACCCCGTGTTTCCGGCGATACCGGAATTCGGGGTTTTTTATTTCTAACAGCCTGAAATCTGGAGCTTAAATCAGAAATCAGCTTAACTTAATGCTGGAAAACCGGCCCCGGATACCTTACACTAGCGCGCTTTCTGGTACACGTACCGGGTGCTTAGCTCAGCTGGGAGAGCATCGCCCTTACAAGGCGAGGGTCGCAGGTTCGATCCCTGCAGCACCCACCAGTTAAATGGAGCGGTAGTTCAGTTGGTTAGAATACCGGCCTGTCACGCCGGGGGTCGCGGGTTCGAGCCCCGTCCGCTCCGCCAACACAAAGGCGCTCCTTGTAATCAGGGTGCGCCTTTTTTTATTTTCAGGTTACGTACGGAGGCAAGAGATAGATCATGTTACATATCATCAGGGAAAACGCCAAAGGTGTAGTAGCAATTATTATTGTTATTTTTATTGGTATTCCATTTGCACTGACAGGTATTCAGAATTATCTCGATGTAGGCCCACAAACAGGTATTGCTTCTGTTAACGGTGAAGAAATTTCACGTAACGAGTTTGCACGCGCCTATCAGCAACAACGTTTTCGCATGGAACAAATGCTGGGGAAAAACTATGACCCCAAACTGTTCAATGATACCGAAGTCAAGAAATCAGTTCTCGATCAATTAATTAATAACAAACTTGCCACACAGGATGCAAAAGACAACCACTATCGTGTTGGTGTAATGCAGATAGCCAGCGCCATCCAGACTCAACGTGCTTTTCAAAGCGGCGGAAAGTTTGACAAGACCATGTATGAGATTACTTTACGTAATGAAGGGTTAACACCGAGTTCATTTGAATATCTCGTGCATCAGGACATGTTGATCAATCAACATCGTTCAGGCATTGCAGAAACACAGGGTGTAACTGAATATGATATTGAAAACACGCTGAAACTGATAAATCAGAAGCGTGATATCGGCTATGTTGTGGCAATGAAAAAATCTGACATCAATACCAATCCTTCGAATGAAGATATTGAATATTATTACAATAAAAACGGCGCTGAATTTATGCAGGAAGAGCAGGTTAAGGCTGAATATGTTCAGCTCCAACTGTCTGAACTTGCCAAGGGAGTTGAAGTAACAGAAGAAGAATTAAAACACTATTATGATAGCAATGAAGCTGCATTTGTAACGAAAGGTGAAAGAAAAATTGCTCACATTCTGATTACACCCGAAGGTCAGGATGACAAGACGGTAGAAAATGCACGCAGTAAGGCGGAATACCTGTACAAGGAAATAAAAAACGGAAAAGATTTTGCAAATATAGCGAAATCAAACTCGATGGATAAGGATTCTGCAGAAAAAGGCGGCGACCTGGGTAAGTTTGAAAAGGGTTTGATGGGAGATGTATTTGAGTCAGCTGTCATGGCGCTTAAGGAAGGAGAGGTCAGTGAGCCTGTCAGAACTGAATTTGGCTTTCATATTATCAAGCTAACCGGTCTTACACCGGATGTTGTCAAAACCTTTGATCAGGCGCGCACCCAGATTACAGAAGAAGTCAAAAAGGAAAAGGCATCAGACAGATTTTATGCGCTGGCTGAAAAACTGGAAGACCTGAGCTATGAAAACCAGAATTCACTGGAAGTACCGGCGAACGAACTGGGTTTGAAAATTCAGGAAACAGACTTTTTCTCCGTCGGCAAAGGCCAGGGTATTGCCGCAAATCCAAAATTTGGCAACAAGGCCTTTGAAGAAGAAGTGCTGATACAACGCATCAACAGCCAACCTGTTGAAGTAACTCCGGGCAACCTGGTTATTTTGCGAGTAAAGGAACATAAATCTTCAGAAATAAAACCAATGGAAGCGGTCAAGCCGCTTATTATTGAAAAGCTGAAATCCCAGATTGCCAGTAAAAATGCCCAGATACTGGCAGACAAGTTTATGCAACGGCTTAAAGCGGGTGAGGATGGCAAGCAGATCGCGGATGAACTAAAAGTTGAATGGAAATTTAAGCAGGCAGTAACCCGAAATGAAACAGCACTTAATCCAGCTGTTGTTAGAAAGGCATTCGGTGTCGGTCGTCCGGAAGGCGCACCTTTAATTGATTCTGTTGAGCTGGGGAATGGTGACTACGCTGTGATTATGGTTTCCAAAGTGACTGATGGTGATTCAACCTCGGTTAAGGAAGCGGAAAAAATGAATCTTGCACGCACATTGTCGAATTCACGTGGCACTGATGAATATCAGGCCTACCTGAAAGAATTGCGCAAGGATGCAAAAGTGATAATTCGTGAAACCGAATTATAGAGCTTAAAAATAGAGATAATAAAAAAGGCCGCTATTGCGGCCTTTTTTATTTTAAAGTTGACAGGTTTTACAACGCGTCCTGACTCATGCCTACCATGTGATAACCGGCATCGACATAAAGAATTTCACCGGTAATGCCAGCGGCAAGGTCAGAGCACAGAAACGCACCTGCATTACCAACATCATCAATAGAAACATTCCGGCGTAATGGCGAGTTACGTTCACCATAATCGAGCATCTTTTTGAAGTTACCGATGCCGGAGGCAGCCAGTGTGCGTATCGGACCAGCTGAAATGGCGTTACAGCGAATGCCATCAGGACCGAGGTCTTGCGCGATGTAGCGTACATTCGCTTCAAGGCTGGCTTTGGCGAGCCCCATGACATTGTAATTAGGCATGACGCGTTCAGCACCGAGATAGCTCAAGGTTAGCAATGCACCATCACGGCCTTCCATCATGTTGCGACCTGCCTTGGCAAGTGCGGTAAAACTGTATGAACTGATTTCATGCGCAGTGATAAAACCTTCACGTGTTGCCGCATCCAGATAGCGACCTTCAAGTTCATTTTTAGGCGCGAACGCAACCGAGTGCACAATGATATCCAGATGATCCCAGTAATCATCCAGACGTTCGAAAACCTTGTCGATTTCCTTATCATCTGAAACATCACAGGGAAGAATAATGTCAGAATCACACTCAGAGGCAAATTTCTCAACTCGTCCCTGCAGTTTTTCATTCTGGTAAGTAAAGGCCAGTTCCGCCCCTTCACGATGCATGGCCTTGGCTATTCCCCATGCTATGGAGCGATTACTGGCAACACCGACAATGAGAGCACGTTTATCTTTAAGAAAACCCATATTTTTATCCTTTTTTTAATACTCAACTGCGTTTACACTAAGCACATAATAATAAGACTGATGGTGATATGTTACCGTATCAGTGCCAAGAACTGAACCAGTTGAAAAGTAATAACAAGGCCAATCTGAAGCCTCGCAGGAGGGACTGGATCAGCCTTGTTTTTCTGTTGTTTCTGACAGGGTGTGATGGTCAGAGCTGGAATAATCCCTACCCGGTGCAGGAACGGTTTGAAAACATCCTGTATTCGTCCTTCTCCGAACGCCCCAATCACCTTGATCCGGCCAGATCCTACAGTTCGAATGAGGTCGAGTTTACCGGCCAGATTTATGAGCCACCCCTCCAGTACCACTATCTGAAGCGTCCATATGAGCTAATCCCGTTAACAGCAAGCCGCATACCCAAACCAGTCTATATCGACAAGAAGGGCAAGCGACTACCCGCAAATGCTTCAGTCAAAGACATCGCCTATACGTTATATGACATCCAGATACGTAAGGGGATCAGGTTTCAGCCACATCCTGCCTTTGTCAAAACTGAAAATAATGAATTCCTTTATCATCAGCTGGATAAGGAACAGTTAACCAGTATCTACACGTTATCGGATTTCAACCAAACAGACTCGCGCGAATTGACGGCGGCTGATTATGTTTACCAGATAAAGCGTCTGGCGCATCCCAAACTGCATTCACCTATTTACGGATTGATGAGTGCCTATATCGCCGATCTTGTTCCCTATGCCAAAAAATTAAAACAAGCCGCAGACAATATGGAAGGGCATTATCTTGATCTGAATAAATATGACTTTGACGGTGCCAGTGTTATTAATAAATACACTTATCGCATCAAGATAAAAGGCAAATATCCACAAATGCTTTATTGGCTCACGATGCCGTTTTTTGCCCCCATTCCCTGGGAAGCAGATCGTTTTTATTCTCAGCCCGGACTGGAAGAAAAAAACATTACACTTAACTGGTATCCGGTGGGCACGGGTCCTTATATGCTGACGGTGAATAATCCCAATCTGCAAATGGTGCTGGAAAAGAATCCCAATTTCCATGGTGAAACTTATCCGACCGAAGGCATGCCGGGTGATCAGGAAAGCGGCTTGCTGGCAGATGCAGGCAAGCCATTGCCGTTTATCGATAAGGTGGTGTACACACTGGAGAAGGAAAACATTCCTTACTGGAACAAATTCCTGCAAGGCTATTATGACGTGTCCGGTATCTCATCTGACAGTTTTGATCAGGCCGTTAATATTGGTGCCGGTGGTGAAGCAGAGCTTACAGACGAAATGAAAGAAAAGGGGATTGAGCTTAAAACCGGTATTGGCACGTCTATCTATTATTTTGGTTTTAATATGATGGATCCGGTTATTGGCGGTAAAAGTAACGATGCACGCAAACTCAGGCAAGCTATTTCCATTGCGCTGGACTTTGAAGAGTTTATTTCCATATTTCTGAACGGTCGCGGGATCGCCGCGCAAGGACCGATTGCACCTGGGATATTTGGTTATCGCTCGGGCAATGAAGGTATAAACCCGGTGGTATACAAATCGGAAAATGGAAAGCAACAACGACGTGATCTGGCGGAAGCCAAGCAATTGCTGTCTGAGGCAGGTTACCCCGACGGCATAAGTAAAAAGACCGGCAAACCCTTGTTGCTGCATTTTGATACAACGGGCAGTGGTCCGGACAGCAAGGCACGATTTGACTGGATGCGTAAACAATTCAGAAAATTGGGTATACAACTGGTGATCCGCAACACAACCTACAATCGTTTTCAGGAAAAAATGCTGAAAGGAACATCACAAATGTTTATGTGGGGCTGGAACGCAGATTACCCTGATCCGGAGAATTTTTTATTTTTACTTTACGGACCGAACAAGAAAGCAGAGTTAAATGGTGAGAATGCTGTTAACTACAGCAACAAGGAATTTGATCGCCTGTTTATCAAAATGAAAGACATGGACAATGGCCCTGAGCGGCAAAAAGTCATCGACAGGATGATTGAAATCGTCAGGATTGATGCGCCGTGGATATGGGGCTTTTTCCCAAAGAGTTTCGCCTTGTCACACCAATGGTATGGCAACTCAAAACCTAACTTTATGGCAAACAACACCCTCAAGTTTAAAAAGATTGATCCCGTACTTCGTTATCAACTGCGTCAGGAATGGAACCAACCCATATTGTGGCCAATCATGTTTCTGGTCATTGTCATTATTGCAGTCATTATTCCGGCAATTATCCTGTTTGTGCGCAAGGAACATAAGCCTGCCCTTATCAGTGAGGTGAATAAGTCATGATTGCCTATATTATTCGCCGCATGCTGTATGCCATACCTATCCTGATAGGTGTGAATGTGCTGACATTTGTTCTGTTTTTTGTTGTTAACACACCGGATGATATGGCACGTATGCATCTTGGTATGAAGCATGTTACACCGGAAGCGGTTGAAAAATGGAAAGAGGAACGCGGTTACAACAAACCGCTGTTAATCAATTCGGACGAAACAGGAACTGCGGTATTGAGTAATACCATATTTTATGAAAAATCAGTTGGCCTGTTTGCCTTCCGGTTTGGCCGTTCCGATGAAGGACGTGATATTGCCTATGATATTAGTCAACGTATGTGGCCAAGTCTGGCGATCGCCTTGCCGGTATTTCTGGTTGGGTTGTTGACCAACATTTCTATTTCCATGTTGTTGGCATTTTTCAGGGCAACTTATATTGATATAACCGGCGTCATCACGGGCGTGGTTTTGATGTCGATCTCGTCATTGTTTTACATTATCAGTGGCCAATATTTGATCAGTAAACTGTGGCATCTGGTGCCGATCTCCGGTTTTGATATTGGAACGAATGCCATCAAGTTTCTTATTCTGCCCGTGATAATCGGTGTGATAGGCGGGATTGGTTCCGGCACGCGTTGGTATCGCACCATATTTCTGGAAGAAATAAACAAGGACTATGTACGTACCGCACGTGCAAAAGGCTTGTCTGAATTACGTGTACTGTTCCGTCATGTGCTCAAGAACGCGATGATACCTATTCTGACCGGTGTCGTTGTGGTGATCCCGTTATTGTTCATGGGTAGCTTGATTACGGAATCCTTCTTTGGCATACCCGGACTCGGCAGTTACACCATTGATGCGATCCAGAAACAGGACTTTGCCATTGTGCGCGCGATGGTGTTTCTCGGCACCGTGTTATACATCATAGGACTTATCCTGACGGATATTTCCTACACACTGGTTGATCCACGGATAAGGCTGGAGTAGCAAGATGAAATTTGTAATGCTGTGGACAGATTTACTTGTATACATACTGTGTTTATCGGTATTCAGCTTTTCAATGTATGCACGTAAAAGAGAATATCTGCTTGCACCGTGGAAGCAGGTTATCCGCAGTCGACTTGGTGCAATGTCGTTTATTATTTTAATGGCCTATATTGCCATCGGGTTTCTTGATTCAATCCATTTTCGGGAACAAATAAAATCAGAAGAGAACAAGGCGGAAATTGTTTATTCCGGAGAAGTTATCAGCCTGCTTGACTGGATTGCAGAACCGATTCGACTCGCACAGGAAAAAACCTATTCAGCCCCTTTTGCCACCCATCTTTACACCAAGGAAACCATTGAACTTGAAGACGGCAGTCAGATACGTGATTACAGGCGGCTGGAACATGGCGGCGCACATCTGGTTGAACCATCAGATCGTGCCAGTGATATTGCACGATTAGTGTTCATTGGTCTGGTTAAGGGGGTCGGCATCTGGTTATTGTTTGGTGCATTGATTGTGATTGTGCTTGCATCCCGCTGGCGTTGTTCAACGCGTAAGGTAATTACCACAATTCGCTATACACAAAGAGAACGTTTGCCGTGGCGCACCATATTCGTTACGTTTGGCGCACTGTTTATTTTTATCGCACTGACAACCCAGCTTGGCGGCAAGTACCATATTCTGGGTACTGACAAGGTAGGGCAGGATGTGTTCTACCAGACAATTAAAAGTATTCGTACCGGCCTGGTGATCGGCACCTTGACCACACTCATCATGCTCCCGTTTGCGATCATGCTTGGTATTATGGCGGGTTATTACAGGGGTAAGGTGGATGATGTGATTCAGTACCTATACACCACCTTGAGTTCGATACCCGGTGTATTGTTGATTACAGCGGCGATTCTGATACTGCAGGTTTATATGGCAAACAACCCGGATGCGTTTGGCAGTCTGACAGAACGTGCTGACATCCGGCTTTTGTTCCTTTGTATTATTCTGGGTATCACCAGCTGGACTGGCCTGTGTCGTTTATTGCGTGGTGAGGCATTAAAACTGCGTGAACTGGATTACGTACAAGCGGCAACCGCATTTGGTGTGAATGATTTTGTCATCATAGTGCGACATATCCTGCCCAACGTCATGCACATTGTTTTGATTTCTGTTGTGCTCGATTTCAGCGGACTGGTGCTGGCAGAGGCCGTACTTTCCTATGTCGGTGTTGGTGTTGATCCTTCCATGATCAGTTGGGGCAATATGATCAACAGTGCCCGACTTGAAATGGCGCGTGAGCCGGTTGTCTGGTGGCCCCTGTTTGCGGCATTCATTCTGATGTTTGTGCTGGTGTTATGCGCAAACCTATTTTCCGATGCGGTACGTGATGCATTTGATCCGAGGTTAAGAGCCCGTGGCTGAGTCATTATTAAAGATTGAAGGACTGAAAACACGCTTTGGCAAAGGCGATAAAGCAACGCGTGTTGTTGATGATGTCAGTTTTGAAATCAACAAGGGCGAAACCTTTGCGTTACTTGGCGAGTCCGGCTGCGGTAAATCAATGACCGCCTTGTCACTGTTGCAACTGATCCCGCAACCGGCAGGCCGAATAACAGCCGGCAAGGTGCAGTTGAACGATGATGATATTCTGGGTTTTTCAGAAGTGGCCATGCGCAATGTGCGCGGTTCACGTATTGCCATTATCTTTCAGGAACCGATGACTTCCCTGAATCCGGTCATGACAGTCGGTCAGCAAATCAAGGAAGTGCTGGTGCGACACCGGATCACCGGATACTGGTCTGCCAAACAACGTGCAATTGAATTACTGGACGCTGTCGGGATTCCGGATCCGGCGCGCCGTATCAACGAATACCCACATCAGCTTTCCGGCGGTATGAAACAACGTGTGATGATTGCCATTGCACTGGCCTGCGAACCTGATTTGCTGATTGCAGATGAACCGACAACGGCACTGGATGTCACGATTCAGGCACAGATACTGGATTTGCTTTCTGATCTACAGAAAAAAACCGGTATGGCTATTTTACTGATCACACATGATCTGGGTGTGGTTGCCCGCATGGCTAATCGGGTCGGCGTCATGTATGCCGGTGAAATTGTTGAAATAGCCGATCGTGATACGTTCTTTAATACACCGCGCCATCCTTATGCCATCAAACTGTTTCAATCTCTGCCCAATGCTGGCAAGCGCGGACAAAATCTGGAAGTCATTCATGGCTCGGTGCCGCCGTTAAACCAGACGTTTGCAGGCTGTCGGTTTGTCGATCGTTGTGATTATGCACAGGACAAATGTCACAATCAGCCACCAAAAATTGAAAACCTGTCTGCTAACCACAGTTTACGCTGTCATTTTTCAGATCTGACCAGCAAGAGCACAGAAGTTTCTGCACATAAACAGGAACAATCAACCAAAGCAGAATCACTGCTTGAAGTAAAAAACCTGAAGGTGCATTTCCCGATTCATAAGGGCGTATTCAGGCGTGTCGTAGGGCATGTCAAGGCAGTCGACGGTGTCTCTTTGACTATCCCGGTTGGCAAAACCGTTGCGCTGGTTGGTGAATCAGGTTGCGGCAAGACAACGGTTGGCAAGGGTATTTTGCAGCTTATTAAACCAACAGACGGGTTGGTGCTTTTTGATGACAAGGAGCTAACCACACTGGCACCTGAAAAACTCAAATCAGTACGTTCTGATATTCAATTCATATTTCAGGATCCGTTCTCATCGATGAACCCGCGTATGCGCATTACCGATATCATCAGTGAAGGCCTGAAAGTGCATCAAGGCACAATGAGCGATGACAAACGTTTCAGGCGCGTTAATGAGCTACTTGAACAGGTCGGAATGTCAACTGAAACAAAATACCGGTTTCCGCATGAGTTTTCAGGAGGACAACGTCAGCGCATTTGTATTGCACGCGCACTCGCGGTCGACCCGAAACTCGTGATTTGTGATGAGCCGACCAGTGCACTTGATGTCTCGGTGCAGGCACAGATCCTGAACCTGCTGAAACAACTGCAAAGTGACATGGGTTTGTCGTATTTGTTTATTACGCACAATCTTTCAGTCGTTGAATATTTTGCGCATGAAGTGGCGGTCATGTATCTGGGGCGCATTGTCGAATATGGCACGGTGAGTGAAGTATTTACCCAGCCTCAACATCCTTACACCAAAGCCCTGTTGTCAGCTGTGCCGGATGTGGACATCACTTCGGGGCGCGAGATTATTCGCCTGAAAGGGGATATGCCCTCACCGTCAAATCCGCCTTCCGGCTGTTATTTCCACCCAAGGTGTCCGAACGCCGAAGCAAGGTGTAAGAATTCCTATCCGGATGAACAGGTTATTTCCGGCTCACACAAGGTAAGTTGTTTTTTATTTAGCGATTAAATAGGGTATATTGAACACGGTATAACAGTATAAAAACAGATTTAGACATAAAATATGAGCGCCGAAAAATTCAGGGAGTTTTCCCCACTCAACACGTTAAGCAAGGATAATTTTCATCGTCTTGCCGAGACCATTCTAATCAAGCGTCTGCCTGCAGAAAAAGTGCTGTTCAAAGAAGGCGAGCATGATAACTGGGTGATGTATGTCCTCGATGGAGAAGTTGAAGTGCAGGACAAAAATGGCGTGAAGGCCGTCATTGGCGGTGGATCTGATGACGCCAAACACCCTGTTGTTGATGTACAGCCACGACGCGCAACTGCCAAATCAAAAACCGACATCACTATTGCGCTGATTGATCGCAAGGAAATGGACATTGTACTCACATGGGATCAATCCGCTGACAAGGGGATCAAGGTTGGTTCAAACGAAGATGAAGGTGAAGACTGGACAGACACGATTCTTCGAGCAAAGATTTTTTACCGCATCCCGCCAGCCAACATTCAGGCGGTATTCATGCGCATGGAACCGGTTCCGTTTAATAAAGATGATGTCGTCATCACAGAAGGCGAAGATGGCGATTATTTCTATATTGTGCGTGAAGGCAAATGCAAGGTAACACGCAACGGAAATAATGGAGACAGTGAATTACTTGCTGATATGGAAGCAGGTGATTGTTTTGGCGAAGACGCATTAATCTCTGATGCCAAGCGTAATGCCACGGTAACCATGGTGACAGACGGCATCCTGATGCGTCTGGGTAAGGAAGATTTCAATAACCTGCTCAATGAACCCGTGCTCAACAAAGCCACCATGGATGAAGCAAAACAAATGATTAAGGATGGGGCAGAGTGGCTGGATGTTCGTTTGCCAGCCGAGCATCAGGAAAACAGCCTCGAAGGAAGTATGAATATCCCATTGGCCTCACTGCGCAATGACATGATGAACCTTGATAAAGGCACCAGATATATCGTCTATTGTGATACAGGCCGACGTAGTTCAGCCGCTGTTTACACACTCACCGAAAACGATTTTGATGCGTATGTTTTAGAAGGCGGACTTTCGGCCTGGAGTTAACTGAAATACTCCTAAAGCGGCACTGGCTGTGTTGAAAATATTTCCGGTCATCCTTCGACTGCTCATTTCATGAGCGCTCAGGACGAACGGTATTTTGTTGATTCTGAGGTGAGTATTTAGATCCCGTTCGTGGTGAGCGTGATCATGAGCTTGCGAATGAGCACAGTCGAACCATGGACGGTTCAATAATTACAAGGAAGGTAATTATGAGTTTCTGGGTTTATATTCTCAAATGTTCGGATAAGAGTTATTACACTGGTCATACTGATAATCTCGAATCCAGACTTTACCTACATAATCATAATACCTTTGACTGTTATACCTCTTCCAGGCTTCCAGTTATCTTGGTGTTTTATGAAGAATTCTCAAGTAGGGAAGAGGCACTTGAAAGAGAAAGGCAAATAAAAAGGTGGAGTCGCCAAAAGAAGGAAGCCTTGATTAAAGGAGATTGGACGAAATTATCAGATTTAGCACGTGGTTGGTGAAAAACACCTATCCTTCGACGGCTCATTGTATGTGCATTCAGGACGAACGGTGTTTTGTTTATACGATAGACAGTTTTGCTACTATTGATTTAATTTGGTATAAAAAACCCGCCAGAGGCGGGTTTTTTATTGATTGAATTAACTACTCTGTTTGGTCACATCAATAAACAGTTTCAGGTACTGACCCGGTTGCAGGAATTTACCTTCAGGTAAACTGTTCCAGAGTCTTAGTTGACTGATACTGACACGGAATTTCGAAGCAATACGTGAAAGTGAATCACCACGACGTACGCGGTAGGTAATTTTTCTGTTGGTCGCATCATTACTGGCTGTTGCTGACCAGGAAGATTTTTTCGCATTACTGCCAGACCAGATCACCAGTGTTTGCCCAACCTTAAGCGGGTCACGTGGCGCCATGCCATTCCACTTGGCCAGACGGCGTGTGCTGACATTATGCTTTCTGGAAATATCCCACAAGGTATCACCGTTACGCACAGTGTAGGTCTGTTTACTGCCTTTACGCGGTGTGCTTTTCACTGCCTTCAGGCGTTGGTCATTACTCTTGTTGTAGAACGCCATGCTTTTGGTTGCCACCGGAATTGTCAGGCTGTTGCCTGCCACAATCATGTTGCCGCGCACACGGTTGACCTTACGTATCAGTTCCTTGCTGGTTCCGTATTTGCGTGCAATGGTGCCAATCGTTTCACCCTTGCGGATCTTGTGACGTGTCCAGCGAATACGTTCATTCTCAGGATGATTGGCCAATCCGTCTTCAAATGCCGCCACCTTATCAATAGGCAGTAACAAGCGGTGCGGACCTTTCGGATCGGTTGCCCAGCGATTGAATGCCGGGTTCAGCATATAAAATTCTTCCATCGGGATGCCGGCCAGATCAGCCGCCAGTGCCAGATCAAGTTGTGTATCCACCTCAACAGTTTCAAACACTGGCTCGTCTGCAATCGGTTTCAGCTTGATAGCGTAGAATTCCGGGTCAGCCACAATGGCAGCAATCGCCAGTAACTTCGGCACATACATTTTGGTTTCACGCGGCAGTTTGAGTGAGAAGAAATCAATTGGTTTGCCGTGTCTTTTATTCTTGCGTACTGCCTTGCCGACATTACCTTCACCGGCATTGTAGGCCGCCAGTGCCAGCATCCAGTCACCGTTAAATTCTGCGTGCAGTTTTTGCAGATAATCCAGCGCACCCATGGTCGAGGCATAAATGTCACGGCGACCGTCATACCACCATGTCTGTTTCATGCCATAAAGGTGACCGGTACCAGGAATAAACTGCCAGATCCCGGAAGCGCGACCATGCGAGTAGGCATAAGGCTGAAACGCACTTTCCACCACAGGCAGTAAAGCAATCTCCATCGGCATATTGCGGCGTTCGACTTCTTCAACAATAAAGTGCATGTAGAGGGAACCGCGATCAAATACGCGATCCAGATATTCCTGGTTTCTTGCATACCAGGCAATCTCGCGCTGAACACGCTGATGATTGCTCTTGGGCAGGGCATAACCCTTTCGAATTCTGTTCCACAGGTCATCACCGGCAAACAGGTCCAGTGAGATGCTGGCTGTGGCTGATGCGTTGTCAGACGCGCTGACGACTTGTTGTGGCTGATTGTCGGCGTCAGCATCCATCTCCCCGGACTGGCTCGAAACCGTCGGATTGGTGCTGCACGCCAGAAGTGATGCGGAAAAACCAAGAATTATTATATTTTTCAACTTCTTATCCTTTTTTCTTTATATTCTAACTTTTATATCGGTAAAACTGCTCAAAAATCCAGCAAAAACCACCCAAAATTTGTACTAATCCAACGTGTCTTTCCAGTAGCGTACCGTCCCGAATACATCGGCACCGGTGGGCAATGGTTTACCGGCAAATTGTTCTGCCGCCTGTTTCAACTCTGGTATCTGACTGCGCAGGAACGGGTTTGTTCGTTTTTCCAATCCCAGCGCCGAAGGCACGGTATTTTGATTCTGTCTGCGCATCGCCGTTGTGTCTGCCATGCGTTGTTTCAAATCTTCATTATCCGGTTCGGCAACCAGTGCAAATTTAAGGTTGGCGAGCGTGTATTCATGCGCACAATAAACCTGAGTGGAATCCGGCAGGGCGCGTATCTTTTCGAGCGAATCAAACATTTGTTCCGGCGTGCCTTCAAACAGGCGTCCGCAACCACCGGCAAACAAGGTATCACCGCAAAACAGCATATCGTGACCATAAAAGGCAATGTGCCCACGTGTATGACCCGGCACATCCAGCACCTCGAAACGGGCACCGATTTGTTCAAGCTCGACCACATCATCCTGTTTCAATGGATGCGTAATGCCATAAATGTTCTCATTGGCTGGCCCATACACCGGTATATCAAACTTTGTCAGTAGTTCGCGCACACCACCGACATGATCGCCATGATGATGGGTTAGCAGGATAGCCACCGGTTCGAGGTGGTCATGCGCAATCGCTTCCATCACCGGATCAGCATCGCCCGGATCAACAATTGCAGTGAAAGGGGTATTGTCGGCTCGAATAAGCCAGATATAGTTGTCATCAAATGCAGGAACAGCCGTTATTTTTATCATTATTATTATTAATTACCATCCGGCGGTAATTCATTGGTTATAATTGTATGATATTTAAAGAATATGTACATCTTTTTAAACCCTTTAATGTCATTACGGACTTGATCCGGTATTTCATAAAACCTCATAGGTAATAAGGGTGTATATGGTTCGACTACTCATGTTATTCGCGCTCACCATGAACGGGTTTGGGGCTGTCCGTAAGTACCAAGCTTGTTGAGGATGGATAGTGAGGAGTGTAAATGGTGCGACTACTTATGCTATTAGCGACGGATTTAGAGTTTCCGTTCGTCCTGAGCGTTCATTATGCGCTAGCATGATGAACTGTCGAAGGATGAAGCTCCTAAAATAGTTGTGAATGAAAAGAATATAAACATGGAAAACAAAGCATGAAATTTCGCCATCGATGTGGTCCCAATAAACTCACGCGCAAGCGATTGCGCGAGTGGTATAGCAATCGTCTGGGTAAAACACTGCAGGCGGTTGAGCGTGAACAACTCGATGAAATCCTGTCTGACATGTTTGGCTATTTTCTGGTGCAGGTCGGATATCCGCATAATGACAACCTGTTTGCCTCGAGTCGGGTAGCGACCCGCTTTATTATAGATATCGATGATGGTGAAAAAGATGCCCTCAGTATGCGAGCCACTGCTGAAGAACTGCCTATCGCCACGGACAGCATTGATGTCTTGTTGTTGCCGCACACAATGGAGTTTGTTGACGATCCGCATCAGGTACTGCGCGAAGCCGATCGCGTCCTGATACCGGAAGGCCATATTGTCATTTTAGGTTTTAACCCGTGGGGTTTATGGGGCTTGTGGCGTCAGATTTTATGTCGATTAGGTCATCCGCCGTGGTGTGGACGTTTTTATCGTGTGACTCGATTAAAAGACTGGCTGTCGCTACTCGGTTTTGAAACCACCGAAGTACGCAAATTCTTTCACCGCCCGCCGGTGAAAAGTGATGGCCTGTTACGCAAACTCGGCTTTATGGAAAAACTGGGCAGAATTTTCTGGCCATGGTTTTCCGGAGTGTATATTCTGGTGGCCAAAAAACGGGTCACAACATTAATACCCACCCGATCAAAATTATTGCGGCCGGATCAACTTTTACCGAGACGCCGTGCAGTCGAACCCTCAACAAGAATTTTGCGGAATGACAAACACAGTTGAAATATTTACCGATGGAGCATGTCGCGGCAATCCCGGACAAGGCGGGTGGGGCGCACTACTGCGCTTTAACGGAACAGAAAAAGAACTCTACGGCGGTGAAAACGACACAACCAATAACCGTATGGAACTCATGGCTGCTATCAAGGCACTCGAAGCCCTGACCCGACCCTGCAAAGTGATCATTACCACCGACTCACAATACGTGCGCAAAGGCATCACCGAATGGATGCACAACTGGAAAAAGAATGGCTGGAAAACGGCCAACAAGAAACCTGTTAAAAACAAAGACTTGTGGCAGGAACTTGATGAAAAACTTCACTCGCATGACATTGAATGGCACTGGGTAAAAGGCCACAGCGGTCACCCTGAAAATGAACGTGCTGATGAACTTGCAAACAAAGGCATCGACGAGCTGACACCTTAACTCCCTATAGCCACCTTGTAACTTCAAATAAAAACCCAATATCTCTCTTACCTTATCAATAAAGGGAGAGGTTATGTTCCATCCAATTACGATTCCATTCGGCTGTGTGATGCTGTTTAACGTGGTTAAACTAAAAGAAGGTGTTTCAGTAGAAGACATCGAGATGGAACTCGGTGAGATGTGCAACGTGGTAAAGAACACCTATGGTGATGAAAACGGCGGTTTCATTGGTGGTCAGGTATTCAAATTCACCGGGTTTATTTCAGATGAAGGTTCGGTCGCACCTAAAGAACGTGTAACCGATGATCACATTGCGATCATGACCTACTGGAATTCATTTGATCAGCATGAAAAATCACATGCCGATGCGATCTTTAATGAGAAATTCAGTGCACTGGCAGAGAAATGCGAAGAGACCTACGAAGTAGGTTATGAAATGTTATGGCAGGGCACACCCGAATAAAAAACCCCGATCATTACCGAGCCCGCCACATGGCGGGCTTTTTTGTTGTAATAGAATAAAAACAACAACTTACCCCGCAAACTTAAAGTCCTCCGTCGTTCCGGCCCTAGAGCCGGAATCTCACAAACACATCCTCCGTCGTTCCGGCCCTAGAGCCGGAATCTCACAAACACATCCTCCGTCATTCCGGCCCTAGAGCCGGAATCTCATAAACTTGCCGTAAGTGCTTGAAGATTCCCGCTTTCGCGAGAATGACGGGAATTTTTTGAAGGTTGGAGTGTTCACCCACTACATCTTGCGTTACGATAAACCCATATGTATTAACCACAACAAAAACAATAAGAATCTAAACCATGCGCCAAATAGTCCTAGATACAGAAACCACCGGCCTTGATCCCAAAGACGGTCACCGCATTATCGAAATCGGTTGTGTTGAACTCATCAACCGTCGCCTGACAGAAAACCGGTTTCACCAATACATCCAGCCCGAACGCGAGATCGAACAGGGTGCGATGGAAGTCCACGGCATCACCAACGAATACCTGAAAGACAAACCGCTGTTTGAAGACATCGCCAGCGATTTTGTGGAATACATCCGTGGTGCCGAACTCATTATTCACAACGCGCCGTTTGATGTGGGCTTCATGAATGCCGAATTACAAAAGCTCGGCAAAAAGTGGGGCGCGGTACAAGACATCTGCACCATCACCGACACCCTCAGACTGGCACGCAAAAAACACCCCGGCCAGCGCAACACCCTCGATGCCCTGTGCAAACGCTACGAAGTCGACAACTCACAACGCGACCTGCACGGCGCCTTGCTTGATGCCGAACTGCTTGCCGATGTTTACCTAGCCATGACCGGTGGACAAGCCACCCTCAAGCTCGATGGACAATCCGAAAACACCGATGCCAATGGCGCCATCACCAATAAAAAGATTCCCAAAAAAGATCAGGTCAAACTCACCGTGGTGAAAGCGACCAAGGCAGAACTAAAAGAACATGAAAAAAGACTGAAAGCGATTAACAAGATAAGTGATGGAAAGTGTGTTTGGGTGGGGGAGTGAAGGGTTAACGAAGGCCGGATAGCATTTTTGCATAATTAAATTAATAAAAATGATCTTTGAAAACAGGAAATTCATTGAATGAAAACAATGCAGTGTTATTAAAGATCCAAAAAAGTCTTTTTAAAAGTGCCTTTTTGGAACGATAAATATAGTTAGGGTAATAAACTAATCGTACGGATATTAATAATGGAAAATAACAAATATTCAAAAATTATACTTATTCACAAATACAGAAAACCGCTAGTTATTATCCTCGGCAGCCAAATAGTTGCTTTTTTACTAATGGCGGGAATAGTTCCATATGAAGTTTTTGGTATGGAATTTAGACCATATCAATTAATAAATATGATTGCTATCGGCGGTGCTTTATTGGGTGTAGGCATTTTTATGAGCATGTACCTAGACACAACTGTAAAAAAAGTTAGAAATGAAGAAAATATCACCGATAATGAAAATATCAATTATTCTAGAGAATTCATTAAACAGAATAATATTTTAAAAAATAAAATAAACAAGCTGGAGCAAAAGATATTTGAGTATTCTTCTGCAAAAAATACATCGGAGTTAAAAATAGAGGAAAAAGACAAAGAAGCAATTAAAACAGCATTACGAGAAAAAATATTGGCAGAAACTTCTGAAGATATTCTAACTAATATCAAAAACGGAATAGAGAATATATTATCAATTGAAACAGAGCAAAGATTATCCGAAAGCTTCTTATCCATAAAAAACAGATTACTTAATGAACTGGAGTCTTTAACAAAAAGAGCAAAAATAAATCTTATTATTGGAAGCATTACTGCTCTTTCAGGAGTTGCGATCTTTATAACATTTGTACTTGAGAAAAAAACCACTGGGACTGATGCAACAACTTATCTTTTATCTGAATTTGCCCCTAGAATATCACTTGTCTTAGTAATTGAAGTTTTTGCTTATTTCTTTTTGGGGCTTTATAAGTCCAATTTATCTGAAATAAAATACTTTCAAAATGAAATTACTAATGTGGAAGCAAAGCATATTGCTTTATTAGAATCTAATGCATTAGGAGAAAAAGAAACAATAACAAGTTGCCTTTTATCGCTAGCTGAAACTGAACGTAATTTCCTCCTAAAAAAAGGCGAAAGCACAGTATCTCTAGAAGATAGAAAGATATCTTCAGATGAAAACTCAAAGGCATTGGATTTATTTTCTCAAATGATCTCAAAAAATAACAAACCCTAACAATTAGCTCAAGCGGACGTAAAAAACACGCCGCTTAGCAAGGCGTTAGCCATTCAAAAAGGAAGAAAAGCCATGGCACAAGAATTACCTTATTTACCCTCATATAAAAATGTGGGGAAGTTATTCGAAAAAATTAAGGCCGCTAAGATACCGGAAACATTCACACATAAGTATCTCTATGACACGATAGGGTTAAAAGGAGTAGGTGACAGACCCTTAATAAATCTTTTGAAGCAACTCGGGTTCTTGGATAATGGTGGAAAACCAACATCACGCTACGCTGCACTAAAGAACGACAATATTGCTGGGATCGAAATTGCGAGAGGGGTAAGAGAAGCATTTCAACCACTTTTCGATGCAAATGAAAATGCATATTCACTTCAACAATCAGAATTAAAGGGATTAGTTGCACAGGTCTCAGGTGCTGATACTGGAACTACGACAAAAATAGTTGGAACATTTAAAGCGTTAATTGCCTTATCAGACTTTGAATCTGACGAAACTCTTAGGGAAGATGATAAGAAAAAGGATACCGGGGTAGAAGATTTAGAATCGGTCACTATACCAGGCGTCAGTCCAGCTGGTATTGGACAAGGTCTTAAGCCAGAGTTTCATTATAATCTCCAAGTTCATCTTCCATCTAATGGAACAGAAGAAACATATATGAACATCTTTAATGCCATACGAAAGGTGTTTAAACAATGAATGATGGCAATCTCGCTCTATTCTTAATGCTTGGACAAACTGCTACAAAAATTACTGGAGCAATTCCTGAAGTCGCAGATGGAAAGCCATTAATGATTTCCGATCATTATGATTTAACTACATCACTTCCTGATGCCGTAAAATCTGCCAATAGAGCATCTGAAGGCTATCGACTATTTTTTGTTTTTGAGAAATATCTCAGAGAATTTATTGTTGAAACAATAACAAAAAACGGAACAGAAACATGGTGGGAAAAAGTACCACCAGATGTTCAGCAGGAAATTGACAAACTCGAAGAAAATGAAGAAATAAAAGGTTGGATGGCGCTCGGGTCTAGAGATAAATCTGCATTAATGACATATCCTCAGCTATTAAGAGTCATTGATCATTGCTGGAAAGATTACTTCAAAGATATAGTGCGAGATAAAGCTTTAGTCCAAGAAGCGCGTTTAATTGCTCATCTACGCAATACCATATGCCATATGACAGAAATTAGTGATGAAGAAATGGAAAGAACAAAGCAGGTGATGCGAGACTGGTTCAGGGTAGTATCACCATAATATGGCTAAAAAAAATAAAAGGGGTCGGTGACAATTGAGAATGATTGGCATTTGTCACCGACCCCTTTAAATACGAATGAGTTGAATTGATGAACAAAGATACTTGGGATGTTTTTATTTCACATGCCAGTGAAGATAAGGAGGACTTTGTTCGCCCATTAGCTGAAGCCTTAGCGAACTTCGGCGCAAAGGTCTGGTATGACGAACTAACACTGAAAATAGGAGATAGTCTGAGTCGTTCTATTGACAAAGGGCTTTCTCAATCTGCCTTTGGCATTATCGTCATATCGCCACACTTTTTAGAAAAGCAATGGCCAGAGTATGAATTAAGAGGACTAGTTGCCAGAGAAATGGAGGGCGGAAAAGTAATTTTGCCTGTATGGCACAATGTTACAAAAAGCCAAGTACTCGAATACAGCCCGCCACTGGCCGATAAAAAGGCAGTGAATACTACTGAAAGTTCCGCTGAGAAAATTGCTATTGATCTCCTAGAGATAATTCGCCCGGATATTTTTACCCGTATACTAAAGCGGTTAACATATTTAGAAATAATTAAGAATGCTAAGACAGAAATGATCGACCCCAAACAGATTTCAATGGGGCCGATACGGCACGAAGAATTGCCAGATGACCTTGTTGGTCGCATAAGACTTCTTAGAGCTGCCTTGTGGGGTGCGCATTCTCATTCAATGGAATTCTGGCTGGATGGCTTCAAAAGAGATTCTCATCCGTCAAGAGAAGTGGCTTGGTGGGAGCACGTCGCAGCATGCTATACCGAGATGTCGAAACTAACGCCATTAACGCGGGATCAACACGAGCAGGCCTTCAAAGTGATATTCGCGCTTTGCAGCGGTGAATCAGAGGATGAGGTGAAAAGCGAGCTACAACAATTGCCAGAAGATGCTCAAGAAAAAGTCTTAAAGATCTATCGCTATAGACTTCCAGTTTATGATGTTGAAGAACAGTTTCCAGAGAAAGCTGAGGAAATGTTAGATGAAGTTCTTGAGCGTTTGGAAGGATCGGATATTGAGTATTTTGAAAAAATATAGGTGGTTATCAGCTAACAAGGCCGTCAACGCGGACGCGTTATTCGTTCGCCGTGCTCACTACAAACGAAAAATTAATAGGGTCAGACTCGATATTTCAAGAAATCTGGTAATGGCTGAGCGGAATAACAAGGTTAAATTCTCTGGTTTTTCTCGTGAATTCTTTTTGATGTGGTTTTTTCCGATAGGATTGTGGTTTATTCAGCCTAGAATTAATAAGCTATATGAGAAAAATCATCACTAGGAATATTTGGGGTCAGAGTAAAAATACCGACCCCTCTAATCCTTTAATCACCCCACTAACACCATCATTTCACTCACTTAATTAAAAACATATTCTGATCATGGGCATGCTATAATGGCGTGCTGGCCGTTGATGCATCTTGGTTATTCCTGCCAGTCTTTCCCATTGCCTTTACAGGGCTTGGCCTTATCACTTTTGTCTGATTCTCTCCTGGAACTGACTCCACTTCAGACACAATCATTAATCTTTAAACCATGTGATGCCTTCATGCCGTTATGTGTATGTATTGTTGTCATCTGTCTGCATGGTGTGTGACTCGCTTTATCAGCAATAAACAGATTATTTGCTTTGGTTTTGCGAAAACGTCCTCTTGTTGGGGTAAACCAGATATATACGATGTCGTGTGTTTGGTGCATTTACATAAAATATCCAAATCGACATCAACCACTATCCATGCGGGTTGATACCAATGAAAATAGAAATTATTACAGCACCAAATGAAAAATTAAAAGAGACCGGATTTGGCTCGTACAAGGCTTGCCAGAGTGTTTTAGATTCAATCAATAAACTGGGGCACGATGTGAAGTTGAGCGTCTGCAGAGACTTGAAAGATCTGGCGCTGGTTGTGAACAGGAAGCCGGATTTAGTCATTCTGGCCGTAAAATACATTTCTATAGATAATGGAAATGATATCTGGTTGTCCGAATATTTTGCAAAGCATGAAATCAATTACTCCGGTTCGCCAAGAGAGGTGCTGAAGTTTGATTCTGACAAGGTGCTTGCAAAATCACATTTAATGAAAAGAGGCTTGAAAACCGCCCGTTATTTCACGGCCATCCCGGGGCAGTATCAATGCGAATCGGACTTGCCCGTTGCCTTCCCTTTGTTCCTGAAACCAATTGATGCGGCAAATGGAAACGGGATTGATGATTTATCTCTGGTCACGAATTTTTCAGAATTTGAAAGTAAAACCAGGTCTTTATTCGCTGAATTTAATATGCCTGTATTGGCCGAGGAGTATCTGGATGGTCGGGAGTTTTCAGTTGCGATAATTAAAACAGAAGACAGTAGATGCATTGTCTCTGCTGTTGAAATCATTCCGCCACAATCAACCAATGGTCTGCGGATTCTGGGTGCAAAGGTAAAGAAGGAAGATTCGGAAGATGTTAGGAAGATTGAAGATCGAATCATGCTGAATAAAGTCTCAAAACTGGCGGTGGATGCGTATATCAAGCTGGGAATATGGGATTTTGGACGTATTGACATTAAAACCAATAAACGTGGTGATTGTTATTTTATGGAGGCCAATTTAGTGCCGGGAATGACGTTGGGTACCAGTTATTTTCCTCTGGCCTGTGAAATAGCCAATGAATTGACCTATGATGAGGTAATACAACTTATTGTAGAGAAAGGGATTAGCCGAGTGCCATATGATATGTCACTGGCCGTAGCCGGTAATACTGTCCAAAGTCGCTTCATGGCTATGTGAAAAATAAACATGTAAGAAGGTTTATTTGGCTTTATGCCTGGCACCTGACTCTTTGTCATAAAACGACCATTTTAAGGGTTTAGCGCAACATGTCTTATGAGCTGTTAGTTGAGGTCACACGTAATGAGATGGTGGAAAGCAGGCATTTTGGTGCTGCCGTCGTGTGTGATTTTAAAGGCAATATTGTAGAAAGCTGGGGAGATATCGAAAAACTGGTTTTTCCTCGTTCTGCGCTAAAGCCAATGCAGGCGATTCATCTGCTTGAGAGTGGTGCCAGTGAACACTATGAGCTGAGCGATGCGGAATTATCGCTGGCCTGTTCGTCTCATCAGGGAGAAAAAATACATCAAGATCTGGTGGAGTCATGGTTAACGCGACTGGGGTTAACGGAAGATCATTTGGCCTGCGGTGCGGCGCTACCGGAACATACTGACAGTGCCCGCCAGATATTGGCTTCCGGAAAACAGGGTTGTCGAATTCACCACAATTGCTCAGGCAAACACAGCGGATTTTTAACCACGGCACTGCATCTGGCATTGCCGCTGGATAATTACCATCTGCTTGAACATCCGCTACAACAATTATCGATGGATATCCTCTCAGATCTGGCTGATAGTGATCTCAAACAATATCCAATGGGGATTGATGGCTGTGGATTACCTGCGCCCACGATGCCTTTGCTGCAACTTGCCCATGCCACTGCGCGTTTTGCCAAACCTGTCGATTTGTCAGACACTCGCGCACAGGCCATTTACCGTCTTCACAAAGCTATTACCAATGAGCCGCTTTATATTGCCGGACATGGAACAGTAGTCAGTGAAGTGAACGAAGTTACCCAGGGCGCGGTACTGGCTAAAACCGGAGCAGAGGGTATTGTCACCGCCGCCTTACCCGAACAAGGTCTGGGGATTGCAGTGAAAATAGCCGATGGCAGTGCCCGCGCACGCTCTGTCGCATTATTGGCTATCCTTGATCATCTGGGTGTTTTAACAGATGAAGTAAAACATAAACTTCAGGCGCACATCTCCCCAACGATAGAAAACTCAAGAGGCCTTGTCGTGGGAGAAATACGACCAGCCGCATCCTGGTTGCAAAAACAAAGGGCTCAGAGCGATTTGTTTTTAATCAGGTGACCCCAATTACCGTATCCATATCAAGAACCCATCTTCCTAACTATCTAATTATATAGGCATTTAAGTTAACTCCGATTTACCACAAATACATAGGTGTATTTGTTTGTGCTTCTGCCCTATACTTAAATCGTAGTTGTTGTAAGGGAATTTATAAACATAAAAAAGGGGGAATAAACACGTGCTCGGGTAGTTAAAAATGATAAAACAATGGTCGCGAAAATCACTTTTAAAAAGTCTTGTTGTGGCGACAATTGCACCCACCATCCTGCTTTGTTTGTCTGTGTTTTTTGGAATAAACAATACCATTCAGCAATATCAATCCACAAAGAGTGAAATAAAAGGACTTGAAGCCGTCAGGTATCTTTTTCATATCGCCA
>Ga0224506_10000722_pt1 | contig 26195 bp, 24 predicted proteins | sample SF_Jan12_sed_USG_2_FD_169108 | JGI IMG/M metagenome (GOLD analysis project Ga0224506, IMG submission 169108) | Sediment microbial communities from San Francisco Bay, California, United States - SF_Jan12_sed_USGS_8_1 | ecosystem: Environmental > Aquatic > Marine > Sediment | place: USA... | reverse complement strand
GGCCTGGTGCTCTTTCTGCATGCGTTCGATCAGTATTTCCGGGGTGATGCCTTCGGCCTGCGCGCGCAGCATGATGGGGGTACCGTGGGCATCATCGGCGCAGACATAAATGCATTCGTGGCCTCGCATTTTCTGGAATCGTACCCATATATCGGTCTGAATATATTCCAGCATATGGCCGATATGAATCGGACCGTTGGCGTAGGGCAGGGCGCTGGTAACAACTATGGTGCGGGTTTCGGAACTCATCGACTGGCTTTGTTGGACTAAAGCGGACTATTTTAGGGGCTGCGCCGGAGGCTGTATAGAGGCGCCGCGAAACAATCGTATAAAAACTAGGTGATATTTGGCGAATGGCTCAGGTAAAATGCTCGACCTTCGCATGAATCCAAGCACGAAACTGGAAAAAGTATGGCTATTGAAAAATCTCAGGTAGAAAAAGCACTCGCGGAATTAACCGATCAGCATATGGAAACTGATCTGGTAACGGCGGGCTCGGTAAAAGCGGTCGAAGTCGATGCTGGCAAGGTGAGTGTCACGCTGTTGCTGGGCTATCCGGCGGCGGGTTACTTCGAAAGTTTGAAGCAAATGGTTAAAGATAAAGTTGGCGGCCTCGAAGGCGTCGACGAAGTCAATGTCAGTGTTTCGAGCAAAATCAAATCGCATGCGGTTCAGCAAAATCTCAAGCCGCTCGAAGGCATTAAGAATATTATTGCGGTTGCTTCAGGCAAGGGTGGTGTTGGTAAATCGACGACAGCGGTTAACCTGGCTCTGGCCTTGAAAGCTGAAGGCGCCACTGTCGGTATCCTCGATGCCGATATCTACGGCCCCAGTATTCCGCGCATGCTCGGCTGTAGCGGCCAACCGGAGTCGACCGATGGCAAGAGTCTCGAACCAATGATGGGACATGGAATTCAATCCATGTCGATCGGGTATCTGGTCGAAGAAGATACACCGATGATCTGGCGCGGGCCGATGGTCACCCAGGCGCTCGAGCAGTTACTGAACGATACGCGCTGGAAAGATGTCGATTACATGATTGTCGATCTGCCACCCGGCACGGGTGACACGCAGTTAACGCTGGCGCAGAAAATCCCGGTGAGCGGGGCGGTAATAGTTACCACGCCACAGGATATTGCCTTACTGGATGCACGCAAGGGATTGAAAATGTTCGAGAAAGTCGAAGTCCCGGTCCTGGGTGTGGTCGAGAATATGAGTATTCATATCTGTAGTGAATGCGGCCATGCAGAGCATATCTTCGGTGAAGGCGGTGGCAGCCGTATGGCCGAAGAGCATGGTGTCGATTTCCTTGGCTCGTTGCCGCTGGATATTCGTATCCGTGAACAGGCCGACAGCGGTAACCCGACGGTTGCAGCGATGGAAGACAGCCAGATCAGCGCCATCTACCGTGAAATCGCACGCAAGACTGCGGCCAAGCTGGCCACCAAGGCGAAGGATCATTCAGCAGCCTTCCCGAGTATCGTGATTCAGAATGACTGATTAGATTTCACAAAGTTTCAAAACACCCGGAAGCCCGCATTTTAGCGGGCTTTTTTGTGTCTTAGGGGTGTTGCGGGTATGCTATGGGTATTCAAATATGTGATTAGTGAATGATTAGTATAATGTTCTCACTAAGCGATAGGGCTTATTTTATACGCATATAGTGAATAACAATGGCTTCAGTAAACCTAACAGCTACAAGGATTGATCGTCTCAAGTACGACCCAGACGGATCGAAGATTCAAAGATAGTGGGATACCGAGATTCTCGGTCTGGGGGTAGAAGTCTTCCCCTCAGGCAAGAGGGTATGGATATTTCGATACCGCCGCCAGGATGTAATTGACTACATTTTAAGTCATCGTGTGGAGGTGAAATCATGAGGCCAGTAAGTAATCACCAGTATATTATGTTCTGGTCTTGGTGAGCTTGATGATATTAGGAGTGCGTTAAATGTTCTAGAGGAACATAATTATTGTAGATATGAGCATGAGCAAAACATTAAATCGTGGCCAGGTAGACCCCCGTCTCCAAAGTTCAGGAAGAATCCATTACTCAGAAAGAAGTAGTAAGATTTTATAGGCAGGGTGCTTAGCTGTAGCACCCTGATTTATTGTTGCATTCTTTCTTTATGTGAACTGACAGTACTGACAAAATCAGATTATCTTAAGCAGCTATCCACTACATGATTAATAAATCTACTATAGCTGGAAGGTTGTTAACCTCGGGGGGAAACTTTTTATTTTAAACTCTCAGTGTCTGCTCACCAAAGCACTATGCTCTCAGATACTGCAATCCGAGCGCATGACCTGAATGAAGTTGCGGCGCTGGAAGCTAAAAAACGTGCCGAAGACGCATTAGCTGATCAACAGTCGGACCTCGATGTTGCCAAGGCAAAAGCCGAGTTGGCCGCTGCAGCTGCACAAATTGCATCGATTCAAAAATGGCGTAAGAAATAGATTTAGCAATTTATTTCACAAAAGGGAGGCTCAGGCCTCCTTTTTTGTGTCCGCCCGGCGAGTTACAGCTGGCAATAAGTGACTGGTAAAGCCCTGGTCTTTCAGGTATCTCCAGTTCGCGATGATATTCTCCGGTAACTGGTGTTTGGTCTGAAATCCGTGCTCTGGATATTTAATAATTCGATCGATATCACCAACCATTTCGCTGATTACGCCCCAGACTCCGATGATGTTTGATATTTCATTCGGGAATTTCAACTCCGGGCAGGAGACGGAAAAATTAATTTCGGGCCACTGTGCTTCGGCAGTGAGTTTCGCCCTTAGTATCGAATTAGGTTTGGTTACAAAGGTTATGCTGGTCGATAGAGGGATTAAAGCCTTGGAAAAAGTGATGTTTTCACCGAAATTTGTTGCATTCGATTCCAGTAATATTTTTTGACTGTTAATGCCGTTCGATTTGGCGCGCTGATAAAAAATCTGGGCTTCAGGCTCTATCCAGAGGTGCCTGGTCCAGTTACCGGATTTTCCGCTGATAACCAAAGTGTCTGAGTAACCTTCTGTAATGAGTTCGCAGGCGTGATCGCAAACTCTCAGGTCGTAAGAACAACAAATCACAATGGCATCAGATTTTTTCTTACTGCTTTCTGAAGACAGGTATGACCATATCTCACCGGCTTTTTTAATTGTTGTCGCGTTCATTGTAATATTCGATGATTCCATCTTGCCATACACAGCTGAGATTGAAATTTTGATCTAGATGGAGAAAATTTGCCAGTGCACCGGGAATCAATTGGCCTATTTCTTTTTCTCGTTTTAACAGCATAGCAGGATAAAGCGATGCCATTCGTAAAGCCTCGTCTTCACAGAGATTCACCTCATTTATCATGACGTTAACTGCGGAAAGCATATCGAGATCGGCACCTGCGAGTGTGCCATCTTCAAGTGTTAACCGACCGTTTTCGCGCTTAATCAATCGATTATCAATCTGGAGTTGCGTAAGGTCAGTGCCTACTGTAGACATCGCATCGGTCACGAGAAATATTTTTCCAGGTCCGTTTTTGGCCCTTAATGCGATCTTGATGGTAGCGATGTCGACGTGGTAACCATCAGCGATGAGACCGGCTGACAATGCACCTAGCTCCAGAGCAGCACCGACAAGTCCTGGTGCTCTGCTGGTAAGAGGGCTCATTGCGTTGAAGAGATGGGTAACGCAGCTAACCCCCTGCTTCACCGCTGAGCTGGCATCTTCATAGTTTGTGTCGGTATGCCCTAAAGATAAAATAGCACCGGCATGGCTAAGGGTTGAAATCTGTTGTGGCGTGGCGTTTTCTGTCGCCAGGGTAATCATCAGGGAAGGTAAATACTTGGCGCCTTCGAGTAGCACTTTTAAATCTTTATTCTGCATCCGACGGATAAATTCTGCATTATGGACTCCTTTGCGCGACATCGCTAAATGAGGCCCTTCCAGATGTAAACCTAAAACACTATTCACACCCAGGGCGATTGCTTCCTGCGTAGCCGTTAATACGGATTCAATTTTGTCTGGATGGTCGGTAATCATCGTGGGTAACAGAGAAGTAGTACCGTATTTCAAGTGCGTCTGAGAGATGATTTTTAAGGCTTCTATCGTGGGATCATCGTTCAGTAAGACACCGCCACCGCCATTAACCTGGAGGTCGACAAATCCAGAAGTAATCAATCCTGGAGGGAGGGTTGTCTGTTCATAATTACCCGGTATATTGTCATTAGCAACGATACCTTGAATGCGACGACCTTTTACAAGTAACGCGCAATTGAAATGTCGTTGGCTGCCATCGAAAATCTCGCAGCCGATAAAGGCTTTGCCGGTTTCATTCATATGGTTTGGGTTGCTTTCTCTAAAAATGAATGCTCATCGGGGTTGTTACCGCGTGCGATAGAAAGTTTTTCGATGAACGAATAAAACGAATAGATAATAGAGACCGGGTCGGTAAGCGGATGTCCGGTTCTGGCATAGTCTAACAGCCTGGAACTGCCGGAATGCGCCGAGGTTGAAAATACCATCGCGCCTCGTTTAGCCAGCAGATCAGTGACCTGATTAGTGTTGCTTTCGGCCTGATCGCGAGCGACTAGAGCTAGAACAGGCGATCCAGGTTTTACCATTGATACCGGACCATGCAGAAATTCTGCGGCGGAATAGGAATCCGCATAAATTTGACAGGTTTCCTTAAATTTAAGCGAGGCTTCATTCGACATTGCTAGTGTTGGGCCTCTACCAAGTATATGAATAAAATTTTCGTGTAGCATTAGATTGTGTAAATCCGGCCATTTGATATCCCGGGCGCGTGAAAGATGTTCAGGCAATGCACCGAGAGCATTGATCAGGCTTTTATCGTTTTTCCAGAAAGCCAGTATTGCCAGAGCGGCGACTACTGAATTAACGTAAGTTTTGGTTGCGGCGATACTTTTTTCAACACCTGCCCTGATATTGATATTCTGATGACAGACGCCAGTTAGTGGTGAGTTTATACTATTGCTGATTGAGATGGAAAGTGATCCCTGAGCGGTATAAGCTTGCGCTGTGTTGAAAATATCCGGGCTACTCCCTGATTGGGAGATGATTAAAGAGGCGCTTTTATTCAGCTTTAATGGGGCCTGGTATATTGAAGTAATCGACGGGCCTATAGGTGTCACAGGTAAGCCAGTTAGTAATGCTGCGGCGTAATTGAAGAAAGTCGCAGCATGATTAGAGGAGCCTCGTGCCAGTGTGACGATGAACTGCGCGTTACTTTCTTTTAGTTCTTTGGCGATAGCCTCGATATTGGAGCGTTCTTCGCTTAATAAAACTGCTACCGAATCGGGGATTTCGAGTATTTCCCGGCGCATTAGAGTCGCTTCTGGCTTCATGATACAGATTTTCCCATTATAATTTTAATTCCGCGATCAGGTAATAATTATCGCCACGGTAGGTTGAGCGGGTGAATTCGACCACTTGACCATCGGTTAAAAACGAAGTTTGTTCCAGGTACAATCCGGCCTGGCCAGGCTCGGTTTCGAGTAATGTTGCGTCGGCTGTCTTTAGTGGATTTGGCAACATCTCTGGGTAATCCCCCCCAATAATAGCTGTATTTATTAGTAGAATCCTTATGCGGCTAATACCAGTTTCTGTTTTGGGGTAATGCCTCCAAGTGCCATATTCGGTCTTTCGTTGTTATATGTCCAGAGCCAGCGTTTGGCGATGTCTTGGGCAGACGAACTGGGGGGAGTCCCTAGTAGTAATATATTATTACAGCCTTACCTGAACAATCCCGGCAAGAATGATGAAAAGCCGGGTACAAATACTAATAGGATTACCACACCAATTTCCAGAATAAAAAACGGTAAAACTGCTTTTATAATAGAAAATACGGGGCTCTCCGCAATGCGACAGGCGACGAACAGGCAAACACCTACCGGTGGGGTTATCAACCCCAGCGTCAGTGTCAAGATGACAACCATGGCAAACTGCATCGGATCGATATTCATTCCGATAGTCACCGGCAACAACATAGGCACAATGAGTACAATAGCCGCACCAGGCTCGAGGAAGGTCCCGACCAACAGTAATATAGCTGCCAATGCCATCATAAACAGGGTTGGATGACCAGCGAACAAGCTGGCGAAATCCTGCACCCAGAATGCGATGCCACCTATGGTTAAGACATACGAAACTACTGTAGCGGCTGCAATGATCAGGTAAATCGTAGCGGTAACCCTCGCACTACGTTTTAGAGCGTGCCATAAATCATTTAGATTTATAGTTTTGAATACCAGCCACGATATGGCAAGGGCATAAATAACGGCGATGCCACCCGCCTCGGTTGCAGTAAACACTCCTGACAAAGTTCCACCGACAATTACACCAGGTAATCCAAGTACCAATAAACCGTCACGTATTAGAATTCCCAATTCTCCCTTTTCAATTCTATGGCTAGATCGCGGAAGTCCTTCGTTTCTAGCTTGCCACCAAATTACCAGACACATGGAACCCGCCATAAGCAATCCCGGTATAATCCCAGCAACGAATAAATCAATTACCGAAATACGTGTTACCGCGGCATAAATAATCATGATCACCGACGGTGGTATTATCGGACCAATTATCGATGACGCGATAGTGACCGCTGCCGCATAATTCTTGTCATAGCCCTCCCTGGGCATACCTTTGATAAAAATCTGGCCCAGTGCAGCTGTATCCGCAACGGCGGCTCCAGAAATTCCTGCGAACAAAACCGATGAAGAAACATTCGCATATGCTGTACCCCCAGAAACCCCACGCGTGGCAAATCCAGCAAGGCGGATCAGACGAGCGGTAATACCCCCCTGGTTCATGATTTCACCGGCCAGTATATAGAATGGTGCTGCCAGCAGGACAAAGTTATCCATTCCGGTAAATAAACGCGTTGGTACCGAAATCAGACTAAGATCAAGAGCCCAGAGACCGACCGCACCGGCGATACCAAGTGCGAATATAATCGGCACACCAATAATTAGCATAAAAACAAATACCAGTCCCATCGCAATCATGACTAGCTTTCCACGGTTTTATCATTGTGCAAAAAATTGATAGGCAATATCATCAGGCAAATCACTTTAATCAACATCAAACTGGCTCCTACAGGAACTGCCAAATAGGGAATCGTCATGGGGATTCGAGTAGCAGGTGAAACCTGGCGCATATTGTCGATAGCGGCAGGAAAACCTTCCCACATCAACAGTACACAAAAACCACCAATGCTGCTGAGTACAAGCAGGTGAATAAAATACTTTATTTTTACAGAGCGAACATTGGTAAACAGGTTTATAACCATATGTTCGCCTCGAAACAGCGCTGAACTGCCAGCAAGCATAACCATCCAGGTAGTCGAATAACGCATAGTTTCTTCGCTCCAGGATAAAGGGTCCACCAATACGTAACGATAGAATACTTGGGCCAGATTCATAATAATGACGGCAGTTAAAAGAAAGGCCGCTAATATTTCCGTTAAATTGGAAACCCTCATGCCCAGCGAAAGTACCTTATTTTGCAAAGCATAATCCTCTTGGATGTAACCCTATTCTGTTGTGCTGTTCAGCTACCGTAGTGAATATAAATAATGTTCAATACTTACTTGCTGAAAATCCAAGGAATGGGAAGTGACAATGCCACTTCCCACTCCTGAAGATCCTGACGCCTCTCTATTTGCCGTAAAGTGCTGGCTCGTACGACTTAGCTGTTTCGAGTAGACGATTCACTAGCTCAGCACCGACCTGCTCGCGCAAATATTCGAGAACTGGCTCCTGAGAAACAGCCGCAAATTCTGCTTTTTCGGCCATCGTGGTCATGTGAATTTCCACGCCCTTTGCCCTGATTAGGTCGATATACTTCTTTGCTCCCGCAAGCTTTGCGGTATTTTCTACTCGAGCAGCCAAAGTTGCCGCTTCAAGGACAATCGCTTTTTCATCATCGCTTAAGCCGTCGAAAAAACTATCATTGATGATATACGCATGAACGCCGAGAATGTGCTCATCGGTAGACATATACTTTTGTACATCCATTAAATTGTAATCGTAGTTAACCTGAGCTGGATTTTCCTGCCCGTCGATTACCCCCTGCTTGGCCGCCATGATAATCTCAGAACCGGGCATAGGTGTTGCCGCTGCACCAAAAGATTGGACGAAACGTATAAAAACAGGGCTTTCCATAACTCGCATTTTCAATCCCTTAAGGTCTTCTGGCTTACGAATTGGACGTACATTATTGGTGAAGTCGCGAAAGCCATTTTCACCCCAGGACATGGTACGAATTCCTGTATCCTTACGCATATTTTCGGCCAGATCTCTGAAAAACGGGCTATCGAAAACTGCCCAGGCATGGGCTGAAGATTTAAATAAATAGGGTACCGATAGCACCTGGATATCCTTATAGAAACCTGCCAATGCTCCAGTATCGACAAGACATACTTCTACCGCACCCTGTTGAACTTGCTCGGCACAAGCACGTTCAGCGCCCAACTGCGCGCTTGGGAAAAGCTTTACTTTAATATTGCCTTCGGTTTTATATTCAACGTGATTCTTGAATGCTACCAGGGCATTCCATTCGGGGTTATCCCCCTGCGGAGCATTCATTCCAAACTTGATGGTTTTTGCATGCAAAGAGTTACCAGCCCCTAGCATTAAAGCCATAACAGGAACGATTATTCTCCATTTAGACAATTTATTCATGAAAGCACCTCAATTATTTGTAGGTTAGATTTATAGTGAAGGTATAGCCTATTAAATCTGGACTCAATTAGCTCATGCCAAGAATTAATGGCATCATACAAATGGCACATAAACATGAATTGTCCTGTAGAGATTTCCCGGTATTGTATTTTCAGTCAATCCAGCTCACCGTCAGCCAACTTGAACTCCACGTCATTGTCCATAGGAAAAGAGGGGCGAGGTATATACTTAAAATCAAATCGGGACAATACCGGGGAAGTCAACCCGGGTGCATCGACTTCAAGGACTTGTTGGTCGGAAAAATACTCATCAAACCCGGCGCGAAAGTGCCCTCGCGATTTAACCACAACAGCTCTCGCCTTGGCGATATCGAGCCCCATCATTTCGAGAAAAACAGGGTCTGCACATTGTGTTCGAATCGAAATAACTACAACTTGAATACCACCTATAGCTAACAATGCCGAAGGCCCCAAATTCATAGTACGACCAGCATAAAACCCCCGCCGTCCGACGCATTTGCCATCCTTCAAACATACGACTTTTGCATCAGCCTCGAATCGGCGTGAAAATTCATCCGCCTCATTTCGATTAAAAGCAGCAGTGAATTCAGCACCTTCACCAAGCTTATGTGCTTCCGCAGCCAGTGCAGGGTCATAAATGACACCGATTATCACACCTGTAGCTGATGTTTTATGAAGCGCTTCGAGTATCCAGGTCGTGTTACCGTTACCACCACCTCCAGGGTTATCAGCAACATCGGCCAGAATTGGTGCCTCAAGACTAGCATCCTGCCCCGCATCAATCACTTTTTTAACAGCTTCCTCAAGCGAAATCAGATTCGGTACATAGCGCTTATGGTCAGACCATGCTTTCTGCGCAATTTTGCGGGCCAGGTCTTTTGCAGCCTTACTTCCATTTCTTGCTGTAACTATTATTGCCATACCATTCTTCGGTGTGTCACTGAAAGGAAAGCCCCCAAGAATCGATACATTAACAATATCGTCGGTGACTAGCGTTTGACCATAGTCAATAATATCAGCGTAAGGCCCTTTTTTAGTCAGCAAATTCACCGTCGATGAAACCAATGGTAAACGGATAAAAGCCATATCGGTTTTCATCCCTTTAAACATTTCTAACAGTATGCCGGCTGCTTCCTTTCCGCGTTCTAACATGTCGACATGGGGGTTGGTTCGATAAGCTACAATCGCATCAGCCATTTCTATCATTCTTTCGGAAACATTACCATGCAGGTCCAGCGTTCCTACAATAGGGACATCGGGGCCAACTATCGACCTTACCATTGCATAAATTTCCCCATCTGGATCGTTATTTTCGGTTGTTATCATGGCGCCATGATTGGAGATGTAAACCGCATCCAGTGGTAGCGCGTCTTGCAGGCGCCTTTTTATATCGTCGTATGCGTTTTCAAAAACACTGTGTTCCAGTGGCCCACCTGCTTCAACTAGACCTACCAGTATGGGGACAGGCTGCCAGCCGTTATGCTCATCCATATTGCTGAAAAAACCGCGTATCTCAGCAGGTAACTTCGGATTGGTACTTTTGATATCAGTGAGGATTTCCTCGCCGGCAAGATAGACTCTGTTCAGGTAATCATCAAGGGTAACGATGGGCGCAAACCGATTGCTTTCCAGCATCAGGCCCAAAATAGCAACTCTTGGTAATGTCGTGTTTCTCATGTAACGATTTTTCTTATTCCCGGAACAGGAACACTACATCGACAGACGCTTTAGCTCCAATGCTAGCTTGGCCTAGTATGATGCCTGTTCGGCATTGGCTATTATTAGGTCCCAGAATTTTTCTGATGCATCTGGCAGAGTATCTCGCGAGCGAAAGATTCTTATGTCTAGTGGAATAGCCCAGCTTTCGTCGCCTGCCAACACCAGTTTTTTCGATTCAAGATCATTCTGTAACTGACTTTCAGGAAGCCAGGCCATCCCTCTTCCTTCCTTGATCATGGTTTTAAGCACAGCCGCTAGATGGGATTCAAAAACGCAGTTTAAATGGGCTTTTTCTTTTTTTCTGGAAATAGCATACTCAACTGCTCTTCCGGTCATGGCGTTATCGGTATAACCCAGATACAACAGCGGCTTATCGATACTGCCAGGCAAGAACTGCATAGGGTTTCCCGCCTCATCCGGTTTGGACACAGGCAGCAATTTATCTTCAGCCAGTTTTTTGAAAGTAAAAAAGTCATCAGGCAAATCAATTTTTACATGAGGGTGTGTATGACAAAGCATAAATTGACAGTCTCCGCGTACCAAATCCTGCACACAATTTCCGACCTGATGCGTATCGAGCCGGGTCAGGAAGACACTTGAACGCTCTTCCATGCCCCTGATCCACTCAGGAAAAAAATTTAAGGACAAACTGTGTGTCGCTGAAAACGAAATAGTGCTGTCTGTATTACGCCCAATCTGACGAATCTCCTCCCTACCCTGAAAGAGGCGGCGCAGTATTTCTTCGGCAATAGGACGAAACCGCTCTCCGGATTCTGTTAATGATATAGGTTGCTTGCTTCGATCAAACAAAGTGGCCCCTACCCAGTCTTCAAGAGCTTTGATGCGACGACTAAAGGCAGGCTGAGTTGTGGAACGTTGCTCAGCCGAGCGGGAAAAATTACGCGAATCTACGAGGCAAAGAAAATCCTCAAGCCATTTGATTTCCACGATTCATATACTCAAGATATAATGGCCGTGTAGAAATAAATTAATTTACGCAAATCACGACCCCTTATTTACGCAGCCCAGACATGCATTTACAGCATCAATCCATCCTTAAATAACATTCGCCTTTGACATCTAAACCAGCGATGATGAACTCTGATACCAGAACAAATATATGTCAATTTACACAATAACTTTTAACTGCTCATGAATGACGAAAGTACAAAAAGTTCGCTTTGCATGGAGACAATATACTATGACAACAGAAATTAGATCATACTGGAAAAACTATATCAACGGAGAGTGGTTTGACGGTTCTAGTAACGAACGAATAGTAGTAAGTAATCCAGCCACAAATGAACCGATTGCTGAAGTTGCTCGTGCCATGCCCACAGACGTAAATTCAGCGGTGAAAGCAGCACGACAATGTTTCGAATCCCGCGTGCTGATCGAGATGCGCCCCCACCTGCGTGGTGATTTGTTGTTCGAGATTTGCCGCCAGCTCGATAAGCTTGTCGATGAAATAGCTACTTTAGAATGTTTTGACAATGGCAAGACACTGGCAGCCGGGCGAGCTGAAGTAGCCCTTACCCAGCGTTATCTCAGTTACTACGCCGGCATGGCAGATAAACTGGAAGGGCGACAGATTCCACTTGGCGAAGGTTTACTTGACTATACGACTCATGCGCCATTTGGAGTGTCAGCTCAAATTGTGCCGTGGAACGGCCCATTGCCAGTGGGGGCGCGCTCGATAGCCTGTGCCCTGGTCACCGGCAATACTACTGTATTAAAATCACCAGAGGATTCGCCTTTGAGCCTGTTTTTATTTGCCGAAGCCTGCGACAGAGCTGGAGTACCCAAGGGTGCTGTAAATATCATTTGCGGTTATGGCCATGATTGCGGAGCGGCATTGGCTGCTCACAGCGATATCGACCATATAGTCTTCACCGGTTCAGTGGAAACAGGTAAATCCGTACTTCGCTCGGCTGCAGAACGCATCATACCCTGCGTCATGGAATTAGGTGGCAAGTCAGCCGGAATTGTTTTTCCTGATGCCGACCTCGAACAGACTGTAAAAAGTGCGGCTCGAGGTATTTTTAATCACGCAGGCCAGATCTGTTCTGCTGGATCAAGACTCATTGTCCATCGCTCGATTCATGATGAAGTTGTCGCTGGCCTTAAAGCCGAAGCGACTGCTCGCGTGGTTGGGCCAGGGATTGAAAATAGCGACATGGGGCCATTAATTTCCGCCAGGCAATTAAATACTGTTGAAGCTTTATGCCAGCGCGGCATCGAAGAAGGAGCTAAAGTGGTGACTGGTGGCAAGAGAATGCCGGGCACAAACGGGCACTTCATGATGCCCACGATATTCACCGAGGTGCGTCCCGACATGCGTATTGCTCAGGATGAATTTTTCGGTCCAGTAGTGGTGGTAATACCCTTCGATATAACTGACGAGGCAATAGAGATAGCCAATGGCACCGAATATGGACTTGCAGCTGGCCTGTACACACGAGATTTGAAATTAGCACACCGCACTGCCGACCGATTGGTGGCTGGCCAAGTATATGTTAACGAATGGTGGGCCGGAGGTGTCGAGACTCCTTTTGGCGGCACTAAACGTTCGGGTTACGGTAGGGAAAAGGGACAGGAAGCACTGCTCGGATACGTCCAGACAAAAAATGTTGGCATCCGCCTCTAATCGAAGATGGCTAACTTTGATTACATCGTCGTTGGCGCTGGCACTTCTGGTTCGGTAGTCGCCGGACGCTTGTCCGAATCAGGTCAATGCAACATTTGCGTGCTCGAGGCCGGACCACCGGATAACAACCTTTTCATACACATCCCGGCCGCTGTGGTTTATACACTCGGTAACCAAAAAATAAACTGGATGTACAATACTGAAGCCTGCAGTGGTACAGCGGGGCGCAGCATCGTTCAATCACGAGGAAAAACTCTCGGTGGATCTGGTTCAATTAACGGACATATATATACACGCGGTCATCGCTTTGATTTTGATAACTGGGCTAAACATGGAAATAATGGCTGGGCATACGCCGATGTGCTGCCCTATTTCAAGCGCAGTGAAAATTGCATCGGCATCGGCAGTGATCAGTTCAGGGGGCGCACCGGCCCATTTACTATTACCGGTATTGATGAGCCTGATGCCTTATGTGATGCCTTTATCGAGGGAGCCAAATCACTGGGGATACCCTGCAATCCAGACTATAACGGCGCGTTACAGGATGGTATTAATTATGTACAACGAAGCATATATAACGGCCGCAGAGTTAGTCCAGCACGCGCATTCCTACATCCTGCTGTGAAACGTGGAAACGTCGATCTTCGCTGCTCAGCCCAGGTGACAAATATCATATTTAAAGGGAAACGAGCGATAGGCGTTCGTTACCGTCAAGCTGGAATTGATAAAACAATTTACGCCAATAGTGAAGTTATTGTTTGTGCCGGAACAATAGCATCACCCCAATTATTGCAAATATGGCATAGGCGACCCTCAACTATTAAACCAGTTATCTGTCCCGGTCATTCATGCTTTACCGGGCGTTGGTGAAAACCTCTGTGATCACTACGCAGCACGCCTGGTTTCGCGCGTAACTGGTCTGGAGACTATTAACGAACGGGTTCGTGGTATTAAGTTTTTAAAGGAATTGATGCGCTATGTTTTCACCCAACGTGGTGTCCTGGCATTGACACCGACACTGGTTTACTGCTTCTGGAAATCGGAGAATAGCCTTGATCATGGCGATATTCAGGTATCCTTCACACCCGCCAGCTATCCTCAGGGCATCTGGGCCGGGCTAGATAAATTTCCCGGAGCTACTATTGCCTGCTGGCAACAGCGCCCCAGAAGTAAAGGTTACGTTCGTGCGCGTTGCGCCGATTCACATCAACCACCCGAGATACAGGCCAATTATCTGGCCGACCCGGAAGACCAGCGGTTAATCATTGCCGCTATGCGGCTTGGCCGAAAATTGATGCTTAGCAAAGCTATAGCTCCCTACATTGAAAGCGAAATCTGGCCCGGCAACTCGGTGCAAAGCGATTCAGAATTACTGGCACATGCGCGCCAGACGGGTAATACCACCTATCATCCGATAGGTAGCTGCCAAATGGGATCATCGCGCCGAATCGGCACAGTCGTAGACAATCAACTTCGTGTACACGGAGTTACTGGTTTGCGGGTTGCTGACGCTTCAATCATCCCCAGCATGCCAGCGGCAAATATCAATGCGTCCGCACTGATGATAGGTGAGAAAGCAGCCGACTTGATTCTCGGTAAAAAACCACTATCCGCTGAAAAAATATGAAAAATTTAATCGCCCGGGAACGCACGTCTCGCCATCAGCAAGGCACCATCCATTGCATCACCCCTGACTGAAGACAGAATCTTCCTGATATCGTTGCCAAGCCATGGTTCTAGTGCGTCTGAAAAACCACCAACCAGGGCAATAGTCCGCGCTCCTTTTTTATGCAGAGCCTGGATACATTGACCGGCACCCTCGGCTGACCAGGTCATTATTTCAAGAGCGAGCGCATCACCCAACGCGGCATGTTTGCTTATCAGAGGAGCAAATTGCCCGTAATCTGCAGGTTTTGCATCCGCAGCCCATAAAACCGCCTTTTCCGGAGAATTGTCAAACCACTGCATCAATTCCTTACTCAATTCAGTTGCCTCAATCACAGCGTCATGTGCCAGTAGTGCGCTACGTAATGCTTTCAAACCTGCTTGCGCGCCACTACCTACATCCGATATATCAAAACCCCAGCCACCCACATATATGTCTTTACCATCGACGATGGCGCAACCACAGCTACCGGTACCAAAAATAAATATCCCACCATCATCGCCGGCGTGAGCCCCGAGGCAAGCTGCATAGGCATCATTATTAGCTGTCACACCTGCAAACGGATGTGGAAAAGCAAGCAATTTTTCCTGATCTGACTTGAGCGATAAACCGGCCAATCCCAATCCGGCATAAATCTGATTTAGTGGTGTATCGGACAAGCCGGCAACCTGCAGTGCAACTGTCGTGGCAGATACTATTTCGCGGTAAACGACATCTATACCCAAGCGGGTATTGGACGAACCAGCTGATCCTTCTCCCAGGATATCCCCTTTCGCATTACTGATACGGGCGCGACAATTGGTACCGCCTCCATCTAAACCAAGATATAGTTTTTTATTCATTTATTTTCTGGCGGAATTGAGCTGAATTAAGTTTTTAAAAAAAGGTGATTGTTAATAGAAATTGAGTTTAACTTTATCCGCATATTGTGACTACGAAAACTTAAGTTGGTTGATTAATTTTATGGCAGAACTCCTTAAACAAGGATTGGCCACTGTGTTGTATACACTTTATTTAATTAAGAAGGACTTACCGTATCGAAATTTTAAAGTCGAACTCCGCTATCTGCATCAAATAAGTGCACGTTTTCAGGATTGATGTTGAGTTTGATACTATCACCTCGCTTCAAAGCATGACGTTCTCGATAAACTGCACAAAAATCATGTCCCGCAAGTTTTCCAAAAACCTCTATTTCGGAGCCCGTTGGTTCGACCACATCTACTGTTGCATCGAGACTGTAATCTCCTTGACCATAATTTAAATGTTCAGGCCGTATCCCATAGACGACTTTTTGACCATCGCTGCCACCTACACTCGATTTTAATGGTAATACACTTGCGTCATCACATATCACACTAGCACTTTCTTCTGTGCGTGAAAGAGTTCCCTTTATAAAATTCATTGATGGAGAACCAATAAAATCCGCAACAAACAGGTTAACTGGAAAATCATACAGTTCTAGTGGACTTCCAGTCTGTTCTATAATGCCGTCGTGCATCACCACAATACGATCGGCCATTGTCATTGCTTCTATTTGATCGTGAGTTACATAAACGGTAGTGGTTTTGAGATTTTGTTGTAAAGCCTTTATCTCGGTACGCATTTGAACCCGCAGTTTGGCATCAAGGTTGGACAGAGGCTCGTCAAAAAGAAATACTCGTGGATCACGAACGAGCGCTCGACCCATCGCTACACGTTGGCGTTGGCCACCAGACAGTTGTTTTGGTGATCGCTCCAAATACTCGTTCAGGTTGAGTACCTCGGCAGCTCTGTTGACCTGAGCCCTGATTTCATCCTCTGGCAGTTTTCTGAGTTTCAGACTAAATGCCATATTTTCGAACACCGTCATATGTGGATATAATGCATAGCTCTGAAATACCATTGCAATATCCCGATGCATTGGCTGGACTTCATTAACAACTTTACCTCCAATACGAATTTCCCCTCCACTAATATCTTCCAGTCCGGCTATCATGCGTAGTAGGGTGGATTTTCCACATCCTGAAGGGCCGACAAGAACTACAAATTCCTCATCTTTAATATCAATATTGACACCATGAAGGACTTCGATAGCGCCGAAAGACTTCTTGATATCTACAATTTCAACCGTTGCCATATATTATTTGCTCTTTATTTATTTTTTCGGCCCATCAATCTGGTACAACTATTTGACTGCTCCAATTGCCATACCTCTCACCATATAACGCTGCAACCAGGAAAACAAAATTGCCACAGGTACCGTCGCCAGAAGTGTTGCAGCCATTACATGATGCCACTCAACCTGATATCGACCAGCCACCTGGGCAAACACCATTACAGTCAGGGTATAACTCTCCTGCGACCGCAACATGGTTAGCGCTAGCACGAATTCGTTCCAGCTATTGATAAAGGTAAATATCGCCGTCACTGCCATTGCTGGCACCGCAAGCGGCAGAAATATTTTAGTCAAACTGATAAACGAACTCGCGCCATCGATCTTGGCCGCCTCTTCCAACTCGCGAGGTATAGTGCTGAAATAACTTTGTAACATCCAAATAGTAAAAGCCAGATTAAATGCTGCATAGGTGAACACCAGTGAATTGGGGCTGTTGACCAGACCAAAATACACCATAAGACGAAAAAGACCGAGCACCAGAACTATCGGAGACATCATTTGAGTAACGAGTAAAAACTGACGATACAAGCCTTTGCCCTTGAAGCGAAAACGAGATAGCGCGTATGCCGCAGGGATACCAATCAAAAGTGCTAGTAAAGTCGATGTTATACTGACGTACAGGCTATTGATAAGCGCCTGACCGAAATTCACTTTATCCCACATTTCGACAAAATTAAGCCATCGGAACTCACTGAATGACCAGGTTGGGGGGTAGACCCAAAGTTCCTCACGGGGTCTGAATGCAGTGACGAACATGACACCGAATGGAAACAATATCGCAATCATTAAAGGCGACATCAATAACCAGTACAGAATAGATCGTTTTGCTCTGGGTGTCATTGAACAACCTCATTTTCTTCTACACCGACGTCTTCATCATCTCCATCGTTCTCGTTGCGCATAACCAGCCATACATACAGCAAGGTGAAAATAAATAGAATAAAAAACATCGCTAGTGAAATAGCTGAGGCTTTGCCTATCTGACCAAAGCGGAATGCCAGTTTGTAAAGATAGGTGACAAGAATATCAGTTCCGTTAGCTGGGCCCCCTTCGGTCATGACCCAGATAATGGGTAGAGAATTAAATACATAAATGACATTGAGAACTACTGCTATATTCATAAATGGCTTCATCAGAGGAAGCGTAATATAACGGAACTGTTCCCAGCGCGTCGCACCGTCAACCCGCGCTGCTTCATAAGCATCCTGAGGTAAAGATGACAAGCCACCGAGGAAAATGGTGCTGGTGAATGGTATTGAAACTAGAATTCCAACCAGAATTTCGACCGTAAATGCGAGAGTAGCGGTTGCAAGCCACTCTATAGGCTGGTCAATTAAACCTACATCCATCAGCGTCGCATTCAGAAGTCCGGCACGACCGTTAAGCCCCCAACGCCACACCACCGCAGTCATTGTCAGCGAGATTGACCAGGGCAACATGATGATAATACGAGCGAGGCCTCGCCCTGCAAAATCCTCGTTCAACATTAATGCAACAGGGAGGGAAATTAAAATTGTGCCAACTACAACCGATACAGTCCAGATTAGTGTCCGCCAGGCAGAGGCGACAAATAACGGATCGTTCAGAACTTCTACATAATTTTGAATTCCGTTAAAACCACGAAGCAATCCAAAGCGGCTAACTTCCTGTAGCGAGGTATAGCTTAAGTCAAGAATCGGATAGCCGATGATAAAAAATGTCAGCAAAAAACTGGGTAAAATCATCCAGAATGGAACTGATTTAAATACTGACAATTTTCATGGCTCCTGATTAAAAAACGAATAAATATACGTCGAAAAATTCGAATGCCGACGATAATCCTGACTAAAACCGGGAAAGAGATATGTTTATACCTCTTTCCCGTCTGTATTAACCGCTTACTTACCGAGGATTTTATTTACTCGGTTGGCAGCGTCATTCATGGCTTCTTCAGGAGTAGCCTGGCCCAGATAAATTTTCTGTAATGCCTGAACAGTAACATCGGCCATTTCTTCCCAGTTCTCAACTGTTGGCGCGAACTTGGCGTATGGCAAGCCATCAGCGAAACCCTTGATATCCATGTCAGAAGTAAAGTACTTGTCAGCTGCTACACCTTTGGTAACCGGGAGGAAACCTTCTCCCAAAGTGAACTCGCTACGCCATTTGGTCTGGAAGGAGTATTCCATAAATTTCCAGGCGGCATCTTTTACCTTCGAATTGGAAAACAACATCATTGTATCTGTTACACCGTAGGTAGCTTTGGTTGTTTTAACCGGAAATGGCAATACTTCATATTCGATATCCTTTGCTTCTTCCTTCAATTGAGGGATTAACATTGGAAAGGTGAAAATAGTACCGAGCTTACCCTGCTTGAACATATTGAATACATCTTCGCGTGTGTAATTAGTTGGTGATGGCTGAGTTAAACCTGCATCAAGCATTTCCTTGTAAAGCGTGGCTGCCTGAATCGCTGCAGGGCTGTTTAGTCCACTCTTCCCATCTGCGGTGAAGATGTCGCCGCCGTGAGTCCACAGTGCATAATAGAAATAAGCGTCAGTTTCAATTTCCTTGCCTTGCAATCCAAATCCAAAGGTATCTTTCATCGCGGAAATTTTTCTCGAGGCTTCAACCAGCTCATCCCATGTCTTTGGCGCTTTTGCGCCTACTTTGTTGTAAAGGCCTTTATTAATGACCATCGCACGAGCCGACGCAGCAACTGGTAAGCCCATTATCTTGCCATCGATAGTACCCGGCCCCATAAATGTGCCAATAAGCTTATCCTTGAATTCAGGGGTTAGGTAGCTGTCTATAGGCTCAGCTACACCCTGCGATGCAAAGTCAAGCAGCCAGCGAGTACCAATAATCGAAATATCAGGTGCAGTGCCTGCGGCTATATCGGTAGTTAGGCGTTGCAGTAGTATATTCCAGGGTACTACTTCGACCTGAATATCAATACCGGGATTATCTTTTTCAAACGCTGCAGCTACACGCTCGTAATGAGGCCCACTTTTCGAGCTATATTCAGCCACGATAAAGCGAACTACAGTTTCTGCCTGAGCCTGCGAGATCATACTAGCAAGTCCGAAAGCTAAAATAGCTGCCGCAACCGCCCTTTTAAATAATAGTTTCATTTTCAATTTTCCTCATTCAGTTACTTAATTTATTTTTTACTAGATCAATATATGACACTTAAGATTATGCTCTTTGAAATACCTGATTAGTAATAGATATTATGTATAGAACTATGTATAAATTAACATGATCATTTTGTTACTTGAAACTTCGCTAGCACCTCACTCTACAACTTGAATAATATTAAACTTCTTTTCTCCACGAATATTCAGGCTCATAACCTAATACCGTGCGCGCTTTTTCGATAGACAGCAATGTGTCGTTATTACCAACTTCGTGCTTGAAAGGCACTCCTGGAAAGACTTCAGCCATTAGCTCTTTATTGCTTTTATTCATAACGGTATCGGCATTAGCGATAATAAAGAAGTCGGCACCGACATAATCGACATGCAGGCTCTTGCGTACCGATTGGGCGAAATCTCGAGCGTCGATATAACCCCACATATTCCACTCCCGAAATCTTGGCGTATCCTGCCAACCGGGAAATTTCTGATACTCACCCACTTCCATCACATTTGAAAGGCGCAGTCCGACAAAAGTTGTATCCGGATTCCAGCGATGCATCTGCCTCGCCATTTCTTCACCAAGAACCTTTGAAAGTGAATATGCACTTTCCGGCCGTAGCGGATGGTCTTCATCAACAGGAACATATTCGGGTGGGTTTTGCGGATCAAATGGCAGCCCCAGTGTGGTCTCACTGGAGGCCCAGACTATACGCTTGATCCCTGCCTTAATAGCCGCATCGAATACATTATAGGTACTCATTACATTATTACGAAAAGTCAGATCTTCAGGGCAAAGATCTGGCGCCGGAATTGCCGCCAGATGAACAACGGCATCGGGTTCGGCAAACTCTCTGAAAGGATGATCCCGGCCACCTGTAGGACGCATCGCATCCATGGTTTGACCTAAGTCATTAAGGTCAACCTTATAAAATGGACAGCAAGGGTCGCTGGATGGCATGACATCGACATTCAGCACTTTGTATCCATGCTCTACCAGATCACGACAAACGGCGCGACCCGCTTTACCGCTTCCGCCTGTAACAACAATATTTTTCATTACCATTCGCTCCCGGATTGACTATCGTGGTTAATATTCAAATTAATTAACAAATCACTATACATCCCCCTACATACCATGGCGAATAAAAATATAGAATCGCGCAATGCTGAATAAGCATTGGCGCGGAAATCTGACCCACTTTACCATCGACGTTATTTTTCTAGCAAAATATATACCGGTAGAATGCGGAATACACCCTCCCCATTCTTAATTTGATGTTTAACAGATAGCAGAGAGGCTATGAACAGGGGAATCTACACTTACGCATGGGATCTCAGAGATGAAGGTATCTCGACCGTTGTTGCTCGTCTGGCCGAATCAGGGCTCAACACAATCACTCTTGCGACCAGTTATCATTCCGGAAAATTTCTCCGACCCCATGCACCATCACGCAAGCTTTACTTTCCCGAAGACGGGACAATTTACTTCCACCACGACCAAAGCCGGTATGGGCGTATCAAGCCGATTACCAATTCTATGGTCGCTGATTTTGACGCCTTGCGCGAACTGGAAAAACAGGCTCCTGATTTTCGTCGGGTTGGTTGGACCGTTTGCTTGCACAATACAGCTTTAGGCACCCGGCACCCAGACCTTGTTGCCAGAAATGTCTTTGGTGACCCATTTTATCCAGGCCTTTGCCCTTCAAACCCGGAAGTAAGGGAATACGTGGTTAACCTGTGCACGGATATGGGTGACAATTATGCCCTCGACAGCCTGTTACTGGAAACTCCCGGCTGGCTTCCACACAATCACGGTTATCATCATGAATTCACACTAATCGAACTCAACAACCGAGTCGAATCTCTGCTTGGACTTTGTTTTTGTGATAATTGCGTTGACGCGGTCAGCAAGGCCGGTATCAACATTAAGGCAATAAAACAGAATACTCAGGATACCCTAAATCATTTCTTCCTCTACGGAATTTCCGGCAGTAAGAGTAGCCATACGGACTGGCATTCAAGTGATCTGACTGACGACGCGGAAATGAACGCATTTCTGGAATGGCGCTGCCAGCTTGTCGCCAACCTTGTCGCGGAAGTACGCCACGAGCTGAATTCATCTGTAGAACTTGGTGTTATCCCCACCGTACAAAGTCCAAACTCGCTGTGTTGGCGTGAAGGTAGTGACCTTAGAAAACTAGCAGGCGCGGCCGATTTCCTTGAAGTACCAGCTTATCAAACAGGCCCCAAAGCGATCGCAGAAGACAGCATTAGCGTACGCCAGCTAGCCGGGACAGATGCGCGAGTCAATTTTATTTTACGCCCATCTTACCCGAATCTTTTAAACGTCGAAGAATTAAACGAGGCAATTCTTGCTTTGCAGAATGCGGGCATGGAAAGCCTGTATTTCTATAACTATGGACACCTTCGCCTGAGTGCACTCGACTGGATTAAAACAGCACTTGGACGATTGCGAAAGCCAAATTAAAAAATCAGAGACCAGGAGTATTTTAATGCCAAGATATCAAGATAAAGTTGTCGTTGTGACCGGCGCTGGACACGGTATAGGTAGAGCAATCGCCCTTCACCTGGGTACTGAAGGCGCGTCGGTAGCGATTATCGAAATTAACGATGCTATCGGCAAAGAAACTTTGGCACTATTAGAAAACCATGGTGTCAAGGCCTGCTTTAATCATGCTGATATCACTAAGCCAGATGAGATGAAATCTGCAATCGCTGAAATTAATGGCAAACTCGGCCCAATCGACCTGCTTGTCAATAATGCCGCATTCACCGACTCAGGCAATCTGGAACAAATCAGCGATGAGGAATGGATACGCGAAATCGATATCAATCTTAATGGTACTTACCATGCAACGCACGCGGTCCTTCCTCAAATGGTGGAACGTAAACAAGGTGCGATCGTTATAATCAGTTCGGTTAACGGACTCAGGTATTTTGGAAACCCTGCCTACAGTGCTGCTAAGGCTGGCAGTATTAATCTGGCTAAATCACTGGCTTCGGAATACGGCAAATACGGCATCCGTACCAATGCGGTCTGTCCTGGCTCTGTTCGCACTGATGCCGCTTCATGGAAACTACGTCTGGAACGCGACCCGCAAGTATTTGAGAAACTGGCCCGATGGTATCCTCTTGGTCGAGTGGCCGTTCCTGAAGATATCGCTAAAGCAGTGGCTTATCTCGGGTCGGATGATGCCAGTTATATTAATGGTGTGGTACTACCTGTCGATGGCGGGCTTACCGCAGGAATGAACGTAATGATCGAAGAGTTAACCATTGAAACCGAAGGGTTCTAACTGGTATTCGACCCTGACTTGTCGGGGCGAGCTAGATTAATCGACTGCCCAGTATTTTCCATCAACCACCAGCCCATCGGAGACCAAATGTTGTTTGGCACTGATGCATTCGCCATTGGCATCAAAGAAATCGAACTTGCCTTCTTCGATATGTAAAATAGTAGCGTCGCCGAGAGCACCGACACGAAGATGGCCGAGATCGCTCTGGTCGATTGCCTGTGCTGGGGCTATAGTAGTTTTTTCTACTGCTTTTTCGAGGCTCATTCCGAGCGCCATGAATTTTGACATGACGTGTAGCAGGCTATGTGCCGGGCCATTAATACTGTCGGAATGGACATCACTACTGATTACATCTGGATCAAATCCGTTTTCAAGCATTTTTGAGGCAGTTTCAAATCCAAATGAACCTCTGCCATGACCGGTATCAAATATGACGCCTCTTTCTCTGGCATCGATGACATCCTGTCGAACCAGACCGTTTACATCTATCGGCTGATTAGGGAAAGGTCTGAAACAATGGGTTAGAATATCTCCACTGCCTAGTCGCTTTAAAACAGCCCCAATTGTTGGCGGTGGCTGATCAATATGGGACATCAGGGGTTTAGCCAGTTTATCTGATGCCTGCTTGGCGATTTCCAGTGGCAAAACCCCGTTTCCAGCACTGCAGGACATTCCGACTCTTACCTTGATGCCTACAATATGATCGATATATTCACGCGCCTTAGCCAGGGTTTCAGAAGCATCCAGTAGCTTGAGGTTTTCACATTCACCGACCTGAATATCGAAACCGTAAATTCCTGAGAATGAGATGTTTAAAAAAGCCAGAATCCTGCTGCGCGATGGTTGTATTACATGATCATGAAATCCGAGAAAGTTACCCGCGCCGGCACTTCCCGCATCGACAAATGTAGTAACACCGGAATTGACCGCGTGATTGTCGGGGTGAATCCCCAGGGAGGTGCCGCCGTGATAAACATGAGTATGCAAATCGATTAGCCCCGGAACAACAATTTTCCCTTTGACATCTATTACTTCGCGCGCATTCTCCGGGGAAATGCCTTTGCTGACCTCTGAAACGCGACCTTTTGAGAAACCTACGTCGAAAAAACCGTTCTTACCGGTCGCAGGATCAATAACTTTACCGCCAGTCAGAATTAAATCCAATTACTTTCTCCAATACATATAGCACTTAGAAATTATATTTACATGGTGCGCAAAGAGTTGTTTTTACAGAAATAGTAATTCGGTGTCAATCCCCTCTCTGACCCTGTTTGATAGGGGTGTTTAACTAAATTTTTTAAACTGGTAAACATTTGCTTTGCATTCAGTTATGGTAGAATTTCAATGGAAAACCAAAATGGCTGAGTTCGCCTATTAAGAGTTGCAATAAATTAGATCTTGATATGAGGAGATTGATAGCTAATGAGTATTTTTGACCGCTTCCGTCTTGACAATAAAAACCTACTGATTACAGGGGGCACCCGTGGGCTCGGGCGCGAAATGGCTCTCGCCATCGCCGAGGCCGGTGCCGATGTAATTCTGGTGGCTCGCGATGCTACACAATTGGAAAAAACCGCGAACGAAATCCGCTCCCTTGGGCGTGAAGCATGGACGATACAAAAAGACGTTTCCAAACCAGAAGAATGTGAACAGGCCTGCGAAATAGCACTGGGCAAAGTCGATAATATCGATATTCTCATTAATAACGTGGGTGGACGCCGTGTCAATATACCCACTGAAGAGTTGCCGCTATCGACCTGGCAGGAACTAATCGATCTCAATCTCACCAATAGTTTTGTTTTTTGCAAAACCATTGGGGGGGCAATGATCAATAAAGGCATTAAGGGCAGAATAATAAATGTTGCGTCTATCAATGGATTGGTCGCTGGTCGTAACATTGCAGGGCGTCATTATGAAACTGCCAAAGCAGGCGTCATTCAATTAACCCGAAGTCTCGCTGTTGACTGGGCCCCACATGGCATAACCGTAAATGCGATATGTCCAGGGCTGTTCATGACAGATCCTAATCTTGCCTGGGCGAAGGAGCATCCCTCGGTAATCGAAGAATTTGTAAGTAATATACCAACTGGAGAAGGAGGCAATCCAAAAGACATAGGCCCGCTAGCAGTCTACCTGGCAAGCGATGCGACTTCATACATGACCGGCGCATCTCTGGTCATTGATGGTGGATACACCTGCTGGTGATGGGAGCTGAGTTTTGAGCAAGAGAACCCTGCTTATGTTATCGAGGCTCTTCAGGACTGGCAATGCATTGGTTGTATGGTGGCGAGTACATTTAGCACTACAATAGATTTGTCGCTAGATCCCAAACCGGGGAAATTAGCTCAACCTACCTTTCTTCACCACGAAGGCCTTCATAGTACAATAGGGATTTTCTCTTCAGCAGAATAGTGGCGTCGGCTAGCTCTGCGGATATCTCGAACGGTCTTTTCTGCACTTCTTTTTTTCGTCATCATCGTTTCCTCTGCGAGTAAACGATGAACCAAAACTGTCTCTTAGGCAATCAGGTTAAACTGTCCAACTTGGGCTGACGGGGTACGATGCCTTTATTATCTAATCGATTAGTAAGTTATTAGTATAAAATCACGATATTTTATAAACTACTTAAAATACAATAGGTTATGTGTCATGAAAGTGTCGTAATTCAGAATAACTGATTAGATTTCACAAAGTTTCAAAACACCCGGAAGCCCGCATTTTAGCGGGCTTTTTTGTGTCTTAGGGGTGTTGCGATATCGTCTTTATGGCCAACAGAGCAAATTCACTATTAATCACCATTTACCGTTGTACCTCGTCAGCCCGAAAATCTGGACCCGACCCGGAGATTTCCTAAAAGCAAGCACTTTATTTCTCGCC
>Ga0224506_10000721_pt1 | contig 26197 bp, 22 predicted proteins | sample SF_Jan12_sed_USG_2_FD_169108 | JGI IMG/M metagenome (GOLD analysis project Ga0224506, IMG submission 169108) | Sediment microbial communities from San Francisco Bay, California, United States - SF_Jan12_sed_USGS_8_1 | ecosystem: Environmental > Aquatic > Marine > Sediment | place: USA... | reverse complement strand
GAAAGACGACCGTTATCGACCACCCGTACCTCTGCCACCTGTGCCACATACGAGTTGAAGGAGTGATGGACCGCGATACCTCGTCCCTCACCGGGCGGCAGTTCACTGCCCCAGCCGGCCTTCTCGGCAGCAAGATTCAGTACTTCCAGATGGCGGGGATGTTCGTGTAATAGCTGTTGACGAAATAGGTAGGGGTCCTGTTGAGCCTGATGCGCCAGTTCGTCGATAAAGGATTCGACCACAAAGGCATTGCTGGAGTGACCTACTGAGCGCCAGAATCCTACCGGAATACCGGGGTCGTAGTGGCTGAGTTCTACTTCCAGATTGTCGGTTTTGTAGGGTAATCCTTTGGCCCCTTCTATCAGGGTGGGATCATTTATCATGCTGACGACACCACCTGCAATCCAGGCGGCGAAGGACTTGAGGCCTGTAGGCAGCCACTGGGGCATCGCGGCAGGAACGAAGCCGGGGGCCACGCGTTGCATGATCGATGGACCGACAATGCGATGTTTCCAGGCTTGCAGGTCGTTATCCTGGAAGGATGCGCTGATAACATGATAACTGGCGGGGCGGTAGAAATCGTGTTGCATATCCTCTTCACGACTCCAGATGAGTTTTACAGGTGCCTTGACGTGTTGTGCAATCTGTACCGCTTCGACGACGAAGTCCACCTCGCCACGACGGCCGAAACCGCCTCCCAGATAGGTAGTATGTATATGTACCTGTTCGTGTGCCAATCCGGTTAGTCTTGCCACTACTTCATGGCTGGGCCCCTGGCCCTGTGTGCCTACCCAGACGTCACAACGCTCCTGTTGCAGGTGTACAGTGCAGTTCATTGGCTCCATTGTGGCATGTGCCTGGTACGGGAGTTCATATACTGCAGTCAGTTTATTGTTCGTCGCATCGAGGATACCTTCGGCATCACCACGACTCTCTACACTGTCGGCATCACCTTTTGAGTGACCAAACCAGCTGCGTTGAATTGAGGCACTGTTTATCTGTAGATTGCCTTCGGACCATTCTATACGTAAGAGATCAGCGGCCTTTTTTGCCGGCCAGTAACCATCGGCTACCACCACAACCCCGCTGGATATAGCGAAGATATCCTTTACTCCCCGAATCGAACGGGCCGCACTGTCGTCAAAGTTCAGGAGTTCGCTGTTCATGACTGGAGGGTGTTTGATCGTGGCTGTCAGCATTCCATCCAGAACGATATCTATACCAAACAGGGCACTACCATCTATCTTGGACGGTATATCCAGCCGGGCCTTGGATTTACCGATGATCCGGTGTTGATTGGCAGGTTTAAGTATGACTTCAATCTCTGGTGATTCTTTCGTAACCTGGCTCAGGAGATCCGAGTAATAGAGAGATTTCTGAGCCGCATCATGAAAGACCTGGGCCTGTCGGGCATAACACTCTGCTGCGGGTAGTTGCCAGTATTTTGCTGCGGTCTGTATAAATAGAGTTCGTGTTGCTGCAGCAACCGTTCGCAGGTTGTCATATGAGCTTTCGATACTGGTACTTCCACCGGTAACCTGTACACGAAAAAGTGTATTGGCATATATTGGAGCCGCGGGTGCAAATTCTGTGCGCACGGTTTCCAGATCAACCTCCAGCTCTTCAGCCAGCAACATGGCCAGTGAGGTTTGTACCCCCTGACCCATTTCTGATTTATCGATCATAAAGGTGATGTTGTTATTGTGATCAATACGAATCCATGCATTGGCGTGAAATGCTTTTTCATCCAGCAGGGGATAGGATAATCCTTTTGCTCCCAGTAGTTTGGCTCCTATATAGAGTCCCGAGGCCGATAGTGAGAGAGTGAGGAAGGTACGGCGGCTGAGCTTCATGATTCTTTTGTCTCGCGCAACATTAGTTCGCTGGCCCTGTGGATGGCCTTTCGAATACGACCATAGGTTCCACAACGGCAGATGATGCCCTGCATGGCTCGATCTATATCTGCATTGCTGGGCTCAGGTATCTCGGTTAACAGGGCAAGGGTATTAATGATTTGCCCGGATTGGCAATAGCCACACTGCGGAACCTGATTCTCAATCCATGCTTGTTGGATTGGGTGATAGCGTGATCCTGATAAGCCTTCGATAGTGGTTATTGATTTGCCTACCACGCTGGATACAGGGGTAACACAGGCTCTGGTTACTTGATTTTCCACCAGAACGCTGCAGGCACCACAAGAAGCTATACCGCAGCCAAATTTTGTTCCCGTAAGTTTAAGCTGCTCACGTAATACCCACAATAACGGAGTATCCGCGTCAACATCGAACTGATGTATCCTACCGTTAACAGTAACCTCAAACATATCTTTATCCGTAGTATAAGAACTCTACGAACTAGTATGAATCAAAGAATTACACCAGTCTACCAACCGAAGATAACCCCTTCTATATATTGTTTATGTTCAGCATACTCTTCAGTATGGGTTGCAAGCATGGATTCAGCATTTTTGGCAAATCTGTCAAGTAGAGGTCTGGTGGCCGTTTTGCCGGCATCAGAGAGTAGAGACTGCACAAGTTTCTGACGAAATTGACTATCTATTCGTGCCTTATTAACTGTTATTCCCTGATTGGGTAAAGGCATGCTGGTATATATGTTTTTGTGTAGCTTTTTTTCCTCTTCAGAAATGGCGTTTTGATAAAAGCTATCACGGAAAACCGCAGCATCACATTTTCGGTTTTTTAAAGCCATAAATACTTTTTTAAATCCACCTTTTATGGCAATAAAGTTAGGTTGGCGAACAGGGTTTGGAAATTTGGCATACACGACCAGAGTGGCAAGATTCGGTGGAGCCAGGCCACAGATTTTTTTTCCGATCAGGTCATCCATTTTTTGTATTTGATCGTTGTTGGTATGGGTAATTATTACAAAGCGTAAATGCCCCGGTAACTTTACGACGGGGACGTGTTCTGAATGATGGATACGCCAGGACATAAAATGAGGTCCATCAAATACTATGTCATATCGATTGTCACGCATCTGTTTTTGATAGTTTAGCCAGCTTTTCGGGTGCTGATATATCACTGTCTGGCCGGTTATTTGGCTAATGTGATTTGCTATTGGTTCATACAATAGCTTTCCCGCATCCGCCGATTCTCTTGGTGGCGCAGACATGATTAGATCGGCATAGGAATTTGAGCCGATAAAGAATACAAAAGTAGAAACTATTACGACTATGGTTCGACGCGTTATTTTCATTGTTAGACTCTCCACTATCCATGTTGGATGTGTGAGAGTCTACTATGAGCACGTCTAGCTTTGTAGTTTTGATCTTGTGTATATTATAAAGTAATAAAGAAGGTTCAGTGTTGATGAGCTACATGTTGGGGCATGTAACTCAAGGTTTTGTTTGTACGATTTTGTCTCTGGATAACATCCTGTACATCGGGTCTGTTAACGTATTTATCCAGAGTGATTGTACTTAAGAATTGATACAACTCCTGGCTGAGATCTTGCCAAAGCTCATGTGTCAGACAACGTTCGCCACCCTGGCAATTTTCATTCTTGGTACACCGTGTTATATCTACATTTTCATCAACAGCGGTAATAATATCAGCTATGGTTATTTCATCAGGTGCCCTGGCCAGCAGATAACCACCTCCGGGACCACGCATGCCTTTTACCAGTTTGTGTTTACGCAGCATACTCATTAATTGTTCAAGATAAGATAGCGAGATGTCCTGGCATACCGAAATATCTGACAATGTGACGGGGGTGGTTTTGGCATTTATGGCCAGATCCAGCATAGCAGTTACAGCATAACGTCCTTTGGTGGAGAGCTTCATTTTCAAGTCCTTCTGAAAGATATTTCAGAACAGTATAGACACTCAATTAGACTATGGACGTTTTACCTCAATTTTTTCGTGTATTTTTACCTTAAAATCACTAAAAAATCGAATTCACTTATCACGTTTGTGGAATAATGTCCTTGTTATTGGTAAGTATATGTTCGAGAATCGCAACAAATTCGATATTCAGATCGGATTCCAATTGTTCTGCTTTATGTCTAAGGAGTTTTTCATGAAGCATAAAATTATACTGTGCCGCCATAATGATAACATTCCCCTTGCGTGGTACAGGCAGAATCATCATATGAGGAAAGGCGAGATTAATTAATTCACATATTTGAAGATAGCGTTTTGGATGGCTGGACCAGAGATTAATACAACAGATACCGTTATTGGTCAGTTTGGTTTTCAATGAATCGAAGAATGTGCCATCTAATAATGTTTCATCAATACCCTGATCATTGTAAATATCGACCAGACATATTTCATATTGATTACCATTCCGTTGTAGAAAATCCAGTGCCGGCATGACATAGGAATTGTGTTGTTCGTCATCAACCGGTAGATGAAAATATTCAGTCGCCACCTCAACTACGGCCTGGCGCAACTCAACGGTATCAATGGTGGCATCACTGTGATACAGAAAGTGTTGTAAAAGTGAGCCTGCACCAAGTCCCAAAATGAGAATTTTTTTAGGATTATCAATGAATAACAATGGCGCCAGCATGAATCTGCTATAGGATAATGGTAAGATGTGTGGGCGCTCAGGGTACATTGCGCTTTGTCTTGCTGGTGTGCCAAAATGGAGACTGCGCAGGAGGGTATCCTGGTACACCTCAATGACACCGTAGATATCGGTGGATGAATAAATTAATTTGCGTTTTTGCATATACTACTACAGGTTTTGAGGATGAATAGACGTAGTTTTTTAAGTCTGGTATCTATTTCAGCACTGATGAGTTACGGACTATACAAGCAGTATACTACAGATGATTCTGGTGATGATATTAGTAATGCCGCAGTCGATAGTCTGAATGAAAGCTCAAATGCACTAAAAATCAGCAAGTTTGATTCGACTTTTAGTGATGATGTTTTATTAGAGCCTAATAGAATGCCAACACTCACTTCATTACATAAGAAATTAAAATATCTTCAATCACATGTGGGATACGCTAACTTTTCTATATTGAGCTTCAGTGAACTTTTATCTTATGCGAAAAACAGTAACAAAATAGCAGCATTCACTCATAAAGAGCTAGAGCTGGTTGATGACCTCTTTAATATCAATGCCAGGGAGTTTGGTTTTTTTGGAGAGCGGGTTAATTTTAAACTTGAAGAACGTATTGAACGTAAAGTACTAACCAAAGTTCCCGCCAGCGGACAATATGTTTATAAAGGTCATTCGTTTGATACTTATCAGAGACTCAGAAACGATATTGGTGATCAGATGATTCTAACGTCGGGTGTCCGTAGTATAGGCAAACAAATATACTTGTTTGTCAATAAGGCAGTCGAGGTAAATGGTAATCTTTCACGGGCATCGCGTTCACTAGCTCCACCTGGACATTCATTTCATGCTATTGGTGACTTCGATGTGGGCATGAAAGGCTTAGGTGAATTAAATTTCACCAAAGAATTTGCAAATACTTCTGTTTATGAACAGATCCGAATGATGAAATATATAAATATACGTTATCATGAAACTAATACATTGGGTGTACGCTATGAGCCTTGGCATATTAAGGTTGTATAGAACTCTGTTTGTTCTGATATTTGGATTACAGATTTTTAGTGTGCATGCACTGAATCTCAAGCATGAAGTTTATCACCTGAAAGGTGTGGAAGAAGGTAAAACAATTCTAGTCGTAGGCGGTATTCAGGGAGATGAGCCTGGAGGCTTTACTGCAGCCTCGCTGTTAGTGACAAATTACAAAATTAAGAAGGGTAATGTTTGGGTTATACCTAACCTGAATTTTAATAGTATCGTAAAAAGCTCACGCGGGCTTCATGGCGATATGAATCGTAAATTTCATAAAATCAAGCATAGCGATCCTGATTATAATGCAGTAGAAGAAGTAAAAGCACTCATTCGTGATGATAAGGTTGATCTGATACTTAACTTGCATGACGGAAGTGGCTTTTATCGTGAGAAACATGTGGATAACCGAAGAAATCCAAATCGTTGGGGACAGTGTATTGTTATCGATCAATCATATTTGGAAAATTCTGAGTTCCCCGATTTAGAAAAAATAGGTGTAGCAGTAGCAAAAAATGTAAATAAAAAAATAAATAATGAAGATCATCAGTACCGTGTACGTAATACACATACTCGATCTGGTAATGTCGAAATGCAAAAAACACTAACTTATTACGCTGTAAATCAGGGTAAGTCTGCATTTGGTCTGGAGGTGAGCAAATCATTTCCTACACATAAACGAGTGTTTTTTCACCTGAGTCTGGTTGAAGAGTTTTTCCAGCATGTGGGTGTTAAATATGAACGAGATTTCAAACTTGATAGTCCATCACTTGCAACGATCATTGGGAAGAATCTGGATCTCAGTTTATATCAAAGTCAAATTGCACTGGATCTGGACGGTCTAAGACGAGATATCCGATATTTTCCAATTAAGAGTGACCGTGTAGTAGAGTTTAAGTCAAATAATCCACTGCTAGCGGTCTTCGAACAAAATGGCCACTATAAAGTAAAATACGGAAATCGTAACGTGGCCAGGTTGCATCCACAGTTTATGGATTATGATAACAGCCTGAAACAGGTAAAATTCACAACTGATGGATCCGTTATGCCTGTAGGTATAGGTGAAACAATAGAAGTAAAAAGAGACTTTATTGTTCACAAACAGGATGGTTATCGAGTTAATGTGATCGGTCTTGTATCAAACAAAAAAAGTGAAGACGATATTGTCGTAAACAAAAGATCTTTGTTGAGACGTTTTTCTTTGGACATGAAAAAACAGCTCTATAGAGTCGAGTTTTATAAAGAGAATAAATTCTCTGGTATGATATTGGTTAAATTCGTTGGTTAATTCTATGTGGGTAGTATGTTAGATAAAATTAAATTCGCATTTTACAAATATAAAATAAAGAAATATTCAGGCTGTTATTTTAATGATGTATATATAGCAAAACTGGATAATGAATTTCATCATCTTGATTATGTTCTTAAATGTGGTAATGAAATTCTAGTCGTTAAATGTTATGATTACGAAGGTAATATATACGGTGCAGACAATATTTCTGAATGGACGCAGGCAATAAGTTATAGTGGATATAAATTTGAAAATCCTATGCGTGAGTTAAAAGAAGTTTGTGATCTGCTTGCCAGAACATTCACTGATAAATCTATTCTCCCGTATGCGGTCTTTTCTGATAAATGTGTTTTTCCAAAAACTATGCCGGCCGGAGTGTTACGTCGTTCCGAATTATTAGCATTGGTTAAAAACAAGCCGCATCAGAGCGATGAGACAGATTGCGTGGATTTGACTGACTATATAAGCTCTGGTATCAAGACCTAAGGTCTTGATACCAGTATATCAGGCATTCTGTCAGATATTTTGCCATCCATTATACCAAGTTTTCTTTCATATATTGATGTGTAGGTGAGTACTCTTTGCACATAATTTCGTGTTTCTTTAAAAGGGATAGTTTCTATCCATACATCTGCTGACATCTCTTTATCGGGAATCCATTTTTTTACATTATATGGACCTGCATTATAAGCAGCAGTGGCCAATACCGGATTATTATCAAAGCGTGTTAGGTTTGAGAACAAATAATTTGAGCCAAGAATTATGTTTCTGTCCTTGTCAAGTAAATCATGTTTTGTCAGCCAACCTTTTTTTATGCGGTTGGATTTTTTTGCAACCGAGCGGGCTGTTCTTGGTAACAGTTGCATGAGTCCGAGAGCGCCTTTATGTGATCTTGCGTCATGCATGAAAAGACTTTCCTGTCGTATTAAGCCATGTAGCCAGGCTTGATCTATTTTTAGATCATCAACGTTGTTTATTGCTATAAGCGGGAAGCGTATCTTTAGATCATCATAAAATGGTGTCTTTGCAATGGTCAGGATAGCTATATCGTTCCATCCTTGATCATGAGCTAGTTGTGATAATTTATATAAGTCTTCTTCTTTTAAAGTGTTGGCAAGATAACTTATTTCGCGTCGGGTGTCTGAAGGTCGTCCAATCTTGCTTAGTTCAATAGCACGTTGAAAAAACGGGTTATAACGAAGCGCTTCTAGTTCATTTTTGCTGAAAGTCACGGTGTTTTGGTTTAGTTTATACGGCTTGTTAAGCTTGTCTGCAGATAAGAATCCATAATATGATCTCGTGTCGGAAATTCTGTCAAATATACGGTATGCTTGTATATAGTTCCCCAGTTTTTCCAGACTACGTGCCCTCCAGTAGAGCCATTCTTCTTTTCGGCCGTCTGGCTCTGAAAAATTATCGATATTGCTAATAGTTTCTTGCCAGTTTGTCTGAGCAAGATTCAGTCTGATTTGAGACTCTATCGTCCGGCTGTCGTAATTGTTGCTATCAAAAAGAACCTTTCTAACTGGCGGGCTATTTATGTTTTTTCGTGCATAATAGCTAAGTGTACGTTCTATATATAATAACTCTTCCTGCTTAAATCGTTTTTTTTCAATTTTTATCCATGTGTCCTCAGCTCGTGTAAAGTCTTTTTTTGCTAATTGTGAAATTGCATGAATGAATAAAAAGTCTTCCAAATCAGTACTGCTGTTTGAATAGTTGTTAATATATTTTATTGGGAAATGATGTGCGTTACGTATTTGCATTTTTAAAGCGGCGCTGTTTGTTAAACGTTCAGATAAAAAATAGGCCAGTCGTATATTTCTTTTTCTGATGGCCAACTTAAGACGCTTTATTTGTAGGTCGGAGCTTAAGATTTCATGCTTGAACATCTTTTCTACAATGAAATTACATGCTGTTGGTAGTGAGTTGCTAGACAGCCATAGTGTTTCAGATGCATCAAGAGAATCCTTGATGTGCCCGGTTTTATAAAGGGATTTTCTATACAGACAGTTTAGCTTTTCACTATCGTCATCTTTGTAAAAGGATATGAAGTCTTGCCATTTGCTGTTTTGCGCAAGCTTGTATAAATATTTCTGGCGTAATTTGTTGCCTACAGGGGTGTCGCCATACTTGTATAGGTATCTTCTAACTTGATTGCTGTCTATGGAATGGAGTGTCTTTCGCAATTCTTTATAAATCAGGTATGGATATAAAGGATAGTCTACTAATTGGTTTTTATATTGTTTGTATTTTCTGGTTTGGCCTGTTCGAAAATATTTTTCAGCATCCAGATATAGTAATCGCTGTTGTGCATAGATATCATTCTGATTTTCGGCAACTACAACACTATTTGAAATGATCAGGATTAATGCTGGAAAATATCTAGCAACCCGTATCAAAATCTGCATTGCTAATTTCTATGCCTGCTAGTTGACGAACTTTGTGATAAATAATGTATATTGTTACTACTAGACTTGGATGAATCTATCCAGTTAGTTAGTTCATCCCAACTTTCTATATCATCTTTACACTCTTCTTTATCCATATCGAATATGCCGAGACCTTTTTCCGCAGCTTTGACATAATTCATACTATCCCATAATAATGTAACGAACGGGATATCTAGATGACTTAAAAACTTGATAAGAGGGAGATAAACAGGTGATTCCTTTTTAACCCGATTTGCAACAACACCTATTCTTATAGGATAAGAGCGAACCTTACCTACGAGGATCAAGTCTTTTATAAAGTCAGATGTTGCGTGAATATCTATTGGCGAAGGCGTTACCGGGATAATGATGGTATCTACTTTCTTGATTAGGTCTTGCAGTTCAAAACCATTCATGCCAGCAGGCACATCTATTATCAGACGTTGTGTGTCTAGTGGAATGCGAAGTTTCCATGAGCGGGTTACTGTTGAAAAACGCTCATACGCTGTAATAAGGTTTATGTTTGCTCTTTCGCCAGATCGGAGGCCATGCCACATACTGCTTGATGCCTGTGGATCATAGTCCATCAGCGTGGTGTTATAACCGTTATTGGCATAATAGCTGGCGACATTGGTACTGATGGTTGTTTTGCCGCAACCACCCTTGCCATTCAGGATTAAGATCGTGTGTTCTAGATTACTCATGGTACTCATATCCTTCGAGTAGGATTTACAGACAGGTTATCTGAAAGCGCTGTGTAAATCTTCAACCTAGTGTGAATAAGGCCTTTGATGGGATTCACACTTTTGACATATTCTAATTGTCGGACAATCTGCTTATTTATTAAGTATTTATTTAATTGTTTTAAAATTATTTGCAATTGTATTCAATAAATACCATCAAAAACAGCAAGTTAATATCCCATGTCTTTAAACTCGGTGACTAATTCAGTTATAGCCTTCTCCCAGACGGGTTCAAATTCAGCACGCGTACTCAATATACGACGCCATGATTTGGCCCCCGGTAGCCCATGGAATAGCCCAAGTATGTGGCGAGTAACGTCATGTACCGGGCGATTCTGATGATGCTGTCGAATATAGTCGATTAGCTCGATGACAATTTGACTGCGCTTTTTAACAGGATTTGTTGAATTGTACAGGCGTTGATCCACATCATGCAGGATATAAGGATTGTGGTAAGCTTCTCTGCCGATCATTGCGCCCTCAATGTATGCTCCGTATTCTTCACTACGGATCAATTGCTCGGCCTGTTGCAGGCTATTTATCCCGCCATTGATTACAAAACCTAGGTGTGGGAAATCCTTTTTCAGCTGGTATACCCGTTCGTAGCGTAGCGGGGGTATCTCCCTGTTTTGCTTAGGACTAAGTCCACTGAGCCAGGCCTTGCGGGCATGTACGATAAAGGTATTACAACCTGCTGTGGCGATCGTTTCCACAAACTGGTGTAAAAATTCATAACTATCCTGTTCATCGATTCCAATACGGTGTTTTACCGTGATCGGAATATCAGGCACGGCATTTGCCATTGCGTATACACTTTCGGCAACGATCTCTGGAGTGGCCATCAGGCAGGCACCAAAATTGCCTGATTTTACCCGAGCGCTTGGGCATCCCACATTAAGATTTATTTCATCGTAACCATAATCGGCCGCGATACGGGCACACTCGGCCAGTTCTGCGGGCTCACTGCCACCGAGTTGCAGTGCCAGTGGATGTTCCTCTTTGCTATAGCCCAGTTGGTGTTCCCGATCCCCTCGTAGAATGGCCTGGGTGGTAACCATTTCGGTATACAGCAAGGTATGCTGGCTAATCAGGCGTAAAAAATACCGTGCATGCCTGTCCGTCCAGTCGAGCATCGGTGCGATACATAACGTGTGTTGAGGCACTAGGTCTATTCCCAGCGAAAGAAACGTGAGCTTAACATCAGGAAAACAAGAGTCATAAGCAGGAGTATCAACATGTTGTCTGCAATCTCTAGCAGACCCACCCCATCGATCATAATGGCTCGTGTGGCATCGACCACATGGGTAAGCGGCAGGAGTTGTGAAAACTGGCGCAGGATTTCAGGAGAACCCTCCAGAGAGAACCATACCCCGGAGAGAAACATCATCGGCCAGGTAAGCAGGTTAAGCAGACCACCCGCCATTTCTTCACTGGCCATGCGTGATGCGGATAACAGGCCCAGTGAGATCATACACATTGAGCCGAGAGCGAATACAATAAACAGGTTCAGGAAAGAGCCATTCATGGTGAAGCCCAGAAACAGGTCTGTACCAAAATATACCACCATACTAATGGCCATAATCAGCCATAGTCTCGATACGACCTGGGCAGTGAGAAACTCAAATGCGGTAAGAGGTGTTGCCTTTAGTCGTTTTAGCATGCCATTTTTACGGTAGCGAACGATTACATATCCAACACCAAACAGGGCTGAAAACATCATATTCATACCCAGGATACCAGGCAGTAGCCAGTCCACATAACGAATCTCTTCGCCGCTGACAGTCGCCTTGGTGTAGTGCAAGCTATTATCGGCAAGTAACAGCTTTTCCAGCAGATAGCCGTTGGCTGAATCACTGTTTATCCAGAAGCGCTGTTGCTTGCTATCAATGAGCATATCCAGCTGATGTCGCTCAACCTTCACAACCGCACTGGCTTTATCTTCTACAGTGATGAACTGGATATAACGGGTGTTGTAGAACTCGCTATGATTTTGAGGCGAAGAACCCGATAGACCTACTTTAAATATGTCTTTGTCGCCGCCAGAGAAGGCAAAGGCAAAGCCGCTAATCAGTAAAACGGGCATGATCAAATTCCAGGTCAGGGAAGAACGATCCCGTACAAACTCCTTGTTTCGAGCCTTTAGTACAGACATAAATCGTTTAATTTTCATAGAGATACCCTGTTTACATCCGATCGGTTAGAATAAAAGTCTTGTGCCATTATAGCCAAGAGCCTCAGTTGCCGATAACTTATTGCAGATTAAAGAAAAAACCAATATTAGGTACACCAACAGTCATGGTATTTCGGACGTATATATTAGTCCTGTTATTGCTTATGGGCGTATTTACACAGGCAAAGGCTGTGGACACCCCGCTAACAGCGATACAGGAACTCCTCGGCAAAGGCGAGTCAGAAACTGCTTACGCGCGTCTACTGACGATGCAAAGTGAGCATGAAGGTGAGCTGGAATACGATCTATTATTGGCGCAGGCCGCATTATTAACCGGCCGGTCGAATATCGCTCTATTTGTGCTGGAGCGGGTACTGATTCTTCGACCCAGACTCTATCAGGCACGCCTGTTAATGGCCAATGCCTATGCGCGCCTGGGTAGAGCAAGCCTGGCAAAAGCTGAACTGAGGATCATCTTATCAGCGAAATCAGTTCAGCCTGCATTAAGAAAACAGGCTGAATCAATGATGGCACAGTTATCTGCCGTAGAACCAGCTAGCCGCCTGGATGTATATATTGCCATGGGTTTCGGTTTTGACAGCAATGCTAATACTTCTACCTCTAGCCAGGCATTTTTAGGTTTCAATCTTTTGCCTGAAAGCATCGCCACACCATCAATGAATGAAATGCTGAATCTGGGATTAAGTTGGCAGCAAAGGGGGCAATCAAATTCTGTTTTTTATACGAAGGTCGACTGGCGAACAAATCTATTTCCACAAGCTTCGTTTGTGAATAATCAAATAACACGCTATTCAATAGGCTGGCAAAAGCCGAGGCGTTATGCCGTGGAATATCAGGGTACGAGTGTTGATGTCACGGGGATGGTTGATCGAAGTGGTAGTCATAATGACATGCATCTTTATGGTGTTATCTACACAGGAAAAAAACGTCAGTCGAATGTAAATTTACGAATAGGTCAGCAGAGCTATTTGCCTGGCGAAAGCATCAAGGATGTGACGCAATATATACTAAGTGGCCAATGGACTCTGTCTGACTGGCGAAAAAGCACCTATCTTGTAACAACTATTTCACATGATGTAGCGATATTACCCAATTCTCCCTATGGTCGTAGCACTGCCGGGCTGGATCTCCGTACAATAGTCAAAACTATGAACCCGTTCACTGTGAGCATAGGGACCGGTGTTCTATATTCTGAATACAGAGGTTTGTTTTTTGGCCTGGGAAGGCAGGATCTGCAGTCAAGTTTGAATATGGGTTTCCATACCAAACGCTGGACGAACTGGGAACTGGGCCTCGATTTAGCTTACACCGATACATGGTCTAGCATCACTTTGTATGACTACACCAGGTTTACTTTAGGCTTGACCTTCAAGCGCAACTACCAGAGGTAACGCTTATGAACATTAAGCGTAACACAGACACAAACCACCCCATTTTTCAGTTTCTGCTGAAGTGGATTTCTTTAATCCTGATCGCACTATCTACGCTGTCATTGCCATCAATCGCGTCTGCCGATGATGCGGAGGCGGGCAAGGTGATATTTATTTTCGGTCAGGCATGGAAGCATTCTACTGATGGAGGCAAGCACGATCTCAAGCGAGGGATGGTTGTTCGCGTAGGCGAGACTATAGAGACAGCATCTAATGGTCAGGTACAGATTCGTATGAATGACAATGGACTTGTCGCTATTCGTCCGGGTAGTCAGTTCAAAATTCAGGCCTTTAAATTTAGTGGTTCTGAGGGGGCTGGCAGTAGCGATGACAAGAGCTATTTCCAATTATTAAAAGGTGGATTTCGTTCTATTACTGGTGTCGTAGGGCAGCGTAATAAGAAGTCCTATAAAGTTTCTACCCCGGTTGCCACCATTGGTATTCGTGGTACCGATTATACAGCTCGTTTATGTGATGCGGACTGTCAACAGGCAGATGGTCTCTATATGGCTGTTTGGCAAGGTGGTGTCAGTTTGGGTAATGATGCCGGTGTCGCCAATATCGATGCCGGTCAATACGGTTATGTGGCCAGTCCTGATGTTTCACCTGTGCCAGTGCAAAGCCTGCCAGCCGAATTACTGGTATCTACCGGGGGGGCTGATGATAGTGTGGCACAGGGCAGCGACACCGTCGCTTCCGAGTCTCTGGCCATACTAGATACTACCCCTGAGATTTTTGTCTCACCGGTGGTATCACTGCCGAAGACTGGTACTGCAAGCTACACCATGTCATCGGTAACAGGTACCCATGCAGTTGGTGGGGTTGATACTGGTAATACCTTCATTACAGGCACCAGTGCAAGCCTGACTGCCGACTTTACCAATCAATCTGTCGCCGCAGATGTTAATCTGAATTTGAGTGATGGAGCCAACTGGTATGGCAGTGTGACAGCAATGCCTCTGTACTATGACGGTAGTTTCTCCGGCGACATTATTAACGGAGGTTCTACCAACTCGGCACTGGAAACCAGTATCGATGGCGGCGGTACCCTGTCCGGAAATCTGACTGGAATGGGGGATGGTACAGTGCCTACCGGGGCGACGATGGATGTAAATATGCAATCCACATTTGCCGGTAGTGGTAATGAAACACTGGATGCCAGCTTTACCCTGCAATAGCGTACTCTGTGATGCCGTTAATTTGAACGGCATCACATTTTCAGCATATTCAATTCAATTTCCTGCCTCCATGTTCAAGAATCGCTAAATCCCTGTCGATACAGTATTTTATGAGAGTTTTATCGTGGTTCTTTCTATTGTTACTGTGTGTGCCAGCATTTGCACAGGAGCAACTGTCTTTAAGTCACTCGATTGTGGGCATGGAACAGTCCAGTACGGGTACCTTACTGCACTATAGGTTGAATCTGAGAAATCTGGGCTCACAGAATTTTCATACTTTGCAACTGGCTTTGCATGATGTAAGCCTGTCTGTAACCGGCCCGACGGATGGTCTTGATTTCCATACTTTGTCTGCCGGTCAGCAAAAACATCGATTCCTCACCTTGCATTCTGCCCTTGCCTCAAACCAGTTAACACAAACTGATGATCTTCTGTTCCGGTTACAGGCCATAGATGAACAAGGGCAGGTTTACAGTATTCTGTTGCGTAGTAAGGCCGTTTCTCCATGAACGTACTACGCTTTACGGCTTTATGTGCGGGCCTGTTGTCATCAATACCATTATTGGCAGTTGAGCGTATCAGCGTAAGCGTCGGGCAGACACAGGCTAATGGCAATAGCTATCTGGTGAGCAATAGCGCTGATGGTCGTTATGTTGCCTTTGGCTCTGATGCCTCCAATCTAGTAGCCGGTGATACGAATGGCGTGAGGGATGTGTTCCTTCGTGATCGTAGTCTTGGCACCATAGAGCGCATCAGTACCGATTCCAATGAATTGCAAAGTCCCTACCTGAGCCGTGCTCCCAGTGTCAGTGCTGATGGCCGTTATGTCAGCTTCGAAACCATGGGGCCCTTACTTTCAGGTTCGAGTGCCGGTGTGTTCCAGATCTATCGTCGTGATCGTTCTAATGGCGAAACTCACCTCGTCAGTGGTAGCAGTAGCGGTGTCGCGGGAAATGCGCATAGCTCAAGGTCCAGTATAAGTGCCGATGGTCGATACGTGCTGTTTTATTCCAGAGCCAATAATCTTGTCTCCGGTGATAGTAACGGAGTACATGACGTATTTTTGAAGGATATGCAGACCGGTACACTTGAAGTCATTAGTACAAACTCTTCCGGTATACCTGGCAATGGTGATTCGTTCGAAGCAGCAATGAGTTCTGATGCACGTTTTGTGGCCTTTACCTCGATGGCGACAAACCTGATTGATAGCTCCATAACTCGACAACGTCATGTATATTTACGAGATCGTCAAAATGGCACCACTCGTCTGGTAAGTAAAACCAGTTCTGGTGTCCTGGCAAATCAGCCAGCATTTTCACCGGCTCTCAGTGATGATGGCCGGTATATTGTTTACTACAGTAAGGCCAGTAATCTGGCCGCTGGTGTCAGTGGTAGTACCATTCAAATCCTTTTATACGATGCCACCAGTGGTAATAACGTATTGCTCAGCAAGAATGCCAACGGAACAGAAGGCAATGATCTGAGTTACAGTCCCAGTATTTCGGCTGACGGTAATCTGATTGCCTTTACCTCGTTTGCGAATAATCTTGTTCATGGTGATAACAACGCTGTCTCTGACGTTATACTTATGGACCGGCTGACCAATGAGGTACGAGTTATTACCCAGGCTGAATCAGGTCAATCAGGAAATGGTTCTGCCATCGGCACACCGGTACTAAGTCGCACTGCGAACAGCATTGTGTTCTCAACCTATGCCAGTAACCTGCTACCAGGTGACACGAATAATGTTGCCGATATTTTTGTGGCCAGCCTATCCAGCAATTCGATACCTGTCGCCAGAGCTGGCTCGGATCAACGTTTGCAGTGTAGTGGTCTGCAAACTCCGGTTACGCTGGATGGTCGAGCATCTGATGACGCGGATGGTGATAGTTTGAAGTATGTATGGTCACTCTCCAATGGCCAAATAGATGGTGCGGTTGTCACTACGTCACTGGAGCTGGGGATACACACGGCGACCCTGAGTGTGGATGATTTGCAGGGCGGTGTAGATAGTGATGTTGTTGCAATAGAGATAACAGATAATACCCCTCCCAGTTTGCTTTTGGCGGATGAAAAGGTTTTGGAAGCAGAATCCAGGGCGGGTAGTGCATATCAAATAAGTCCTGTCGGCACGGATCTTTGTAGTGGCGTTGGGTTGAGCATTCGTCCGGCGATGGATATCTATCCTCTGGGTGAAACCATAGTCACAGCCAGTGCCAGTGATAGCAGTGGTAATACTACCGAGGCTAGTCAGATAATACGGGTTGCGGACACAACGGCGCCGGTATTAAATGTTCCTGCTGATATCCGTCGTGAAGCCGATGCCAGGCAGATGGTAGTCGCTATCGGTACCGCGTCAGCGACCGATATCTTTGATGTGGTGATCGAGCATGATGCGCCAGCAGCTTATTCTGTAGGAACTACATCGATTAACTGGCAGGCGACGGACAGTAATGGGAACCGCAGTGATGCTATACAGCAGGTAATCGTGGAGGATACGACGGCTCCGGTATTTTCTGTAGTGAATGATGTTTCTCGTGAAGCTAGTGCTGTACGGACACCGATAGTTCTGGCTGAGCCTACAGTGAATGATATCTTCCAGCTTACACTTCGTAATAATGCCCCGTCTGACTATGCCCTCGGCAATACATTGGTTACCTGGTATGCAGAGGATGAGCATGGTAATAGCAGTCAGGCGCAACAAACAGTCAGTATCGTTGATACTACCGCACCGAAAATAGTCGCACCTGCAGATCTGCTGATAGAGGCTAGTGGTGAGCTAACTTCCGTGCAACTGGGTTTGCCCGTTACAGCAGACATATTCCCCGTTAGTGTAGAGAACGATGCTGCTGCGGCGCTTGCTCTGGGGCAGCATACTGTGACCTGGACAGCGAAGGATAGTAGTGGCAATCGCAGTCAGGCAACACAGTTGATTACCGTACAGGATACTACGGCACCTAGTCTGGTAGTGGTCAGTGAAATTGTAGTTGAAGCCCAGGGAACGCTGACGCCAGTGGTACTGCCGGAGGTCAAGAGCAGTGATGCGTTTGCCGTAACAGTGACTAACAATGCACCTCTGATGTTCCCTCTGGGCTCAACCGTCGTGATCTGGCAGGCGGTAGACACGAATGGAAATGAAACACAGGCATTACAGCTTGTTCGCGTTGTGGATACCACGGCACCAAGCGCGAATATTGAACAATTGCGCGACAGCATCTGGCCTCCGAATAACAAGTTGATCAAGGTTGCTCGTATCACTGGATTAAAAGACTTGGTAGATATGCAGCCACAACTGGATGCTGTCGTTGAGTGGGACGTGGTTAGTAGCAGTGAGCATCATAATCGACCTGAGCGACGTAAGCTGGAACGGAATGTAATCGAGCATGGCAAACACGAACGTCGTGGTGGCGCTCACTCCAGCCATGCAGGAGATGCAAATACCCTACAACATACCCAGCGGCATAGAAGGGCATCTTCGAGAGATAAAAAATCAAACTGGAAACTCGTGAAACAAGGTGAAGAATCGTATCTGTATGTACGTGCCAGTATGGATGGGCGCCGCCATAACCGTATCTATAGCATAACTATCAGTCTGACAGATAAGTCAGGAAACCAGTCGCAACAGAGCATGCAAGTACTTATAGAGCACCAGCATCAACACAATCAGAAGAGAAAACATCAGGGTTAATACTGTAGCCAAAGGCTCCCTCTTTTTCGCCAGCATGTTATATTTGGCAAATGGACAGGTTACAACTTCTTCATCGTATTCGATTTTTCCTTGCTCTGGGCATTGCAGTACTGTTTTTATTGCAGTCCAGTGGAGCTGTGCAACTTCCCTTGCTAGATAAACTGGAGTCAGCCGCTTACGACACGCGCGTCCGGTTGAATCTTAAGTCTGAAATAGATCCCCGTATTGTCATTGTAGATATAGATGAGAAAAGTCTCACTGAGATGGGACATTGGCCATGGCGCAGGGATCAACTGGCGAAACTTGTCAGTCAATTGGTGGATCATTATGGCGTAGCCATTGTTGGTTTTGACATGGTGTTCGCTGAAGCCGATGACAGCAGTGGCCTGGAAGTACTTGAGCAATTGAAGAAACAAGGACTTGATTCTCATCCGGAACTTGCAAGAGAAGCTAACAGACTATCCAGGCTACTCAATTATGACGATATCTTTGCTAAAAGCCTCCACAATCGCCCGGTTGTACTTGGTTATTTTTTCCAATCTGGTACGGATAATACCGAACACAGGATCGGCCAGTTGCCTCCAGCCTTGCAGTTTAAGACCGAAATCCCCGACAGACTGCCGTTGATCGATGCTTCCGGATTTGGGGCAAACCTGCCAAGCCTGCAAAGTGCTGCTTCAAGTGGCGGATTTATCGATATCCCTGTGATGGATGATGATGGCGTAATCCGTAAGGTAGTCTTGCTTCAAAAGCACAATGGTAAATATTATTCATCACTTTCCTTATCAGTAGTGTTGGCCTTTATGCATACCCGCGAGATTGAGCTAGTGGTAGCTCCCGGCTATGTGGGCGAGATCAACTTTGGTCTTGAACAGATCCGTATCGCAGATAGTATCAGCATCCCGGTAAACGAACGTGCAGCGACACTGGTGCCATATCAACATGCTTATCCTGCTTTCCCCTATATCTCTGCAAGTGATGTTATAAGTGGTAGAGCGGATCCGGCGATGCTGGAAAATACCATAGTATTGGTTGGTACAACGGCAGCAGGCTTGTTGGATAATCGAAATACGCCGGTACAATCAGTTCATCCCGGGGTCGAGGTTCATGCGAACCTAATCGCAGGCATACTGGATCAAAATCTGCGTCATCGTCCTGCCTATATGTTGGGAGTGGATGTAGTAGCCCTGATTTTTATTTCGATAATTTTAATTTGGTGGTTGCCGCGTCTGGAAGCTCTGGGTACGCTTATTCTGACAACAGGACTTGTTTTGTTCGTTGTTGCACTTAATTATTTGTTGTGGACCGAGTATTTTCTTGTTGCTCCTGTCGCAAACCAGATCACCCTGATCGCAGTCTTGTATGTATTTTATAGTAGCTATGGATTTTTTGTAGAAGGCCGTAGCAAATCCATTCTTGCCAAACGTTTTGGTCAATATGTACCACCTGAAATCGTCGATGAGATGAGTCGGCAGCAGGGCGATTATGGTCTTCAAGGTCAAACCCGAACTATGAGCGTTATGTTTGTTGATATACGTGACTTTACTCATATTGCAGATGGTATGGAGCCCCAGCAGTTAAGTTCATTAATGAATATATATTTATCAGCCATGACGAACGTGATTCACCAACATCATGGTACTGTAGATAAGTATATAGGCGATGCAATCATGGCATTTTGGGGCGCGCCACTGAATAACCCGAACCATGCCCGGGATGCTCTGAATGCTGCCTTTGAAATGCAGAGTAGCCTGTACAAACTGAATGAACAACTGGAGCGAAAGGGATTTCCTCGCCTGGATATTGGTATAGGTTTGAATAGCGGAGAAATGAGCGTCGGTAACATGGGCTCTAATTTTCGTATGGCCTATACCGTTCTCGGTGATGCGGTCAACTTGGCCAGTCGATTTGAAGGACTGACAAAATACTATCATGTACCGATCATTGTCGGTGAGTCAGTGAAACTCTGTCTTAGTGATTATCGTTTTCGGCTTTTGGATAAAGTCCGGTTTAAAGGCCGTGAGGACAGTACCATTCTGTATCAACCGGTTTGCCGGCAGGATGTGTTAACGGAAGCAAAAGAGAAAGAATTAAACGAATATAATCTGGCGATGCAGCTCTATTATCAGCAGTTATGGCCAGAAGCACAGTTTCGATTTGAGAAGTTATCCAGTAGCTATCCGGATGACAAGTTATATATCTTATATCTGGAACGCGTCAGACGCATGAAACATCAGCCGAGGATAGAGAATTGGGACAAGATATGGCTGCATGATACCGTCAAAGAAGTTCTACAATAGTTCCCCTTTTAGGCACGAAGCTCGCGTCCTGTTAGTTCAATAAACAGATCTTCGAGTGTTCGTTCACGAATACGCAACTTATCCAGTTTTATACCCTGTGCCAACAACTCTGCTATGGACTGGTTGACGTCCCGGGAATAGAAGGTCACCATCTCTTTTCGTTGTATGGCATTGTCCGGTAATGGCATCGTATCCGGGATATCGCTACGGGGTATTTGCAGTATGACATCGTTAAAGTGCTGATGCAGTAGGGCATCGGGGGTATCTTGGGCAATGATCTTGCCATGGTCCATGATGGCTATCTCATCACATAGAACATAGGCCTCTTCCATGTAATGTGTTGTAAGCAAGACGGTCTTTCCGCGTGATTTTACTGTATTGATCAGATCCCAGAAATTTCTCCGTGCCTGTGGATCCAGGCCAGTGGTGGGTTCATCCAGAAAGACAATCTCCGGATCATTGATTAGCGCAATGGCCAGTAACATGCGCTGACGCTGTCCACCGGAAAGTTTGCGGTTGTCGCGATCCACATATTCTTCCAGATTACACAATTCGATCAGTTCATTGATCTCCATGTGTTTTGGATAGAAGCTGCTGAATTGTTCCAGCACCTCACGTACCGTCAGATAATCTTGCAATACGGTCGATTGAAATTGTATTCCGGCCTCATTGCGAAAATCAGGGTTATTGACCACACCCTTGTAAAGTACCTCACCGGAGCTTGGCTGATGTACGTTCTCGATGATCTCGACGGTCGTGGTCTTGCCTGCCCCATTCGGGCCCAACAGGCCAAAACAGCTACCACGCTGGATCGCAAAGCTGACACCGTTGACGGCCTGCACGCCCGGGTAGTGTTTGACCAGATCCCTGACTTCGATGATGGCTGTGGAGTTCGTCATCCGTGTTTTCCTGTGGGCTGAATTGTCATTGTTAAAGAGGTAGAATACCCGCATATTTTATCTGACACCAGAAGTTGACCTATGCATACCACCATCGTTCATCAATCGGAATTATCCGCAACCGAACAAGCCGCAATTCAGGAGAGGATTCCTGCTGAGCTGGTACACCATGGCTCCTGTTACCGCCTGGAGCACGAGCATGCCATCAGTGCAGAGCTGCTGTTTGAGCTGCGTGACCGGTTACAGATGGATATCAACACCTTGCCAGATGGGTTTGATCCGACACAGGTGAAACTGGTGATCAGTGATATGGATTCCACCTTTATCAATATCGAATGTATTGACGAGATCGCAGATTTTGCCGGTGTCAAACCACAGGTCTCTGCGGTGACCGAAGCGGCCATGCGTGGTGAGCTGAACTTTGAAGAGTCGCTGAATCAACGCGTGGCCCTGTTAAAGGACCTACATACCGATGCCTTGCAGAAGGTTTACGATGAACGTTTGCTGTTGAATCCAGGAGCCGAAGTATTATTACAAGGCTTGAAGCGCAGGGGCATCCCCTTCGCCCTGGTGTCGGGCGGCTTTACCTTCTTCACCGACCGGTTGAAACAACGCTATCAGCTGGACTTTACCCGAGCCAATACCCTGGAACGTAATGATGAACGTCTGACTGGCAAGGTGGTAGGAGAGATTGTAGGAGCTGGGGTGAAGCGGGAGTATCTGCTGAAGCTTTGTGCACAATTGGCTATACAACCCAGCCAGGTGATCGCTATGGGCGACGGTGCCAATGACCTGTTGATGATGCAGGAGGCGGGTCTGAGTGTGGCTTACTGTGCCAAGCCGACGGTGAAGGCACAAACCAGTTGTGTACTGGATCATACGGGTCTTAATTCGGTACTGGATCTGATCTCCTGAGGCTTTATTCAGCATCCAGGATCAGGGTGTTATCCTGAATTTGATAGGACGGTACGGGCAGATTACGTTTGGCCTGCTGTCCGTTATAGACCCTACCCGCCTGATCATACCAGCTGCCGCGACAGCGATCCCGGAACCCTCCCAGCCATACGCGGCCCTCTGGCCCAGTCTTATCCCGGCTCAGGTAATCCAGCTGACAATTCAGATCGGTACCGTAATCGAGGGCAATAAAGTACTCTCTTGTTACCGAACGTAAAACATTATTCACTGTGTCGGGTTGTGTGGCATGGCGTGAATAGGGATCCAGTAGTTCGCTCTCCAGTGTTTGCAGTTCGCTTGGATCAATTGCCCCGCGTTTAAGGACAAGCACACGTTTGCCGTTCCAGTCATAACGCAGCAGTTGTTCGGCCTGCAATGGTTTCAGATTCACATGTGTGACCTGATCCTGCACTCTGTAGCCGGGTAGTGAGCGCACAAAGACTGCCAGCAGACCGATGATGAAGACCAGCAGCATCAGCTTGGCAAGCAGGCGTAGTAACAGGCGACGTTGTTCGGTATTCATACCTGATGCTGATCGACGATCTCTTTAATCAGGGCCGGTCCACGATAGATAAAACCACTATAGAGCTGGACCAGGCTGGCACCGGCACGAAATTTATCCTCCGCATCACTGGCACTGAAGATCCCACCGACACCGATGACAGGGATACCGTCCAGATTCTCCTGCAATACACGGATAACCTTGGTCGACATTTCTCTGACCGGCTCTCCACTCAGACCTCCGGCCTCGTTAGCATGCGGCAGCCCGCTCACCTGATCACGGGTGATGGTGGTGTTGGTGGCGATTACCGCATCCAGCTTACTCTGTTTGATCGCCTGGGCGATCTCTTTTACCTGCTCTTCATCCAGGTCCGGGGCGATCTTTACCGCAATGGGCACATAACGTTGATACTGTAGTTGCAGTGCTGCACGCTCTTCTGCCAGGCCCTTCAGCAGTTGTGAAAACTCCTCGCCCTGTTGCAACTGTCGCAGGTTGGCGGTGTTAGGTGACGATATGTTTACACTTATATAATCGGCATAAGCATAGACCTGCTGCAGTCCATAGAGATAATCATCTATCGCCTTTTCCATCGGCGTGTCAAAGTTCTTGCCGATGTTGATGCCGACGATACCCTTGTGTCCGGCCTTTTTGACCTGTTTGAGCAGGTGCGCAACGCCCTTGTTGTTGAATCCCATACGATTGATGATCGCCCGTGCCTGTGGCAGACGGAACATACGGGGTTTCGGGTTGCCTGGCTGGGGGCGTGGCGTCACCGTTCCGATCTCGATAAAGCCAAAGCCCAGATTGGCGAGGGCCTTGATATAGTCGCCGTTCTTGTCCAGACCTGCTGCCAGTCCGACCGGATTAGGGAAGTTCAGTCCCATTACCTGAACCGGTTTTGTCTTGGGCGTACGTACAAACAGACGCAGGAGTCCAAAATGGTTTAACCACTTCAGTACAAACAGAGAGAGATTGTGTGACACCTCTGCATCGAGAAGAAAAAGTATCCGACGAATCCAGCTATATATGCCCATCTAACTACCGATATATGTAATGAAAATGAATCCAGAAAGTCCTGGCCAGCGTATTGTATCCTGTAAGCGGTCATAAACGCATTTGAAAAGGTCTGTCCTATGTTGATTAAACGCCCCAGCGATATTGCATCATCTGAAATCACCTCTGAAGCTGTGTATAAGGAGCGTCGCCGCTTTCTTCAACAAATGACCGGACTGGGGCTCGCAGCCGGTATGGGAGGCTATCTGGGCTCTGCTGAGGCTGCCTATGGTGGCAAACCTCTCACATTTAACAAGCCCGGGGCATTTCGCCTGGATGAGAAACTAACCCCATACAAAGACGTTACCACCTACAACAATTTCTATGAGTTTAGCACCAGCAAGCAGGTGCCAGCGCGTATGGCTCATACCCTGAGGCCTTCACCATGGAGTGTCTCGGTAGAAGGGGCCTGCGCCAGACCTGGTAACTATGCACTGGAAGACCTGCTGAAACCTCATGCGCAGGAAGAGCGCATCTATCGTTTCCGTTGTGTCGAGGGATGGTCGATGGTTATTCCGTGGGTCGGTATCCCGCTGGCCTCGATGCTTAAACGTTTTGAACCCACATCCGGGGCAAAATATGTGATGTTTGAAACCTTGCAGGATACCCGTCAGTTTCCCAATCAACACAGCCGGGTATTGGATTGGCCTTATGTGGAAGGGTTGACCATTGATGAGGCAATGAATCCACTGACCCTGATGGCGACAGGTCTGTATGGTGAGGCCTTACCAAACCAGAACGGAGCCCCGATGCGTCTGGTTGTGCCATGGAAGTATGGTTTCAAGAGTATTAAATCGATTGTACGCATCCGCTTTGTGGAAAAGATGCCCACCAGTAGCTGGATGAAGGCCTCGTCACGTGAGTACGGCTTCTATTCGAACGTCAATCCGCAGGTGTCACACCCGCGCTGGAGCCAGAGGAGTGAACGGCGCATCGGAGAGTGGGGCCGTCGTGATACGCTGATGTTCAACGGCTATGCCGAACAGGTCGCACATCTGTATAGCGGCATGGATCTGAAAAAGTATTTCTAGCCCGGGATAGGCTGTTGCATGGGGAGCATTAGGTTGTTCCCTGTTGGTTGTCGACATCAATGTTCAGGTTGGTTCAGATGAGTCCTCGTAGCTTCACAATCATTAAAATCATTGTCTTTCTTGGTTCACTGTTACCGGCCGTACTGTTGGTCACCGGCGTATTGAACGACAGCCTCGGGAGTAACCCGGTCGAGGCCCTGGTACGACAAAGTGGCGACTGGGCCCTGCGTTTCCTGCTGCTGACGCTGGCCATCTCGCCATTACGAAAACTCACCGGTCAGGCCTACTGGCTGCGTCTGCGCCGCATGCTGGGTTTGTACACTTTTTTCTATGCCAGCATGCACGTTTCTCTCTACATAGGTCTGGACAAATTTTTTTATTGGCAGGAGATCCTGGAGGACATCTATAAGCGTCCGTTCATCACTATTGGTCTGTTGAGCTTTTTGTTGTTGATACCTTTGGCGATAACCTCAACGCAAAACATGATCAAAAGGCTGGGACGCAACTGGCTTCGGTTACACCGCATGATCTATTTGATTTCGATATTGGCAGTATTGCATTTTTATATGCTGGTCAAGGCCGACACCCAGGAGCCATGGATATATATTTTGATCCTGATATTTTTGTTGGCATTTCGATGGCCTCAACTACGAAAATTTATTCCGGTACGGGCTCGAAATATCTAGAATATTAGCGAATTCTGAATTGCAAAATACATTTTTTGTAAACTGCATTTCGCAACGAAAATATGAAAAAAATCATGCAATTGTACAGATTTTTTGATTTTCTCCGGATTTAAGAATTTACCTCTTGTTTACAAACTGTAACGGCTGTTACAGTATCGCCTACTCCGGGAGAGGGGGATTTTTTCATGCAATTAATTCCTGGTTTTGCCAATAAGGCCACCCGACAAATATAAGCAAGAATTCTGAGGAGAGGTGAC
>Ga0224506_10000719_pt1 | contig 26238 bp, 21 predicted proteins | sample SF_Jan12_sed_USG_2_FD_169108 | JGI IMG/M metagenome (GOLD analysis project Ga0224506, IMG submission 169108) | Sediment microbial communities from San Francisco Bay, California, United States - SF_Jan12_sed_USGS_8_1 | ecosystem: Environmental > Aquatic > Marine > Sediment | place: USA... | reverse complement strand
CGATAGCGGACCAGGGATCTCGAACGAGAGGAAAGAAGAATTATATCAACCCTTCAATCGACTCGATGCGGACCTGACTGATATTGAAGGCACAGGTATTGGCCTAACCATTACCCGTCGGTTAATTGAATTGATGGAGGGTAAAATAGGTGTCGATAGCACACTGGGCCAGGGATCCACTTTTTGGATCGAGCTACCAGTTTCAGAAAATAATGCACTTGATAAAACGGATAACTTCGCTTGCGAACATTTTCTTGAAGGGGCTGCTAATAATATAGGACAGCATACTGTCTTATGTATTGACGATAATCCGGCGAATTTAAAACTCATTGAACTCTTTCTGTCTAAATTAAATTCCGTTCAAGTCACTACAGCACAAAAATCCGAATTGGGCATAGAGAAAGCACTTGCTGATAAGCCGGATTTAATCTTGTTGGATATTAACATGCCCGGCAAGGATGGATATAAAGTGTTGCAGGAGCTCAGATCGCACAGTGACACGAAAGATATACCCATAATTGCGGTAACCGCCAGCGCAATGCCAAATGACATTGAACGAGGCTTAGCCGCTGGCTTTTCCGATTACCTGACAAAACCGATTGATTTGAGGCAAACCTTAACAGCCGTCAATAAATGGCTGCCAAGCATGGAAATTGAACTTCAAGATAGCTAAAGCTTCATACACTGTTTGGGGTTATGACGCTCCTGTACATCTTAAATTATTGGCTCGGATTAATGGTTAGCTCTCAACTAAGTTCCGCTATATTCTTTAAATATCTTCTGCGGGTGAAAAACATAGAGCCTACTAACAACCCACTCAATATCATGGCGAAAGTCTCTCCCCGAAATAAATGATACAGAATAAACCTAACGTGATGCCCCCCGTCTGTGAATGCGGTAAACTGAAACGGGTGAAGCAGATACACCTTTAAGCCCCATCTCAGGTTCCACTTCGGGAGCAGACCACTCCATCATATTTAAAACATAAATAGCAATTAATAATGTGGCTGCCAGCCCTAAATACAGGTTACCGGTAAAATTCAGCACCAGAACACCAAACAATGCCAGGTGCCAGTAATTCCATATATCAATATAGATGGTTCGGGTTAATCCGCTGGCTAGCATCAATATATTTAAAACAATCAATACTGGAATGGCATAGGATCATGTTTTTTGCGGTAGCAGGCAACCGAAGTTTTACGGATGCTGTTGAAACATACGGGTTACCGGCCTGCGAAGTATCATTTCCAATGAGTAAAAGCATTGATGGGCTGGTTAGCAGATCGCTTTGAGCCAGGTTCTTTCAAATGACTACAGTAAATATCATCTGAGGCCTCATGGACATATCACTGTTGGTTGCACGTTTTTATCGGAGCAACCTGCAAGCCTGGTTACCATTTTCCCCATTAAATCAGGCTTTAGATAGTGACTCAGAACCAAATTTTGATCGCAAGATTTCATGCACCATACGAGCAGCACTTTTAGCGGTTCTCTGATCCAGGTCGAGCGAGGGGTTCAATTCTGCGATGTCTGCCATCTTCCACTCTACATCAGATTGCCGGCACAGAGTTTCCAGTCTCCTAATCATATCTAATAAGACGGACAGCGGAACACCTAATGCCGCCGGGGCACTAACACCAGGAGCCGTTGATGCTGGAAGCACGTCCAGGCAGGTGGTCAGATACAGAACATCAATGCCCTCAAGCCAATTCAATAAAAACTGGTCTGGAATACTGTGCTGACAATCCAGGTCTTCCAGATAGACTGCACCTTGCTGATCAGCAAATTGAAACAACGACCGGGTATTAAACGGCTGTGAGACACCAATACAGGCATAATTAAATTCACGCCCTAATCGTGCACTATCCTCTGCGGCTTGCCGGAATGGAGTTCCGGAGCTGTTATTGGGGGCGGGCTTTCTAACATCAAAATGGGCATCCAGATTCAAGATCCCCAATCTCTTTTCGGGGTGTTCCTCCTCTAGCCACAGACGTAGTCCGTGATAACCGGCCCAGCCTAGCTCATGACCGCCCCCAAGACCGACTACAAATTGGTTGTCAGACAATAGCTGTTGCGCACGGTGAGCATACTCTTCCTGCCCTGCGGCCAGATCATCCTCAACATGGATATCACCGGCATCATAAAGCGGAGTATCTAAATGCCAGGCCATATTGGACAATGCTCTACGTAACGCCACCGGCCCTTCTGCGGCACCTGTGCGTCCTTTATTAAATTTTACGCCCAAATCTGAAGCTAGCCCCAATAATGACACGCCATTATCCGGAAGTAGCGGATAATCCTGAACAACCTGATGCCAACGCAAGCCCAACTGCCCATCTTCAGTATCTATGCGCCCTTTCCAGGGAGACTCGGTAATATTAATCATCATTCGTGTTCCTGCTTCTGTAGCATAGAGGATTTCAATTGACATGAACCCTGCTGCCATACCGCACCCGGGGATACCAGGTTAATGCCATAGGCTAGTTCTGCCGGGTGCTGAATGTCCCATAGAATAAAATCGGCTTTTTTACCCGCCTGCAATATTCCCCGGTCATGCAATCCCAGTGCTTTTGCACCATTGAGTGTTACCCCTCTAAGGGCTTCTTCAGGGGTCATTGAAAAGAGAACACAGGCTTGGTTCATGGCTAACAATATCGACGCCATTGGAGCCGTCCCCGGATTCAAATCTGTGGCTACCGCCATCGGGATATCATGATCACGCAGTGCCTGAACTAGCGGCTTCCGGGTTTCATTCAGATAGTAATAGGCGGCTGGCAACAATACGGCTACGGTATTACTCTGTTTTAATTCAGTTAAATCATCTTCAGGCAGGTATTCAATATGATCGACCGACAAGGCGCCAAATTCGGCAGCTAACTTAGCGCCCCCCAGATAGCTCAGCTGCTCAACATGACCTTTAACCGGCAGACCTGCTTTTTGGGCTGCGATATAAACCTGACGCGTCTGTTCCAGACTAAAACCAACCGATTCACAAAAGACATCGACCGCATCCGCCAAACCCAGTTCAGCCACTTCAGGAATCATGTACTGGCATACCAGATCAATATAGGCATCTTCATTATCTATATATTCAATGGGTACGGCATGAGCTCCTAAAAACGTCGTTTTAACATCAACGGGCAATTGCTGCCCGATTTTTCGGGCAACCTGCAACATTCGCACTTCGTCAAATAGCGTCAGACCATATCCCGACTTGATTTCAATCGTGGTGACACCTTCTGAAATCAACCGGTTAACCCGGGCAATTGCCGCATGAAATAGCTCTGATTCCGTTGCTTCCCGCGTTGCTCGCACCGTGCTGACAATACCGCCACCTTTTTGGGCAATTTCCTGATAACTTTGACCCAGTAAACGCCATTCAAACTCCCGAGCCCGGTCCCCGCCATAGATAGCATGGGTATGACAATCAACAAAACCCGGTGTCATCCAGCCACCCTGACCATCGACACGCTGAGTCGCTGTAATGTCGTCAGGCAAGTTTGATTCAGAGCCAGCGTAAATGATCTCGTTGTCTAAAGTGGCAATAGCCCCCTGTTCAATGGCGCCATAGGGAAGACCATTATCAGTCATGGTTGCCAGGTTTACATTGGTTATCAGCCAGTCACACGTCATGTCAAAATTCCTAAAAAACTGCATCCAATTGCATTGAGAGAACGATCTTTAATCCGGATGCACCAGAATAATTGCCTACAGGGTCTTCGTTTTCAATGAAACGACAATAGACCTTTGCACCCAAACTGTAAATTTTTGTTGAGTGTACTTGTATATACAAGTATAGACAAGTACACTGCCTCGCATTATTTAACGGAGAGACCTATGTCGATACCCGCTTACCAACGCATTAAAGATTTCATTTTGGATCAGATCCAAAAAGGAACCTGGTTGCCGGGTGCTCAGGTACCCTCTGAGAATCAACTGGTTGAACAGTTTTCAGTGAGTCGCATGACCGCTCGCCGGGCGCTTAACGAGTTGTCAGATCAGGGGTTTCTCAAAAAATCCCAGGGGCTGGGTACATTTGTATCCGATAGCCGCCCATTGTCTTCCGTATTAGTGGTTAAGAGCATAGCGGAAGAAGTCAGGGAACGTGGTCACCGCTATAGCAACAAAATTATTAACGTTAGCCGGATTAAAGCAGATTCATTGCAAGCCAGATCAATGGGTGTTGCAGAGGGAGATGCATTAGTGGAATCCACCATGGTGCATCATGAAAATGGCACACCGATCCAATTTGAGCACCGCTTGGTCAATCCGGTTCTGGTTCCGCAATATGAACAGCAAAATTTTAACCAGATGACCCCGAATGAATATCTGTCTCAAGTAGCACCCTTAACAGAAGCAGAACTCAGCATTGAGGCAGTTCAACCGGACAATATCGTTGGACTAGCATTGGAAATATCAAATCTAAGCCCCTGTCTGAAAGTCACGAGAAGGACGTTCAGTCAACAGGGCATTGTTAGCCTGGCAGAACTGATACACCCCGGAGACCGATACCGGTTGGGATCGAATATCAGGGTCAAGCAATAGTCAGACCCGTTTTAAAAGAAAATCGGTAGATTAATCACAGACGCTGTGAAGCCGCAAATAAATATGGAGACACCCATGACAAGACATGACCCTAGCCGAATCATTAAGGCCAAGACCGGAACAGAATTGGATGCTAAAAGCTGGTTAACTGAGGCACCACTGCGTATGTTAATGAACAACCTCGACCCACAGGTCGCCGAACACCCACAAAATCTGGTGGTTTATGGCGGCATTGGTCGTGCAGCTCGCGACTGGGAATCTTTTGACAAAATTGTTGAAGTCTTAAAACGTCTTGAAAATAACCAAACACTCATGGTTCAGAGTGGTAAGCCAGTCGGTGTTTTCGAAACACATGAAAATGCACCTCGTGTACTGATTGCGAACTCTAATATCGTGCCACACTGGGCGAACTGGGAACACTTCAACGAATTAGATAAAAAAGGTCTGATGATGTACGGCCAGATGACGGCTGGTTCGTGGATCTACATTGGATCCCAGGGCATTGTTCAGGGCACTTATGAAACCTTTGTAAGTGTGGCAACCCGTCACTTTAATGGCGACGCAAAGGGTCGTTGGATCCTCACTGGCGGCTTGGGTGGCATGGGTGGCGCGCAGCCTTTAGCAGCGACCATGGCTGGGTTTTCAATGATTGCGGTTGAATGTGATGAAAGCCGAATCGACTTTAGAATTAAGACCGGATATGTCGATAAAAAAGCAACATCTCTCGATGACGCCCTATCGATAATCGAAGATGCGAAGCAAGCAGGTCAGGCTATATCTGTTGGTTTGTTAGGTAATACTGCCGATATTTTCCCTGAAATAGTTAAGCGTGGCATTGTTCCCAATGTGACAACCGACCAAACCAGCGCTCATGACCCGTTAAACGGCTACCTACCTCAGGGCTGGACCATGGCACAGGCTGCAGATATGCGGTTAAAAAATGAAGCCGCTGTCGTAAAGGCAGCCAAAGAGTCGATGGCGATTCAGGTTCAGGCCATGCTTGATCTGCAATCAGCTGGCTCTGCAACTCTGGATTACGGCAACAACATCCGCCAAATGGCTTTGGAGGAAGGTGTTGAAAATGCGTTTGATTTCCCGGGATTTGTTCCTGCCTATATCCGCCCGCTGTTCTGTGAAGGTATTGGTCCTTTTCGTTGGGTCGCATTAAGTGGTGATCCGGAAGATATTTATAAAACCGACCAGAAAGTCAAAGAACTGATTCCAGACAACCCCCATCTGCATAACTGGTTAGATATGGCTCGTGACCGTATTCAATTTCAGGGATTACCCGCTCGTATTTGCTGGGTCGGTTTGAAAGACCGTGCGCGATTAGGTCTGGCATTTAACGAGATGGTTAAAAGTGGCGAACTGAAAGCACCTATTGTCATCGGTCGTGACCACCTGGATTCAGGCTCTGTTTCCTCACCTAATCGGGAGACAGAAGGCATGATGGATGGATCAGATGCGGTTTCAGATTGGCCTCTATTAAACGCCCTGTTAAACACAGCTGGTGGCGCGACCTGGGTTAGTTTGCATCATGGAGGCGGCGTTGGTATGGGTTTCTCGCAGCACTCAGGGGTGGTTATTGTTTGTGACGGCACCGATGAAGCTGGCAAACGTGTGGGTCGTGTACTACACAACGATCCGGCAACTGGTGTTATGCGCCATGCGGATGCCGGTTACGATATCGCAAGAAATAGCGCGAAAGAAAACGGATTAGATCTTCCCATGATTGACTGATTCCAAAGAATTTTAGTGAGTGCCGATTTCTATAACGATATAGGCATAATCGACTCTCGCAACACCAAGAATTTAGGGGCTTGTCCCCGGAGGCTCAATGAAAGAATTAAAAATTATCCCAGGTCAAATGACGCTTGACCAGCTTCGCCAGTTAAATCGGTCAGCCATGAAAATTAGCATCGATGATCGGGCCTGGCCTGCTGTTGACGCGGCGGCTGAAACGGTTGCCAGGGTGATATCGGAAGGCCGTACGGTTTACGGCATTAATACAGGCTTTGGCTTACTGGCCAATACCAAAATAAAATCCGAAGAATTGGAAGATCTACAGCGTAGTATTGTTTTGTCACATGCCGCGGGCATTGGCGCATGGATGCGTCCATCAACCGTTCGTCTGTTAATGGTGCTAAAGGTAAATTCTCTGGCTCGGGGCTACTCAGGTATTCGTCGCCTGGTCATCGAAAGCATCGTGACGCTAATTAACAAGGAGGTCTACCCGGCCATCCCACAAAAAGGATCTGTGGGTGCGTCTGGCGATTTAGCCCCCCTGGCACATATGTCGACATTATTGCTTGGTGAAGGTTTTGCGCTATATAAAGGCCAGGAAATTCCTGCAACCGAAGCACTAAAAATTGCAGGCCTGGAACCTATGGTTCTGGCACCCAAAGAAGGCCTGGCTTTACTTAATGGCACCCAGGCAAGTACAGCATTTGCGTTACAGGGCCTATTTGCAACAGAGGTCAGCCTGAAATCCGCGGCTATTATTGGTTCCACATCCGTTGAAGCCGCTAAAGGATCTCGGGTCCCCTTTGATGCGCGAATTCACGCAGTTCGTGGTCACAAGGCTCAGTCTGATATGGCTGCAGTGTATCGTACCTTACTTGATTCCTCTGAGATCGAAGCATCACATGAAGACTGCGAGAAGGTACAGGACCCCTATTCACTCCGCTGCCAACCCCAGGTCATGGGTGCTTGCTTACAACAAATCCGTTTTGCAGCAGAGACATTACTAACCGAAGCCAATGGTGTTTCAGATAACCCTCTGGTATTCGTCGAAGACAATGACATACTTTCTGGCGGTAATTTCCATGCAGAACCCGTCGCTATCGCAGCCGATATGCTAGCGATTGCACTTTCCGAGATTGGCGCCTTGTCCGAGCGTCGTATGGCATTACTGATCGACTCAAATCTAAGTGGCTTACCACCATTTTTGGTTGATAATGGTGGAGTTAACTCTGGATTTATGATTGCACAGGTCACTGCTGCAGCATTGGCCAGCGAGAATAAAACACTGGCACACCCGGCTTCTATTGATTCACTACCAACATCTGCTAACCAGGAAGATCATGTTTCAATGGCCACCTTCGCCGGCCGTCGATTAAAAGATATCTATGATAATGTCGCGGGTATTCTTGCAGTCGAATGGCTATCTGCAACCCAGGGTGTGGATTTCAGAAAGCCCTTAAAAACCAGCGCTTTATTAGAGGATGCACGCTCACTATTACGTCAAGATGTGCCTTTTTACGATAAAGATCGCTACTTCGCACCTGATATTCAGGCGGCAATGGACTTGATCCAGGCGGAGAAACTGTCAGATATATTGGCTCCTGACACTCTGGAATTTTGACTGACTGACACGCCAATTCTTAAGCAAAAAAAACAGCCAATACTAAAGCATTTGGCTGTTTTTACTGATGAGCAGCTAAAACCAGCTGCTCATAAACCCTGTTATACGGCTTCTTCACCAGTTTCACCCGTACGAATACGAATGATTTGCTCAAGAGCAGATACAAATATTTTACCATCACCAATTTTACCGGTATTAGCCGCCTTGGTTATTGCTTCAATGACGCCATCAACCTGGTCATCTCCCACAGCAATCTCAAGCTTAACCTTAGGTAAAAAATCTACAACATACTCAGCACCGCGGTATAACTCTGTGTGACCTTTCTGACGCCCGAAGCCTTTGACTTCAGTGACGGTAATCCCCTGTACATTCACCTCAGATAATGCTTCTCGCACATCATCTAATTTGAATGGTTTTATTATTGCAGTTACCAGTTTCATGGTTCAGCTCCAATCGTTATAAAATTCTTGTGTGGTTAAGATAACAGTTCCTGATTAAAAACAAAATTGTACCTATTAACCACGTCTCAACTCTAATCTATGTTTCCTGAAAAAAAAGCACTCACAGCCGATAAGTTTTTGTTCCGGTTTAACCGGTGTCAGGCAAACTAGCTTGTAATAAATCGTCTTTGTTCATTGAGATGATCCGTTTCAATCCAGCAACCGTCTTCTTACCTCGACCCATTTTTATTGGTTCATTGCAGAGATCTCTAATCAACCTCCTTCAATTTCACTCTTATTATACAGCGTCCATGAGTGCGATTTTTTAGGAATTCTTACTTACTCATTTTAAATTCAGGGTATGCTTCCATGCCACATTCAGCAACATCAACACCCGCGTATTCATCTTCTTCACTAACGCGTACACCCATAATTTTATTAATAACAAACCAAACAGCCAGTGACGCCACAAACACCCATGCAAAGATGGTCGCAGCACCCGCTAACTGACCCACAAAGGTAGCACCACCCACTAGTTCACCGTTTTCATAAACGCTAGGGTTGGTCATGGGTACAACGAGCAAACCGAATAAACCTACAACACCATGAACCGAGATTGCACCGACCGGGTCATCTATTTTCATTTTATCCAGATTAATGATACTGAATACCACGATGACGCCTGCAACCAGACCGATCAAACTTGCCTGTAAAGGTGTTGGAGTATCAGGACCCGCAGTAATAGCAACCAGACCAGCCAATGCACCGTTCAGAATCATGGTTAAGTCAGCTTTATTGAATAATATTTTCGCAATAAGTAAAGCACCCAGGGCACCCGCTGCCGCTGCCGCATTGGTGTTCAAAAATACGATTGCAACTGCATTGGCAGAACCCACATCAGCAAGCTTTAATACAGAGCCGCCGTTAAATCCGAACCACCCTAACCAAAGGATAAAGGTACCTAATGTTGCTAAAGGCAGGTTTGCACCCGGAATAGCCAAAATCTCACCATTGGGCCCATATTTACCCTTACGAGCTCCTAAAACCAACACACCCGCTAAAGCAGCACTTGCACCCGCCATGTGAACGATGCCTGAGCCGGCAAAGTCAACAAAACCCAGTGAGCCAAGGTTAAACAAACCAAAGACATCATTTCCACCCCAGGTCCATGAACCTTCCATTGGATAGATAACGCCGGTCATTACTACAGTGAAGGCCAGGAATGCCCACAATTTCATACGTTCTGCTACAGCGCCCGATACGATAGACATTGCAGTTGCAACAAATACAACCTGGAAGAAGAAATCAGAACTTGGAGCATAGTATGCACCGCCTTCAACACCATCATCCATGATGCCATCTAAAAATATTCCGCCGCCGTACATGATGTCGTAACCAATAGCGAGATACATCACACTGGCAATTGCATATAACGCAATGTTTTTTGTCAAAATCTCGGTGGTATTTTTCGACCGAACCAATCCGGCTTCCAGCATCGAAAAACCCGCAGCCATCCACATTACTAACGCACCACATACCAGAAAATAAAAGGTATCCAATGCATATTGAAGTTCAAATATTGAGTTTTCCATTTATGTCTCCTAAAACCCGATTAGTCTTTCACAATGTTTCCCTGTTTTTCTGATCCAGAAGTTCCATCAAAAAAAAAGCAGGTTTCACTTGCTAACCTTGTTACAATGCAATGGATTTATCTGTACTCTCAAACATTGATAAATCTGTGCACTTGGTTAGCAGCCATATTCTGATTATGGTTAATCTGGCTATTGCACAGGCTATGCCAATTTTAATAATTCTTTATTTTCAAAGAGTTAGAGGAATTTGACAGAGTCATCTTATTTTTTAGACTACAGGGTAGGCACTAAATGAGTGCAACCAAAGTATGACAAAGCACCAAATCAACACAGGAAGATCATTATGAAATTACCTGAAGACCTGATTCAGGATATCAGCCAAAAACTTAGTCAGTTGCCGAAAGGACCAGGCGAAGATATTAAAAAAAATGTACAGTCTTTACTGCAAAGTATGTTCAGTAAACTTGACCTGGTGACCCGTGAAGAGTTTGATGCACAACAAGCCGTTTTATTAAAAACTCGCGAGAAAGTTGATCGTTTAGAAGCTATAGTTTCAGAGATGGAAAAAAACACCAGCAAGTAATTATTTTATGATTCCAGAGATACGTCAAATGCCAGCTCTATATAAACAGTTATTGTTACCATTAGTGATGATACTAGCCTCAACAGGGCTTATTGCCCGCGAGACTCTGTTTCAAGGTGGTTATGAGCTTGCGGGATATGGTGGCCCTGAAATTATGCTGACCGAGCTTAAAAATCAAGATGCTATGATTGTAGGCGGAAAAGGCTCTGGGCTATGGGGTAACGACCTCTATGCCTTTTCAATTGGCGTCGCGGGTTATGCGACACCCGGTCGTTTAGTACTGGATCCAACTGAAAACTTTCAACTAGCCTATGGTGGCATGACTCTGGGATTTAGCAGAAACCCCGGAAACCTGCTGCACTGGACCACTGATGCATTTTTAGGAGCGGGACAGGTTTGGATAACAGACAATAGTACCTCTCTTAAGGTTGCAGAAGGGAACATCCTGATTTTAGAATTATCTGCTGGCGCAGATATTAACCTGACTAACCAGTTACAACTGGGTATTAGCTCAAGTTGGCGAATCGTATCAAATCCACAAGTGAGAGACTTAACCGGAAAAAGCCTCTCTGGCCTGGGTCTAAAACTCAGCATCGAATTTGGAAGATTTGAATAAGCCGGGTAAACGGGTTTCTGTCTTATTTTGTCACAACTGTATGAATTTACCTACTAAAGATAGATACCGGTATTCTGATACCTGGTTCTAAAGTCTGTTGATTCCAGAAGTCTATATTTGCGCTGCCAACATATTTCAGATTAGGTACCTTGATCGATGAAATCAAAAAGATCACGCCTCGACCGATTTATATCAAAGTCAAAGAACATTCCTATAAAGCAGGTTAAATTATTACTTGCACAGGGTGACATTAGCGTCAACAACCAGCCAGCCACAGACGCCGAGATGTTAATTGATGAATTTACTCATATAGCACTAAAATCTGAAGTACTACAAGACTTAAAACCCGTCTATATTATGTTGCACAAACCCATAGGGGTGATCAGTGCCACAAAAGATACACTTCATTCCACGGTTATCGATTTAGTTGACCACCCCCTGAAAGATAGTCTTCATATCGTTGGGCGTCTTGACCTCAACACGTCAGGGCTAGTGTTATTAACCAATGACGGCCGCTGGTCAAAACTGCTGACATCACCAGAATCGCGTATGACTAAACGCTATTTGGTCACACTAAAGAACAAAATCACCAGTGACTATGTCGATGCCTTTGCTCAGGGTATGTATTTCGAATATGAAGACATTACAACTCGACCTGCCAGACTTAAAATCCTAACGGACTATTCTGCAGAAATCGATTTAACAGAAGGTAAGTACCATCAAATTAAACGTATGTTCGGACGCTTCCGAAATCAGGTTGTTAGCCTGCATAGAAGTCAAATTGGACCCATCTCTCTGGATGAGAGCCTAGAACCCGGTCATTGGAAAGTTTTACCCTCCCCATTATTTGGAAACAGTGAAACACCGATTGAATGACATCGTTCGACTATTATCCTTCGCGATCATAGTCGGCCATAGCCTTGAGTCGCAACCAAACCTTTCCGTTAACACTGTCTTCCGGGAAATGGCCGTCAGCATCAGCTTCACCTACATCTTCACCCAGTAAAATAGCGACAGCCTGCTCAACCCTGGATACACCATGAATGACAAATTGACCACTGTCTACAGCTTCGATCACGTCATCATTTAGCATGAGATGTTTCACGTTATCCTGTGGGATCACAACACCCTGTTTACCGGTGAGCTGACGTTCTTTACAGAGCGCGAAAAAACCTTCAATTTTTTCGTTTACACCGCCGATAGCCTGCACCTCTCCATACTGATTTATAGAGCCGGTAAGTGCAAATGACTGATCTACCGGAGTTTGAGAGATCGCAGACAGCAGGGCAATTAACTCTGCCAGTGACGCACTATCACCGTCGATATAACCATAAGACTGTTCCATTGCAATGTTAGCGCTCATGCTAATTGGAAATTCTTTGGCATACATCTGGCCCAAGTAGCCACTTAACAGCATGACACCCTTGGTATGAATTGACTGACCTAACTCCGCTTCTTTTTCAATATCGATAATGCCATTTGAACCCGAGTACACCGTTGCTGTTATGCGTGCAGGTTGGCCAAAACGAGTCTCACCCAGTTCCAAAACCGTTAGGCCGTTAATTTGTCCGACTTTAGCACCTTCAGTATCGATTAATACCGTGCCTTCACTGATTTCTAACATCAGCTGTTCACTAATTCGGCTATGTCTGAAGTCTGCCGCCTCCATTGCTTTTTTTATGTGAATCTGGTCAATTAATTTTTCAGATTCGGCTTCACAAATGAAATTGGCTTCGGCCATAATTTCAAATAAGCTAACCATGCGAGGCGATAGCCGCTCCTTGTGTTCAGATTGTCGCAGGCTATATTCGATCATGCGTTCAACTGCGGCCCGGGTTAAGGGCGCAAAGCCTTTTGATTCACCATAGTGGGTAATGCGACGAATGAGATGGTCTACAGTTTCTTCGGTGCGCGGAATGTAGCTGTCAAAGTCGACCAGCACCCGAAATAGCTCACTGAACTCCGGATCATAAGCCTGTAACTGATAATAAATATCACGAGACCCAATCAGAATAATCTTCAAATTCAGAGGGATACTCTGAGGCGTTAAACTAGCCGAGGAGTATAGACTAGGCTCCACATAAGGAGACTCCATTTTAATTTGTCGGGTTTTCAGTGCCAGTTTTAGTGATTCCCACGCAAAGGGTTCAATCAGCAGTTTTTCAGCATCCAGAATCAAGAAACCACCATTAGAACGTATCAGACTACCGGGCTTGATCAAACGGTAGTTGGTAATAGGTGTCCCCTGATTCATGGCAAATTCAATGCGGCCAAACAGGTTCTGGTAGGTCGGCAATAACTCATAAACAACCGGTGCACCCTCATCAACACTGTGCTGAACCAAAATATTTGGAAGGTACTGATTTTTTAAAATGGTTCTACGTTCGGTATCAGACAAATGATCTGCCTGCTGATCATCACCAAAGGTATCTAAAATGACTCTGGGAATATGCTTTCTAACTTCACGAATATAACGAAGTACAGTAAGTTGATTAGACCATTCACGCTCGAGTTTTTTTAACAGGGGTTTGATCGCTTGCGAGATGCTTTCCAGGTTCAGCTTTCTATGCCCTTCCGACGTCTCGCGACGCCACTGTGGGAGTTCTAATAATTGTTCGTTTAGCAACTGCTCTAATTCTGAAATTCGATTGAGGAATTTAGCTTTAAGCTCTTCAGATAGTTGTGCGAAATCTGTTTCGTCCAGTGCTTTTCCTTCATGAATAGGCGCAAACACAATAGTACCGGCCTCCCCAATCATCGCAATACCCAGTGTAGTGGCACGCTTATCAACCCGAGAAATTGCATCATCATATTTATCATTGAACTCTCGTTCAATCTGGGCACGTTGCCGTTGATAACTCGGGTTTTCAAAAGTGGCAGGAAAGGTATCTTGAAGCTCATCGATAAACCGCTCAATATCTTTTACCAGTCTCGTGCTTTGATGAGCAGGCAGTTCAATAGCGAATGGTTCCGAATTATTTTCAAAATTATTAACAAAACACCAGTCTGAAGGAGGCTGCTTTTTATCGGCCTTTTCTTTAACGTACCGGCTAACCAGTGTCTGACGCCCGGTTCCGGGTTCTCCCATTACAAATAGGTTATAACCCGACGATGGCATATTGATACCAAATTCCAACGCTGTTTTCGCGCGGTCATGACCCAAAAAATCTATGTCGGTTGAAAGCTCACTGGTATTTTCAAACGTCATGTATTCCAAAGAAACACGTGTTTTTAAATCGCTGCTATTTAACGCTGTTTTCACTAGACAGAAACCTCGCCTTTAATATGAGGGTGTGACTGATAATTCTGTATTTCAAAATCGTCAAACTGATAATCAAAGATGGATGCTGCCTTTCTTTTTATAAGCAACCTGGGTAATGGAAAGGGTTCACGCGTTAGTTGCAGATCCGTTTGCTCTTGATGATTGGAGTAAATATGAGTATCACCTCCGGTCCAGACAAACTCACCGGGTTCCAAATCAAGTTGATGAGCCATCATATAGGTCAACAATGCATAACTGGCGATATTAAAGGGTAAGCCTAAGAATACATCACAGCTTCTCTGGTACAGCTGACAGCTGAGTTTGCCGTTGGCAACGTAAAACTGAAATAAACTATGGCAGGGTGGCAGCGCCATATCCTCAACTTCACCCGGATTATAAGCAACCACCAACATTCGACGACTATCCGGGTTGTTCTTTAGTTGATCCATAACCTGACTAATTTGGTCAATGGTTGCACCATTAGGAGCCTGCCATGAACGCCATTGTGCGCCATAGACCCGACCCAGATCACCGTTCTCGTCTGCCCAATCGTCCCAGATTGAAACCCCATTCTCTTTTAGGTAACCAATATTGGTATCTCCTTTCAGAAACCATAACAGCTCATGAATAATGCTGCGAAGGTGTATTTTTTTAGTCGTTACCAACGGAAACCCCTCTGCCAAATCAAAACGTGTCTGATAACCGAAAACACTTTGAGTTCCCGTGCCTGTGCGATCTGCTTTGTGGTTGCCCCTGGCTTTAATATGAGAAATAAGGTCGAGATATTGTTTCATGGTAAGTAGGCCATTTCCGATTACATTTGAGTGATAACATTGTGGCATGGTTTGATCTTAGCTACCACAATATGCGCAGCTAGTTTTCTTGCTAAAACCGAATACATTACAGAATAATTTCCAATCAAAGCCGAAGAAACTGCTTCATTAGTCGACAAACTTCACCTCCCCCTTTAAAGCGCTCTTAACTCATGCAACAATTCGGTAAAATTTAATTCGAGAAGTCATACCTATGAATGCCTGGCTGGTCTTTGCGGTTGCTGTTGCCTATATCTTTATTTTGTTTGTCATAGCGACCCTGGGTGATAAGCGTTCCAGTCGGGGAACTTTTATTCCACCCTCCCTGGTCTACAGCATGTCTCTTGCCGTGTACTGTACTTCATGGACCTATTATGGCGCGGTGGGCACAGCGACTTCGAGTGGGCTTGAATATACGGCTATTTATCTTAGTCCCATATTATTGTTCATTTTTGGTATGCCGCTGTTACGAAAAATTATCCGTACCGCCAAGCGACAAAACATTGCATCTATTGCCGATTACCTGTCAGCACGTTATGGCAAAAGAAGTGGCATTGCAGCGTTGGTTACCATTATTTCGACCCTGGCTATTGTTCCTTATATTTCATTACAGCTTAAAGCGGTATCAACCAGTATCGAAGTGTTAACCCAGCCGATACAATCAGCCTGGGCTCCAATATGGTTCAGTGACACCACCTTTTTAACATCCATTGCGATGACCATATTCGCCATATTATTCGGTACACGCCAGGTTGACGCAACAGAACACCACCCCGGGTTAATGTTAGCCATCGCCTTTGAATCAACGGTTAAGCTAATTGCTCTGCTGGCCATTGGATTTTTCGTCATTTTTTACTTTTTCGATGGTATGGATAATTTTTGGATGGTTTTCCACGATACTCCTGCACTGAAAGATACCTTCAGTAAATCCTTAGGAACCAGTTTCTGGACTCAGATGTTGTTAGCCGCCGGTGCTATTATCGCACTACCCCGGCAATTCCATATCATGGTGGTTGAGAACACAACCGAACATCACCTGAAAACTGCACGATGGGTTTTCCCGGGTTATCTGATTATAGTCACCCTATTGGTTATACCCATTACCAGTGCCGGACTCTTACTATTTCCAGATGGCAGCGTCAGCCCGGATACCTTTGTTTTACGCATTCCTATGGAAACAGGAAATGCCTGGCTATCACTACTGGTGTTTGTGGGTGGATTTTCTGCCGCGACAGCCATGATTGTCATAGCAACACTGTCACTCAGTACCATGCTAAGTAACGATGTTATCCTGCCTTTCCTACTGAGAATAAAGCGTCCTGGATTTAATGAAAAACAAGATTTTTCTCGCCTACTAATTCTGATTCGCCGAGCCACCATCATCATCATCATTTTATTAGCCTATGGCTATCACAAGGCTTATGGCACCAATGAAGCACTGTCGACCATTGGCTTGATCGCATTTAGTTTGGTCGTTCAGTTGATTCCCGCGATCATTGCCGGTATTTACTGGAAACAAGCCAGTGCATGGGGTGTATATATCGGTTTGATTGCTGGTGCTCTGCTCTGGTTCTTTACCCTGATGTTACCTGCTCTAATCCAGGCAGATTTAGTAGGCAGTACAATACTGGAACACGGATTGTTTGGTCTTAACTGGTTACGCCCTGAGCAGCTTTTTTACATCCAGTTTGAGGACTCTCTGACTCACGGTGTTTTCTGGTCGCTACTCTTTAACTTAACGGCTTTTTACTTTATTTCAAAACGAGCACCAACCCGCCTGATAGACCGCTTGCAAGCGGCTGCATTTGTTGATCTGACTGACCCTTCCAAATCGAGTGTTGAAACCAGTTTTCGACGCCAGAATGTTACCGTATCTGACATACGTGCATTACTGGAGCAGTTTGCCGGTGTCCGAAGAGCGTCGTCATTATTACAAGAATTCGAAACCTCACATCAGGTTGTGCTCATCGAAAGTTCCGCACCCAAGCTAAACCTGGTCCGATACATTGAACGTGTCTTGTCGGGTATTATTGGTTCATCTTCGTCCCGAGCAATGGTGCACTCGGTATTATTGGGCCGGTCACTTGCCATTGAAGAAGTGGTGACCTTTTTTGATGAAACGACTCAGGCTTTGCAATTTAATCAAAAATTACTATCGACCACTCTCGAAAACATCGACCAGGGCGTTAGCGTTATAGACCGTGAGATGAAACTTGTTGCCTGGAATCGACGCTACTCTGAAATGTTTGAATACGAAGATGGATTTATACGAACCGGGCGCCCCATTGAAGATCTGGTCAGATATAACGCACAACGTGGTGAATGTGGCCCTGGAGATGTTGATAATCACGTCCAAAGAAGAATTGAACACCTGAGAAAGGGTACGCCTCACCGTTTTATCAGAGTACGAAAAGATGGAACCGTGTTGGAGATGAAAGGAAATCCATTACCCGGGGGTGGCTTCGTTACAACATTTAATGACATTTCAGAGCATATTCGTGCTAAAGAAGCGTTACAACAAACCAAGCAACAGCTTGAAATTCGCGTGGAAGAACGAACCCGTACCATTCAGGAAATGAATCATGAATTACGGGAAGAAATTGTTTACCGCGAAAAAGCTGAAACCCAGCTATTAACTGCTAAAGCAGAAGCTGAATCAGCTAATGCATCCAAAACCCGTTTTCTGGCACTGGCTAGTCATGACATTTTGCAACCCTTGAATGCAGCCAGACTCTATACAGCATCGCTCTTTGAAGATGCCGACGATTCCCCTCACAATGAAGTGGTTGGAAAACTGAACGACTCGTTGCAGGCTACAGAAGAGCTTATTTCAACCCTGCTTGAGATTGCCCGACTAGACGACGGCGCGCTAAAACCAAAGCTTGAAGACAGCAAATTAAGCGATATCACCACATCTCTTATTGATGAACTGGATTTTCTGGCCAAGGAAAAAGGTATTCAACTCAACTATCTACCCTGTCAATTGAGAGTGCATAGTGATCCGGTTTACTTGCGGCGTATCATTCAAAATCTGGTTTCCAATGCACTTAAATATACACAGCAGGGTAAGGTATTGTTGGGTTGCCGACGTAAGGGAGATCGTTTATTAATTCAGATACATGACACGGGACCGGGAATTAATCCAGAAGATCAGGAAAAAATATTTGGTGATTTCTATCGAATAGCCGGCAGTTCGGCCAAGGCCTCAGGCGTTGGACTGGGACTGGGAGTAGTTCATCGTTTGTCAGCGCTACTTGACCATCCGATCAAGCTAACCAGTACTATGGATAAGGGCTCGACATTTGAATTGACCGTACCCATTAGTCAAGGTGCTGAAGTTTCAGAAGATGTGGTCGTGAAACCCACATCTAATAACAAATTGGCAATATCGGATCTTAGGGTTCTTTGTGTTGATAATCAGCCAGAAAATCTGGAAGCGTTAGAAACCTTATTAAAACGATGGGGCTGTATGGTATTTAAAGCTACCGGCTCAACTGAAGCCAAAGCAGTTGAAGCACCCGACCTGATCCTGATGGATTATCAGCTCGATTTTGGAGACAACGGTATTGACCTTTACCAGGAACTAACCCGTCATTGGGGCACCCAGGTTCCAGCGATTCTGATTACTGCTAATGCAGAAACCAGCATTCGAAAACAGGCATTGAGTATCGGCATGTCATTCTTACGAAAGCCAGTAAAACCGGCTCCGCTGAGATCATTAATCAACAGTATATTGCGTCATAGTGACCAACAATAATTAGCAGGTTTTTAAGAGGATCGTCGATACGTTTCAAAGGAGGTTTTGGTATACCGCAATCTTTGCAGGCTTTGGTATGAGTGGTCTGTGACCGCGACAGATCAAACAAATAAGAGCCAGGCTGCCTTCGAACCATAAAACATTCGCTTGCTAGCAAGCCCCTACAGAGTCTGATCATTCGATAGTAGGAGCCCGCTTGTGGGCGAGGCTCACGTAAGACGATGATCATCAATTTCTGTATACCTACAGGGATACACTGACCCGTAATGAGCGCGATAAAAGGACATCAATCTGCGAATATTAAGGCTTTATACTTTAATAAACCGCATATCCCAAACACCATGACCCAAGCGGGCACCACGGCGCTCGAATTTGGTTTCTGGCCGATAATCCGGCTTGGGCACATATAGCTTTTCCCCGGCTTCGTTTTCATAACCCGGTGCTGCCGACATGATTTCAATCATATGTTCTGCATAGGGTTCCCAGTCAGTTGCCATATGCCAAATACCGCCTGGCTTTAATTTTCTTCTTACCAGTTCAGCAAACTCGAGCTGAACAATACGCCGCTTATGGTGTTTCTTTTTGTGCCAGGGATCCGGAAAAAATAATTGCAAACGATCAATACTATCATCTGCAAAACATTGATTAAAAACCTCTACGGCATCATCCTGATAAACCCGAATATTGGTCACTGAATGCTCTGAAGCGTTATTCAATAAACGGCCAACCCCGGGTGTATGAACTTCTATACCAACAAAATCACTGTCTGGGTCGGCCTGTGCCATTTCCAACATTGAGTCACCCATACCAAACCCGATTTCAGCAATAAGCGGAGCTTCACGCTGAAAGATTTCAACTGGATTAAAAGGCACGCCCAGTTCAAGTCCATACTCTGGCCACTGCTGCTCTAATGCTCGTTGCTGGCCTTCAGTGAGTCTACCTGCACGCATCACAAAACTGCGTATTTTTCGCATATAGGGCTTATTTTCAGTCATCTAATTGGTCTCAAACGAAGAGTTGATCTGGCTATTATACAAACAAAAAAGCCGTTCCAGAAGAACGGCTTATATTTTCTATCAGCTATCTGAACTAAGTTATACTTCTACACCCGCTGCTTCCAGGGCTACCCGAACTTTTTTCATGGCGTTTTTTTCTAACTGCCGAATTCGTTCTGCAGATACGCCGTACTTGTCAGCTAAGTCATGCAGGGTCGATTTTTGATCACTCAACCAACGCAAACGGATAATATCCTTGCTTCTTTCATCCAGTGTTTCAAGCGCTTCAAACAAACGACCGTTGGCATCTGCTTCATAATTATCCGATTCAACGACTCTGGCTGGATCATAATTAAAGTCTTCAAGCGTTTGTGATGGCGCTAAGAATAACGAGTCATCGTCATCTGAATCTGCATCGAAGCCCATATCCTGAGCAGTCATTCGCGTTTCCATCTGGTACACAGTGGCTTCTTTAACGCCCAGATCATTAGCAATATCCTGGGCTTCTGCCTGATTTAACCAGCCTAAACGCTTTTTAGAGCTTCTCAGGTTAAAAAATAATTTTCTTTGAGCTTTAGTCGTAGCAACTTTCACGATTCTCCAGTTTTTCAGGATGTATTCATGAATTTCTGCTTTAATCCAATGAACAGCAAATGAGACCAAACGAACCCCGACTTCCGGGTTAAAACGCTTCACCGCTTTCATTAAACCTACGTTACCTTCCTGAATCAGGTCTCCCTGATTTAGTCCATAGCCAGAGTAACTTTTGGCAATATGGATGACAAAACGCAAGTGAGACATAACCAGTTGTCGAGCAGCCTGAAGATCTTCTTCATAATAAAGCTGTTCAGCCAATACTTTTTCTTCTTCTGCAGTCAGAATATTAAAACTATTTGCCACCTGGATATAGGAATTCAGATTTTGACCAGGAGCCAAAGATTCTAATGCCAGTGCCGGTAAATATTTCGCCATAATCGTGATTGACCTCAAAAAATAGTGGTAAGGCAGTATGCCATCTAAAAATCAGCCGCGAAATATAACATAAAACTATCGCGCTTTTAAATCTGTAGACACAAAAAAAGACAATTGCAAATCTACAGTTTCAATCTTTATGTTGATAGGTTAATGAATTTTCAACAATTAACCTACTGTTTACGTTGGTTTTACACAATTTTAGTGTTGAAATTCTGATTTAATTTATACATCTACAGCCATTATAGACGATTTTTACCGGCAGTCAGGTTGGCTCTATTGCTTTAATATGCCGCCCAACCGCTACCACAGAACCCAGTAAACTAATAAATACAGAAGCGAACAACAACAGTAAAACACCCGTCAGATTCAGGCTAATTAAATGGTATTGATCACCCAGGCTCTGAAACAGTTTTTCGGCCGGATCACGTAAAATAAAATAACAAATAGAGATAAATAACCATGCAACCAGCCCGCCAGCAAGCCCAAACCAAAAACCCATATATAAAAATGGTCTCCTGACGAAAGCATCCGTACCACCGACCAGTTTAACAACGAGAATTTCTTGTTTACGCGACTCAATAGCAAGACGAATGGTATTACCCACTACCAATAAAACCGCCATTGAAAACAACACGGACAAAAAACCAACCAGACTTTTAGCCAACTGACTCATTTGGTTTATTCTTTGGACCCATATCAGGTCTAGTTGAACTTCGGTAACATTGGGCAGAGACTCCAATAGAATTTTGAGGCTTTCAACCGCAATCAGATCGTCATTCAGCGGCTGAACAAGAATAACACCCGGCAGTGGATTACTATCCAGACTATCAATGACATCGTTCAGGCCTGAATAGACACGAAATTCGTCCAAACCTTGCCGGGCTGAAATGAAATCGGCGACAAATATTTCCGGGCGTAGATTCAGATCCCCGGCCAGATCCATACCTGCTTTGTCTGACACAGACTTTTCCAGATAAACGGTTAACTGAGCACCTTCATGCATAGGCTCAACCAGACTTTGTATGTTTAATAAAAACAGATACATCAAAGCCGGCAAGCTAAGAGCAATTGCAATCACTAACCAGGTCAACATGGATGACAGAGGTTTCCGTAGCATCTGAACCAGACTGTCAACGGCTAACATCTTGTGGTGCCTTAACCAGGCATCTCGTCTTTCCGTGAAGCGAATTTTTCGAGCCACAGCTCCTTTCCTGGCTTTAGCCACCATGAGTTCGCTCCTTACCTGTTCGAATCATTTGACCTTCTTTTAAAGTCATCACCCGAAACGGCATACGTGCAATCAACGCCAAATCATGGCTGGCAATTAGTACCGTCGTTCCGACCCGGTTAAAATCTGCAAACAGATTCATAATTTCACGACTCAAAAGAGGATCCAGGTTCCCGGTAGGCTCATCTGCCAATAACAGCTTAGGCTTTGTGACAACGGCTCGCGCAATACCCACTCTTTGTTGCTCGCCTCCGGATAACATAACGGGCCGATAATTTTCACGATTTAATAAGCCAACTTTATCCAAAGCCGCACGAACGCGACGGCCTATATCTTTTGGCCGCTCACCTTCAATGATGAGTGGCAAGGCGACATTGTCATACACGGTACGGTCCATCAACAAATGGTGATTTTGAAAAACCACTCCAAGCTGACGTCTGAAAAATGGAATTTGATAGGCTGGCATCCGATTTAATAGTTGTCCGGCAACCCTGACCTGACCAGTGGTACAACGCTCAATATTGGCAATAAGTTTCAGCAGGGTACTTTTTCCGGCCCCGGAATGCCCGGTAAGAAAAGCCATTTCGCCATTATCGAGAGAGAAGGATAGATTCGACAATGCTTCGTGGCCACTCGCATATTTTTTGCTAACCTGCTCAAACTCAATCATCTTGCTTGCCAGTAAATAATGCGTCGATAAATGATTCAGCTTCAAATGGATGCAAGTCATGTATCGATTCACCCACACCTATAAATCGTATGGGTAGATTCAATTTCTGGGCAAGCGCAAAAATAACGCCCCCCTTTGCAGTGCCATCCAGCTTGGTTAATGCCAATCCGCTCAAGGGTACGGCTTTGGCAAACTCTGTTGCCTGACTAATCGCATTTTGCCCGGTACCTGCGTCTAGGACCAATAAGGTCTCATGGGGGGCATCAGGGTCTATTTTTCGCATCACCCGAACGACTTTTTCTAATTCAGCCATTAAATGATCTTTGTTTTGCAGACGACCCGCAGTATCAGCAAGTAACAAATCGACCCCCCTGGATTTAGCCGCTTCAACAGCATCATAAATCACTGAAGCAGAGTCGGCTCCGGTATGCTGCGCGATTACCGGTATGTCATTACGCTCACCCCAGGCTTGCAATTGCTCTACAGCAGCAGCTCTGAAGGTATCACCAGCGGCCAGCATGACATTAAGCCCCTGCTGCTTATAGTAATGCGCTAATTTACCAATACTGGTTGTTTTCCCAGCCCCATTAACGCCTACAACGAGCACAACCGTTGGAGTATCTCCCTTGGTGACTGATAAAGGCTGACAAACAGGCATTAATATATCAGTGAGCAATTCACGCAGCCTTAGGTATACAGACTCGGGATCTTTAAGTTCTTTGCGCTCAGATGCCGCAACCAGGTCGTTCATAATATCCTTCGTTGCATCAACTCCGATATCTGCCATTAACAACTGGGTTTCTATTTCTTCAAACAGGTCCTCATCAATTGACTTGGCACCCAGAAACAGATTCGCTAGTCCGGCACCTAACTGACCACGGGTTTTGCCTAACCCCTGACGCATACGGCTTAACCAGCTATCAGGTGAGTCAACTGCATCTGTGTTATTTTGCTTTTGTGTTTTATTCTTTCCAAATCCAAACATAATTAACCTAAACTCATTAATAATCTAGCTGTCAAAACACCTGCAGAATGATAAAGTTCTGCCAAATTTTATTTGCAGGAATCAAATCATGGCAACCAATTTTGCCGGAATGCCACATTTCAACCGAACCAGTCTCTGGATGATCATTGCTATCCTGTTTCCGTTAATTGCAATTTTAAATCAATCTGGTCAAACACCAGAGATCGAAGACAAACCAACAACAAACCTATATTTTTCATTACCAGAATTGCAGTTCCATCGAATTGACAATTCTGCCTGGATTGAGCTTCCTGGTAGTGGCGAGATTTCCATGTCAATAATTACTGATAGTGTACCTAAAAATCGCCTCAAGATACCCCCCCATCAGGACTTTAAAGTCAGCATTCGTAATAATTATGCGATTACCTGGGTAAAAATACCTTCAGAACAGGCGGCGCTTGAAGTGACATTAGAGTTTTTAAGAGACTGGCTTCCTCCTATAAGGTCGGAGAACCTTATTATTATCACCGGAGAAGTTGACCGCCCATTAATCAAAGAAATACGCAATATTTTACGACGATCCAATGGTGATAGCATTCCTTTAGTACAAAAGGTCGACCAATATGTTAGCCGTATCGCTGTACCGGACATGGGTAGCCAGGAGCAACTGGCCTTTTTAATCGCCGCAGAAATTATTCGTCAGCGAGTGACAGGTTATCAGCCGAAACTGACCTGGGATCATTCAGATCACGTTAGCTATCTCGACCTGAACACGACGATCAAACCCGAATGGTTGGCTCTGGCATCTGCAGAAGAAATTGCCAACATTAGAGATTACATGGTCGAAGCAGCGGCGAAAACAGATCGAACCAGTGATCAGATTCATAGATATCTTGTCACACAAGCAATTTACGACCTGCCTGCAGAGTTTATTCAGCAACAAAGTGACCTGTTAGCCGAGGTAACCGACAACTCGGTAAACGAGCGTATCTCTAATTTTAAATCAATAAAGTGACCTGACATGGCAAACAAACAAAACTCGGTACGTATCATTGGTGGCGATTGGCGAGGAAGAAAGCTTCCTGTACCAGATTTGGAAGGATTACGACCAACACAAAGCCGGATTCGTGAGACCCTGTTTAACTGGTTACATTCAGATCTATCCGGTTTACGGGTTGCGGATCTTTTTGCCGGAACCGGTGCTCTTGGGTTCGAAGCGCTGTCGCGAGGTGCCAGTCAGGTTCACTTGATTGAAAAAAACCGGATGGTTTCTAAAGGATTGACTAAAAACCTGAGTTTATTAGGCGCAGAACGAGGGAAGGTCCATAACATGGATGCCCTGAACTGGATTAAGACTCAACCTCCCCAGTCAATTGACCTGGTATTTTTGGATCCTCCATTCGGGCATGATTTAGTAAATGCGGTTCTTGAACTGGAAGAATTTTCAAACATACTAGCCCCTGGAGCTCTGATCTATATAGAAAGAGAAGTAAAGTGTGATCTGAAAACCGACTTAACGCTCAGCAAAAATAAAGCCACAAAGAGCCTTATTTATAGCCTTTATCAATCCTGACCTGGCCGATTTATTTCAGAAAACTGACTCGATCTATAACTCAGGCAACAACAATCATCTTGCAGCACCTGATTGAATCCTTCATGATACAAAAAATAAGTATAATACTTTAGGAGTAATTAATGTCCGTGCAAGGTAACCTTTCACACGCTCTGATTTCTATGCGAGAGGGCTTCCATAGAAAGCCATATCCCGCTACTGAAGAGCGAATCCTTTGGTTAGATAAGTTAAAAGAGATGGTATTGTCACACCAAAAGGAACTTGAAGAGGCTATTAGCGCAGATTTTGGGCATCGTTCAGCCGATGAAACCCGTATTGCTGAAATATTACCCACTCTAAATGCTATTCATTACCATCGTAAACGCTTACATCGCTGGATGAAGCCTCAAAGTCGATTTAGCGGTTTATTATTTTCTCCGGGCAAGACAAAGGTACTTTACCAGCCACTGGGTATTGTCGGTATTATTGTTCCCTGGAACTACCCGTTATTTCTGGCACTGGGTCCAATGATTACAGCTTTTTCCGCCGGCAATCGTTGTATGGTTAAAATGTCTGAATACACACCTGCTCTGGGTGCTCTATTTGAAACGCTTTGCCAGCAATATCTGGGACCTGAATTGGTTCAGGTAGTTAATGGCGATGCCAATACCGGTCGTGAGTTCTCTCAACTGCCTTTTGACCACATCTTATTTACCGGATCGACAGCTGTCGGCAGACACATTATGAGTGCTGCTGCAGAAAACCTGACACCCGTCACGCTGGAACTGGGTGGTAAATCTCCGGCATTGATTAGCCGAAGCATTCCTATACAGGAGGCTGCCAGGCGGTTGGTTTGGCCTAAAACGCTTAACAGCGGTCAGAC
>Ga0224506_10000718_pt1 | contig 26252 bp, 22 predicted proteins | sample SF_Jan12_sed_USG_2_FD_169108 | JGI IMG/M metagenome (GOLD analysis project Ga0224506, IMG submission 169108) | Sediment microbial communities from San Francisco Bay, California, United States - SF_Jan12_sed_USGS_8_1 | ecosystem: Environmental > Aquatic > Marine > Sediment | place: USA... | reverse complement strand
GGATGAATCAGTGAGGCCTTCTCCAGAAGCCTTTCTTTCGCTAGTACATGCTGAAGACCGAAACGAGGCTCGCCAGGTCATTAATAGTTGGCGATCGGGTCAAAAATTAAAGTTAAAATTCCAGGTTAAAATTTACAATCCGGTCACCAGGTTCGATGCGGATTTACATCTTTACTGCGACTGGATTAAAAATGAAGACGGCAGCAAGCGGTTCTTGTCGATTGTAGCGCAAGATGTTACTGATATGATGGAGTCACAAAGGCAGCTGATGTTAGCCGCAGCAACATTTGAGTCTCAAGATGCAATCTTGATCTCAGATAAAAATGGCCAGGTGCAAAGAGTTAATCAAGCCTACACCCTGCTTTTTGGCTATGAGCTTGAGGAAATGCAAAAACAGTCATCAAACTTTGATTTTTTAAAGGGGTTCGATAATGATATCGAATCAATGTTTTTCTCTTTAGCAGCAAATGACTGTTGGTCTGGCGAGTTGAATTTTGAATCTAAAATGGGTTACAAATTTCCTGCGATGGTAAGTGTTTCTGCGGTCGAAAATCTGGATGACGGTATTACTAACTATGTAGTAAATATTAACAACATATCAGAGCAAAAAGCCGCACAAAGCAAGATTAAACAATTAGCCTACTATGATGCACTTACCGGATTGCCTAATCGAGAATCATTTTACCTTCAGGCGTCAAAACTAATTTATCAACAAACAGGTGCAGGCCACTCTGGAGCATTACTCTTTCTGGATTTAGATTACTTTAAAGTGTTGAATGACACTCTGGGTCATAAGGTGGGTGATGCACTGATCAACGAAGTTTCTAAACGTTTCAAGTTAGTCCTTGGCGAAAAGGATGTACTTGCCAGATTTGGCGGTGATGAGTTTATGTTGCTGCTTGGCGAAGGGGCAAGTTGTCACAAAGATATCAAACATTTGGCCTCAACCGTATCTGACAAGTTACTGTTTTCACTGGAATCGCCTCTTTGGCTTGAAGGTCATAGCTATAAACTTACGGTAAGTATTGGCATTACAATTATTGATAAAGATATGGTTGATGTTGAAAGTTTAGTGGTGCAGGCTGATTTGGCTATGTATTTTGCAAAAAATAATGGGCGCAATCGTTACCGGTATTATCGGTCTGAAATGAGCCAGATGGCTCAGGATAAATTCAATATTGAAAAGAAAATTAGAATTGCGTTAAAAGAAAAAAGTTTTGAAGTCTTTTATCAACCCCAGGTAAACCATCTAAACGAAATAATAGGTCTGGAATCTCTGGTTCGTTGGAATGATCGTGAAGAAGGATTGATTCGTCCAGATAGATTTATTCCGTTAGCAGAAGAAAGTACCTTGATCGTAGAAATCGAGTCCTATGTATTTGAAATGGTTTGTATGGATATCAGCAATTGGCAATCTATTGAAAAAATAATAGTTCCCGTTGCTATTAATATTAGCCCGATTCATTTAATTCAGTCCAGTTTCCTCAGTCAGATCGATGATATTATTGAGCGCTATCAGATTGATCCCTCGTACCTTTGCATTGAAATCACTGAACGTGTTTTAGCTGAAGATACCGGGCTAATGCGCGAGAGAATTCAATCAGTTAAAGATAGAGGGGTTATGGTGTCTATTGATGACTTTGGCACTGGATATTCCTCTCTAAGCTATCTAAAGCAACTGCCAATTGGTGAAATAAAGATTGCAAGAGAGTTTATTCAGGATCTGCCTCATGACAAAAAAGATGTGGCATTGGTTCGGACTATAACCAATTTGGCAGAAAACCTTGGTTTGATGGTTATTGCGGAAGGTGTAGAAACTAAAGATCAGTTCGAATTTTTGGTGTCTGAAGGATGTCGTCGCTTCCAGGGGTATTATCTTTACAAACCGATGTCCAAGCGAAACATTACATCTCTATTGCCTAATGGTTATCCCGGGGTTGTAGCCAGACTGGGTTAGACCATTTAGTTAAATAGTAATCTAACCTGAGTGTAATCAGCCAGTAGTTGTTGTACCAAGAACAGGAAATCGGGAGAGGTGAGTCAATGGAGTCGTCATTTGGGAGGGATAAACTTATTCGGTTGTCTATACGCGTGCCTAACAGCATTCCTGCCCGCTAACAGAACGTTGATGTTTCTATGGGTTTCCTCCAGATTACATGGACATAATGAAGATATGATGGATAACCGAAGGACTCTGTGCTTCGGTTTTTATCAATAACTAAACATTGGACATGACTATGGCATGAAGCGCGATCTTTTCATCATTCTTAGTTTGTACAAATTGCACTCCATAAAATTTTCCGGTGGCATTATCTGAAATTGAACGGACAATGCAGGGAATTTTCATGATTTTATCGAATCCCAGTATTTTGAATTTCACTATAATCTGAATTTCGTCGCCTGTCGCCGTACCCAGATCTTTGCTATGTATTCTGGCTCCATCAATAGACAGGTCGACAACAATGCCTGCCTGAGGCTTACTGTCGTTTGAAATAAATAACGAGCAGGGAGCATCTACTCTGGCTCTAGTCGCTTTTCGGATCTCACCCACTTCAATCAGCATTGGGTTTTCTAAAAAAATATGGGGGAAAACAGTTTGTGCTACATGAATAACTTCTGTTCGAAATGCGCAAACGCTATTTGCCTGATTGGCAAAGAACCTTACAGCCGCAGCGGCACCTACTTTAATGGTTGCGGGAGCATTATCCACCATAGGGGTGGTCAATATGATTGCACGGTCTGTTTTATATCCGATGAGTGTACATTCAGATTTAAGTTTGCGGTAGCTATCGAGCTCCACATGCATTTTTTGGCCCGGCAATAACCTAAGCTCGTCAAAATTACTAATTTGCTGTTCCATGTTTCATCCTTTGACATGTATATAGAGTCAAGCCAGCCTGGTAACTACTTCATCATTCAATTCATGAATTAAAATCTGTGCTTGATTAATTTGTTCATCATCTTTGTAAAGAATGAAGAAATCTTGTTTGGGTAGTTGGATCGGAAGGCTTTTATGCAGGTGATCCATACTCTTCCATTGAATGCCTTCACACACACTATGTGCATATGAAAATGCAGGATTATAACGATAGCTAAGAAAGGCATCAGTTGTTACCTGACCAATGCCACTAATTTTAGGCTTACCCATAGTTTGTGCAGATCCTGATTCAATACAAATAATCAGGTCATCTTTTTTAATTTGTAGAATTTGCCAAAGTAGGCCAGGAACCATGTTCAAGTCGCGGTAATTGAGGTACCAGGAATTGTCATTAACATAAGCCAAATCTCCCTTGACCTGAATAAATGTTTTGAATTGTCTTTCCCAGTTTGCCTTATTTTTTATGTACTTTTGAATATCTCCGATTTCAGACCAGCCGAAAGGTATTGAAGATCGCTCCTGCATTTGGTTAAAGCTGCAGGTGTCGTTACGCGTGTAAAACCACCATAAGTTCATGTTGTTGTCCGAACAGTTGTTATTAGTTTTTTTTAGACTACGACCGTTAACTTGGTAACAGCTGCAGTCCTATTCGAATACCAGTGCTTATTAATACTATGGCAAATATATATTTCAAGTAGATTGGATTAATTTTCTTGGTTAATTTTGCACCAATTGGTGCAAAGAATACAGAAAAAGGAGCTATAACTAACATAGCTGCATAATTAATTAGCCCTATCGAGTAGGGTAACAAAGCGCCATTTGCAGGAGCAAATAGCAAAAGTAGTGCTCCGGGCAGGGATATAATAAAGCCTATAGCCGAAGATGTACCAACAGATCTATGCATGGGATATCCCTTGGCTGTCAATGTGGGAACCGTTAGGGTTCCGCCGCCAATTCCTACTAGTGCGCTGAAAAGACCAATAAAAAAGGGAATGAAACCTGTTCCGTCAGGACCTTGTCTAAACCCGGGCAACACAGCCAGTTTGAAATTAAGCAGCATTTTTAATCCCATATAGGTGACAAAAATACAGAAAAATATTTGTAACCAGATACCTCTCAAATAAGAGATCAGCAATGCAGCTGAAGTAACGCCTAGTATGATCGGGAGCCACCATTTTTTTAAAATGGGGATTTCAATGTTTTGATGCCTATAGTGAGCCCATATCGAGCTAATGGATGTAGGAACTATGATCGCCAATGATGTGGCTGCTGATGAAGCCAGTGCTGTGATCGGGTCTATGTTGAGGCTGATTAGCATAGAATACAGAATGGGGACCAGGACTAATCCTCCACCAATGCCCAATAAACCAGCCAATAGACCTGCGGCCACTCCAGCAGCCAGCAGGCTTAGTAAGATTATTATTAGTTGGGTAGTTTCCATAACGTAAAGTTTATTTAAGCGTCATATCAGTTGACCAACTGATAATGCGAGTGAAAAAAACAGCAAAAATTTGGCAGTATCGGCTAGCTGCACATTGTAGTCTTCCCCGCTGCAATTAGGCATTTTTTTCAACAACCGTATCATTAGCGGTGTCGTCAAAAAGGGAATAACCGTGCCGAAAGACTTGTCTGAAAATAAAAAGTAGGTGGTTTGCATTATGAATGGTGTAACAATTAATACTGAGTATAGAGAAAGACCTTTAGCCAACCCTAATCGAACTGCAAGCGTCATTTTTTTTGCGGATTTGTCAGTATGGATATCTCTTATATTATTGACAAGCATGATGGCCGCGCTGATCAAGCCAACCTGGGTCCCTAACCACCAACCTAAAAGAGATAACTGTTGCTGATGAAGATATTGTGTGCCCAGTATGGCGGCCCAACCAAAAAATAAGAAAACCGTTAATTCGCCCAGACCAAGAGAGGCAAGTGGCCAAGGACCTCCGCTATACCAAATCACACCTATTACACAGGCTATAAATAGAATAAATATAGGCATGCCACCTAAAAAGATTAAATAACCGCCGCTTGCCAGGGCTATTATTAATGAAAAAATAATGGCACTGATCATAGAGGATGGTGCAATCAGTCCAGACTGGGTTGCTCGTTGTGGGCCTAGCCGGCTATCGGTATCTACACCAGAGCGGAAATCAAAATAATCATTGGCAAAATTAACGGCTATTTGTAAAAAAAGAGCGGTGATGAGCGTTAAAATCGCTATAGTCCAGTTAAAATCTGGCCCCCAGTTCATGGCGTTAGCTAAAATGATAGGACTAATTGAGGCGGGTAAAGTCTTTGGACGGATGGCCAGTAACCAAGGGTTCATGTAAATTGAATTCCTAATTGTGATGTTGAAAATTTATAGCGATCGTCGCTTAATTATGGTGCGGGCGCTTATTGAAAATATGGTAACAGTATGTTGTTAAAGAGTGTATCTGATTCAGAAGTAATTGAAATTATTGGCCACCGCGGTGCGTCAGGAGTAGCGCCCGAGAATACGAAATCTGCTTTTCTAAAGGCAATTGAATTTGGGCTGAAGCAGGTAGAATTTGATGTATGTCTAACTAAAGATGGCGTGCCCGTTGTTTTTCATGATGAGTTAATCAACCGATGTTCAAATGGACGCGGGAGATTATCTAACCTGACACTAAAAGAGCTTGAATCTTATGATTTTGGTAGTTGGTTTCACGCTGACTTTAAAGGGGAGTCAATACTAACGCTGGAGGAATTACTGAAGCTTCTTTCCGATAACAATGTGTATGCACAGCTTGAATTGAAATTACACAAGGGAGTGCCTGCTTCATTGTTGGTAGCCAACACTTTGCAAGTGATTTCCAGTATGAATGTCCAATGCGATCAACTAACTATTAGCTCATTTAATCGAGCTGCCTTGAATTTAGTCGCCGCGTCGGCAAAACAATATAAAATTGCGGCACTTTTTGATAGACCGAAACATGATTGGAAACAGTGGATTAATGAGTGTCACGCCGATTATATACATATTGACCGCAGTCTGGTGAATGGTGATTTTTTTAAAGACATAGTAAATTCTGGTTGTGGCTTAAGAAGTTACACCGTTAATGATATAAAGACAGCACGGCGGTTATATGCATTGGGTGTAACAGGATTTTTCACTGATTACCCTGACCGTCTTGATCCCCGACTCATTATTACAAAATAGTCGGAGCTTATGAGGAAGTAGTATTGTTTACATTAATAAGAGGAGCAGAGATTTGGGCTCCAGAATATTTAGGCATTAAAGATGTATTCATTGCCAGTGGTATGGTGGTTGATATTCAGGATTCCATCCAGCCTGGTAATTTGCCTCATATTGAGATTGATGCTCGCGGTAAATGGATGGTTCCTGGCTTTGTTGATTCATTGACTCATATTACCGGAGGAGGGGGTGAAGGAGGCTTTCATACACGAACACCTGAAATGCAATTTTCAGATGCGATCAAAGCAGGGGTTACCACAGTAAATGGTGTTTTGGGGACAGACTCTATTACCCGGTCTCATGAGAATCTTATTGCCAAGGCTAAAGGACTGATCAACGAAGGGTTAAATGTCGTCTGTATGTCGGGCTCATATCAGGTGCCAGCAAGATGCCTTACGGAATCCGTTGAACGTGATATTTTATTTATTTCTGAATATATAGGGGTCGGTGAAGTTGCGATATCTGATCATCGCAGCAGTCAACCGTCGATTGAGGAACTGGCGAAACTGGCGTCCGAAGCTAAAGTTGCAGGGCTACTTGCAGGGAAAAAGGGCGTTGTATCTATTCATGTGGGAGGTGAAAAAAGCAAACTTCAACCACTTTGGGATGTTTGCAATAACTTTGATGTACATATTAGTCAGTTTTACCCCACTCATATCAATCGAAGTCTGGAATTGTTTCGAAGTGGTGTGATACATACTCAAAAAGGTGGAGTAATAGATTTTACGGCGAGCAGCAATCAAAGCATATTGGATTCAGGTGAATTAAGGGCGAGCGAGGCTGTAAAACTTGCGCTGGAAGAAGGCGTTCTTACTTCTCAAATGACAATGAGTACAGATGGTCATGCCAGTCTTCCTGTGTTTGATTCGTTAGGTGAATTGGTGCAAATGGATGTTGGACGCATGGATTCTCTGTTAAAAGAGTTCCAGCATGCTGTTCTCGAATTGAAGATAGCACCTGAAATTATACTTCAAACCATTACGATAACGCCTGCAAAGATATTGGGTTTAACTGATGTTGGGTATGTGGGCGTTGGAGCCAGGGCGGACTTGCTATTGCTGGATGCTGATGATCTGGAGATAGATTCAGTATTTTGTGCTGGAGACCAGGTTGTAAAGCATAAAAAGGTGGCTCGAAAAGGTAGCTTTGAGTTATGAAATCCTATGATGTCGGCTTTATATTAACTTCAGGATATTCTTCCATTGCCTACGTTTCGGCAGTGGAACCATTGATGATTTGTAATCAGTTGGCTGGAGAGGAGTGTTATAAGGTCGAGAATGTTGGTGTAGATAGTCAGACAGTTTTATCCTCTTTGGGAAATCAGGTTTCAACAGGTTGCACCCTATCTGATTCAAATCACAAAGATCTCTGGTTTATTGCAGGTGCGCCCCCGGTAAGCTATCAGGAACAGCCAAAATTACTTAAGTGGCTTAGGCAACTGCCCAGTCATCAGCATGTTGGGGGCTTCAGCTCTGGCACTTATGAAATGGTTCGGTCGGGGAATCTGGATGGATATCGGGCCGTATTGCACTGGTGGAATCCAGATGAAGTGATGGCTACCCATCAATCTGTCATCTATTTATCAGAATCATTTTGTATCGATAAAAACAGGTATACCAGTAGAGGTGGAACCGCATCTTTGGATATGATGCTGTTGATGATTGCTCAACAGCAGGGTGTCGATATTGCCGAGGCTGTGTCTCAGCACTTTATCCACGAGCGAATGGGACAGTTGTCACGAACACAAATTACTCCGTTATCTGAGAGGGCAGAACGAGAACAGCCTATTTTGGGCGAAGCGTTAAAGTTAATGGAAGCCAATATTGAAGAGCCTTTGACCACTGACGATATTTCTTTTCATATCAAAATATCTCGTCGTCAGCTAGAACGACTATTTAAAAAGCATCTCAACACGGTTCCTTCTCGATACTACTTGCAAATAAGAATGAAGCAGGCCAGAGATCGATTACTACACACCCAAAATAGCATAGCTGATATTGGCTATAGTTGTGGCTTCTCAAGTGGTGCACATTTTAGCACGGCCTATCGTTCCTTATATGGCATTACGCCTAGTGAAGAAAGGAAGTTAAAGCAGAAACTGTTAGTTGGTGACGATTCATTGTGACCCGTTTCCGGGTCGCTAATCTTATAATTGCATGTCGCAAAGTCGAAACCATTCTTGCCAATTGCTCGTTACAATATCCTTAATCAAATAAATAAAAACCGTATTAAGGATTTCAGTTTATGAGTCAATCAAAGTTTTCAGTAACCCGTTCCCTTTTTGATGAAGTTATGGTTCCTAACTATGCTCCCTCAGCCATCATTCCTGTTAGGGGGCAGGGATCCCGTGTTTGGGACCAGGAAGGAAAAGAATATATTGATTTTGTTGCTGGTATAGCGGTCAATTCATTAGGTCACTCTCACCCGGCATTAATATCTGCTTTAAAAGAACAGGGAGAAAAGTTGTGGCATGTGGCTAACGTTTTAACTAATGAGCCGGCATTAAGGCTTGCGAAAAAACTGGTTGATTTAACCTTTGCAGAAAAAGTGTTTTTCTGTAACTCGGGTGCTGAGGCAAATGAGGCTGCACTAAAATTAGTTCGAAAATACGCATTCGATAAAGTGGGTCCACAAAAACATGAAATCATCTCAACTACGGGCAGTTTTCACGGTAGAACACTATTCTCGGTAAGTGTAGGTGGCCAAGCTAAGTATAAAGAGGGGTTTGAACCGACACCGGGTGGTATTAGCCATGTTGAATTTAATAACCTGGCTTCCTTGGAAGCAGCAATTAGCGATAAAACCTGTGCGGTAATTGTTGAGCCAATTCAGGGTGAAGGCGGCGTGACACCAGCGACTCAGGAATTCCTTGAGGGAGCTAGAGCACTGTGTGACAAATTTGGTGCACTACTTATTTTTGATGAAATCCAAACTGGAGTCGGTCGGACCGGTTCTTTCTTTGCGTATGAAAAATATGGCGTAATTCCAGATATTTTAACCTCTGCAAAGGCATTAGGTGGTGGCTTCCCAATAGGTGCTATGTTGACGACTACTGAAGTTGCATCAAGTTTTGTTATCGGAACTCATGGTTCCACATTTGGCGGGAATCCTCTGGCATGTGCTGTTGCAGAAGCGGCTATTGATATCCTGAGTAAGCCTGAAGTGCTGGCCGGTGTGAAAACCAGAGAAGAAAAACTGGTTAAAGCTTTAGAGAAAATAGGCAAACAACACCATTTGTTTAAAGAAGTGCGTCATTCTGGCTTGTTAATTGGCTGTGAATTAACCGAAGCATTTGCCAACCGTGCGAAAGATTTTGTAGTCGCTGGCTTTGAAGAAGGCGTGATGATGCACGTTGCGGGTCCAAATGTGTTGCGTCTATTACCTTCGTTAGTTATCTCAGATGAAGAATTAGATGAAGGTATCGCTCGAATGGAAAAAGCCCTGGCTCGAGTCGCAACCTCTTAATTCCGGGAGTCTTTTATGTATATCGTACGCCCAGTCAGCATTATCGATTTGCCAGGCATTGAACAGTTATTGGTCAATAATGAGGTCAGAGTTACGACTCTGCCCTCTGACCGAGATAAGTTGGGAGAGTTACTCAATCTGTCCGCTCTATCTTTTGAAAAGCAACTTGATAATCCGAGAGAATCTACATTTATTTTTGTATTGGAAAATACTGAGACGGGAGAGGTGTCTGGTGTATCAGGTCTGGATGCTTATGCTGGTGTAGGGTATCCATTTTTTAACTACCGAATGGAAGAGTTAATACATGCTTCGCACCATTTGGGTGTCCATGTAGCTGCAGAAATTTTGTACCTGTCTCACGAATTGACGGGTTCTTCCGTATTACGGTCGTTCGCAATAAAAAAAGAGCTGAGAGACACCCCTTATTTTGAATTGCTTTCCAGAGCCAGATTTATGTTCATGGCTCAGGATTTGGACTTGTTTTCAGATGTTACTGTAACTGAGATTCAAGGGCAGTTAAATGAGCAAGGCGATTCCGATTTTTGGAATAGTATCGGTAAGCATTTTTTCGATATTGACTTTCATACAGCTGATTATTATGTCGGAATTAAGAGCAAAACCTTTATTGCAGAACTTATGCCGCAGCATCCCATTTATGTTTCATTGTTAACTCCTGAAGCACAAAGCGTTATGAATAAAGCTCATCCTGCAACAGACCGTACCTGTCAGCTGTTATCTAGAGACGGGTTTGATAAAAGCCGTTATATCGATATTTTTGACGGTGGTCCTGTGTTGAAAAATAAAACCCGTAATATCCAGACCATCAGTAACAGCAAACAAAAGGTAATTGTAACCAGCGATCTGGTCGGTGGTATCAAGTATTTGATTTCTAACACAGATCCTGGGAAGTTTCGCTGCACTATTGGCAATTTGGTCGACGGTATTGGTGATAGCGTGCGGCTGGAAAAATCGTTGGCTAGAGCAATTAATGCCACTGATGGTGATTCAATTCGTTATTCCTTTTTATGAGTGTAACCAGTTATGTTTTATATTCGTCCTATTGAGCCTCGTGATCTTGACGATCTAATCGTAATGGCAGATGAGTCCGGGGTTGGGGTTACATCGCTACCCGCGAATCGTCAAAAGATGTCTGCAAAAATAGAGCGTGCAGTGCAGACCTTTTCAGGAAACGTTGAACCAAAAGATGCCTTGTATTTATTTGTATTAGAAGATAGTGAAACTGGAGCTTTAGCCGGTGTTAGTGCAATTGAATCTCAAATTGGACACCAGAATGTCTGGTATAACTATCGTATTGGAAATACCGTGAATGCCTCATCTGAATTGGGCGTTCACAAACAGACCAAGACTTTGTTTCTGAGTAATGATCTAACAGGCACGTCAGAGGTCTGTACGCTGTTTCTAAGGGAAAAATATCGTAAAGGTATTAATGGCCGTTTTCTCTCAAAACAAAGGTATCTATTTTTAGCAGAATTTCAGCACCTGTTTAATGAGAGAGTTATTGCTGAAATGAGAGGCTATTCTGATGAGCATGGGATATCTCCGTTTTGGGAAGGATTAGGTCGTAAATTTTTTAAGATGGACTTTAAAGATGCTGACTATTTAACGGGTATGGGTGATAAGGCATTTATTGCCGAGCTGATGCCGAAATTTCCTATTTATGTACCTTTTCTGGATCAGGCAGCTCAGGACACTATTAGCAAGGTTCATGAAAACACAGAACCCGCGTTAGCACTTCTGATGCAAGAAGGTTTCAGATTAAACAACTATATTGATATTTTTGATGCTGGGCCAACAGTGGAGTGCCGTTTGCAAGACATTCGGGCGGTAAGAGAATCTACCTTATGGTCGTGGATTCAAAGTGACGCCCGCATCGAAATATCAGATCCAAGAGGTGATGTTTGGATGGTGAGTAATCTCAAATTTAGTGAATATCGGGTCATCATGGTTGATGGTGCGAATTTTAAAAACGGACAAGTCGCCCTGACGTCTGCTGAAATTGACATCTTGGGATTGTCTTCAGAGGATCAAGTTAGAGCCGTCGCAATTAAACCCAATACAAAATAGCCAGGAAATTATAATGACACAGTCTCTTTTTATTAATGGTAACTGGATTGAAGGACAGGGTGATATCATTCAATCAAAAAATCCGATAACTCAAGAAATTATCTGGTCTGGCCAATCAGCGACACCAACGCAGGTACAAGAAGCATTCGATGCCGCATCGGCAGCATTTAAAAGCTGGCGTAAACTTCCGATCGAATCAAGAATTGATATCTGTAAAGCGTTTGCAGAGTTGCTTAAAGAAAATCAAGAACGCCTTGCCGCTGTTATTGGCTCAGAAACAGGCAAGCCGCTTTGGGAAGCTAGAACAGAAATTACTAGCATGATGGCTAAAATCGCAATTTCGGTTGAAGCCCACCAGAAAAGAACGGGTGAAAACCATCAGGACATGCCAATAGGTCACACCGTATTACGTCATAAACCTCATGGTGTTGTTGCTGTGTTCGGTCCTTACAATTTTCCTGGTCATTTGCCTAATGGTCATATTGTGCCAGCTTTGATTGCGGGCAACACTTTGTTATTCAAACCTAGTGAACAGACACCCAAGATGGCCGAAGAAACAGTGAAGTTGTGGCAGCAAGCCGGCATTCCTAATGGGGTATTAAACCTGCTGCAGGGAGCAAAAGAGACCGGCATTGCTCTTGCCGGGTTGTCCGATTTAAATGGCCTGTTTTTTACGGGAAGCTCAGAAACAGGGAAGCTCATTCATAAGCAGTTTGGTGGCCAACCAGAGAAAATATTAGCCTTGGAAATGGGCGGGAACAATCCTCTGGTCATTGATCAGGATTTTGATATGGAAGGTGCTGTGCATCACACCATTTCTTCTGCATTCTTGTCTGCGGGGCAACGCTGTACCTGTGCTCGCAGGTTAATGGTTCCAAATGGAGACAAAGGTGATGAGTTTCTTTCACGCCTGGTTACAGCCGCAAGCCAACTTACTGTAGGCGGTTACGACGATAAAGAGCAACCCTTTATGGGTGCTGTTGTATCTCTCGCTGCTGCCGACAATATGGTTCGAGCCTGGGATCATTTGCTTGAACTGGGCGGAAAGCCACTATTGGAGCTTACCCGGCTTAAAGAAGGAACCGCATTATTGTCTCCGGGGATTATTGATTTAACCGATGCTGACAAGGCACCGGATCAGGAATATTTTGGTCCATTATTAAGCGTGTATCGCTACGATGATTTTGAACAGGCCCTGGAGCTGGCAAATGATACCAAATATGGGCTTTCAGCAGGATTAATCAGTAAAAATCCAGCACGGTACCAGTATTTCGTTCAGGAAATAAAGGCCGGAATTGTAAACTGGAATCGACCCATTACCGGTGCTTCGAGCGCCGCACCATTTGGTGGGGTAGGAGAGTCTGGGAACCATCGTCCATCGGCATTTTATGCTGCAGACTATTGTGCTTTCCCTGTCGCCTCCGTTGAAGGACCAGCAGCTGAGGTTCCAGCTCAACTACCTCCAGGCCTGAGCTTATGAAGAGTTTCGAAGTTAATTTTGATGGATTAGTTGGCCCTTCGCATAATTATGCGGGGTTGTCCTATGGCAATATTGCATCTAAATCTAACAAGCAGGAAGCCTCTAATCCTAAAGAAGCAGCACTGCAAGGGTTAGCTAAAATGAAGGCGCTTCATGATCTTGGCTATAAACAGGGTGTATTGATGCCACATGAACGTCCGTTTATTCCAGCTTTAGAAGCTCTTGGATTTACGGGTTCAGATGCTGATATCTTAAGGGGGGCAGCAAATGAGGCTCCTGCAATATTGTCGGCGGTTAGTTCTGCGTCCTGTATGTGGACTGCCAATGCGGCCACAGTATCACCCAGTGCAGATACCAGTGATAAGCGTATACATTTTACGCCAGCAAATCTCAACGCCAAGTTTCATCGTTCAATTGAGCATGAAACAACAGGAAGAATGCTAAAGGCCGTATTTCCTGAAGGTAAACACTTTGCGCATCATGCGGCTCTCCCGGCCGTTGCCAGTTTTGGTGATGAAGGTGCGGCAAATCACACCAGGTTTTGTTCTGACTATGGGCTGTCTGGTGTCGAATTGTTTGTATACGGTCAACAGGCTTTCGATCAAAGTGAGCCGAAGCCAGAAAAGTTTCCTGCACGACAAACACTGGAAGCGAGTCAGGCAATTGCACGTCTTCATGGTTTGAATCCTGAGAAAGTTGTTTTTGCTCAGCAAAAGCCGGAAACCATTGATGCGGGCGTGTTTCATAATGATGTTATTTCGGTCGGTAATCGAAACCTGTTCTTTTACCATGAAGAGTCATTCGTTGATAACCAACAAGTTATTAACGATCTGGATCGTCGACTGGTTGGCATGGATCTGATACCGGTCTTGGTGAAAAATTCGGACGTTTCTTTGCAAGATGCCGTTAAGTCGTATCTGTTTAATTCACAGCTACTGTCTAACCCCGATGACTCCATGACACTGGTGGTTCCTGGAGAATGTCGTGAAATACCGTCGGTATCCGACTATCTGGACAGGCTTGAGCAGGATACGACAAACCCAATAAATCATATTCAAGTCTATGATGTAAAACAGAGTATGAAAAATGGGGGAGGACCAGCGTGTTTGAGGTTGAGAGTTGCAATGACTGAAGAGGAATTTAGGTCGGTAAATCAGGCAACGATCATGTCGGACAAGTTATATGATGAGTTAGTAGCCTGGGTAAATACTCACTATCGTGACACATTAACGTCGGCAGACCTGGCAGATCCTTCGTTACTGAAAGAAAGCCGTTTGGCCCTGAAGGAATTAACTAAAATTTTAAAGGTCGGCTCAATCTACCCTTTCCAACTTTAACGGATATAAAAGGAAGGCCTGGTCGAGTTTATTGACAGGGTCTTTTATCTTTTTAGTTGCTCTCCTCATTTATAAAGTCTTTGCCGTTCTGTGCTGAATCCATCAAAATACCATTAGATGTCATTTAGCGATTTTAGAGTCCAAACATGAGTAACCAAGATAACCAGGATGACCTGAATTTTCTAGAACAAATGAAAGGGGTTAAGCCACTAAAAACCAAATCCAGAGTGATTATTAGAAAGGATTCTAAAACCACACCTGGTCAACAACAACGTAAGCTCGATGCGACTCGTATGAAAAACGCAGCCGATAATCCGCTTAGTGTTGAGCATCTCGAATTAGTGAATCCAGAAGATGTGATTACATTCTCACGTCCGGGCCTGGCACATGGCGTGTTTAAAAAACTAAAACAAGGGGGTTATCCCATTGAGGCCAAACTGGATTTGCATCATAGGACTGTAGAACAGGCACGAGAGGCTGTTAGAACTTTTATTGTTGATTGCCAGAAATACGATGCCCGTACCGGAATCATCCTGCATGGAAAAGGGGCGTTGGGAGATCCACCCGCGTTGCTAAAAAGTTTTACCAATAGATGGTTGAAACAGATACCGGAAGTTTTGGCATTCCATACAGCAAAACCCTACCAGGGTGGCGCTGGAGCTGTGTATGTATTGGTTAAGAAAAGTGAAAATAAAAAACAATCGAATCGAGAAAAATATAGATAGAAATGGTGCCTGGGAGAAGACTCGAACTTCCACGGGGTTGCCCCCACCAGCACCTGAAGCTGGCGTGTCTACCAATTTCACCACCCAGGCTTAGGGAGATGATTACTCAATTTCATGAGCGGGCGTACTATAAAAAAGGCGTATTAGACTGTCAATGTTTAATTAACATAAATGATAGAATGACCCGTCGTTGATTAACCACGGGTCATTGTTATTACAGCGTAGCAAAGACCTTGCGGGCAGCTTGAACCGTAAACGCAATATCTTCATCAGAGAGAGCAGAAGACATAAAGCCTGTTTCAAATGCTGAAGGCGCTAAATAAACGCCCTCTTCCAACATGCCATGAAAAAACTTGTTAAATCTTTCGAGGTCACAGTTCATCACCTGGCTAAAGCGACTAATGTTTTGTTCTTCAGAAAAGAAAAACCCAAACATAGAGCCAACCTGATTAGTTGATAATGCAATACCAGATTCATCTGCTGCTTTTTTAAATCCATCTAATAATAATGTCGTTTTTCGAGAAAGTTCGTCATAAAAACCGGGAGCAGTGATTTGTTTCAATGTTGCTAGACCGGCAGCCATTGCCAGAGGGTTGCCAGACAGTGTGCCTGCCTGATAAACAGGACCAACGGGTGATAAGTGATCCATTATGTCTTTGCGACCACCAAATGCGCCGACTGGCATGCCGCCGCCAATGACTTTTCCCAGGGTAGTCAAGTCTGGTTTGATACCAAATAGACCCTGAGCACAATCTAGACTGGTTCTAAATCCGCACATAACTTCATCAAATATTAGTAATGCGCCGCTCTGATCACAGACTTTCCGTAATGTTTCCAAAAATCCATCTTCAGGAGGAATGCAGTTCATGTTGCCAGCAACAGGCTCAACAATGATGCAGGCTATCTCGCTACCAATCTCTTTAAATAGCGCTCGAACCTGGTCTGCATCGTTGTATTGTAAGGTGACAGTAAGCTCTGCCATGGAAGCAGGTACACCAGGCGAGTTGGGGACACCAAATGTTAAAGCGCCTGAGCCAGCCTTAACCAATAGGGAATCAGCATGTCCATGATAACAGCCTTCAAATTTTACTATTTTTTCTCTGCCAGTGAATCCTCGAGCCAGGCGAATGGCTGACATGGTTGCTTCTGTACCAGAGCTAACCATTCGCACTAATTCAATTGACGGCAATAGTTCACAGATCTTTTCAGCCATTTCTATTTCTATAAGCGTAGGAGCACCAAAACTCATGGCTTTTTTCAGTTGCGACTGAACAGCAGAAACAACCTTGGCTTCATTGTGACCAAGTACCATTGGACCCCAAGACTGAACGTAATCAATATATTTATTATCGTCTTCATCTATGAGGTAGGCACCTTTGGCTTCTTTAAAAAATCGGGGTGTTCCGCCAACACCTTTAAATGCCCGAACCGGAGAATTGACTCCTCCTGGAATATGATGTTGTGCACGTTCAAATAGTGATTCAGATTGTGTCATAAACTGTTCCTCTGGAACTCCCGGTAAATTGAATGTTTGATAAATGAATTAGGTAAAGGATACCATATACTTTACTTAAATAAGCAGGTCCAAATCAGCAGTGAAAACAAATAGCGCCGGGATTTATTTGCTATCTTCAAAAATGTCAGCACCTCGAATGCCGGATAATGTGATTCTCAGGCAGCGTTTGGATCATCTTGTTATTACTGACAGGCCTTTGGTTCTATTGTGTGCACCGGCAGGATTTGGTAAGACAACGGCTGCGTTACAGGCATTTCAATCAAAGAAACAGCGTTCTTCGGACGCAGAACTTGCGTGGTTTTCTTTGGATCCGGAAGACGATGATGAGCGTCGCTTTTGTTCCTATCTAATTTCGGCAATCGCTAATAAAATAGAAATTTCTCAGTCATTACTTAGTGCAGCGGTAGATCCAGAAACACAAATTAAAGCGGTATTGGGTCAGCTATTGTTTGAGTTAAGTAGAATTAAACAAGATTTATTTATAGTGGTTGATGATTACCATCATATTGCTGATCAAAATATTCATCAGATTATGGCTTATTTTATCCGTAATTTACCACCTCAGGTTAGGTTGTTTATGACAACGCGGATAGAACCACCTGCTTGTATTATGAGTCTTCAGTTAAGAGGTTTAGTACACAAGATATCGTTGGAAGACTTATCATTTACTTCTGCAGAAACAAAGCAGTTTTTAACGCAAAACAAGCATATCCATTTAACAAGTCACGAGAGTGAAGCGATTCTTCAAGTGGTAGAGGGGTGGCCGATAGGTTTACAGTTAGTTGTACTGGATTCAAAATCTCACGACTCATTTCAGGATATTATGCAACGAATATCCCATAATAATCTTAATATTATTGGCTATTTTGATGCTGAAATCTTTAGTTGTATTCCTGAGTATGTACAGTTATTTATGCTGAAATCCTCGATACTAAAACGCTTTAATCTGCAGGTATCAAGTGCACTAATTCCTGAAGTTAATGCCTGCCAGTGTATTGATTATTTGTTTCGAAATCATTTGTTTGTCTCTATGCTCGAAGAGGATGCCTGGTATAGGTATCACCATCTACTTAGAGAGTTTTTGCTGCATCGCCTCAACATATCCGATATTAATGTTACCGAGTTACATATTTTAGCTAGTAAATCATTCTTATCACAAAATATTCTGGCGACGGCTGCTGAACATGCCGTTGCATCGGGTAGCCAGGATTTAGCACGTGAAATATTAGAATTGCATGGCGAGGAACTTATTCATAAAGCCCATTATGACATTGTTAATCGGTGTCTTGAATTAGTACCAAAGCATGTAATTTTATCCGATCCGAAATTATTAAAGGTAATTTGCTGGGTGGAGGCAATTTATGGTGATGCTAAAAATGTAGAAAGCCTGTTGGAACAATCTGAGCAGTTGCTTGTTGGTATTGATGGGAAGCAGAAGCAGGAATTATCTGCCGAGTTCTCAATCGTTAGAGCCCAGGCACACTTTGCATTACACGAATACGATCAGGCTTTGGCGCAGGTACAGGGTGCTTTGAAACTTCTTGATCCAGAAAATAGTCGACGTCAAAGCGCTCTTATTATTCAAGCAAACATTCTGAATGAGAGAGGACAATCTCAGCATGCACTGGAAATATTTGAAGAAGCATCTTTGTTAGGCAGGAAAGAGAAAAACCATGACGGGGTGCTTTGGGCGCTTATTCAACAGGCTGATATTTACAAATCACAAGGAGATTTTCAAAGCTCTATTCAATGTTCCAGATATGCTGTTCAGTATGCGGAAGACAATAATGTTAACTATGGATTCAATTATTTATTTGCGAATCTAAACTTATCAGAAATAGCACTCGAACAATTTCACCTGAGAGAGTCGCGCCGACTAGTCAAAAAAATGGGTAAGATTTGTGCTAACTGGAAGCACTATTGGACAATCCACTTAACGGGCTGGTTACTTAGAACTGAGATGCTTAAAGGCAAACCCTCTGTTGCTAAAGAATTGGCAGATAAGCATGCGCAAATATTTAATCTTCCAGAAACCAGCGAGCAGCTTCTTCCATATGGAATTGAAACGCAGTTACTCTGGTGGTGGTCTATTGGAGATATTAGATCAATTCAGTCATGGCAAAAAACACATATAGAACTGAACGCCTATAAAAACAGCAGGGATTTCATGGTGTTTCGTGCAGAGATATATGCTCTTATCGCAACTCAAAATATTACCTTGGCGATGACGCGACTGGAAGAGCAGATAACTATTGTGAATCAATCAGAATTGATATTAGAGCAAACCAAGCTAGAGTTGCTGAATGTAGTGGTTGTCAGTTATGTAGATGTGTCTCAAGCTGCAAAACTATTGGCTGAAGTGTTACCAAAAATTGTGAAAGTTCAATTAGTCGCATCTACCTTGATGTATAAGAAATGGCTCTCTCCTGTGCTGGGACAGCTTGATGTTCAAACATTGTCAGGAGAAATTTTGCGTTTTGTCGATCAATTGCAACTGTTGGAGAAGCAAAAAAACACGAGCTTGGTTAAAGGTAATATTACAGTTCCTGATGATTTGATCGCTATGGGCGTGTCTAAAAAAGAATGGCTTGTGTTTGAAAAAATAATTGCCGGGGATAGTAATGAAAAAATTGCTAATTCAATGTTTGTAGCGGTAAGTACAGTTAAAACTCACATTAACAATCTTTATAAAAAGTTGAATGTACAAAACCGTAAAGAGGCTATCAATTCAGGTATGAAGTATTCAAAGCCAGATTAAAGCTGGCTTTGCACCATTAATACCTAGAAAGGTTGAAAGACAGCTAAATAGATAATACCAATCAGAATAAATACCGGGATTTCATTGATGACACGATAAAACGTGTGAGAATGATTATTTATATCCCTCTGAAACTGTTTCATGATGTATCCGCAGTAATGATGGTAGCCAATTAGTCCAGCAATAAGTGTAAGCTTGATATGTAACCAGCCCATAGATAAAAAAGCGTTAGAGTATGTGAAGGTAAGCAAGCTAAGACCGCAAATAATAGTTACGATTTCAGCTGGAACCATGATCCCTCGATATAGTTTTCTTTCCATTATTTTAAATCTTTCCTTACTTGCCTCGTCATCGCTCATTGCATGATAGACAAATAGCCGAGGCAGATAAAAAATTCCGGCAAACCAGGTGACCATGGCAATCAGGTGCAACATTTTAAAGGTCCGGTATGCATCGAAGGATTCAAAGGGCATGAAGTTATTCTCCAATTTTAGTAATTAATTCGATCAGATGCCGTTTAGGAAGGATGGAATGAGGATGAGCACTTTCAGCCTTGGATAACCAAACTCCAGCAAGGTTTCTTCCTTGTATCGCTCTCAATACCTGGTCTAGCGTCGAATGAAGTGGCAACCATATTAATTCATTTTGATCATTTACCCAAGTTTGAGTATCTATTTCATATTCGTCCGACATAGATTCGTTTTCGATTAGGCTAAGTTCCTGTTCCAGCAGTTGACTGGCAATGTGGGACTCTAGGGTAAAAATCCGGTCGTTCTTTTTAAATAAGAGGTAGTCATGAGATTGGATCAAGAGCGATAGATTTTCAGGCTTTATTACTTCTAATAAGGGCATGGTATTGGGAACTCCAAACTCTATCGCGTTCATTTCTCGCAGCGCTCTGCTAATAGGAGAGCTAAACTGCGCCATCCCCTGAACCTGTAAAATGCTTATAAAAATGGAAGGCTGTTTGAATATGGTTCTACATGTCAGGTTGGCAATAATGATCGCAATCATTGCCGGAAATAGCATTGCGGTATTGGACGAAAATTCAAGTACAGTAATTAATGCTGTTATAGGGGCCTGTAAGACAGCACTCATCATTGCGCTTGTGCCTATTAATACAAAAATATCAATGTTGGAAACGGTGCCAGATGTTAAGGCGTTTATCCCATAGGCTGCGATTCCTCCTAGAGTGCCTCCAATCACCAGAGTTGGTCCAATTAATCCTGCAGGCATCCCAAGACCGATAACGCCCGCTGTAATGAGTAATTTAGCGGTAAAAATCATTAATAGCACCCAGATAGAGTATTGATTTCCTAAAGTATTTGAAATGGTGTCATACCCTGTGCCCATTACTTCAGGAATCCAGAATGCGACTGATGCGGTTAATAGGCCAGCGAGTGGAAAACGGATTAAAACAGACATATGCCTAAACCGTAGCCCGAATCTAATTAGCGCGTTAAATAATGCTGCTGCTGCGCCAATGACTAGTCCTAGTGCAATGAGCCAGGGAATGTCAACGAGTGAATTTAGTTCTGCGTTTGCGCCTGCGCCTGAAAAACTGAAATCTCCATCCCATAAGCCCTGGCTAACCAGTGCGGCAGTAAAAGCGGAAGCCATAATGGGAACTGCCCAGGTGATGCTGTATTCGACTAATATTATCTCCATGGCAAATATGACACCGGCAAGAGGAGCATTGAATACCGCCGCGATTGCACCCGCTACACCACAACCAACCAGCACTTGAATGCTGTGGTTTGGTAGCTCCAGTTTTTGTCCTATTATGCTAGCCAATCCAGCACCTATATGAATTGAGGGTCCCTCTCTTCCGACTGATTGGCCAGACCATAATGCTAATAAACTTCCAATGTACTGGACGAATATGTTTTTAGCTGGAAGTCTTCCCCCATTGTTTTGAATGGTTTCAATTACATGAGGAACTCCAATCTTATGGTTTTGAATTGGAAGTTGATTCCAGATTAATGCGATGACAATGCTGCCACCAAAGACTAGGAGAAATCGATTCCAATTGCTCAAGGCCTCGTAATTCTCACTTGAGAATAAGAACGCTGAGAGAGGGGCGTCTATTGTATATTTAACGCCTAATAGTAGTAATCCAGATGAAATTCCTACGAAAAAACCGAGAAGGGTCAAAATAGGAAGTGCTTCACTTTTTTGTACAATGTGAGAAAATTTGAACGGCTTTAAGAAAACGTTCATGGGTAACGACTCGACTTTAAATGGATGTGTGGATGCTATCACAGTATAATCCTATTTTATTCAGACGTTTATCACTAATACCTAGTACAATTGCTGAAAAGATTTCATTAAATGAATGAATTTACTTGTATCAGGTGATAGGGGTTTTATATGCTCTGTTTTCATGTAAGTTGGCCGATTATGGTAGGTATAGATGGCAAGGGTAAAAGGAAGTAAACAGGAAAACCTAGTTGTGGTGCCGCACACACCATTACAAAACTTCATTCATAGACTTTTTATATTTAGTGTTATACTTGCTGCCGCTGGGGCTGGCTATTGGTATGGTCAGTATAATGGGTTTAAAATCAGAGATGAAGCGGTTGCGTTAGTGGAACAGCTTCAAGACAGTTTCCAGGAAAAAACGTTAAGACTAGATGAAGCGAATCTTCGAGTAGCGACTCTAGAGAAAGGGGCGGAAGTCGATAAAAAAGCCAATGAAGAAATTCGGCAGGCTGTGAAAGGCTTAAAAGACCAAGTAGCGTCTCTTCAGGAGGAAGTTGCTCTCTATAAAGGTATTATGACACCTTCTCTGTCGGTAGGCGGTTTGACTATTCAGGAATTGAGTGTTGATCCTACTGCTGATCCTTTACGTTTTAGAATGAAAATCATGTTGACTCAGGTTGGAGACAATAAGTCTTTTGTGCAGGGGTTCGCAGGAGTCAGTATAATTGGCGTTCAGGGAGGCGAGAAAGTCGCGCTGCTTCTGAAAGATGTCTCTAGTGAGATATCAGAGACAGATATTCGATTCAGGTATCGATATTTTCAGGATATTAAAGCTGAACTTATTCTTCCTGAGAATTTTTCACCTGAGCAAGTTTATGTGGTCGCCCAATCTTCCGGGAGTAGCGCTTCCAGAGTAGAAAAGTATTTTAATTGGGGATCTAAGGAGATTAATGTAAATGTGGGGCAATGATAATAAAGTGGGACATTACGATACGATTTTATCTAATAAAGCAGAGATAGTTGGTGACATTAAAGTTAATGGTGGCCTGCATGTTGATGGTGTTATTAAAGGGAATATCATCGCGGAAGATGGTAGCAGTGCTGTTGTCAGAATTAGTGAGAAGGGTGTAGTTGAAGGAGAGATCCGTGCGCCAAAGATCATTATTAATGGTACGGTGAAGGGTGATGTTTATTCATCTAACCATATTGAATTAGCGCAAAAGGCGTCAGTAACTGGCGATGTTCATTATATTATGATGGAAATGGTTATGGGTGCTAAGGTTAATGGAAAATTATTACATCAGAATGAGCAAAAAGACAAAAAGAAAATCTTTAGTTCTAAGGAACCTTCAAATGTTTCCGCTGAAAATCCATTAGGTGAAAAAGAATAAGAAATCTTGACCATATTACTAGGTTATTGGCATAATGTTGCTTGAAATCAATTGGTAGGCGAGTTATGACAGTTGTTAATGTGGTGGATCCGGTATTTGTTTCTGATGCTGCTGTGGAGAAAATAAACTCTTTGGTTGCAGAAGAGCATAATCAGAACCTTAAGTTGCGTGTTTATGTGACGGGTGGTGGATGTGCCGGATTTCAGTATGGTTTTTCTTTTGAAGAAGCTGTCGCAGAGGATGATACTGTTATCTCCTGCCAAAGTGCTTCCATCTTGATTGATACCCTGAGTATTCAATATCTTACCGGTTCTACGGTTGATTATGTAGAAGGTCTAGAGGGCGCCAGGTTTGTCATTAACAATCCGATGGCGCAGTCCACTTGTGGTTGTGGCGCTTCATTTTCCATGTAACTGGCTTTATTCATTCATAGGTGCGAAGCCAACTCTCTCATAAGTATCTAATTGTCCTGTCATGTTGATCGCGTGCTCCATGAACTCTTTCGATAGCTCAGTTGAAATTGGTTTTGCGCTGGGTAATTTTACAGTGACAGGATCTACTGCTACTCCGTTTACGCGAAATTCATAGTGAAGGTGTGGGCCGGTAGCGAGTCCTGTGCTTCCTACATAGGCAATAGTTTGTCCCTGTTTAACTGTTGTGCCTAATCTTATGGATTTATGAAATGCATTTGTATGTGCGTATAGTGTTGAATATCTCTGGCCATGTTGAATAACAACGGTTCTGCCATAGCCACCTTTGTTGCCTGCAAAAACGACCTTTCCGTCACCAGCAGTTTTAATGGGTGTTCCTTTAGGCGCTGCGTAGTCTGTTCCCTTGTGGTTGCGAATTTTATTTAAAATAGGGTGTCGTCTTCCTACGCTAAAGTGTGAGCTAATTCGAGCAAAATCGACAGGAGTTCTTAGGAAAGCTTTTCGCATTGATTTGCCATCCTGACTGTAGAAATCTGAATTTCCGCTGAGATCGGTGTATCTGATTGCGTTGTAGGTTCTGCCGTTATTTGTAAATCTTGCAGCTAAAATTGGTCCATACCCTATCATTTTGCCATCAAGGTGCTTCTCTTGGTAAATCATTGAAAACTTGTCGCCCTGTCGAATATCCATTACAAAGTCAATGTCCCAGCCAAATATTTGAGCTAGTTCCATTGTGAGTGAATCGGACATGCCCGCATTCTGACCGGCAAGGAACAGTGAGGAGTCAATGGTTCCAAAAGCAAACCTTGTTCTGTATTCCGGGTAACGAACAATGCTTTTGTGTAACACTTGGTCTTCAATGACTGTAAAGTTTTCTGTTAGTGTTGGTGTTTTAATGTAATCCAACGACAAAAGTAATCCGTCGGTATTTGTGTTGAATTCTATGACTTCTCCTGGTTGAATTGCGCGAAGTTTTCGTTCATTTTCCTTGTTTCGTATCACAAGATGTAACATTTGCGGGCTTATACGGGCTTGATCAAAAATTGTAGACAAGCTATCGCCAGATTTAACATTGAATCGTCTTTTGATGATTTTTTCATGCTGTTTTGGAGGTATGGAATATGTTATTTCAGGAACATTAATTTCAACTGTTACCGGTTCGCTAGAATAATTCCAGAGAGAAAGTATAGATATTAAGGCTGTTAAGCCTATGATGCTATATAGATGTGCAGCTGGTAGATCTTTTAATAATTTCAACACTAATAATATTCTCAATAAACCTAAATTCCAAAGCTTAAGTGGTTCACAAATTCATCAATTTAACTCTAGTATGCTCGAATCCGCAAATGAAGGTGTTATACTCCCGCGCCTGAAAATGAACAATTATTTGATAGGCTTGGAAGCATAATATGGCGCATCATACTGAAACTCTTGCCATCTTTAAAAGAGGTACAGAGGAAATATTACTCGAAGACGAGCTAATAAAGAAAATTGAATCCGGAAAAAAATTAAAAATAAAGGCGGGATTCGATCCTACAGCCCCTGATTTACACTTGGGTCATACGGTGTTGATCAATAAAATGAGGCAGCTTCAGGATTTAGGTCATGAAATTATTTTCCTGATCGGCGACTTTACGGGGATGATCGGTGATCCAACGGGGAAGAGCTCTACTCGTCCTCCGTTGACTCCGAAGCAGATTGAGGAAAATGCCAAGACTTATAAAGAGCAGGTATTTAAAATATTGGATCCAGCTAAAACAACGGTTAGATTTAATTCTGAATGGATGTCTGAGTTAGGTGCCGCCGGGATGATTCAGCTTGCTGCAAGGCATAATGTTGCTCGCATGTTAGAGCGTGATGACTTTAAGAAACGATTTAAGAATGGTCAGACTATCGCCATACATGAGTTTTTGTACCCTTTAGTGCAGGGGTATGATTCCGTAGCACTGGAAGCAGATGTTGAGCTGGGTGGTACGGATCAGAAGTTTAATCTGTTGGTAGGCCGAGAGCTTCAAAAGCATTATAAGCAAGATCCGCAAGTGGTTATTATGCTTCCATTGCTTGAGGGGCTTGATGGCGAGAAGAAGATGTCCAAGTCGCTTGGTAATTATGTGGGCATTGCAGATGCTCCTGGAGAGATGTTTACCAAGATTGTGTCAATGCCGGATAGTTTGATTTGGCGATATTTTGAATTGTTGTCATTTAGATCTATGGAAGAAATTGTGAGTCTAAAAAGACAGTTAGAAGAAGGCATGAATCCAAAAGACCTAAAAATAGATCTGGCTAAGGAGTTGATTGCTCGCTTTCATGGGGAAGAGGCGGCAGCCAATGCTCATAAGGGAGCTGGCAATGTTATTGTTGAGGGGGAGGTTCCAGAGGGTTGTCCAGAGGTCGAGTTGGATCTTGGTGGGCAAGATGAACTTCCTATTTCTGCGGTGCTAAGCCAGGCTAAGTTGTCTACTAATGGTGCGCAGGCGAGGGACATGCTTAAAAACGGGCGTGTTAAGGTGGATTGGGTAGTTGTAGAAAGTACTCATAAGTTAGATAAGGGTAGATACCTGGTACAGGCAGGAAAGAAAAAAATTGCCAAGGTTCATATATTTTAAACTTTTAATTGACAGTTTTTCCTGAAAGTATAAAATGCGCGTCCCGTTGATTGAGACGGGCTTTTTTTTTAGCAGGCATTGAGGTGTTGGCGGTTTATTGGGAGCAATGGCTTGGAAGTTGGTAAGTTATTGAAAAGCTTCGAATAAATTTAAAAAAGAGT
>Ga0224506_10000717_pt1 | contig 26256 bp, 21 predicted proteins | sample SF_Jan12_sed_USG_2_FD_169108 | JGI IMG/M metagenome (GOLD analysis project Ga0224506, IMG submission 169108) | Sediment microbial communities from San Francisco Bay, California, United States - SF_Jan12_sed_USGS_8_1 | ecosystem: Environmental > Aquatic > Marine > Sediment | place: USA... | reverse complement strand
TAGCAGGCACGCTAATGCCCGCTTGATCAGGAGAGCAGGGGCCCGGTGAAATTACGATATACTCGGGATTGATTTTTTCGATTTCTTCCAGAGTTATTTGGTCATTTCTGACCACCTTTACTTCAGTACCAAGTTCGGAAAAATACTGGACTAGGTTATAAGTGAAGGAGTCGTAATTATCGATCATTAACAGCATTTGTAATCTACCTGATTCTTTTTTGGGCGTACCTTGGATTGTGGCTTAAAACTTTCTGGAAATAAACCAATGAATGGCGCATTTACATAGAACATTTAATGGACGTGAATAATAGTTGTCCGCGTCAATTTTATTTGGCACTTCCAGGCAAAAGATTGGAATAGACTATTTGGGGAAAATTCTGAGCTATTTTGGATTTATCAGGATTTATAGCGTCGTTTATCATGTTTGGATACACATGGATGCCTGTGAGTTTTCTAGCTTGGAAAGGGTAAGTGAGGCATTGATAACGGGTGATAACATGTATTTTCAGAAGATGTCTCAAAATTTTGAAGGACTGTTCAGGCAGGTAAGTAAAGGAATTGACTGCTGCTCACCGCTGATACGGTGCTTTATGTTGTTGTCATGGAAATCTCATCTTCTTGTCAGCATTCTGTCTTCGTGCATTCACATAATAGATTCAAATTGTTGCGTATAGGGTTTTTTAAAAACTCGAGGGTGAAGTTGCTTGTGAATCGGTTTTTGGTGAAGGGATGGTATTTAGAGTTTCACGGTCCGTGTAGTCTTAATTAATGTGACAGTCGTAGGTGCTTCTGAAGTTTTAGGTTATCTTGCTAGTCAAAATACATTCAAACACCAGCGGTTCCCATCGTCCCCATTAAGTATTTATTTATCAGAAAATTACCTAAAAATACTTTGGTATTGCCGGAATTTATGGTATAAAGCGCGCCGCTTGAATGATAGATTTTTCAAGCTATTAACCATTAACGTCACACACATATCGCTACTGTATTTCCGGGTGCCCTTCAGGGGGTTGAAATTACAGGTTATGTGGAGGCCTAACCCATACAAATTAGAGATTATAGAATTATGGCAACAGTATCTATGCGTGACCTGCTTAAGGCAGGTGTACACTTCGGACACCAGACTCGTTACTGGAATCCTAAAATGGGCAAGTACATCTTTGGTGCCCGTAATAAAATTCATATTATCAATCTTGAGCATACAGTTCCTGCATTGAATAAGTCTTTGGCAGTTATTAAAAATATTGCTGCAAACAAAAACAAAATTTTGTTTGTTGGTACTAAGCGTGCTGCTCAGGATGTTGTTAAGACAGAAGCAAACCGTGTTTCTATGCCTTATGTTAACCACCGGTGGTTAGGTGGTATGTTAACTAACTATAAGACTATTCGTCAGTCAATCCGTCGTTTTCGTGATTTAGAAGCTATGGTTAAAGATGGAACTTTCGAACAGCTAACTAAGAAAGAAGCGTTGATGCGTCAGCGTGAGATGGAAAAGCTAGAGAAATCGATAGGCGGTATTAAAGATATGGGTGGTTTGCCTGACGCCTTGTTTGTTATTGATGTTGATCACGAGCGTATCGCCATTCAGGAAGCGAATAAGCTGGGTATACCAGTAATCGGTATTGTTGACTCTAACAGTAATCCAGATGGCGTAGACTACGTTATCCCTGGAAACGACGATGCAATCCGTGCGATTGAGATCTATGTTAAAGCCGCAGCAGATGCAGTTGCTGAAGGTCGTGCTGATGCGGGTGGAGCAAAAGACGATGTCGTTGAAGTAAAAGACACTGAAAAAGAAGCATAATTCCTTAGTAATGTGCTTTTTGGAATAAAGGGGGCTTAGCCCCCTTTATTGTAACTTATTATTAAATTATACAGATAGAGGAACTCGGCAATGGTGAATATTACAGCAGGCCTGGTTAAAGAACTTCGTGAACGCACTGGTTTGGGCATGATGGAGTGTAAGAAAGCTCTGGTTGCATCTGAAGGTGATATCGAAGAGGCAATTGATAATCTACGTAAAGATTCAGGTCTGAAGGCTGCCAAAAAAGCTGGTCGTATAGCTGCAGAAGGTATTGTGCTAACTCGTGTGTCTGATGATGCCACATCTGCAATGGCTATCGAGATTAACTCTGAAACTGACTTCGTAGCTCGAGATGATAACTTCTTAAACTTTGCCAATAAAGTTGCTGACGTTGCATTTGACACTAAGCAAGCCGATGTTGCCGCGCTGATGGCAGGCGAGCTTGAAGCTGAGCGTGAAGCTTTGGTTCAAAAAATTGGTGAAAATATCTCGGTTCGTCGTGTTGAATTCTTGGGTAGCCCGGATAGCTTGGTTGCTGATTACATTCACGGTGGTCGTATTGCTGTGTTGGTTGAGTTGAAAGGCGGTAATGTCGAGCTGGGTAGAGATGTTGCGATGCATGTTGCTGCTATTAACCCTCAGTTTGTTAATGCTGATCAGGTTCCTGCAGATGTATTGGAACGTGAAAAAGACGTTGTTAAGGCGCAATCTGAAGGCTCTGGTAAACCAGCAGACATTATCGAGAAAATGGTTGTTGGTCGTATTAAGAAGTTCCTTGCAGAAATCAGCCTGGTTGAGCAGCCCTTTGTGAAAGATCCTGACACCAAGATAGGTGCTCTGGTGAGTGCAGCTGGTGCTGAAATTGTTGGCTTTACCCGTATTGAAGTGGGTGAAGGTATTGAAAAAGAAGAAGTTGATTTCGCTAGAGAGGTTGCAGAGGCAGCTGGCTTAAGTAGTTAAGTTAATAGAAGAGGGCAGCGTAGCTGCCCTTTTTTATGTCTGTTATTAATGTATGGCGGACAAAATTTCATGCTTGATTTTCTGTGTAAAAAAAACAAGCTAACCTGTAATGATAATTGAATGTTTTGAATCGAGGCCTGAATATGACCGAATCTAAAAGACAATCTCCCTACAAAAGAATTTTACTTAAGCTGAGCGGTGAAGCGCTAACCGGTGATAATAAATTTGGAATTGATCCAAGGGTTCTGGATCGAATGGCTTTGGAGATTGGACAGCTGGTTGGTATTGGTTTACAGGTAGGTCTTGTGATCGGTGGCGGGAATTTATTTCGCGGTGCCGAGCTTAGTAAAGCTGGCCTTGATCGAGTAACCGGCGATCACATGGGTATGTTGGCAACGGTAATGAATGCGTTGGCAATGAGAGATGCCCTTGAACGTTGCAGGATTAGAACTCGAGTGATGTCTTCTATACCGATGAGTGGTATTGTAGATGATCACTATGATCGCCGAAAAGCGATGCGATATTTAGAACAAGGCGATGTCGTAATCTTTGCTGCAGGTACCGGGAATCCGTTTTTTACCACAGATTCAGCCGCTTGTTTGCGAGGTATTGAAATTAATGCAGACATCGTTTTGAAAGCTACAAATGTTGATGGTGTTTATAATTGTGATCCAAGAACGAATCCAGATGCAGTAAAATATAATAAACTCTCTTATAATGAAGCCCTTGAGAAGCAGTTGGGTGTAATGGATCTGACAGCAGTTTGTTTGGTTCGAGACCACAATATGCCAGTGAGAGTGTTTAATATGAATAAGCATGGTGCTTTAGTAAATGTAATGGTGGGCGACGACGAGGGAACGCTCATGGTAGAGGATGTAAATGCATGATTGATGATCTACAAAAAGAAACATTAGCAGAAATGCAAAAGTCTATTGGCGCACTAGAGCATGCGTTTAATAGAATTCGTACGGGAAGAGCAAATCCGACTTTACTGGACTCTGTAGTCGTCGACTACTATGGTTCTATGGTTCCTATTAGTCAGGTTGCCAATATTAATGTCGAAGACGGTCGTACTTTGGCAATTAATCCATGGGAAAAACCTATGGTGCCTGCAATTGAAAAGGCAATCATGAAATCAGATCTGGGCTTGAATCCCTCGACAACGGGTGATTTGATTCGTATTTCTATGCCATCCCTTACTGAAGAAACACGTAAAGATTTGGTTAAAGTTGCGCGTGCAGAAGCTGAAAAGGCACGTATTTCCATTCGAAATCATCGCCGTGATGCCAATAATATGATTAAAGAGTATTTGAAAGAAAAAGAAATTAGTGAAGACGATGCAAGGCGTGGTGAAGATCTAATTCAGAAATTAACTGACAAATTAATCGAATCTGTAGAGGCACATTTAGTAGCCAAAGAAGCAGACTTAATGAAAGTTTAGGAAAGGTTATTAGTTGGTGAATAAGGCTTGCCTGGTTAAATAGGTGAGCCTTAGCTTTTTTAAAAGGAATGAATTTTATGCCAGAAGCACAGATCCGTCCAAAACATATTGCTATCATTATGGATGGCAATAATCGCTGGGCTAAGTCTAGGATGCTGGGTGGTCTGTCCGGGCATAAGGCAGGACGGGATGCTGTCCGTAATGTTGTAGAGGCCTGTGCGCGTAATAATATTGAAGTTCTGACGCTGTTTGCTTTCAGTAGTGAGAATTGGCGACGACCTAAAGATGAGGTCGCAGGACTCATGGAATTGTTTCAATTTGCATTGAAGCGAGAAGTCAAAAAACTTCACAAAAATAATATTCGATTGAGGATCATTGGTGATATTGCCGGCTTCAATGATACAATTCAGGAACTCATTAAAAAGTCGGAAGCATTAACTGCTAATAATACCGGCATGACATTGGTTATTGCTGCTAACTATGGTGGACAGTGGGATATTGCTGAATCCTGTAGAAAGTTGGCGCGAAGAGTCGTTGATGGTAGTTTGCAGCCAGAACAAATAAGTGAAAGCATGATTGCTCAGGGGCTGTCATTGCATGACTTACCAGATCCAGATCTCTGTATCAGAACAGCAGGTGAACAGCGAATTAGTAATTTTTTATTATGGCAGCTTGCGTATTCAGAGTTCTATTTTACAGATGTTTTGTGGCCTGATTTTGGATCAGAAGAAATCGAAAAGGCGCTAGCATCATATTCCACAAGAATCCGTAGATTTGGTCGAACTGATGATCAAATCTCTAAAATGAAAGAAAGGCCATGCTCGCAAAAAGAATAATTACATCTTTGGTATTAGCGCCCATTATGATAGGCGGTATTTTTTTCCTGCCATTGCACCAGTTTGCTCTGTTTATCGGCGTGATTGTTGTTTTTGGTGGTTGGGAATGGGCAAATCTGGCTGGTTGGTCAAGTATCGCTCAACGTTTGGTGTACGTGGCATTTTTGGTAGTTGTCATGGCAGGAATTTATTTTTCTAGGAACCAGTTTCCTGCATTAATGACCTATATTCTTTGGTGTGCTTTTGCATGGTGGGCTGTCGCCTTTTTTATGGTTGCCAAGTTCCCGGAAACGCCTAACGGTCTTTTTAAGACAGGAACCCAGCTGTCAATTGGGTTGATTGTTCTCGTACCCATGTGGGTCGGGCTTTACCAGCTCAAACTAAATCCTAATAGCACTCTCTGGATTATTTATCTTATGTTTGTGGTTTGGGGTGCCGATGTCGGTGCCTATTTTGTTGGTAAAGCGATTGGTAAGCGTAAACTTGCGCCAAAAGTATCACCAGGAAAAAGTTGGGAAGGTGTTATGGGCGGTACTGTTTGTGTCCTTATGGTGGCAACAGTAGCAGGATTATACTTTTCTCAAAACGGTGGTTTCAGTATCCAAAGCTGGATTGCCTTGTTTGTTATAAGTGTCGTTGTAATGGCTTCATCAATACTGGGTGATTTGGTTGAAAGTATGTTTAAACGTCATCGCGGGGTTAAGGATAGCAGCAATATTTTACCTGGACATGGTGGTGTATTGGATCGAGCAGATAGCTTAACGTCATCTGTGCCAGTCTTTGCACTGTTGCTTAATTTTATCTAGGGTTTCTAAAGTGAAGCAACAAATTACAGTTCTTGGTGCCACAGGTTCTGTTGGTCAAAGTACTCTGGATTTAATTCGACGTCACTCTGATCGATATTCTGTCTTTGCACTGACAGGTTATAAGAATATTGAACTAATGGCCTCTTTGGTGAATGAATTCAAACCCAAGGTTGCCATCCTTGTAGATCAGCATTCCGTTGATCTATTGTCGGCTCTGGTGTCCCATTCAAACACCGAACTATTACATGGCAGTGATGCTCTGGTTCAAGTTGCTTGTGCACCGCAAGTAGATATTGTTATGGCAGCAATTGTTGGTGCCGCAGGTCTTGAACCAAGTCTGGCAGCGGTTAAGGCAGGAAAAAAGGTCTTGCTGGCAAACAAAGAATCTTTAGTGACAGCAGGCAAATTGTTCATGGATTCAGTGAAGGACAATAATGCTATTTTGTTACCAGTCGACTCTGAACATAATGCAATCTTTCAAAGCTTGCCTCCCGATTTCGATTTTGCAGACCCTTCCCAGGGGTTAGAAAAAATTATACTGACGGCATCTGGTGGGCCTTTTCGACAGTGGACTTTGGAGCAGTTGCAATCCGTAACGCCCGAGCAAGCCTGTGCTCACCCCAATTGGGATATGGGAAAAAAGATATCAGTTGATTCTGCAAGTTTAATGAACAAGGGACTTGAGCTGATTGAGGCTTGCTGGTTATTTGGTGTTAATTCCAGTCAGATCGAAGTTTTAGTGCATCCACAATCGGTTATCCATTCTATGGTTCGTTATAATGATGGTTCTATTTTGGCTCAGTTAGGGCAACCGGATATGAGAACTCCAATTGCCAATGCACTGGCATGGCCTGAGCGGATTCAGTCGGGCGTTAAAGCACTCGATTTTACCGAGATTTCCCGTTTAGACTTCGAAGCACCAGACGAGGAAAAATTTGCTAATTTGAGGCTGGCAAGAGAAGCATTTAACCAGGGGCATAGCGCACCTGTGGTGTTAAATGCTGCAAATGAAATTGCGGTTCAGGCATTCCTTGATGAGCGAATTTCCTTTCTAGATATCGCACGACTAAATGCAGACATGTTGAATGCTATAGCATTTCGCCAAATTTACAGTATCGAAGACGTACTGGATCTGGATTCTATTACCCGAATCAGGGCAGAATCATGGATCAATACTGATTCCAGAGTTTAAAAAATGATTACACTTCTTTCCCTCCTGGTCACCTTGGGTATCCTGATAACTGTTCATGAATATGGCCATTTTTGGGTGGCTAGAAAATGCGGTGTTAAGGTTTTACGCTTTTCTATTGGTTTTGGGCGACCACTGATTAAATGGCATGATCGCCAGGGTACGGAATTTGTGATTTCAGCCCTACCCCTTGGCGGCTATGTAAAAATGCTGGATGCGCGTGAATCGTCGATTGATGACGCGGAAAGATCCTCAGAATTTACTGGGAAACCGGTAATTCAAAGGATTGCTATCGTTGCAGCGGGTCCATTAGCCAATTTTTTATTTGCCATTTTGGCGTATTGGGCGCTGTTCATGGTTGGCGTTAATGGAATTAAACCTTATGTTTCAGGAGTTGAACCAGGAAGCGCCGCAGACTTGGCAGGGTTACAAGGTGAGTTTTCCATTGTATCCATAGATGATAGGCCAGTAGATACCTGGGAAGAAGTGCAGGTCGCATTGTTCTCCAGAATTGGTGATACCGGTGAAATATTATTGGTAGATGGTCAGCGGCAAAGTTATCAATTGGCTATATCACAATGGATGTCAGGCGAAGAACTTGTTAGTCCAATTGAAAGTTTGGGTATGTTTCCGTTTGGCAGTCGCATAGATGCGATCATCGATCATATCGAACCCGGCAGCGCAGCTGAAGACGCAGGCTTACTTGTAGGTGATCAGATACATTCGGTTGATGGTGTAGAGATTACGACCTGGTCGCAGCTTGTAGATAAAGTACAATCATCGCCAAATATGGCACTAGATGTTGGAGTGATTAGAGGCGAGTGGGTTGAACAAATATTAATCAAACCAAAAGAGAGGGATGGTAAAGGATTTTTGGGAGTTTCTCCCGTATCACCAGATCTACCCGATGACATTTTTGTTACAGTTAGAAAGAATCCTTTCCAGGCCATGTTGTCTGCTGTTAACAAAACCTGGGACACAATCTCTATCAGTTTCAGTATGTTTGGTAAAATGGTTTCTGGATTGATCAGCCCTGATAATATAGGCGGACCTATTTCAATTGCCAAAATGGCAGGACAAAGTGCTCAGTCCGGATTCGAGTCTTTTATCAGCTTTTTAGCTTTTATAAGCATTAGTTTAGGCGTAGTTAATCTATTGCCAATACCCGTTTTGGATGGAGGTCACCTGATGTACTATGTGATCGAATTTATAACTGGTAAGCCGCTTTCAGATAGAATTCAGGCTTTTGGGTTTAGAATGGGTGCTGCGCTATTAATGTGTCTAATGGCTTTTGCAATATTGAATGACATAACCCGATTGTTTTGACTTGGGATATGACTACATATTTAGTTACCCTGTACTAAAAATTAATGGAGTTGCCGAATCGGCATAGAGGCCCTTGCGGGTCGATTTTGAAGTACTTCCCGTTTATAGGTTTTTTATGAAATTATACTATCTACCCTTTTTGTTCTTGTTCCTATCACCGTTATCATCTGCAGAGTTTTCTGTTAATAAGGTAGAGGTGACTGGATTGCAGCGTGTTTCGCTGGGTACCATTCTGAACACTCTGGGTATAGAAGAACAGGATCAAGTTTCCGATCTAGACCTGGGAGAGTCGGTTAAAAGGCTATTTCGAACCGGATACTTTAAAGATATTAATGTGTCCAAAGATGAAGCTTTGGGCCTGGTTCAATATGAAGTCATTGAGCAGCCGGCTATTGCCGAGTTACAGTTTAATGGCAATAAAGCCATTTCTACTTCTGTTTTGGAAAAAGTATTTAGTGAACAAGGTTTAAAGACAGGTGAAGTTTTTAGCCAAGGTAAGCTCGAGTCAATTATTGCCGAACTGGATCGTCAATATACCTCTATGGGGCACTACGCCGTCGTAGTTGAATCTGAGATTATTCCAATACCCAATAATCGTCTCAATCTAACGCTTGATATCACTGAGGGTAAAGAAGCGAAGATAGAATCAATAACGGTTACGGGCAATACCTCTTATACCAATGCCGAATTATTAAAGGTTTTACGCCTTAGAAGTAAAAGCAGTGCCACTCCTTTACAAAAAATGGGTAAACGTACTAATTACAGCACAGAAGCCGTAAGAGCTGATCAGGAAAAACTGGCAGCCTGGTATCTGGATCGTGGTTATCTGACCTATGAGCTTATATCAACCCAGGTAGCGTTATCTACTCCTAGAGACGCGGTACACCTCACTTATAATATTAACGAAGGTGAGCAATATTCTATTCGTACCATTGAACTTGTAGGTGATTTGGTTGACGATGAAGCCTATCTGAATTCGTTGCTAACCGTTAAGCCAGGTTCCATATTTGCTCGCAACCAATTAGTAGCGATTCAAAAAGCCATACAGAGTCGTCTTTCTGATCTTGGTTATGCATTTCCAAATATTCGCTTGTTAACTGATGTGAATAAACAGGACTTTACAGTCGGTTTGAAATTCTTCGTTGAACCAGGGCAGCGAACCTATGTGCGTCGCATAAATATTGTAGGCAACCTTTCTACCAGTGAGTACGTTATACGCCGTGAGCTGAGTCAGTTAGAGGGTGCTTTGGCATCTGGATCCGAAATTTCAAACTCACAACGTCGACTGGAACGAGTTGGATACTTTAGCGGTATTCGAGTACAAACGGTACCTGTCACAGATCAGAGTGATCAGGTAGATTTAAATATTGATTTTGAAGAGCTGAAAGATGCGACGTTAACAGGATCAATAGGTTATGCCGATCCTGGTGGAATGTTTATTGCCGGCGAATACCGTCAGAAAAATTTTCAGGGTAGTGGCAAGGACGTTGCGGCAAGCATAACCAGTAATAGTTATCAAAAAGAGCTAGAGTTTTCCTACACCAATCCCTATTTTACAAAAGATGGCGTGTCACTTGAGTATAATGTCTTCCTGAGAGAAACCGATAATTCAAATATCTCTGAAAACGATTATGCAACCAACACTTGGGGTGGTGGCGCAAAACTGGGTTATCCAATTTCCAATAATCAAAGAATATCATTCGGTTTGGATTATACGTTTACCGAATTATTTGCCAACAGCCCGGCACAGGAAATTTCCCAGTTTATTACCGAGCATGGTACAGATTTTTCCAATATTGAATTCAGTACCAGATGGAACTATTCCACGCTTAATGGTGGCTTCCTGGCAACAGATGGGCAGTCGCATGCATTGACCGTTAATGCTACCTTACCCTTTAGTGATTTGTCTTATTACAAAGCGGATTATACCGGCCGGTTGTATATTCCGGTAATTACGGATAACTACAGTATTCGTAATCGTCTCAACTTGGGATTTGGTGATGGCTTTGGGAATACCTCTGCACTACCATTCTTTGAAAACTTTTTATCAGGTGGTGTCTATTCGGTTAGGGGCTTTGACTATGGCTCTCTGGGACCTAAAAGTACGCCGGCAGATGGATCGGATGCATTACCTTCCGCGATTGGAGGTAATATTAAGGTGGGGTATGGCATAGACTTTCTATTCCCAATGCCAGTAGTAAAAGATAAAACACAATTCAGACCTTCTTTATTTTTTGATGCAGGATCTGTTTATTCAACAGATTGCTTGCCGAATAATCCTAATTGTAGCGAAGGTGTAGATTTGAGTTTGATTAAATATTCAGCCGGTTTCGAAGTTAACTGGATGACGCCAATTGCACCATTACGGTTTATATGGGCTTGGCCACTAAATGCTGAAGGTGATGATCAAGTTAGAAATTTTGTTTTCACATTTGGATACTCTTTGTAGATCTGAATTACGTAGAGATAAATTTAACAGGAACCTAAATTATGTATAAAAGCTTCATTTTATTAATTTTAGCCAGTTTTTCTTCGCTAGTATTTGCCGAAATGAACATTGCAATTTTGGATAAAAATGCAGCGATGTTTCAAAGCGAAGCCGCCAGAATTGAGACTGAAAAATTAAAATCCGAATTTGGTGTAGACGAGCAGCGAATAGTTGTTATTGAACAGCAGGTAACGGATATTAGAGCCAGGTTGGAAACGGATAGTGCCATCATGAATCAGGATGATGTTGATTCTCAAAATGTATTAGCCTCTAATTTACTGAATGAACGACAAACACTTATCGACAAGCTACAACAGATTCAGCAGCAGCGTCAGCAAGTGTTTATACGTAAATATCAGCCAATATTAGCCGAGGTGATTCAAAAAATTATCGAGGAACAGTCCATTGATTTTTTGCTAGATGCTCAGACCGTTATATTTGCTAAAGACGGCATAAATATTACACAGGACGTATTAACGGATTTTAATAAAAGAATTATGAGCGAAAGATAAATGCCAACTTCAGCTGAAATTGCGCACCTTGTCGGTGGAGAATTACACGGCACCAAAGACAAGTTAATTAAATCGCTCAGGGTTATCGATCAGTCAGATGGTAATTCAGTAACCTTTATCTCTGATAAAAAATTTATACCCGCTCTTAGTAGCTGTAAGGCGGGTGTCTTATTGGTAAACGAGGCGTTGTTATCTGGTTATTCTGGCGACTATATACTCGTAGAAGACCCCTATTTGGCATTTGCCAAGGTTTCTGTATTATTTGATCCAGAGCCGCGAGGCACTCTAGGAGTTCATAGGACGGCAGTAATAGAGGACTTCGTTACCATGGGTGCTAACGTATCTGTTGGTGCTAATGCCGTTATAGGTAAGGGTGTGGTATTGGAGGACGGCTGTACTATTGGTTCTAATGTGACTATTGGCGATCAATGCCACATTGGAGAAGATAGTATTATCTATTCAGGTGTAACGCTTTACCATCAGGTTCATATGGGTAAAAATTGTCGAATTCATGCGGGTACCGTATTGGGTAGCCATGGTTTTGGTTATGCCAATAGTCAAGGGGAATGGCATAAAATTTCGCAGATTGGCCGAGTTATTATTGGCGACGATGTTGAGATTGGTGCAAATTGTGCCATTGACCGAGGCGCAATAGAAGATACTGTTATTGAAGATGGTGTGAAAATCGATAATCTGGTTCACATTGCTCATAATGTTGTGATAGGCGCGCATTCTGCTCTGGCAGGCCAAATTGGAGTGTCTGGCTCGACACACATTGGTCATCATACTATGGCTGGTGGTCAGGCCGGTTTTGCCGGTCATATTAAGACGGCACCTGGCTCTGTATTTACAGGGCAGGCAATGATTACGGGTAATGTAGAAAAGCCTGGCGTATATTCGTCGGGTATTGGCTATATGCCGAGTAAAGACTGGCGAAAAATGGTTGCGCGTTTGCGCCGACTGGATGAGTTGTCAAAGAAGATAAAAGCATTAGAAGAAATATCAAAAAATGGCTCGGAATAGATGGGATACGCTATAAGTCTATCGCCTTATAGCCTCTCTGGATTTGTGACTTTTTGTCAACTAACCGAGTCGAACTTATTCGAATTAATATCAGGACAACAGGACTTATGACCGATTTGACTTTACCTTTGGATTACCAGGAAATTAAGCGTATCCTGCCCCACCGTTACCCTATGCTACTTGTCGACCGTATTGTTGAGCTTGTTCCCGGAAAATATGTGAAGGGATATAAAAACATCACAGGTAATGAAGATGTATTTAACGGACATTTCCCTCAGCAAGCCATATTCCCAGGGGTAATGATTTGTGAAGCTATGGCTCAGGTTGCAGGTGTGTTGGGGTTTGTGACCACAGGTAATAAAGCAGAAGACGGGTACTTGTTATTATTTGCTGGTCTCGACAATGTCAGGTTCAAACGTCAGGTGATTCCTGGTGATCGGCTTGATATGGAGGTTGACTTTATTGCTGGAAAGCGCGGTATTTATAAAGTTAAGTGCAAAGCATCAGTTGATGGAGAACTTGTTTGTAATGCCGATTTAATGTTTGCAGAGAAGAAGGTATAACGCGTTGATTCATCCTACCGCGATAATAGATCCGGACGCACAATTGGGTAGTGGCGTTACTGTCGGCCCATATTCAATTATTGGCGCTGGTGTAACGATTGGAGATCATTGTGACATTGGTCCTCATGTTGTTATTCGCGGTGAGACGCTAATTGGTGAACATAATCGTTTTTTTCAGTTTTCATCCATTGGTGAAGAGTGCCAGGATAAAAAATATAACGGTGAAGCTACCCGGTTAGTCATTGGCAATAATAATATCTTTCGCGAGTTTGTAACAGTTCATCGCGGTACGATTCAGGATCAATCGGTTACCAAAATTGGCAACGATAACCTGTTAATGAATTATGTGCATGTTGCACATGATTGCATTATCGGAAACGAAGCCATAATTGCCAATGGGTCACAGGTAGCAGGACATGTTCATGTGGGCGATGGAGCCATTGTGGGTGGCAGTTGTGCGATCCACCAATTTTGTAAAATTGGTGACTATGCCATGCTGGGCGGTGGTACTGTATTGTTTAAAGATGTACCTGCATTTGTATTGGTACAAGGCAATCCGGCGAAAACACATGGCATGAATTACGAAGGTATGAAGCGTCGGGGTTACAGTAAAGAAGCTATTAATATGTTAAGAAGAGCCTATAGGCTGGTTTATCGGCAAAGTACTCGCCTTCAGGATGCACTGATTGAATTGCAAACCTGGGAAGATGAATCAGGTGAAATTAAACGGTTCTCCGACTCAATACTCAATTCGAGCCGGGGTATTGTGCGTTGAGCAAACGCCGTCTACGAATCGGTATAGTCGCAGGAGAAGCATCTGGAGATATTCTGGGTGCAAATCTTATCAAAGCGTTAAAATCTAAATATTCAGAAATTGAATTTGTCGGTATTGGTGGCCCTAAAATGATGGAGCAGGGGTGCATCAGTATGGTACCCATGGAAAAACTGTCTGTTATGGGCATTGTTGAAGTACTCAAACAAATTCGGCCCTTGCTAGATATCCGTCGTCGTCTTATTAAGCATTTTATTCAATCACCTCCTGACATATTTATCGGCATTGATTCCCCGGATTTTTGTATACCCGTCGAAAGGCAACTCAAAAAGGCAGGTATTAAAACGGTTCATTATGTCTCACCCTCAGTTTGGGCCTGGCGTCAAAAACGTGTTTTTAAAATTAAAAAATCAGTAGATCATGTTCTATGCCTGTTGCCTTTTGAGAAAGCCTTTTATGATCGCTTTGACGTTCCTGCAACATTTGTAGGCCATACCCTGGCTGATGAAATTCCGTTAGAACCAGATGCGAAAGCAGCTCGGCGCGAACTGGATATTTCAATTGACCAAAAGGTTGTTGCCATTATGCCGGGCAGCAGAAAGTCAGAGATACAACGAATGGCTCCTATTTTTTTTGAAGCGGCAGAAATTATGCAGAAATCGAAACCTGATCTGGATTTCATAATTCCAGCTGTTAATGAAAGCTGTGATTCATTGATTCGATTGCTACTCAAAAACTATCCAGGTATTAAGGCCAGAGTGGTATTAGGTCAATCTCATCAGGTCATGTTAGCTTCAGATGCAATTCTGCTTGCCTCTGGTACAGCGGCATTAGAAGCCATGTTACTGAAAAAACCCATGGTTGTTAGCTATCGACTCGCAACCGTCAGTTGGTGGTTAATTCGGCGTTTGATAAAGGTTAAATGGGCATCTTTGCCAAACTTATTAGCCAATAAAGAAATCGTTCCAGAGTTTTTACAGCATGATGCCGTGCCTGAACAGCTCGCTGCATCAATTATTCAGTGCCTGAATACTGAGCAACAACTTGAAACAAAACAGCTTTTTCTCGAACTTCATCAACAATTAAAGCAGTCAGCTGATGAACGGGCTGCGACTGTTGTGTTAGATCTAATTAAGTAAATGGCATATGAAAACCTAGAACTTCAATATTGCCCCAATGGTTTGATTGCCGGTGTCGACGAAGTGGGACGTGGGCCGTTAGCGGGAGATGTTGTTGCCGCAGCCGTCATACTGGATCCCACAAAACCAATTTCCGGATTAGCTGATTCAAAAAAGTTATCTGAAAAAAAACGAGACCAACTCTTTGAGGAAATCATTTCCAAGGCACTGTCTTACAGCATTCAGCGTTCCAGTGTCGCTGAAATAGATCAATTAAATATTTTACAAGCAAGTTTGTTGGCAATGCGAAGAGCCATTGTGACTTTGGATGTATCACCGGATTTTGCATTAATTGATGGTAATAAAATTCCGACTGGCTTAACCTGTTCTGCTGAATCTGTCGTCAAGGGAGACAGTCGAGTGTATGCGATATCTGCTGCATCTATACTTGCCAAGGTAACCAGAGACCGTGAAATGGTTGAGGCAGACACTAGTTATCCCGGATATGGACTAGCCCAACACAAAGGGTATCCAACCGCAGTTCATCTTGATGCGATAAAAAAATTGGGAATCACACCAATACACCGTAGATCGTTTAAACCGGTACGTGATGTCCTTAACCTAGACCCTGTACAAACTGAATTATTATGACAAAACAATCTCTCCAGCCTTTTGTTCATCTTCGTATTCATTCAGAATATTCTCTGGTTGACGGAATTGTTCGTATAAAACCCCTATTGTCGGAGTGCGCTGTCCAGCAGTCTCCTGCCATTGCATTAACCGATCTGACCAATCTTTATGGTTTGGTAAAGTTTTATCAGTCTGCATTATCTACGGGTATTAAACCTATCCTTGGTTCAGATCTTTGGATTGAAAATGAAGAAGATTCTGACAAACCTTTCCGTATGCCGGTTTTGTGTCAAAATACTGAGGGTTATAAAAACCTGACAGAACTCATTTCCAGAGGATTTCAAGAAAATCAGCAGCAGGGTAGACCACTCATAAAGAAATCTTGGTTACTAGAACAACATGCGGGTCTGATTCTTCTATCTGGTGCTAACTACGGCGATGTTGGTCAGGAAATTATTAAAGGCAATGCTGACATAGCCAGTAATTTGGCGGCACAGTGGAGGTCTGTATTTGGCGACCGCTTTTATCTTGAAATACAAAGAACAGGCCGCCAGGGTGATTCGGATATTGTTGAGCACAGTGTTGCGATTTCAAAACAGCTCAATATTCCAGTCGTTGCCACTAACGATGTTATGTTTCTATCGCCGAGTGATTATGAAGCTCATGAAACACGTGTGGCCATTAACGAAGGCATGATTCTTGATGACCCAAGACGTGTCCGTCAGTTCAGTGATCAACAATATCTTAAAACATCTGAAGAGATGTACCAGTTGTTCGAAGATATTCCCTCAGCAATTACCAATAGCATGCAAATTGCAGCTCGCTGTAGTGTTGAAATGCGCCTTGGGGAATACTTTTTACCTGAATTTCCAATTCCGGAAAACCTCCGGGATGACCCGTTTTTTAAAACCCATTCCTGGCAAGATATTGAGGGTAGGGTAGAAGCGGCCATGCGAGTTAATCATCCAGATGCAGAAGTTACTCCCGCCTGGACTACTCAGTTATTGGAAGGCATATTTTTCCAAAAAGTGTCTATTGAGGGTTTGGAACAACGCCTTAACAAGATCGTGCCGTCAGGTAGTGAAAACTATGAAGCACGGATCAAACCCTATTATGATCGTCTTGATTTTGAACTCGATATTATTATCCAAATGGGTTTCCCCGGATATTTCCTGATTGTTATGGACTTTATTCAGTGGGCTAAAAATAATGATATCCCCGTCGGTCCTGGCCGAGGATCTGGTGCCGGATCTCTGGTCGCCTACGCACAGAAAATTACTGATCTGGACCCTCTACAATATGATCTACTTTTCGAACGATTTCTAAATCCCGAACGCGTATCCATGCCTGACTTTGACGTTGATTTTTGTATGGAAAATCGCGATAAGGTTATTGCCTATGTATCAGATACCTATGGACGTCAGGCCGTAAGCCAAATTGTGACCTTTGGTACCATGGCTGCCAAGGCGGTTGTTCGGGATGTGGCCAGAGTTCAGGGAAAAAGCTATGGATTAGCTGACCGGTTATCCAAAATGATACCGTCAACACCCGGTACAAAGCTGGCCGATGCCTGGAACGAAGTCCCCGAGCTGGTCGAATTTGTTAATGAAGACGAAGAAGCCATGGAAATTTGGACCATGGCAAAAAACCTGGAAGGTATTACCAGACAAACCGGTAAACATGCTGGTGGTGTTGTTATAGCGCCGACAAAACTGACCGATTTTTCCCCTCTTACCTGCGACGAAGACGGTAGTGGTTTGGTTACCCAGTTCGATAAAAACGATGTTGAATCTGCAGGCTTGGTCAAGTTTGACTTTTTAGGTCTGAGAACATTAACCATTATTGACTGGGCAATTAAGAATGTTAATCGAATACGCGCCAGCGAGCAATTGGATCCAATTCGTATCGAAGATATTGATCTCGATGACCAGCCTTCATTCAACTTGCTAAAAGAAGCAGAAACAACCGCCGTATTCCAGCTGGAATCTCGGGGCATGAAAGATCTGATCAGGCGTATGCAGCCTGACAACCTGGAAGACATGATTGCATTAGTGGCGCTTTTCCGCCCTGGTCCACTGGATTCAGGAATGGTTGACGATTTCATTAACCGTAAACATGGCAAGGCAGAAGTTGCCTATCCGCACCCTGATTTTCAGCATGAGTCCCTCCAGTCCATATTGGAACCCACTTATGGCGTTATTGTCTACCAGGAGCAGGTCATGCAGATTGCTCAGGTTCTGGCGGGTTATAGCCTGGGTGGAGCTGACATGCTGCGTCGGGCAATGGGTAAGAAGAAACCGGAAGAAATGGCCAAGCAGCGCGAAGTGTTTCGAACAGGCGCCATATCTCAGGGTGTAGACCCGGACCTCGCTATGAAAATTTTCGACCTGGTTGAAAAATTTGCAGGTTATGGTTTTAACAAATCACACTCGGCTGCCTATGCCTTAGTGGCATACCAGACTCTTTGGCTTAAACAGCATTACCCGGCACCGTTCATGGCGGCCGTATTATCGTCTGATATGCAAAATACTGAAAAAGTGGTTATTTTCAGTGAAGATTGCCGCCACATTGGCTTGAAAGTATTGCCACCAGATGTCAATCAGGGTGAATTTATGTTCACCGTTAACCTGCAAAACGACATCATTTATGGATTAGGTGCCGTAAAGGGCGTAGGTGAGGGGCCTGTAGAGGCAATCATACATGCGCGTAAGGCAGGTACGCCATTTACCGATCTATTTGACTTCTGTAATCGTGTTGATAGTCGTGTCAATAAACGGGTTATTGAAGCGCTGGTGAAGTCGGGTGCATTTGATTTAATTATACCTTCCAGAGCCGTTGCCCTGGCAGCGATGGAAGACGCATTGAAGTCTGCAAACCAACATGCGAGAAACCAGGATGCCGGCATGATCGACCTGTTTGGCTCCATTGAAGAGGAAGATCTGTCTAACCCTTATGATCAGTATATAAATGTTAGAGAATGGTCAAAAAAACAAAATCTTCAAGGTGAAAAAGATACCTTGGGCTTGTACCTGACAGGCCATCCAATTGATGAGTATGAAAATGAATTAAAAGAGCTGGTGAATAGCCGATTGACAGATATTCAGGCGACTAAGGGTTCTCAAAGTATTCAGTCAATTGCCGGTTTAATTATTGGTGTCAGAACAATGAAAAACAAACGTGGTGAAACCATGGCGTTTTTAACCTTGGATGACAGAACAGCACGAATTGAAGTGGGCCTTTTTGGTGATACCTTTAATCAGTTTCGCGATAAAATCGTCGTAGATGAAGTCGTTGTCATTGAAGGTGAAGTTAAATATGACAGTTTCTCTGAGCGTACCAAAATTTCTGCAAAACATATTTATTCTATGGATGAATCTCGTGAAAAAATGATTCATAGTGTTCAAATTGTCATTGATTCAAAGAAAAAGGCTTCGGTAACTCAGCTAAAGGAAATGTTTGTTCAGAGGGAATCAGGAGCACCAGTAGTCATTGAATATTTTCATGAGAAAGCAACGGGTTTAATAAAGCTGGCTCCTTCATATAGGGTGGGCCTGGATGATGACAGTTTACAAGAGCTAAGACATCAATTCGGAGACGAACAGGTGAAAATAAAATATCGAAGAAATGAGATAAATTTAATCTGAATTATGTGTCGTTTTGTTCTAAACTGGTGCGGGATTGGCAGGGTCGATGGCAGTCAAAAAATGAAAAAATTTAAGTGTCAAGGAGTTAAATAATTTACATGCGAGTTCAATATGATGATGAGCGTGCTGCGAAAATACAGGATCAAGTACTCACGCTATTAAAACAGCATGACATACCGCCCCATCCTTACGCGTATTCTGTCGTCTATGATTATTTTAGTTACTCCAATACGACAATTAACCAGCAAATTGATCAATTGTTGACTCTGAATAAAAAACTAAAAGCTGATGACTTAAAAATAATCTATTACGAAAACATAGAACCAGATACATCAGATAACATAGACACAACTAATGCGCTGCTCAAACTATTGAATGGTTTGTTAAAATCATTAGATCCTGAAAGCTCCAACATAAAAGAATTGGTAAACGTTTTATCAAAAGCGTCAAATAACCTTGAATCATATGCTTGCACAACTATTGAAAGTGTCAATGAAATAGTAGATGAACTCGTGCTTGTGGCAGGTAGGGCACTAGTTAACCAGAATGAATTGTCTGATCGGGTTAAAAAGACTGAACATGAAATTCAATCTCTAAAACGTTCACTCGAAATAAGTAAAAAAGCTGTAGAAACAGACCCTCTTACAGGTTTGGTTAATCGTTTTGGATTTGATAACACCCTGGTTAATTGGGGCGAAGAAGAGTTTGTTAAGTGCGGTTTATTATTGTGCGATATCGATTACTTTAAGAATATAAACGATAGTTACGGACATCTGATTGGTGACAAAGTATTAATACGAATTGGACAGGAAATGAAAGCCCAGGTTAAGGGTAAAGACGTTGTTTGCCGCTGGGGTGGAGAAGAGTTTGCCGTCTTATTAAAAGACGTATCAACAGTATCTCAACTTCGTGAAATCGCCGAATCAATGCGAACGGCGGTGAGTGATATTAAACTGGTACACTCCAAATCTAAAGATACTATTCCTTCTATAACATTTTCTGTAGGCGCTACCTTACTTCGCAATCATGGTGATTGGGATAACATGATTAAAAGGGCAGATAGGGCGCTATATAATGTAAAGGAAAATGGTCGAAATAGTGTTTCTGTGATTAGTTAGTTCTGATGTCTTCGTAGATATAGCTAAAGTGAATTTTTTGTTTCTCTGTGACTTTTACGCAGATTATTAGGTCAAAAATTGCAGTATTGAGTTTTCATTGCGGTGTCTTACCGCGTTAACCGAATTAAACAGCATGGAATACAACCGACAATGAACCCAGATTTTCTTGATTTTGAACAGCCTATTGCCGAATTAGAAGCCAAAATTGAAGAGCTTCGTCTTGTGGGTACTGATAACAAGTTGGATATCACTGCTGAAATTGATCGTTTAAAACTTCAGAGTGTAAAGCTGACACGGGATATCTTTAGTAATTTAACCTCGGCTCAAGTTGTGAAAGTTTCTCGTCATCCTAAACGTCCCTATACACGTGATTATATCAACATGATCATGACAGATTTTGACGAAATGCATGGTGATCGTCATTTTGCAGATGATGGTGCGATTGTGGGCGGAACGGCTCGTATAGATGGCCGTCCTGTCATGGTTATTGGTCATGAAAAAGGCCGTACGGTTCCTGAAAAAGTTAGACGCAATTTTGGTATGCCACGTCCCGAAGGTTATAGAAAAGCGTTACGGCTAATGGAAGTAGCGGAAAGGTTTAAATTACCCATAATTACTTTTATTGATACACCGGGAGCCTATCCGGGTATTGATGCTGAAGAGCGAGGACAAAGTGAAGCTATCGCTTTTAATTTGTTGAAAATGTCGGATTTGAAAACACCTATCATTGCGACCGTCACTGGTGAAGGTGGCTCGGGTGGCGCGCTGGCTATTGGTGTTTGTGATCAGTTAAACATGCTTCAACATAGTATCTATTCCGTAATTTCTCCAGAAGGTTGTGCATCGATCTTGTGGAAAACTGCAGATAAGGCATCAGAAGCGGCTGAAGCAATGGGAATAACCGCTCCTAAAATTAAAGAACTGGGTATTGCTAACGAAATTATTGAGGAGCCTTTAGGTGGCGGTCATCGTCAACCCGAGGTTATTGCTGCTAATGTTAAAGCAAATTTAGTGGCTGCTCTGGATAAATTCAGCAACATGCCTCTAGATGAGTTACTTGCTCGTCGTTATGAAAGACTCATGTCTTACGGGCGTTAGCCACAAGATTAAGGGGAGCAGATAACCATATCCGCCCCCCTTATCTGTTTAACTTTTTTACCAACAAAACTCATTAAATCTTAAGCCGTCAGTCAATCCAATTGCCTCTTTTCAATATAGCTTGATAGCGTTGAATACATAAATAGGTGCTTTGCATTCAGGTGTAACTAGCTAAGCAGGCTTCACATGCAAAACTACGGCACCTTTGAAAAATTACCTGTATCGTTATACCCGTGTTAACAACGGCCTCAAAATACTCATGAATTATTCTGCAAAGAATGTAAACAGCTTTAGCTAGGCCGAAAGGGAGGAGCACAGGACGTGCGAAATCCTTACCCATGTAAACTGCGCTTTTTCGTCGGTTTTTTTCTTTGCTCTAACTTCTTTGGTTTGATTTTTCAGAGGTGCTCTAAAATATTGTCAGCCTTTATCTTGAGCCTATGAAATTGATATGTAAAACTACTTCAATACCTTGTAATGGGATTACGATACTAAATTATTATGTTCCGATTTAAGAAATTTGGCAGATTAACAGATGGAGAATTATCACTTGTTATCGATGAGTACCTTCATGGACGACGAGCGATGGAAGCTGTTCCTGCGTATAAGTTTAAAATCATAAGGAATAAAGATCAGCAGTGGGTTGGTGATATAGATGTTCGGATTGGCATTACCGAAAATTTGTATCTATTCGGTGGTCAGATCGGTTATGGCATTCATCCTCAATATCGTGGTAAAGGCTACGCCGGTAAATCCTGTTTAATTATTCGCCAAGTTGCGTTAAGTCACGGAGTAGATGAACTATGGATCACCTGTAATCCAGAAAACATTGCTTCCCGGAAAACCTGTGTTGCTATTGGTGCTAAACATGTGGATACCGTAGATATCCCCCCAACCAATGAGCTCTATGCTCGAGGTGATCGCAAAAAATGTCGTTACTATTGGCCTCTACATCAAGTGAATTCTGACATTGCCTAATCTCATTTTAGAAACGCTAGCCGGATTTTTAGCCCGGCAAAAATATCAACGGTTGTGGGTTGCCTATAGTGGAGGATTGGACTCACAGGTGCTACTTAACGCCTTGAGAGCACTACTACCCAACGCCTCGGTAAATGCCATTCATATCAACCATCAATTGAGTAGCAACTCACAAGATTGGCTTAACCACTGTATAGATCAATGCAACAGGTTAAATATTAATCTCGAGACGGTAAGCGTTAATCTGTCAGGAAATACCGGAGAGGGGCTTGAATCAGAAGCAAGAACATTGAGATATCAGGTATTTAATTCGTTACTTGAAACAGATGACCTACTGTTGATGGCCCATCATCTGGATGATCAAATTGAAACATTTTTTTTACGGCTAATGCGTGGCTCAGGTGTCGATGGATTATCGGCAATGCCAGAAATACGAGCTTTAGATAAGGGCTATCTGGGAAGACCCTTCCTGTCTTTGAGTAAAGCCCATCTTGAAAACTACGCAAACGAGAATTGCCTTTCATGGGTTGAAGATGAATCAAATGCTAGCAGTCTGTTTGATCGAAACTTTTTACGGAATCAGGTATTGCCACTGATTTCGACCCGTTGGCCCATGTATCGCAAACCGCTGCAGCGTTCAATTAATCTGTTTGGCGAACTAAGCAAACAGCTAGACCAAGAGATTCAGCCAGAATTGCAGCATAGATTAACGGCTGATGGCGGCTTAAAGGTCAGTGGTCTAATGGATATAGATCGTTCTTTAATAAAACGGCTGTTAAGAGAATGGATTCAGGGTAAGGATCGGTTACCGCCATCACAAAGTCAGCTGGATACCATTATCGATTCGGTCATCAATGCTCGTGAAGATGCACAGCCTGTATTGAAGCTAAAAGATTACTGTATAAGACGGTATCAATCGGCTATTTATTGCACGGCTTCATTAGATGTGATCGATATGGCTAGTATAAATCTGGCTGTAGACTCTCCGGTAATGATTATCGGTGTTGGACAGGTGACAGGAAGATCATGCCAAGTTAACCATAACAGGGAGTATGCGATTGCCACCACATGTTTGCCCCTTACTCTTCGATTCGATTATCAAGGTGATTCAATAAAGCCGGCTAATCGTCATAAAAATCGAGATCTAAAACGGTTGCTGCAAGAATATCGAGTTAAACCCTGGCTTAGGGATCGATTACCCTTGATCTATTCTGGCGAGCAACTGGTAGCCGTTGCAGATATATTTGTTGTCGATGGTTTTCAAGCTAATGTGGGCGAACAGGGTATTAAAATTGAATGGATAACGCCAGATCTATAAATCCCATACATTTTTACTATTTATTCGACTTTTACCTTAAAAAACAATTTATTGATCGCCAGGTTTCTGATAGCCTGACGTCCCGTCTTTGAACGCATTTATCAACTCGTAATTTTTATCTTTCGGACAGTATGTAGCTGTGCCGAATTATTGCTATTTGGAATGCAACACACTCTATATTTGTCACGATGGGATCTTTATGACACGCTTTATATTTGTAACAGGTGGTGTAGTTTCTTCTTTGGGTAAGGGTATCGCATCGGCATCTCTGGCTGCAATTTTAGAAGCCCGTGGATTAAAGGTCACATTGCTGAAGCTGGATCCCTATATTAATGTTGACCCGGGAACAATGAGTCCATTCCAGCATGGCGAAGTTTTTGTGACAGAAGATGGGGCTGAAACCGACCTGGACCTGGGTCACTACGAACGTTTTGTTCGTACTCGTATGTCAAAAAGCAATAACTTTACTACGGGGAAAATCTATCAGGAAGTCCTTCGAAAAGAACGTCGTGGTGACTACCTTGGTGGAACCGTCCAGGTCATTCCTCATATAACTGATGAAATTAAACGACGTGTTATTGAAGGTGCAGGATCGGCCGATGTTGCGCTGGTAGAAGTAGGCGGAACCGTTGGTGATATTGAGTCATTGCCCTTCCTTGAAGCGGTGCGTCAACTACGTGTTGAACTGGGGAGCAGCAGAGCGCTTTGTATGCACCTTACTCTGGTTCCATACATAGCTACTGCTGGCGAGATGAAGACCAAACCTACTCAGCATTCCGTTAAAGAATTGCGAACCATTGGTATTCAACCTGATATTCTGCTTTGCCGTTCCGAACTTGAAATCGACAAGTCTTCACTTCGTAAAATTTCTCTGTTCACCAATGTTGAAGAACGTGCTGTGATTCCGCTACAGGATGCAGATACCATTTATAAAATTCCATCCATGTTAAATAAATTTGGCCTGGACGATTTCGTCGTCGAAAAACTGGGTCTTGATTGTTCCGTAGCAGATTTATCCGAATGGGACGACGTAGCAGACCGCAAATTGAACCCTGAGAAAGAAGTCACCATTGCCATGGTGGGAAAATACATGGAATTACTGGATGCCTACAAATCGCTTATTGAAGCCATGGATCATGCAGGCATTCGAAGTAGAACCAAGGTAAAATTGAAGTACATCGATTCTGAAGCTATCGAGCGTGAAGGATTGGGTCTGTTAGAAGGCGTAGACGCCATTCTGGTACCAGGCGGTTTTGGTCACCGTGGTGTTGAAGGAAAAATTGAAACTGTACGCTATGCTCGTGAAAACAAAATTCCTTATCTGGGTATTTGTTTAGGTATGCAGGTGGCCTTCATTGAATTTGCGCGTAATGTTGCTAATCTCGAGGGTGCTAACAGCACAGAATTTGAGCGTCAGGCAAAACATCCGGTAATTGGATTGATTACCGAGTGGATAGAATCGGACGGTAAAATAGTCGAACGTACAGAATCATCTGATTTAGGTGGAACCATGCGCCTTGGCGCTCAACTATGTAACCTGGAGGCTGGCACATTGGCGGCTGAAAGTTATGGCTCAACCTCAATTGTTGAGCGTCACAGACACCGTTATGAAGTTAATAATCAGTATGTTGATCAAATCAAAGAAGCGGGATTAGTCATCTCGGGTAAGTCATCTGATAATGCTTTGGTCGAAGTGGTTGAATTACCAAAGGACGTGCATCCCTGGTTTGTAGCGTGTCAGTTCCACCCTGAATTTACCTCTACACCAAGAGACGGACATGGACTGTTTAGCGGCTTTGTAAAGGCGGCTACCGATTATAGTGAGCAGTCTAAATAATGAATGTTTGACCTGATTTTTGTAACAAGAATGAATATCCTGAATGTTTTTATTCATGGAGTCTCAAGAATTTACTATTAATGGAGTTTAGCATGGCAAAGATTGTTGATATTAAAGCTCGCGAAGTATTGGATAGTCGTGGAAACCCTACGGTTGAAGCAGATGTTATTCTCGATTCTGGAATCAAAGGCAGTGCCTGTGCTCCTTCTGGTGCATCTACAGGTTCTCGTGAAGCGCTGGAATTGCGTGATGGAGACATGAGTCGTTACTTGGGTAAAGGTGTACTAAAGGCAGTAGCTGCTATCAATGGCCCAATTAAGGCGGCGTTATTAGGACAGGATCCGGTTAATCAGGCCGAGATCGACCAGATCATGATCGATCTGGATGGAACCGAAAACAAATCTCAGTTTGGTGCAAATGCAATCTTGGCGGTGTCACTGGCTAATGCAAAAGCGGCCGCGTCAGAAAAAGGTGTTGCACTATACGTTCATATCGCAGACTTGAACGGCACACCGGGTCAGTACAGCATGCCTGTTCCTATGATGAACATTATTAATGGCGGTGAACATGCCGACAATAATGTAGATATTCAGGAATTCATGGTTCAGCCAGTTGGCGCTCCTTCGTTCCGTGAAGGTTTACGTATGGGTGCAGAAATTTTTCACGCACTGAAAAAAGTTTTAAATGGTAAGGGTTTGAACACAGCAGTTGGTGACGAAGGTGGTTTCGCTCCCAACCTGGAAAGTAATGCAGCAGCTTTGGCCGTTATCAAAGAAGCGGTAGAAATTGCCGGTT
>Ga0224506_10000716_pt1 | contig 26264 bp, 22 predicted proteins | sample SF_Jan12_sed_USG_2_FD_169108 | JGI IMG/M metagenome (GOLD analysis project Ga0224506, IMG submission 169108) | Sediment microbial communities from San Francisco Bay, California, United States - SF_Jan12_sed_USGS_8_1 | ecosystem: Environmental > Aquatic > Marine > Sediment | place: USA... | reverse complement strand
AATAAGATTACCGAAATTAATAACGGGGATAATCAACCCATTCTGCCGGGTAAAGGCCGCTCAGTACTCGAAGCTGTAAAAGAGATGTATGGCAATGCTGCCGCCGCGCTGGATATTGGTGCTCAAATAGAGCGTTATAAACAGGCTGCCTCGGATGCAACAGAGCATGTTATTAATCTGATTGTGGTGTTTATCTTTCAGACCATACTGTTCCCAATCTTATTTCTGCTGGTGGTTTACCGGCTGCTGAAAAACATGATCCGCCTGGAGTGGATGAAATTTTAATACTATTTCAGGTAGCAGATGTGACTAAAATTTTCTTTGAAACAGAATGAATACAGATCGTATGAGAGGAATACTTTTATCGGTCAAGCTGGCGACCGGATAGTTTACAGGGTAAAAATGGCGTCCCCGGCAGGAATCGAACCTGCAACCTATCCCTTAGGAGGGGATTGCGCTATCCAGTTGTGCCACGGGGACTAATAAGCGCGTTATTATAACTAATTTTTATGAAGGTTTCTGCCTTATTGAAAACCATCAGTGAAAATTATTTGCTCATCTGGTAATTGCGGGAAACGTGCTTTGGGTAGTTCTTTGGCTTTACCGATTGCCATCATCATGCTGATAACGTGATCTTTTGGCAGATTAATCAGTGCGGCGACAGTTTCAAAATCAAAACCGATCATCGGACAGCTATCCAGACTCATGGCTTTGGCCGTCAGCATCATGGTCTGTGCGGCCAGTGCACAGGAGCGCATGGCTTCATCTCGCTGCGTGAGTTCACTGCTCTGATAATAGCGCTCCATCGACTGACGTTTTGATGTCATTAAATCTTGATCCAGATTCCCCCAGTATTTGTCTGAGTCTCTTTGCCATGATTTTGTATCAGCACACAATACAATTAGTAGTGATGCCTCAGTCACCTGCTGCTGACCATGGGCCGCCTGTTTAATTTTTTGTTTTAGCTCAGGATTTTTTATCACGACAAAGCGATAATTTTGCTGGTTATAAGCTGTGGGTGAGAGTCTGGCCATAGACAGTATTTGATTAACTGCCTGCTCCGACATAATGTATCCGGAGTCAAAGCTCTTAACGGCACGGCGCTTTTTTATGGCATCAAGTGTGTTCATTTTTTGTTCTCGAGAGGTTTTTCAGGGCAGGTCGAATAGTAATGCTTCACAGTTTTTCAGACACCGTATATCTATTTCAGTCATAGCAGAAATTGTCGCACCGTCGCCGGCTTCCATACTCACGCCATCGTGCATGATTTTGCCGTGTATGACGTGCAGATAGACCGTGCGGCCTGGTGTTATTCGCTGAGTTAACTGCGTGTCTTTATCCATCACAAGCCGGTACAGAGATGCATTTTGATGGATTTTGAAAGAGCCGTCTTTAGAATCGGGTGAGGCGATCAATTGTAAACCTTGCTGCGTATCAAAACGTTTTTGTTGATAGCCGGGTTCGATGCCGTATTCATCGGGTTGAATCCATATTTGTAAAAACTCCAGTGGCTCAGTGTCTGAGGCATTGTACTCACTGTGGGTTATGCCATGGCCTGCACTCATTAACTGAAATTCACCGGCTGTTAGTAGCTCAGTGTTTCCCATGCTGTCTTTGTGTTCTATTGCGCCTTTGGTAATGTAGCTGATAATTTCCATATCCTGATGTGAGTGCATGCCAAATCCGGCACCTTTCATAACCTTGTCATCATTGATGACTCTGAGTGCAGATACACCCATGTGCTGTGGGTCATAATAATTTGCGAAGGAAAAACTATGGCGGCTTTGTAACCAGCCATGGCCGGCTGCGCCGCGTTCATTTGCAGGTCGTTTAGTGATCATTATTTATTGCTCATATGGCAGCTGGCTAAGCTGGGTAGCGGATAGTCTGTTATAAGCATCATAGCGGTGCTTGATATTACGCACATACTGCACTGGCTCACGACCGCGTACAAAACCAAAGCGCGCGTTACGATAATATTTTTTCAGGCGTAAAAGTAACATGGCTTTTTCAACATTGTTAAACCAGCGGTTAGTATTCCACCCCATCCGGCGCGCCAGACTGATGGCGTCACGTACATGGCCGACACCGGCATTATAGGCAGCCAGAGTAAACCACATTCGGTCTTTTACCGGCAGTTCATGATCGAAACGCTGCTGAACCCATTGCATGTATTTAATACCGGCGTGCAGGCCGGTTTCTGGATGTTCAAGGTCTGTAAAACCAAACTCTTCAGCGGTTTGTGGCATAACTTGCAGTAAACCTTTAGCGCCGACCCATGATGTGGCGGCCGGATTGAAGCGGCTCTCCTGATACATTTGTGCGGTGATTAATTTCCAGTCAAATCCATACTGTGTTGCATACTGTTTTACCAGTTCGTCATAAGGTGACAGCGTTGAACTTGCAGTCGTCTCTGTATCGTTTATTAGTCTATGTGCAGGGTTAACAAAATATTTCTGATATGTCAGATTATAAGTAAGACTTTTGTAGTTTTTTCTATGAAAACTGTTGATGGCGGATAACAGTTGCGGGTTGCTAGTACGCGTAATCCAGGCAATATCTTTTGTATCACTCAGAACCATGGATGATTTAATGTCATCTCGCCATAATAATTCAAGATCAAGTATGTGTTTGTCTGCAATTGTCAGGTCATATTGTCCGATAGCCACGCGATTGATAATGTCTTCAGTTTCAAGATCTTCTGATACAAATTCGACATTAATATTTATTCCCTGTTGCCTGAGATGTTCAAGGGTTTCCATATATGAACTGCTCTGGCGCAGGGCCACGGATCTGTTGTTCAGTTGTGCAAGGGTGGTTATGGGTGCTTCACCGGGTCGCTGTATTAAGTGGTGAGTGGTTTTCAGGTAATGACGTGAAAAGGATATGTCATTTGCAAGCCTGTTAACGGTCGGGCTCAGCGATGCTGCAATAAAATCACCTTTACCCTGAATTAACCAGTCCAGCATTGTTGCATTATCTGGCGCTACAATTATTTCAAGATTGAGCCTGTGCTTGTTGGCAAACTGTTGTGCCAGTTCATACTCAAAGCCTAAAAGCTGACCTTTATATAAAAAGTAATTGGCTGCGTTGTTGCGTGTGATCATTCTGATGACTTTTCGCTTTTTAATATCTTTCAGATCAGAGGTATGAGAACGGCTATCATGCCTTCTAAGTTGGTGTTGCTGGATGTACTTATTAAGCGCCTTTTTGAGTGCCGGGCTTTCCTGTCTGATTCCCCATGCAACGGGCTGTTCTTTTGTTAATATCAGGCTGCTTTTAATATCACTGCGATATGTTTTAATTGAATCAATTACATTTGTATCCTGTATCGTGATATCAAATTCTTTATTCGTCAGTCTGTCTAATATATCTTCAATTTCAAGCCCGTCATTTAAAGACAGGAGCTTGATAGACGGGTATTTGTCTTTTAAATTTTGGGCTGTCGGCCAGAAAGAGCTGGATGGTTTGATGGCAATGATCTTACCTTTTAATGCGGACTTTTGTGTAATCGTGACGTCATCTGTTCGCTGTAATATTTGCTGCTTAACATGCTGATTCGGCAATGAGTAGTCAATGAAATCTTTTCTTTCGTTTGTCACCGTCATGTTGGCTGAGATGATGTCACCATAGCCGTCGATGAGGCTGGGAATTAACTGAGAAAAGTCCGGTACATATATTTTCTTTAGAGATAGTTTATGTAAATGTGCAAACTCTTCCAGCTGTTTGATTTCTGTATCAAGCGGGTAGCCTTGTCTGGGCAGATATAAGTTGCCTTCTGTTCTGGGAATCAGTACGCGTAATTGTTTACTTTGAATAATTCTTTCAAAGTCACCGGTGTGCTGATGCTTTGATGAAGCGTTATTATCAGTGCAGCTTAAGATGAAAGAAGTTGTAGCTAAAATTGAAGCAGTGATAAAAACTTTTCTGATAAATGACAGTGTTACAGTATAGTATTCAGTCATTATTTCTTCTTTTATGTTTTGTGAAGCCCTTAATATAGCGAGCCAGTAGTGAGTCGGGAGCATTTTTCAGTGACATAATATAATTTAATGAGTGAATGTCATGCATACAGTGAGCTATGTGATGTTCAGCCTGACTGATACCACAAAAAAGTAATTTATCATTTGTCGCCAGCAAAAAATCATCCTCTGGAGATAATATTCTTTCGTCATTGCGTACTACCATTAAAGGCAGGCAGCAGATTTTATGATTACGCTGAATAGGGCTTTTCACGATGTCGCTCAGTTTTACCTTCCTGCCTCTTGTTAATGTTTTATACATGGCAGGGGATTCTTTTTTGCTCAGTTCTATGGTCCAGCAATGCGGCTTTACTTCGCTGATTGCTCCGCTCAGTTTACTGATGGTGATATTGATCCAGTCATTGGACTGTTTAAAGCATTCATCCAGATAGTCGATCAGCAGGGGATTGGTCAGTAGCGTTCTTATTCTTCGTGCAACGATCTCGCTGGGGTGCATTATTATCTCGGCATTTGATGCATAGAATAACTCTCTGTTTATCATTTCATTCTGGCGGGCAACGATGATCAGGTCTTCATTGAGCATTTGTGCTGTCATGATGGCAGATAAATTATTTGAATCATTATCGGATCCGGCAACCAGTCCTACAGCGTGTTCAATGCCTGCCTGTCTTAAGGCTTTTGCATCAGTTCCTGTGCCGATAATAAATTCTGTTGTGTCAGCAGGGCGTTCGGCATGAAATCTGGTTTTTAGTTCCGCCGTTGTGTCTATGATGGTGACGCTGTGATTATGCTGTTTAAGTACTTTGTATATGCGCTGACCTAGCCTGCCGTAGCCACATAAAATCCAGTGCCCATCTTTAAAAACAATGGGGTCATCCAGGTTTGTATCGGGTACACCGGTTAGCCATTCGTTTAATAGATGCAGGGCCGATGATTTCAGTGCCATTGCAAAGCTATTGGAAAAAGTATCGTAAGGATTAACCGTGTGATCGGTGTTAAAAGACTTCATATTGTCTTCAAAGTCTTTATGCTCGGTACGACATATGACTGTGGTATGAGGGTGTAATAGCTTTGATGTGATGGCAATTTTAAGGTTGCACTCGTCTGAGTTGGTTACCGCTATGACTCCCTTACATAAAGGATGACTAAGCCCTGCATAGGCAAGTTGTTTGGGATTCTCAGCGTCAGCTTCAAGCCCCGGAACAAAAGACAGGTAGTTTTGAACTTCTAAATATTCAATTGCTCTGTGACTGCTGTCGATAACAACGCAACGTATTTCTTTATTGGCCAGGCCTTCAACCAGATCGCTGCCTGTTTCACCAAAACCACATATCAGATAAAAATTTTGGTGGATCTGATTGAGGCTATGTTTAAAATTTGAGTGTATGACTGCTTTCTTAAACATGGGTGTCTGAATAAGAGAGACGATTTTTGTCAGGGCATAAAACCAGCCGATGACACTGAAGAATATGGTGATGAGAGCCCATAATCGCTGCGCATCTGTTAACGGGTATGGGATTTCACCGAAGCCAATAGTGGTGGCGGTAAAGCTGACAAAATATAAGGCGTGAAAAAAATCCATATGCCAGACCTGGCCCTGATCATCAACACCGGGAATTAACACCATGCCGAGTGTGGCGGTGCTAAAGACGGCAACAATGACAATCAGCGGTGCACGCATCTGCCGAAGTATAAGAGAGGTAACCGGATTCATGTGTTTAGATTTGTCCTGTATCTGTCATGAGCCAGATCTAACGTCTGATGATGGACGCTTCGAGGACTAATAGTATCACTGAAATTATATTCGCCAGTACGGCACCGCCACTGAGTGAGACTATCGTGGCCATGGTTGCTGTGGTAACTCCTGTTTCCTGCATGTGTGCAGCCACAGCCCACACAATGGCAGCTGAAATTAGCTGTACATTGGCGACCAGGCTGGTTGCCAGTAACATGGCCCCGAGCTGAGAGCGGTCACCAAATTTCAGGATGGTTGCTATCAGGTTGATAACGATAACAGCGTAGAGCTCGTAGATATTATGATGGTCAGGGTTGTGAACATCACCATAGAAAAAACCAAAATTTAGAGTGAGTGCAAGAATCATAAAAAAACTGAAAATAACTTTCTCAAGGTTCATTACTTGTTCCCTTTCCATTAAGCTTAAGTTTTACTGAAGCGGTAAAGTGATAACCGATTCAGAGTTCAACCGTATATTTGAAAAATCCAGTCAGCATGAGCTTGCGTGTTGACTGATATTAATTGTCGGTTATCAAATGACATGCATGTGATTAATAGACTATGACCGGAGTACCGTTAAGTCTTAAGTCAGTAAATTTTTTAAAATTTGTTCATAAATAACAGACAGTTGTTCCAGATCTGCGATGGATACATTCTCATCAATCTGGTGAATGGTTTTATTAAGAGGTCCCAGTTCAATCACTTGTGCGCCTGTTGGTGCAATAAAACGCCCGTCTGATGTTCCGCCGGCAGTTGAAAGCTCGGTTTCATAGCCGGTAACGGTCTTTATAGCATCCTGAGTAGCTTCTACCAGCCGGCCTTTTTCTGTGAGGAACGGATTGCCTGATAAGTTCCATTCTATATTATATTTCAGGTCGTATTTAGCAAGGATAGTCGTGACCCGTTGCTTTAATTCTTTATCAGTCACTTCAGTTGAGAACCTGAAGTTAAACATCACTTCAATATCGCCGGGAATAACATTAGTTGCACCAGTGCCTGAATGTATGTTTGATATCTGAAAACTGGTAGCCGGAAAAGATGCGTTGCCTTTATCCCATTCGGTATTTACAAGTTCAGCAAGAAATGGGGCAGCCTGATGTATCGGGTTTTGTGCAAGGTGAGGGTAGGCGACATGTCCTTGTTTACCGTGGATGGTTAATACAGCACCCAGTGAACCGCGACGTCCATTTTTAACAACATCACCGATTTTCTCTGTGCTTGACGGTTCACCGACCAGGCACCAGTCAATTTTTTCATTTGCAGAGGCAAGGTGTTCAAGCACGGCTACTGTACCTTCAACAGCCGGACCTTCCTCATCACTGGTGATAAGAAAACCGATTGAGCCATTGTGCTGTTCATGTTCGCGAATAAAATTTTCGCTGGCAATGATCATCGATGCAAGGCTGCCTTTCATATCCGCAGCGCCCCGCCCATACAATAGACCATTGTGTTCGGTTGGCTCAAATGGAGGATAAGTCCAGTTTGCTTCGGGGCCTGTCGGTACAACATCTGTATGACCTGCAAAGACAAATAGCGGTGCTTCTGTACCACGACGGGCCCATAAATTTGTCACATCACCATTCTTAAGGTGGGTGATAGTAAAGCCGATGCTTTCAAGACGTTCAGCCATCAGTTGCTGGCAGCCTTCGTCTTTAGGTGTTATGGACTGGCGTGAAATCAGGTCTTTTGCAAGTTCTAGAGTGCTCGACATTAGTTTGGTTACCGAAGTTAATAAATATGAAGAATATTATCATAATGTGTGTCGAAGTTTAGAATTAATCTTTATTGCTGCTTTTTTTATAAACAGCCATAAACTCCTGTTCGAGGGCAGCAAGCTCTGCTTCGAGAGTTTGATTTTTTTCGTCTTTATCTTTAATGATTTTATCCAGTACGTGTATTTTTAGCTTCAGTTGTTCAGGGCTCATATCGTCTGTATCTAAACCATCAATAGAAGGAATAGCAGCGCTGTTCTGCAGGGTATGTATTTCATCCATTAAACGGTGGTTCTCCATTTCAAGCACATCGATGCACATGGCGGTTTCAAGCTGACTCTTTTCCAGTGCTGACAAATGCTGATGGATAGCACTATCCTCATCCATGTTATGATTTTCTTCTTTCAAACTTTTCAGCAGAGCATTAATCTGATTTCCCTGTTCATATATGACATCTTTAAGTTTGTTGACCTCGGTATTGACGACATGGCTTGCCTTTTCTGTAAACGCAGTTTCTTCTTTGGCGGTTGTATTGTTATTATGCGGAGCGCTAGTGATCTCAATATTCAGGCTGTTCTGGATTTTGTTCTCCAGGTCTGAAACTTGCTGACTAAGATCGTGAAAATCGGCCTGAGAATTTTTGATTATTTGTATTTGATCGGTGGCCAGGGTGCCATTATGTAAAAGCGAATCAAGAAGAGATTGCAGTACAATATTGGACTCAATGGATTTTTCCAGTCTTTGTTGCAGTTCCTGCATCACTTCATCAATAAATTCGTTTGCCGGTATTTCTGCCTGTTCGGTTTCGGGTAATGCTTTTGGTATTAATGCGGTAATGTTTTCAGCCAGATAGTGCCAGAATAAATCGACATCTCCATCACTGGCTTCGTAAGCGTTAATTTCAGCATGCAGATAACTGGAACGAAATGTGAGAATCTTTTTTAATTCGGTTTCTTTAGTTGATATACTGTTGTCGTCTACCTCCGCCAGTTGCAGCTCATCTGCCGGAAAACCGGGTTCATTGATGCGCTCAATGGTTTTATCGATTTCTTCTTTGATTAATTTTGAAAAAAGACTTTCAGACAGCTTGAGCAGAAGATCATCGACTGACTTTTTGAGTTTTGAATTTTTGGTTATAAAATATGCAAGAAATATGATCAGTATAATGAACGTTTCTACTGTGACTAAGACTGTTAGGATTGAAAAACTCATAGTGCTGTTCTACTTGGTCTCTGGTTCGGTTTTTTTCGAATTTTTCAGTTTAATTAGCAGAAATATGCTTAATCCAATTATGGCGATAATGATATTGATGACCACGAATATAAGTATAGATTTAAGTGTGTCTTCTTCTGGTTCTGGTTCTGGCTCTGCTGTAGGTTCGGTTTCGGGTTTTATTTCGGGTTCAATGTTTGGTTTAGGTGTTATGATGATTTCTTTTTCTGCCTCTGTCGACTGATTTAATGCAACAGGGAATTCTTCTGCTGGAGCGGTGTAAGTAGCATTAAATGAAAATGTTTTTTGGCGTTCAAATGTCTGGCTTTTAAGTGTGATTGTTGCAAAGTAAGTGCCGTTTTCATCCGGTGTGTAATTGCTTATGAAAACACCTGCAAGCGATTCATCATTCAGAGCTAAGCCCATTGGTGGTTCAGTAATTTTATCTGACGGTGAAGATAGCTCTGTCTTTGCCTGTGTTGAATCGAGTATGGTGGCTTCAGTGACAATAACGTCGTCTTTTTCAAGCCAGGCATGCATCTGGATCTTTTGTCTGTCGTTTTCACTGGTGAATTCAAACGTTGTTTTCATCGCCATGTCAGCAACAATGTAGGCTTTGTTGTTATTGTCGCTGAAGAGGATTTTCCATTCACCTGGAGCCGGTTTTTTTATTGTAATCATGTCAAAGGTGTCGGAGATAAACCATTTGATCTGCTTGTCTTTAACTGAAGCGTCGAACTTATCGTTAGCCGGTGTTTGTAGATAGATTTTGCTTTCCGGTGAGGCTTTGTTCGCAACAATCGTTATCTCACGAATGCTTTCATCGGCTAGAAATGTGTTTTCAGTGAGTGGCAGCATATCAGGCTGCTTGCTTTGTTCAAATATACTGGTGAATGCGAGATGAAGTGCCTCGTCGTTTTCTGCAACTTTGCAGAAGCCGCCGGTGCTTTCTGATAGCCTGGTTAATAACTCCTTGTCGGCATTTTCAGTGAAGGCAATGGAATAAAGTTTTATCTTCTCGGTGTTTAGCTTGGGTAAGGTTTCTTCAATTAACTGAGCAGATAAAGCCTGTGATTTTTCGTCGTTACCAACGTCCATTTTGCCATCTGAAAGTAAAATAATAACTGGATCGCGTTCTGATTTGTTTTCACTGAGTATCTTATAGGCGCGTTCTACAGCAGCATGGATATTTGTATAAATACCTTTGTTGGAAACTTTATCGGTAGCGTCCAGGGTTAGCTGGAGATTTTTATCATTATCCAGCGTATTCAGATAAGTGATAGGGTAGCCGTTATCGCTAAAGCTCATGATGCTGACCCGGTCTTCGCTGTTTAACAGCGAGATAAATAACTTGGCAGCAGGTTTTCTGCGGCTGTCCGGATCGCTCTTTTTCATACTGCCGGAGCTATCCATTATGACGACCGCATCCACCGATGGTTTGGCTGCCAGCGTATCGTGACTAATGAAAAGAGCTATACTGCTGATTAGTATTAAAACCAGATTGTTCATCCGTGTGCCATACCCTCTGAAAGATAGAAATTATTGCAGTGCCGTATCCCCTCAGGGGCACTGCATGATCAAGCAAATATATAATCTCACTTTAAATTACACTTTTAACCGCCTGATAATCAAAGAGTTTAGACGAGATTCCTAATAAATATGTTTTTTTGACAGGTTTTATCCGGTTTTTCATAAAAAAGCAGATATTTAAATCTCTTTAAGACCCATCAAGGGATGAGATAAGCTTTTGTTTTATCTTTTGCTGTGCAGTTTCATCCGTTATTGGTCTGTTTTTGAAATCAGTGACATAGAATAAATCGTCGGCTCTTTCACCGGTGGTGGCAATTTTTGCATTATGTACGCGTATTTCACTGTCGAGAAAGACTTTGCTGATACGTGCTAATAAGCCGGGTTTGTCGGCTGATGTGATGGCAATGATAGTACGGTTTTTTGCCTGTTCCTGGCTGAATGATATTTCAGCCGGTACATCAAAGTGTTTAATCACTCTGTGGCTGCTCTGATATGGGGCGGTGGTATTGTCGTTGTAGTTGTAGTTGGCTATTTTATCAATGAGTCCAAGGCGCGTTTCTTCAAGCTTGTAAGCGGCACTCTCGAGATCGGTATGATCGGTCAGTGCCTGAAAGATATTCAAAGCATTCTGATCATTGTCGGTGGCCATGATAAAAGCATCGACTATATTCAGGCCCAGTTGCTCGAATGATTTTGTTGTTTTTGCAAACTGGCCGTCGATATTTTCCATATAGATAAAAATTTCAATCGTGCCTTTTTCTGCATTAAGCGCGCATTTGATAACCGGCATCGAAGCTTTATCTGCCTGTAAAACTAATGAAATATGACGTGCGATTTCATCGGGTGTGAAGCGCAGAAAATATTCATTAGTAAACGATTGCCAGGTTTCTTCAACTTGTTCCGGTGTGTAACCCCGGTTAGCTAATATGTTCATACTGCTTTGCTGGCACTGCCTGATACTTTTGTCGATGGATACGCTGGTTTGCATACCTAAACGTAATACGACGGAGGTTTTATTGTAGAGTTCAGACAGCAGGCTGTCTTTCCAGCTATTCCAGGTCGTCGGGTTAGTGCCGCGGATATCAGCTACTGTCAGTAAGTACAGATAATCCAGTTGTGTCTGCGTGCCAATCTGACTGGCAAACAGATTGATGACATCAGGGTCGCTGAGGTCCTTGCGTTGTGCGGTGACGGACATAATGAGGTGGCTTCTTACCAGCCATGATACAAGTTCGGCATCGGCTTCATCCAGATTATGATGCAAACAAAATTCTTTCGCGTCGACAGCGCCGAGTTCGGAGTGGTCGCCCCCCCGGCCTTTGGCTATATCATGGAATAAGCCTGCCAGATAAATTAGCTCAGGTTTTGGCAGGTGGTTAAATACAGCGCTGCATAACGGGTATTCGTGTAAAAATTCCGGTGCTGAAAAGCGTCTTAAATTTCGCACGACGGTCAGCGTGTGCTGGTCGACAGTAAAAGCATGAAACAAATCATATTGCATACGGCCGACAATTTTTTCAAACGCAGGTATATAAGTTGCCAGCAGACCATAACGGTTCATGCGCCGGAGCACGTGGGTGAGGCCTTCGGGGGCTTTGATAATGTTCATGAAAAGTTCTTTGGCATCGTCAGACTGACGGAACTTGTCATCTATCAGATACAGGTGTTCACGGATAAGGCGTATGGTTTGGGCACGCACACCTAAAATGTCTCTGTTTTGTTCAAGCAGTAAAAATATTTCGAGTAAGGCCGTTGGTGTTTTGCTAAAAATTTCCTCATTACGGGCGCTGATATAGCCATTGATGATCTGAAAGCGGGTATTAATGATCTGTGGTTCGGATGGTTGATCTAAAAATAAAATGGCTTCTCTTAACAGTTGCAGTAGCATTTCATTTAAGCGCTCCAGTTTCATAACGGTGCGGTAATAATTCTGCATGAAACTTTCAATGGCCAGATTGTTAGGACCGTCCTGATAGTCATACTCCAGTGCGAGGTCACGCTGATAATCAAATAGCAGGCGGTCTTCGCGTCTTCCGGTCAGGTAATGCAGGCTGGTTCTGATTTTCCACAGTAGTTCTTCGCCTTCATCCAGTGTTTTGAATTCTCTGGGCGTGAGAAAGCCATGATCAACCAGCTCCGCTAGAGTATTTGCGCCAAAGTGTCTTTTGGCGACCCAGCCAATCATTTGGATATCGCGCAGGCCACCCTGACTTTCTTTTACGTTGGGCTCAAGCTTGAAGGCCGAGGTTTCAAACTTAATATGGCGGGCATGCTGTTCCTGTAATTTGCTTTCAAAATAGGTTTTACTGTCCCAGATAAACTGGGTAGAAGTGGCTGTCAGCATTTCCTGATATAACGACGGGCAACCGGTCAGGAGTCTTGATTCGGTGATATTGGTAATGACAGTGATATCTTTTTTCGCTTCGTCTGTGCACTCACCCAGCGTGCGAACACTGTGTCCAATTTCGAGTTTTATATCCCATAGCAGCATCAGAAACTGTTCGATAGCAGCGTCATACTGATTATCATGCTGATTGGGTAATAAAATCATCAGGTCAACATCTGAGTGCGGGTGTAGTTCACCACGGCCATAACCACCGGCGGCAATGATTGAGACATTGCTAAGTGACTCAGAGAATTTTATTTCGGCGACTTGCTGAATAATATTATCGACAAAAAAGCTTCGCCCAAACACAATCTGATAGGCGTTATGATGTTCTTTAAAGTGTTTTTGTAACAGCGTCTGACCACTCGTGACCGCCTGTTTTAACAGGCTTAAGGCCTTTTGTGGTTGTTCTTTTATCTCGTTGCGGCAATCTGCAATGGATTTCAATTGATCTTTTAAGGCGGGTTCAAGCTGTTTTTTATGATTCATTAGTAGCTGTCGTCGTGTTGGGTGGTTGTATTGGTTAGAGTGCTGTTGTCAGGCAAACAAGCCGCTATGCCGGTTGACACGGCGGCCTTGTATTCATGAGCCTCAGGCGAAGCGGCTCAGATCACTTCGTCCGATCTAAGTGTGAGAACTTCATAACCGTCATTGGTCACCAGTATAGTGTGCTCCCATTGTGCAGACAGGCTTCTGTCTCTGGTGATCACCGTCCATTCGTCAGGCAGTACTTTTACATCGCGTTTGCCAATATTGACCATCGGCTCGATGGTAAAAATCATGCCGGCTTCCAGCTTAAGTCCGGTGCCTGCTTTGCCATAATGCAGAACCTGTGGCTCTTCATGGAACTTCAGGCCGATCCCGTGACCACAGTATTCACGTACAATCGTGCAGTTCTGTGACTCAGCATATTGTTGTATGGTGGCACCAATATCGCCTAATGTGGCACCGGGTTTGACCAGTCGAATGCCTCTGACAAGGCATTCGTGAGCAATTTCGGTGATGCGTTTTGCTTTGATTGGCACCTCGCCAACATAAAACATCTGGCTGGTGTCACCATGAAAGCCGTCTTTAATGACGGTGATATCAATATTGATAATATCGCCTTTCTTAAGTTTCTTATCAGACGGGATACCATGACAGACCTGATGATTGGTCGACGTGCAAATCGACTTGGGGAAGCCATGGTAGTTAAGCGGCGCAGGAATGGCTTGCTGTACGTCAACAATATAATTATGACAGATTCGGTCCAGCTCATTGGTGGTGATGCCGGGTTTGACATAAGGAGCAATCATCTCCAGTACATCGGCAGCCAGTTTGCCGGCGATGCGCATCTTTTCTATTTCTTCGGGGGATTTAATATGAACGGCCATGAATACAGTTTTACCTTTAAATTCCTATACTTAGAGTATACCCATTATTAAAAAAACACATAATTATTGAGTTGGATGAGCGCTTGTGGTATAAAACCGCCCGCGTTATATGCAAATCAAGCTCTGGATCATACCATTTTGTTAGATGGCTGTGATCGTTAATGAGTATTTTATTAAATCCGCACATGTATCGTCACGTATAAATGGGTGCCTGTTAAATGGTTGTTTTCAATCGTTTTTAGTCAGGTTTTTTATATGGGATATATGGAGGCGAAACCCTAATCAGGAGTTTTTATGTCTAAAGTTACAATGCGTCAAATGTTAGAAGCGGGTGTCCACTTCGGTCACCAGACTCGCTACTGGAAGCCTAAAATGGCTAACTACATTTTTGGTTCACGCAGCAAAATTCACATCATCAATCTGGAACAGACCCTGCCAATGTACAACGATGCGATGAACTTCATCGGTAAGATAGCATCGCAGCAAGGTAAAATCCTGTTTGTTGGTACAAAGCGCGCCGCTCGTGGTGTTATTGAAGAAGAAGCAAAGCGCTGCTCAATGCCATACGTTAACCACCGCTGGTTAGGCGGTATGTTAACTAATTTCCAGACTGTTAAAGCATCAATTAAGCGCCTTAAAGACCTTGAAAAAATGTCAACTGACGGCTCTTTTGATCGTCTGATTAAAAAAGAAGCACTCATGAATACCCGTGAAATGGAAAAGCTTGACCGTAGTCTTGGTGGTATCAAGGATATGGGTGGCATTCCTAGTGCAGTATTCGTTATTGATGTGGGTTATGAAAGCATTGCTATTAAAGAGGCCAATAAACTGGGTGTTCCTGTTATTGGTGTTGTTGATACTAACAACGTGCCTGACGGTGTTGACTACATCATCCCGGGTAATGATGATGCGATTAAAGCGATCAAGCTGTATGTACAAGGTGCAGCTGATGCCATCATCGAAGGCCGTGCGTCATCTGTTTCAGCAGCCGCTGCTACAGATGAGTATGTTGAAGTTGCGGAAGGCAAATAAAGCCGGCTGAGGCTTTATTGTTGATCAATAATATTTTCTCTCATCGCCTTGTTATTCAGGCGATGATGTTATAAAAAATTCTAGACGAGGTATTTATCATGCAGATCTCTGCTGCTATGGTTAAAGAATTACGTGAGCGTACTGGCTCCGGTATGATGGAATGTAAAAAAGCCCTGACTGAGGTTGGTGGTGATATGGAAGCGGCAATTGAGCTGATGCGTAAATCAGGTCTGGCGAAAGCTGACAAGAAAGCTGATCGTGTCGCTGCAGAAGGCCTGATCAGAATAGCCATTTCTGACGATGCAAAAACAGCTGCCATTGTTGAATGTAACTGTGAAACTGATTTCGTTAGTGGTGGTGATGTTTTTGCTGAATTCACATCTAATGTAGCCGCACGTGTACTGGCTGATTCACCTGCCGACGTTGCTGCATTGTCTGAAATGGCCATCACTGATGGCGGCGATAGTATTGATGTCACGCGTAAAAACATGATCACCAAGATTGGTGAGAATATTCTGGTACGCCGTTTTCAGCGTATTGAAGCGACAGGTAGTGTCGGTTCATACATGCACGGCGCACGCATTGGTGTTGTTGTTGATATTGAAGGCGGTGATGATACGCTGCTGAAAGATATTGCTATGCACATTGCAGCAACCAACCCGACCTGCATCGATGAAAGTCAGGTGCCTGCAGAAATGCTGGAAAAAGAAAAAGCCATTCTGATTGCTCAGGCAGAAGAAAGCGGCAAGCCTGCTGCAATCATTGAAAAAATGATTGGTGGCAGAATTAACAAATATCTGGCAGAAATCACCCTGGTTGGTCAGCCGTTTGTTAAAGATCCGGATAAAACTGTCGGTCAGCTGCTGAAAGAAAAAGGTGCAACTATCCATTCTTTCATCCGCCTTGGGGTAGGTGAAGGGATCGAGAAGAAAACGGAAGATTTTGCTGCTGAAGTAATGGCGCAAATCAACTCTTAAGAAGCACTCAAAACCGGGAACTTAGTTCCCGGTTTTGTTATGTAGTCCCTTATTTTCTGGTAAGATTGCCACAACGATTATCTCTGTACTGCGGAAACTGTTCACCATGTCTGACCAAAAACTTATCTACAAAAGAGTTCTATTAAAATTAAGTGGTGAAGCACTGATGGGGTCTCAGGATTATGGTATTGATCCTGCCATCATTAGCCGGGTTGCGGCTGAAATAAAAGAAGTGGTATCAGCCGGTGTGCAAATTGGTATCGTGATCGGTGGCGGTAATATCTTCCGTGGTGCCGGTCTGGCCCAGGGCGGCATGGACCGAGTCACCGGTGATCACATGGGTATGCTGGCGACCGTGATGAATTCACTGGCCATGCAGGACGCTTTATCTAAAGCTGGTGTTAAAGCGGTTGTTATGTCTGCATTAGAAATGAACCAGGTGTGCGAGCAATATGTGCAGAAAAAAGCCATAGAGCATCTGGAAAACGGCATGGTTGCTATTTTTGCAGCCGGTACCGGCAATCCTTACTTTACAACAGACAGTGCCGGTAGCTTACGTGCCATTGAAATTGGCGCTGACGTATTAATGAAAGCGACAAAAGTAGATGGTGTCTACGATGCCGATCCGGTTAATAATCCCGATGCCGTTAAGTTTACCAGTCTGACATACGATGAAGTATTGATTCGTAAATTACAGGTAATGGATGCTACAGCTGTTATCTTGTGTCAGGAACAAAAAATGCCGTTAAGAATATTTAATTTGAATACTGCAGGTGAGTTGCCACGAGCTGTCTTTGATGCCAGCATTGGCACATCTGTGGTGCTTGGAGACTGATAATGATAAATGATGTAAAAGACGACGCAGCGTCACGTATGGCCAAGAGTATTGAGTCATTTAAAAGCGGCCTGGTGAAAATTCGCACAGGGCGAGCACATCCAAGCCTGCTGGATCAGGTAACGGTTGATTATTACGGTAGCGTAACGCCGCTTAATCAGGTGGCAAAAGTGAGTGCAGAAGATGCACGTACGCTGATGGTTTCTCCGTGGGAGAAAGACATGGTGAAAGCGGTAGAAAAAGCCATCATGAATTCTGATCTTGGTCTGAATCCGTCGACTGCCGGAACAACGATCCGCGTACCATTACCGCCGTTAACTGAAGAGCGTCGCCGTGATCTGGTTAAAGTTGTGAAAGGCGAGGCAGAGCATGCCCGTGTTGCAATACGCAATATCAGAAGAGATGCTAACTCAGACCTGAAAGACTATCAAAAAGAAAAAGATATATCGGAAGATGACGAGCGTCGTGGCCAGGAAATGATTCAGAAAATCACCGATCAGGCGATTGCTGAAATTGATGTCTTGCTGGCTGAAAAAGAAAAAGAATTGATGGCGGTCTAACTGATCGTCAGTTATCTGATTAACCTTTGAGACAACGAATCTTCTGATGGTAAACATAAGCGAACAATCGGATGCTTCTTTGATTACCAGGCCTGCACATGTGGCTATTGTCATGGATGGTAACGGCCGTTGGGCTAAAAAAAGACTGATGCCGAGAGCTGCAGGTCATAAGGCCGGTGTTGGTGCATTACAAAAAATTATAGAAACCGCTTCCACAGCAGATATTGAATGTCTGACAGTTTTTGCTTTTAGCAGCGAAAACTGGAATCGTCCTAAAATGGAAGTGTCTATCTTAATGGACTTATTTGTGAGTTCATTAAATAAATACCTTCCAGAGCTGATAAAGGCCGGTGTCTGTCTTCGTTTTATTGGCGATCGCTCTGCTTTTTCAGAAAAGCTCATCAGTTCGTTAACGGAAGCGGAAAAGCGAACCAGAGGCAATACCGGTTTAAAGTTTAATATAGCAATGAATTATGGTGGTCGCTGGGATATCACACATGCGACAAAGCAGTTGTTGCTGGATGTTCAGTCAGGTTCTGTTTCTCAGGACGATATCAACGAAGACGTTTTTTCCCGCTACCTGTCGCTTGCAGATTTGCCTGCCGTTGATTTATTTATCCGCACTGGCGGTGAACACAGAATAAGTAATTTTTTATTATGGCAGTGTGCATACAGTGAGCTTTATTTTAGCGATACACTCTGGCCGGATTTTGACGGCGAGCATTTCTTAAGTGCTTTGCAGTGTTTTTCCGGTCGTCAGCGCCGCTTCGGGCGGACAGGTGATCAGCTTGAAGCAGACATACAACCACAACAAAAGGCGTAACAGAATAAATGTTGGCATTAAGATTATTAACAGGTGTACCACTGGCGATTGCGGCTATCTGGTTTGTACTGACTCAGCAATCGGACAGTATCTTATACGCGCTGATTATCATTGCCGCTATCGCCGGCTGGGAGTGGGCAGGCCTTGCAAAAGCCAGAACCGTAGCAGTGCGAATTACGTTTGCGCTTGTGTTGTCGATGACATTATGGTCAATCAGTCAGCTTGATCTGAGTTTGCTTGTTAAACTGCAGTTTATCACCACTCTTTTCTGGCTGGCCGTTGTGGTTTATCTAGCTCGCGTAACATCGATTGCAAAACAGTCCGGTTTATCCGGTGTTAAGCTGGTTCTCGGGCTAATTGCAGTCATACCTGCAATGATTGCAATGTGGATGGTGCATCGCTTCAATCCGGAGTGGCTGCTGTTTGGTATGAGTATGGTCTGGGTTGCGGATATCGGTGCTTATTTTGCAGGCAGAAAGTTCGGTAAAAATAAACTGGCAGTGGTATTGAGCCCGGGTAAAACACGTGAAGGTTTTTATGGCGCATTACTTTTAACACTTGTTTACAGTTTCGCGGCCAGCGTTTTTTATTTTAAGCTCGACGCGACGGCAGTCGTTTTAACATTATTGATGACACTGGTATTAACGGTCCTGTCAGTGGCCGGTGATTTATTTGAAAGTTTTCTTAAACGATCTGCCGGTGTCAAAGACAGTGGTAAAATACTTCCCGGACATGGCGGCGTGCTGGATCGAATTGACAGCTTAACGGCGACAATGAGTTTGTTTGCCGTCTCAACGATCTACATTTACAACTTAGATATGTTTTTGGTCTGAGTTGATGCAAGCAATATCTAAACTGACTATTCTGGGTTCAACGGGAACCATCGGTGAAAGTACGCTTGATGTGGTTTCCCGGCATGATCATTATCAGGTTGTTGCCTTAACTGCAAACACACAAGTTGAAAAGTTGTTTCAGCAGTGTCTTGAATTTAATCCCCGCTATGCGGCGATGGTTGATGAGAACGCGGCTGAGCAGTTAGATAATAAACTAAAGGCTGCAGGTCGAGAGGTCACTGTGCTGTCAGGCGTTACAGGCCTGGAGACCGTTGCCTCGTTAGCCGAAATCAATACGGTTATGGCCGCCATAGTGGGTGCTGCCGGACTCTTGCCAACGCTAGCAGCAGCACGTGCCGGTAAAAAAGTATTACTGGCAAATAAAGAAGCGCTGGTTATGTCCGGCGATCTGTTTATGCAGGAAGTGCGCAATAATCAGGCGGTTTTACTGCCAATCGACAGCGAACACAATGCCATTTTTCAGTGTATGCCTGAAAACTATGCGCAGGGTTTAGAGTCTGTAGGCGTCAATAAAATATTGCTGACCGCATCCGGCGGGCCCTTCAGAACCCGCGCATTAGATGAACTTAAAAATGTTACTCCTGCCCAGGCTGTTGCTCACCCTAACTGGGTTATGGGACAGAAAATTTCAGTCGATTCCGCCACTATGATGAATAAAGGTCTTGAGGTGATTGAGGCTTGCTGGCTGTTTAATACGACGCCGGATATGATTCAGGTTGTGGTTCACCCGCAAAGTATTATTCACTCAATGGTTTCTTATATAGACGGTTCAGTGCTTGCGCAAATGGGCAATCCTGATATGAGAACCCCCATCGCTCATTCGCTGGCATGGCCAGAAAGAATAGAGTCAGGTGTGGAACCTCTGGATATTTTCGAGGTCGCAAACTTTGAATTTGAAAAACCTGATATGCAGCGTTTTGCCTGTTTGCGGCTGGCCTATGAAGCCATGCACAGAGGCGGTACTGCGACAACGGTCTTAAATGCGGCTAATGAAGTGGCTGTTGCAGCATTTCTGCAAGAAAAGATTGGTTTTTTACAGATACCTCATATTATTGAAGCAGTATTAAGTCATGCCACTATCGAAGATGCTTTAAATCTTGATGTGGTGTTAAAAGCAGATCATGAATCTCGCTTATATGCTGAAGAATTAATACTTAAATAACATCACGATTACTGAAAGGTTAAATGTGTGGCTGATTTTTTTAACAACTTATTATTTTTTATAATTGCGCTGGGTGTTCTGGTTACCTTTCATGAATTTGGACACTTCTGGGTTGCACTGAAGCTGGGCGTAAAAGTACAGCGTTTTTCAGTGGGCTTTGGTAAGGCATTTTATACCTATAAAAGAAAAGTGGGTAAGTACCAGGATGAGGTTGAATTCTCGCTCGCATTAATACCGCTGGGTGGCTATGTAAAAATGCTTGATGAGCGGGTCGAGGAGGTGAGTGAGGAAGAAAAGCCCCGGGCTTTTAACAACCAGTCACTACTGGTCAGGTCGGCAATCGTTTTTGCCGGGCCGCTGGCTAACTTCCTGTTAGCTATTGCTCTCTACTGGTGTGTATTTGTTCTGGGGCTTTCAGCGATACAACCAAGAATAGCTGCTCCGGCTGCGCATACACTGGCTGCAGCTGCTGGCTTTAAAGCGGAAGATAAAGTTGTCAGCGTTAATGATGAAAAAATCATCACCATGACAGGTTTCAGACTGGCCATGATGGAGGCTGCGCTCTCCAGCGAGACGATTGATATCAGTGTTATTGATAGCAATAATGCAGAACAAATCCGTACACTGTCGATCGGCGATAATAAAATTCTTAAGACGGAAGGCGATCCGATTGAAAAAATGGGCTTTCGTCTCTGGGTGCCGGTGATCCCGCCGGTAGTCGGCAAAACAGTGCCTGATAGTGTGGCTGAAAAGGCGGGTGTTGAAGCTAAGGATGTGATTGTTGCTATTAACTCAGACAGAGTATCGAGCTGGGCCGAAACGGTTAAGCTTATCTCGGCCAGCCCGGCGAAACTGATCACGATGGTCGTGCTGCGTGACGGAGAAGAAAAGGCAATAGAGCTTACACCAGCCAGTCGCAAAAATGCAGCCGGTGAGGATGAAGGTTATATCGGTATTTATCTTGAGCGCCCCGAGTCGATTGCTGAAAAACTTTATACCACAGAAGAGTATTCAGCATTGCCTGCAATAGGCGTCGCCATCGAGAAAACCTGGTCAATGTCAGTGTTAACACTCAAAGTACTGGGCAGAATGCTCATCGGTGATGCCGCACTTGAAAATATCAGCGGACCGTTAACCATCGCTAAATTTGCCGGTGAAACAGCCAGTATTGGTCTGGTGCAATTTTTGAGCTTTCTGGCTGTTATTTCGGTAAGTCTTGGGGTGTTAAACTTATTACCGGTACCAGTACTCGATGGCGGACATTTACTGTATTATTTGCTTGAATTTATAAAAGGCAAACCGCTGTCAGATAGATTTCAGCAATATGGTCAGCAAGTAGGCATGATGTTGTTATTGATGTTGATGTCAATAGCTATTTTTAACGATATACAACGAATTTTCTCCTGATGTTATTTAAAAAAACAATATTAGCACTTGTGTTTTGTGGTCTGAGTGTGCCACTGGTGTATGCAGAAACTTTTAAAATTTCAGGTATCACGATTACCGGCCTTGAGCGGATTGATCAGGGCACTGTTTTAAATTACTTGCCTGTTCAGACGGGTAGTACATTTGATACAAATGATGCGGCAAAGATCATTCACGAGTTGCATAAAACCGGCTTCTTCTCAAACATCGAGCTTAAAAAAGAAAATACCCGGATTATCCTTAATGTAAAAGAGCGCCCCGCTATTACTGAAGTTAATTTCGACGGTAATGAAGATGTTGATGATGCACAATTAAAAGCAGCACTAAAGGACATGGGTATTCAGTCCGGGCGTTCTTATCATCGCTCACTGATTGAATTATTAGAAAAGAACCTGCAACAGGTGTATTTTTCGCATGGTAAATACGGCGTCAAGATTACAACTGAAGTCGAAGAGCTGAAAGATAACCGGGTCAATATTAATATTAAGATATCGGAAGGTCTGGCGGCTCAAATTAAACAAATCAATATTGTCGGTAATACAGTATTTACTGATGAACAGTTGCTGGATCTTTTTACACTTGAGCAACCTGAAACAGTTCTGGGTATTGATTTTGACGGGGATCAGTACTCCCGCCCGGTATTAACCGGTGATCAGCAGCTGATGCAGTCATATTATCAGGACAGGGGTTATATAAATTTTAAGATAGTCTCCACTCAGGTGAGTATCTCAGCCGACAAAAAAGACATTTACATCACGATTAATGTCAGTGAAGGTGAACAGTTTCATGTAGAAGACGTGACCTTAACAGGGGATTATATTTTTCCTGAAGCGCAGATCAGAGAAAATATTGTGCTTAAGCCGGGGGATGTTTTTTCTAATGCTTCAATGATAACCGGTAAAACGGCGATTAGTAAAACGCTTGGTGATGAAGGCTATGCGTTTGCCAGAGTTCAGGTTGTGCCTGAGCAAAATAAAGATAAGAAGACTGTCAAGTTAACCTATATCGTCTGGCCCGGTAAAAAAGCTTATGTAAGGCACATTAACTTTAGCGGTAACAGTAAGAGCCGGGATGAAGTGCTGAGACGTGAAATGCGCCTCATGGAAGGAGCCGCTCTCAATACCACCGCGTTGAACCGCTCTAAAATCCGCTTACAACGTTTAAAGTTTGTTGAGAATGTTTCGCTAAAAACAACACCGGTTGCCGGTACCGATGATCAGGTTGATATTGATATTACGACCGCAGAAAGATTATCAGGCAGCTTTAATATTTCTGCGGGCTATTCTCAGGTTGAAGGTGTGGTATTTGGTACCAGTTTAACTCAGGATAATTTATTCGGCACAGGTCAGAGTTTAAATCTGGCGATTAACACCAGTGATGCGAATACTGTTTATAGTGTGAGTCATACGGATCCTTATTATACGGTTGATGGTATAAGCCGTACCTTTGAAGTGAATTATCGTAAACGGGATGCCAGTCAGGAACTGATCAGTAATTACCTGATTGATACCGCGAAGATACAGTTGCGCTATGGTGTGCCTATTTCAGAGTATGACCGTTTTAGTCTTGGTTTTGGTATAGAAACGGTTGATCTGACGCTGGCCGAGACGAGTGTTGCGCAGTCGTATATTGATTTTGTTGACCAGAACGGCGATTATTTTGAAAATATTACCTTGCAGGCTAGCTACTCACACGATACTCGTAACCGTACCATCTTTGCCGATGAGGGCCTGATTCATGCAACATCGTTAGATATGACGGCACCGGGGGGCGATCTTAGCTTTTATAAGCTGGTACATAGTTCTAAATTCTTCTTTAACCTGGGCGGGGAGAATACGTTACTGCTGCGGGGTAAAGTCAGTTTAGGTGACGGCTACGGTGATACCAGTGAACTGCCGTTCTTTGAGCGATTTTTTGCCGGTGGCTTACATTCTGTGCGGGGTTATGAGACCAATTCTCTGGGGCCGTACGATACAGCATCCGGCAGCTCTGTCGGTGGTGATTTAAGCCTTGTGGCTGGATTAGAGTGGATTTTTCCTGTACCGTTTATGGAGACACCGCCTGCGTCAGTTAGAATGAGCGTGTTTTATGATGCCGGTAATGTTTTTGACAGACAAGAAACTGATCTGGCTCATGCTTTCTTTGAATTAAAGGATTCGGTTGGTGTTTCATATGTCTGGCTGGCGCCTATCGGGCCACTGAGATTTAGCTGGGCCAGAGGCTTGTCAAATGATCCGAATGACAATAAAAAGACCTTCCAGTTTAGTATCGGATCTTTCTTTTAGTCCGGGTTTGTAAACAATATATATGATGGAAAATAAAATGAAAAAAATATTATGGGGTCTGTTAGTTGCACTGTGCGTTGTAACCGGCGTACAGGCAAAAGACTTAAAGCTTGGTGTTGTCAGTGTTGATGCAATTTTTAAAAATGCACCGCAAGCTGTGGTGATTAATAATAAATTAAAAGACATGCTGGATGCTTCAAAAATCAAGCTACAGGCGATGGGTAAATCAATACAGGAAAGCCAGGAAAAATTAAAAAAAGATGAACTGATCCTGTCGAAGTCTCAAAAAGAAGAGGCTCAGAAATCATACATCGCCTCGGTAAAGGAAATCAGAGAAACAGAAGCCAGAATGAAAAACGAAATTGAAGATGCCAGAAATCAGGCTTTAGCTGAATTTCGTTCTACTGTAAGGCAAATTATTAATAAAATTGCTGAAGAGCAAGGCTATGACATGATTTTTAGTGAAGGCGTAGCATTTACTAAGAAACAGTTTGATCTTACTGAAGATGTCATCAAGCAATTAAAGAGTCAGGCAGAGCCTAAAAAGAAATAATGAAATACACGCTTGGTGAGTTAGCATCCCGCACAGGAGTGCCGCTAAATAATGAGAGTTATTCCGGCTTAGAGATTGAAGCGGTTGCACCATTGCAGTCAGCAACAGCCGGTAGTATTAGTTTTTGTGCGAACCCTAAGTACAAAAAACACCTTGCACAAAGCCAGGCGTCCGCTGTTATTCTGAATGAAACACTGGCTGACGGTTTTAATGGTGCTTCACTCGTCAGTAAAAATCCCTATGCTACCTATGCACAGGTGGCTGCTTTGTTATCTCCGCCAGATAGCCCGGACGCTGAGATCCACCCGACAGCTGTTATCCATGCCACAGCAAAAATTGGCAATGATTGCTATATCGGGCCCAATACAGTGATTGAAGCCGGAGCGGTTATTGAAGCCGGCTGTTTATTGGTGGCGGGTGTCTATGTTGGCAAGCACAGTCGAATCGGTGAAGGCTCACGTATTAATGCCAATGTCTCGATCTATCATGGATGCGAGATTGGTAAACGTAATATTATTCATTCTGCTGCTGTTATCGGTGCTGACGGATTTGGCTTTGCGCAAGATAATGGCAAGTGGATTAAAGTACCACAAACCGGTGGAGTTGTTACCGGTGATGATGTTGAAGTCGGCGCCTCTACGACGATTGACAGGGGCGCGATTGCTGACACGGTTATCGAAGACGGTGTAAAACTCGATAATCAAATTCAGATTGCCCACAATGTCCGCATCGGTGCACATACTGCCATCGCCGGCTGCTCGGGTGTTGCCGGCAGTACGGTTATCGGAAAGTATTGTACAATAGCCGGCATGTGTACCATCGTTGGTCATATAGAACTGGCTGATCATGTACATGTTACAGCGATGTCATTAATAACCAAATCGATTAAAAAGCCGGGTAGTTATTCTTCAGGCACAGCATTTGAAGAAACCACTAGCTGGCGCAAAAACAGCGTTAGATTCAAGCAACTGGATGTCATTTCTAGGCGGTTACACGATTTAGAGAACAAAACTTAATTTTTGTGTTTAACATAAAACCAAACCATATCAGACAGGAGAGCCGTCCTTGAAAGAGTTAAATATTTACGAAGTGATGAAGTTTTTGCCTCATCGTTATCCTTTTTTGCTTATCGACAAGGTTGTTGACTATAAAGAAAATGAAACACTGCATGCGATTAAAAATGTCTCAATGAATGAGCCTTTTTTTCAGGGTCACTTTCCAGAATATCCGGTCATGCCGGGTGTTTTAATTCTTGAGGCACTGGCACAGGCAACCGGTATTCTTGCTTTTCAGTCTATGGAGCAGGCACCGGGTGCGGATAATCTGTATCTGTTTGTTGGTATCGATAATGCACGTTTTAAACGTCAGGTGATACCGGGTGATCAGTTGCATTTAAAAGTGAAGCTGCTAAAAGAAAAAAGAGGAATCTGGAAATTTGAAGCAGGAGCTTATGTTGGTGATGAGCTGGCTGCTTCTGCGACATTAATGGGCGCAGCGAGAGAAAAAAATCAGTGATACATCAGACCGCGATAATTGATCCGACAGCATCGATTGCTGATGATGTCGATATTGGACCATACAGTATTATCGGTGCCAATGTCGAGATCGGGTCAGGTACCTGGATCGGGCCACATGTTGTCATCAATGGACCGACTAAAATTGGTAAAGACAACCGAATATTTCAGTTTGCATCAATCGGTGAAGAGCCGCAGGATCTTAAATATAACGGTGAAGATACCAGGCTTGAAGTCGGCGATCGTAATACAATCCGCGAATATGTAACATTTAACCGTGGTACACCGGATGATGCCGGTATTACCCGTGTGG
>Ga0224506_10000714_pt1 | contig 26284 bp, 17 predicted proteins | sample SF_Jan12_sed_USG_2_FD_169108 | JGI IMG/M metagenome (GOLD analysis project Ga0224506, IMG submission 169108) | Sediment microbial communities from San Francisco Bay, California, United States - SF_Jan12_sed_USGS_8_1 | ecosystem: Environmental > Aquatic > Marine > Sediment | place: USA... | reverse complement strand
ATGATGATCAGGTCCCAATGTTCCATAGTCATCACCATATGCAATAGTTCGCGAGGCTATCTTCTAAAACATTAAGGTAAAAAGTAACTGTTTCGGTGCTAAATAGTTGAAATTAATTTGCTCACAATTTTTCTCTGATTTTCGCTCGGGTTTCATCTGAAACGGGGCCGATTTTTGAAATTCTTGCAGAGAATGTTTCGAAGGTGTTTTGCACTTTGTTGTATTCTGGAAGCGTTGTAGAGAATGACATTAATCGGAGCGGTTCAACGCCATACGCTCTCAGTTCCTTTTTCATTTGGATGACGTGCTCCCTTAAAGCTTCTTCTGTGAATACACCGCCGTGGTCCTCGAGCAATATGACGCCATCGGCTCCAGAAGCGAACGCTTGTAACACATGTTTCAAGCCGACACGGCCTGTGCTGGGAACACCGATTATCTCGACGTTAGAAGGATAAGAAACTCTGCTTTGCCCAGCCAAGTCTGCAGACCCATAAGCTATTTCCTTTTCAAGGAACGCCACGATCTTCGGAGATTCGCCGCTCTCGCTTATCGCACGGATTTGAGCCATCAACTGGTCTTCTGTGGAGTTTTTAAGTTCAATAGCTTCTCTTGGGCATCTGGGGACACAGATTCCACATCCGATGCATGAAATAGGGTTGATCGTCACACCCTCAGCCGACTTTTCCACAGCATTGACGGGACATACGCTTATGCATATTCCGCAGTTGTCGCATTTCTCTGGGATGATGTAAGCTACTTCTGGCGAAATAGTAATCTCACCTTTTCCAACGAAGGTTGCAACTCTTGAGGCGGTAGCCATCGCTTCTAAGGTGGTTTCTCTCACGTCTTTAGGGCTTAGGGCACATCCAGCAACAAACACTCCCTCGCGTTGGCTGTCCACTGGCCTAAGCTTATAGTGTCTTTCCAAGAGGAAGCCGTCGGAGCCAACTTGAATGCCTAGCCTTTTAGCTAATTCTTGGGTGTCTGAATTGGGAATAATGCCCAAAACGAGCACCACTAGGTCAAATTTCCCTTCAACTTGGGTTTCAAGAAGGGTGTCTTCAGCCCTTACCAGTATCCCGTCATCTGCTGGAATGACTTCTCCAACTCGTCCTCTAACATAGTGCACGTTATGATCTTGAGAAGTTGCATAGAATTCTTCGTATCCTTTTCCATCTGCTCTTATGTCCGTGTAAAAAATCCAAGGGTCAGCATCTGGCACAACTTTTTGAAGCAACATAGCCTGTTTAATCGACGCCATACAACCTATCTTACAACAATGGTCCACTCCTCTACCCTCATTCATGTTTCGACTGCCTGCGCAAAGTATGAAGGCAACCGTTTTCGCCACCTTTCCATTAGATGGTCTAAGCAATCCTTGCGACATTAGTCGCTCAAACTGCAAGTTAGTTACAATATCAGGGTGTAAACCGTAGCTGTACTCCTCTAGGATTTCTGGGTCCATTTGCTGGAAGCCAGTGCAAGCAACGATTGCGCCTACCTCTACCTCAATGGTTTCTTCTTTCTGGTCGAAATAAATCGCGTTTCCTTTGCAGAATTTTTGGCAAAGCCCGCAAACTCCCTTAGTGAAGTGTAAACAATGTTCTTTATCTATAACGTAGGTCTTGGGAACCGCTTGCTGGAATGGTCTGTAAATTGCCTTTCGCGGAAGCAAGTCAACTTCAAATTCACTTGGAACTTTAATGGGACATACTCTTTCACATTCTCCACAAGCCGTGCACTTAGTTGCATCCACAAATCTGGGGCGTTTCTTGATTGAGACCCCGTAGTTGCCAGGTGTTCCTTCGACGGCTGTTGGTTCCGCCATACTAATAATTTTTGTGTTGGGGTGTTGTGAGACAGACACCATTTTTGGTGTAAGAATACACTGGGAGCAGTCGAGGGTTGGAAAGGTTTTGCTGAGTTGAGCCATATGTCCACCGATGCTTGGGCTTCTTTCGACTAAGTATACTTGATAGCCTTTGTCAGCCAGTTCTAAGGAGGTCATTATGCCGGCTATTCCTCCCCCGATTACGAGAACATTCTGGTTTACAGGCATGCTTTTCGGCTCTAGGGGCTCAAGGTATCTGGCTCGTGCCACCGCCCCGCGGATAAGGTCAATCGCCTTGGCTGTTCCTTCTTCTTTGTCGTCGTGAACCCAGCTACATTGTTCCCTGATGTTTGCCATGTCCAAGAAATACTTGTTTAAACCAGCAGATTCTACGGTTTGCCTAAAAGTTTCAAGGTGCATCCGCGGTGAACATGAAGCCACTACTATTCTGTTGAGCCCGTGTTTTTTAATGTCCTCCCGTATCATTTCTTGTCCAGGGTCGCTGCACACATACTCATAGGTTTTCGCAGCCTTCACTCCCTCTAATTTGGAAACGGCTTCTCTAACCTTTTCCACATCCACCGTATCACTTATGTTTCCTCCACAGTGACAAATGTAAACACCGATCTTAGGTTCTTCTTTTTTCATCATTTCAAGCTTCTCCATCGGCATGTGGTTGCTCAGCGTCTGTTTTAGAGTGGTATTAGTGAAACTTTAAACTTTTAAATATCTCGATAAAGAGACGTCAGAGGCATTTTCATCAAGAAAGCACTCATTTATTAGTCACGTTTAGAAGAATTTAATTTCCGTTATGAGGGAGTTCGGCTAGCCTTTGCGCGCAGACATCAAGGTCAGCGGTATCGTTCAAGGCGTGGGCTTTCGTCCCTTTATCTATCGAATTGCCGTAAAGAATGGACTAGTTGGCTACGTGCGAAACCGGGGAGACGCTGTCGTAGAAATAGTTGTTGAAGGCAAGAAAAACAATGTCAGACGGTTTCTTAAAGATTTGAGGGATGAAAAGCCTCCCCTCGCTCGAATCTACGACCTGACAACGAACTATAGTGGAGATGAAGGTGATCTCGAAAAATTTACAATTGTCAAGAGTTCTGAGGAAGCTGAACTCTCCGGATCGGTTATTCCCCCGGACGTTTCGGTTTGCAACGAATGTTTAAAAGAACTTCGCGACCCAAAAAACCAACGTTACGACTATTTTTTCATCACGTGCACGAACTGCGGACCCAGATACACCTTAATCCGGAAGCTTCCTTACGATAGACTAAACACCGCGATGCAAAAATTCCAGATGTGCGACTTCTGCTCCAGAGAATACAAAGATCCGTTAAATCGCAGGTTTCATGCTCAGACAGTAGCGTGTACTGAATGTGGTCCAAAAGCTTATCTAACAACAAATACCGGTGAGCACATGGAATTTGAAGACCCTATTAGAGAAGCAGGAAAGCTTTTGGAAGAGAGATACATTGTTGCGATTAAGGGTAACGGAGGCTTTCACGTTGCTACCGCGACCACTAAGTCACAGCCTATTGCCAGATTGAGAAACGCTAAGTATAGAACTCAAAAACCCTTTGCAATAATGGCTTCTGACTTGGAGACCGTGAAGTCCTTCGCTGAAGTAAGCCCAAGAGAGGCTGAAATTCTGACTTCCTACATTAAGCCAATTGTTCTGCTGAAGAAAAGGGAAGACTATTACCTTTCAGAACTTGTCTCTCCTGGCTTACACAATGTTGGTGTGATGCTTCCCTACACTGGCTTGCACGCAATGCTGTTTGACAATGTAAACGAACCCGCCTTTGTGATGACTAGCGCAAACCCTCCCAACGAACCAATTGTCACGGAAAACGCTGAGGCTATAAAGAAACTTGGTTCGGTGGTCGACTTTTTCCTTTTCCACAACAGAACCATCGCCCATAGGTGCGACGACTCGGTTGTTCGTTTCCATGGTGAAGATCCTAGTATAATTCGTCGATCAAGGGGATACGCTCCTGAACCTATCCACCTGAAACTTTTTGTTAACCGTTGCGCCTTAGGAATTGGCGCTGAACTCAACGTAACTTCTTGCTTGCTGTTGCGGAACCAAGCGTTCGTTTCACAGCATATAGGGGACGTTGAGAATCTAGAGACGCTCGTTTTCCTAAAAAACTCCTTAAACCACTTAACAAAATTGACCAACAGCAAAGTTGAAGTCATAGCTTGCGATCTTCATCCAAAATTTACCACGACAAAGCTGGCTCAAGATTTAGGGAACAAACTTGAATGTCAGGTTGTTCCGATTCAGCATCATCACGCTCACATAGCGTCTCTTATGGGCGAATGGGACATCAACGAAATGGTGGGCATAGCTTGCGACGGCTTCGGCTACGGCTCAGACGGCACCGCCTGGGGCGGAGAAATTCTTTACTGCAACCAGGAAGGTTTCCAGCGTCTAGGTCATCTTGAAGAGCAACCCATGGTGGGAGGAGATTTAGCTACGCTATATCCCCTGAGAATGGTTGCTGGAATACTTTGTGGTGAGGCTGATGTTGAAGAATGGTTGCTGTCGAACAGCGACCGGTTTCCCCACGGCAAAAGGGAAGTTGAAGTAATCGTTAAACAGCTGGAAAAAAGATTGGTGCCCAAGACTACGAGTTGCGGAAGAGTGTTAGACGCTGTTTCAGCAATACTTGGTATATGTTACGAGCGCACCTACGAGGGCGAACCAGCAATGAAGTTGGAATCCGCCGCCTTGAAAGGAAAAGATGTGTTAAACTTAACGCCTAGGCTGAAGGGAAACGTTATCGATACAAAACTTCTTGTTCAAGAAATCTTCAATCAAAAGGACAATTATTCCGTCGCCGACTTAGCCTACTCAGCCCAATCCTATCTTGCCAAGAGTTTGGCTTACCTAGCCGTGGAAGAGGCAGAACGACTGAACGTTAACCACATCGGTTTTTCCGGGGGCGTTGCCTACAACGAACATATTACGGCGACCATCAGAAGAGTTGTCGAAGGAAACGATTTCAAGTTTCTCGTTCACAATAGGATTCCACCCGGAGATGGAGGGATTTCCTTTGGTCAAGCTATCGCCGCAGTTTTCCAAAAGCCGTGAACCAGAATCAATTTATTGTGGGCATTCAGTTTATAGGTGATATAAATGTGTCTTGCAATCCCGGCTAAAGTCTTGGAAGTTCAAGGAGACGTTGCAAAAGTCGATTTTGGGCAAGGAATTGTCCGGGAAGTAAATGTCCTGCTTGTAGAAGCCCGTGTGGGAGAATACGTTTTGGTTCACGCCGGATACGCCATTCAAGTTATTGACCAAGAGGCGGCCGAGGAAACCCTCCGACTATGGGAAGAAATCCTAAAATATAATGAAAGTTGAGAGGCGTTTCATTTTGGCGCATTTGAAGGAAGTAGTCAAAGCCGAGGAAGGAGAAATCTTCGACATAGAGCTTGAAGCAGACCTTCTGAAAGCCAACGAAGAACTTGCGACGAAAAATAGAGAACTTCTGAGGAAACACGGCGTAATGGCAATTGATGTTATGGGCTCCATTGGATCTGGAAAAACCACCCTAATTGAAAAACTTGTCCAAGCGCTAAAGAAGAAATACAAAATCGCTGTTTTCAAGGGTGATTTAACCACAACCATAGACGCAGAACTCATTGGACGACACGGCATCGAAGTTGTTCCAATCAACACTGGAAAAGAATGCCACCTAGACGCCAATCTGGTGAAAAAAGCTCTCCAAAAAATCAACTTAGAAGACATCGACCTCCTGTTCATCGAAAACGTCGGGAACCTGATCTGTCCAGCCGATTTCCCTCTAGGCTCCGAGAAGCGTGTCGTGGTTATAAGCGTCACAGAGGGCCCTTACATGGTTGTCAAGCACCCCTTCATCTTCATGGACGCTGACGTAGCGGTTATAAACAAGAAGGATTTGGCCCAAGCCATGGGCGTGGACATCAAGAAACTGAAGGCGGATGTCGGGGAGATAAATCCTAACGTAAAGGTTGTAGCGACCAACGGTAGAAGCGGAGAGGGCGTCAAGGAAGTGGTTGATGCACTGGGACTATAACCCAGACTTGAGTGGAGCCAACTGAAAAAATGCATGAATTTTCCATGACAACGCAAATCGTGGAAAACGTTCTTAGAGAGGCTGAAAAACACAATGCAAAGAAGGTTACGGAAGTTCATCTGGTCATAGGAAAACTGACGTTTCTGGGCGCCGAACAGGTTCGTTTCTCCTACAACATCCTGGTGGAGGGCACAATAATGGAGGGTTCAAAGCTCCACATTGAGGAGAAGAACGGCGTTGTCAAATGCTCCAGATGCGGCCATGAAGGAGACTTCATGTACGAAGACAATCCTATATACCATGTTCCAACCCCAACGCTTCGTTGCCCAAAATGCGGAGGAGTGGTCAACATCGTCGGAGGAAGAGAGTGCACGATAAAGAGCATAAAATTAGTCATATAAGAAGGCCAAAACAACATGAGTGAAGAATTGAAATTCAGAGACCCGGCCTTAGCAAAGAAGGTTGCGGATCACATTCGAAACTTGGCACCGTCCCACGAAATAAAATTTTGTCACGTATGCGGAACCCACGAGTGGACTATAACCCACTATGGACTTCGATCCCTTCTTCCCGAAACCGTAGATGTGATTGCTGGACCAGGATGCCCAGTCTGCGTACTGCCCGCAGCCGAAATCGACGAAGCCGTATCCTTGGCTCTAAAAGGCGTAACCGTTGTAATTTTCGGCGACCTCCTTCGAGTTCCTGGCTCTAAGACGTCTCTTCAGGAGGCGAGGGCTTCGGGTGGGGACGTCAGAGTAGTGTATGGCTTAGGAGACGCTGTGAAAATGGCTGAGAAGGAGCCAGACAGGGATTTTGTGTTTTTTGCCATCGGATTTGAAACCACGGCGCCGTCTACTGCCGTTGAAGTTCTAAGCAAGCCCCCTGAAAACCTTAGCTTTCTAGTTTCTCATAGGTTAATTCCTCCAGCCATGGAACTGCTCCTAGGCGTAGGCGACTTGCACATAGACGGCTTTATAGCGCCTGGTCACGTTTCCACCATTATCGGAATGAAGCCATACGAGATATTTCCTAAGGCTTACCGTATGCCCACTGTGGTAGCTGGATTTGAGCCCTTAGACGTTCTCTTCGCCATTTCCATGCTGCTCCAGCAGATAAAAGACCGCGAAGCTAGACTAGAGAATGAGTATAAACGTTCTGTCACGTGGGAAGGCAACGTCAAGGCACAGAAACTCATGGAGCAAGTGTTCAAAGTGGTTGATGGAGACTGGAGAGGACTCGGAAAACTTCCCTTATCAGCGCTGGCATTAAAGGAAGAGTTTGCAACATATGATACAAGAAAAAAGCATGGAGTAAAAATTGAAGGTTCCAGAGACCTGCTACCCGGTTGCCTCTGCCACTTAGTCATGATTGGAAAAATAAAGCCGCCCGAATGCTCTCTTTACATGAAGGTTTGCACGCCTCAAGCTCCAAAAGGAGCGTGTATGGTCTCCATCGAAGGCACATGCAGAATCTGGGCCAGACACAAAGTCACAAAAACCTAGGTCAAAGCAAAATCGTTTTTTAGATGTGAGACGCAGCTAGCAAATTCTTGGAACCGGGTCTCCTATTGGGGGCGCCAAGATTCTTTTTCCACCTACTAGTGTTTCGAGAACAACCTCGCTAAAGTCTTCCTTTGCTTCTCCTATTATTTGGGCGTCTTTGCCTTCCCTTGACTCTCTTAACGCTGCCAATATTTCCTCAGCTTTTTGTGGCACGACTCCTATCACCACCTTACCCTCGTTTCCAACTTCCAAGGGGTCGATGCCCAGAATTTCGCAAGCCGCCTTAACGTCTCCCCGTATCGGTATCTTCTCTTCCCGTATCAATATCCCAACCTTCGACTTTTCACTCCACTCATTCAGCGAGTTGGACAGGCCGCCTCGAGTTGGATCCTTCATGGCAACGATTCCGCCTACATTCAGCAACTTCATTACCAATTTGTTCAGCGGAGTTACATCAGACATGATTTGGCTTCCAAAGTTGTAACCTTCTTGAGCTGACAAAACGGCTAGTCCATGATCTCCCATGGTGCCGGAAACGATGATCTTGTCGCCTTTCCTAAGATTGGAGTCCAGAATCCAGCGCGAATTAAATGGACGGTGCTTCTTCACTTCAACGATGTCCCTTTCTAGTGCTTCGTTGCGTTTTCCTATTCCAGAAGTGTTGATGACGCATCCTCCTAGACTGCTCTTTTCAACAACCTTGGTGTCACCCGTAATGATATACACTCCAGCTTCTCTACATGTTTTTTCCATGCTTTCTAAAATTCTTTCCAGATCTGTTATTGGAAGACCTTCCTCCAACACAAAGCCCGACGTAAGGGCAATGGGCTCGGCCCCCATCATTGCTATGTCATTAACCGTGCCCGCGACAGATAGCCTTCCAATGTCGCCGCCTGGAAAAAATATGGGCTTCACCGCATGGGAATCCGACTTCAGAACTATGTCGTTAATTACCGCTGAGTCGTCAAGGGCTTCCAGCGGAACCTCAGCGCCACTCCCGCCAAAGTGTCTCAGTATATACTTCTTGATTAGATCGTTCATGACGGTTCCGCCAGCACCATGAGCCATAGTTATTCGTTCCATGATCAAGCTCTCCATAGAAACATTGGAGAACGGGCATTCTTAAACACTACCAAGAAAGCGCAAAGTCAGCATTCGATTTGACTTGAAGTTTCTTCTTTCGCCAACCTGTTTTTTGAGTTGTGCAAAGCAACAATTAATAAGGTTTATAACAGTTTGCATTGCCTATTTTACCTCCAAACTGATACAATACGCAGTTGTTTGGGGCAGGGATCAAAAACGCCCATGAAACTGCTCAAAAACGAAACAGAAAACGAACTTACGATAGAGATGATTTTGCACGCAAAGCGATACTCCCTGACTTTAGATAAAACTAGATGCACTGGCTGCGGAATCTGCATGGAAATATGCCCTCGAGAAGCCATTGAAATCAAAAAGACTCCTAAAGTAGATGGTGAAAAGGCAAAGCCTCCTACCATTGATATTAGCGAAGAGAAATGCCATTATTGTGGGATGTGCGCCCCCATTTGTCCCTTCGGAGCACTGGAGGTAAGGATTAACGGAGAATACATTATCCCAGTGATCAATAGTGAAAGCTTTCCTCAACTCATACGTGAAATCGAGGTTGACACAACTAAATGTGATTTGGATTGCGTAGACTGCGAGCAAGCGTGCCCATTAAGCCTCATTAAAGTCAGCGTACGCACTCCCAACGGAAAAGAAGTTACTCATATAGCTTCCAGACCCGACAAAGAAAACCTTAAGGTTGTGGTGGATATAGAAGAGAACTTTTGTCCGTGCTGTCGGTTGTGTGAAGTGAAGTGCCCCGAAGGCACCATTCATGTAGAAAAGATATTTCACGGAAGCCTTCGGATAAACCGTGAAAAATGTCCTGAAGGCTGTACAGATTGTCTTGATGTTTGTCCGATATCTGGAGCCCTGTATCTCTCGGACGACGGAAAAGTGTACGTTAATGAGTTATACTGCGTTTACTGTGGCGTTTGCAAGATCGTTTGCCCAGAAGAGGGAGCCCTTGAGCTTCACAGAACATACATACGCCACACGCCTATTCATTCTGGAGCTTGGAACAAGGCCCTCGAAAAACTTACGTCCACCAAAGTGGTGACGAAGGAGTTGCAAACCAAAAGCTTAACGAAAACTCAAGAATCCCTCAAGAAAAGATTTCTATGGAGGAGGAAGTTCTAAGATGTCTCTGGAGCCGCGAATAGGGGTTTTCGTCTGCCATTGCGGCCTCAACATCGCTGGCGTAATAGACGTAAAAGAACTGACCGAGTACGCCCACACACTACCCAACGTGCTAGTAGCCATAGACAACCGCTATACCTGTGCTGATCCTGGGCAAGAGGAAATCAAGAAAGCCATAGAGGAACACAAACTAAACAGAGTTATTGTTGCAGCGTGTTCACCACGCATGCATGAGCCAACCTTCCGAAGATGCATCGCCGAGGCTGGATTAAACCCCTACCTTTTCGAAATGGCAAACATAAGAGAGTTTTCCTCATGGTGCCACCCAAGCACGCCGAAGGAAGCGACTGAAAAGGCTAAGGAAATTGTGAAGATGGCTGTTGCGAAGGCACGGTTGCTTCAAAGCCTCGAAACGATGGAAGTTCCTGTGACGAACAAAGCCCTCATCCTGGGCGGAGGAATCGCTGGAATAAGCGCTGCCCTAGACCTCGCTGACATGGGCTTCAAAGTATACCTCGTTGAGAAGACTGAAAGCATAGGCGGACATATGGCTCAACTAGACAAAACCTTTCCAACCCTCGACTGCTCCATATGCATCGAAGGACCCAAAATGGTGGACGTTTCCCGCCATCCTAATATCGAAATAATATCGTACGCCGACCTCCTCAGCGTTGAAGGTTTCGTAGGAAACTTCAAGGTGAAGATTCGAAAAAACCCTAGGTATGTGATTGATGAGAACTGCACCGGATGCGGTGAGTGTCGAGACGTTTGTCCCATAGAGTTCCCTAACAAATGGGACATGAACATGGGCGTGAGGAAGGCAATTTCGGTTCCCTTCGATCAAGCCGTTCCCCTTGTGTATACCATTAACATGGACTATTGTATTGAATGCTACAAGTGTGTGGATGCCTGTGGCGCACGTCAAGCCATCAACTTTGATCAGAAGCCTGGAGAAGTCGAGCTTGAAGTAGGAACAATCCTCGTTGCAACTGGGTTTGATATTTACACACCCTACGACGACAGTCGATACGGCTACGGCAGATACGACAACGTCATCACCGCCCTAGAATTTGAGAGGCTCATTTTAGCAGGAGGACCAACCGGCGGAAAAGTTGTGCGCGCTTCTGATGGAAAAAAGCCTAAAACCGTGGCATTCATTCAATGCGTCGGCTCGAGAGACGTGAACAAGTACGAATATTGCTCAGGATTTTGCTGCATGTACGCCTTGAAAAATTCTATTTTACTCAGGGAAAAATACCACGAGGATGTAGAGACATACATACTATACATGGATATGCGCACTCATTTCAAAGGCTACGAAGAATTCTACAGAAGAGCACGCGAACAAGGAATAAACTTCATTCGAGGACGAGTATCTCAGATTAACGAAAATCCGAAGACAAAAAACCTCCTCATACGCGCAGAAGACACGATGCTTGGAGAACCCATCGAACTAGAAGCAGAGCTTGTGGTTCTATGCACCGCCGCCATTCCAAGCAAGGGAACAGACGAAATGTCCAGAATCCTAAACGTAACCAGAGGAACAGACGGTTTCTTTATGGAAAGCCACCCGAAACTCAAACCTCTAGACACGCCCGCTGACGGAATTTTTCTCGCTGGAGCCTGCCAAGGACCGAAGGACATACCTTACAGCGTATCTCAAGGAAGCGGAGCCGCAGCACGAGCTGCCACCATCCTTTCTCAACCGACTTGGAAAATCGAACCCATCATCGCCGTGGTGGACTCAAACAAATGCCGAAACACCAAAGCGAAATGTGGCATATGTGTGAAAGCATGCCCCTACGGTGCCCCCATGGCCCCAGAGGAAAAGCCTGCTGAGATCAATCCTGCCATGTGTCACGGCTGCGGCACCTGCGTCGCCGAATGCCCATCCGGCGCCATCACACAGATGCACTTCACAGATGCACAAATCTTCGCTCAAATCCGAGCAGCCCTAGAGAAGAATCCCGGAGATAAGATACTGGGCTTTCTCTGCAATTGGTGTAGTTACGCAGGCGCGGACCTCGCTGGAACAAGCCGCTTCGAGTATCCACCCACTCTGCGAGCGATACGGGTCATGTGCTCGGGACGAGTCGATCGCGACTTTATCTTAGAGGCTCTTAGGCTCGGCGCGGGTATGGTGCTAGTAGCCGCCTGTCACCTGCCCTACGACTGCCACTACATTTCAGGGAACGTGAAGATGAAGGCAAGAATGGAAGCCTTGACAAAAATGTTCGAGAAACTGGGGCTCAGCCCTGAAAGATTCAGGGTAGAATACGTATCGGCGGCAGAGGGAGTCAAATTTGCTGATCTCATAAGAGAAATGACTGAGCAAATGGAAACGTTAGGGAAGGAGAAAATCAAAGCAGAAAATGAGAAATTGCGACCTACACTCGAGAGGATGCTTTCAAAAAAGAAGTAATTTTGCAAACGACCTTGAAATCATGCTTCTCTCAGAAATAACTTCACGTTATGCTGACGTTTTGTATTTGAAAGTACCTTTTCGCTAGAAATCGGATTCGTTCAGCGTTCCTTCCATTTTTGCCGATGGCAACACCCTTGTATTTAGGGTTCACGGAGACTACGGCAATTGTTTTTCCGTCTGGGCGCTCGCTTATGCGTATCTCATCTATCTTGGCGGGTTTCAGAGCGTTCCTAATAAATTGGGTGGGATTTTCTGAGTGTTCGATTACTTCATGTTTTTTTCCAGTCATTTTTTCTAGGAGATGGATGTTTTTGCCTCTCCTCCCTATAGCCATTCCTATATTTCCTTCTTTTACGATGAAAATTATTCTGTTGAGATCGTTGTCGACTATGCAGTCTTTCACAGTTGCACCGGTTATGCTTTCGAATAGGGCTATGTAGCGCATCTCTAGACTCGTGAATTTTATTCCGCTAGACATTCTCCGCCTCCGTGAGCTTGAGGATTTCTGAATCACCTGGCTCCCTAATGGTCAAGGCTGAAACCTTAAACGGTTTTCCACATACTGCGCCTAAGTCTATTCTGGTCCCTTTATAAATAGTCACCGGGATGTTAGAAAGCTTACAATAATATTCAATGTCTCCGCGAATTTTCTGCGGACAGTTTGATGCAACGATTATTAACTTAGCTTTTCTTGTCTTAGCGTTGTTTATAGCGTTGTTAGTTCCAAACAGGACCTTTCCGGTTTTCACAGTGGTGACGATGGCCTTGTTTATGTCGATCATTTTGTTTTCTCTCGACCAGCAGTTGACATATAAAGATCCACTAAGCCTGTGCCAATGGGTATGGATTGTCCCACTATAACGTTTTCGGTTACTCCCTTCAGAGGATCGCTTTCCCCTCTGATGGCCGCCTCAACTATGTTTGGAACCGTGATCTCGAAGGCTGCCCTTGCGAGAACGCTAGATTTTTCTCCGCTGATTCCATGTCTCCCTATTTGCCGCACATCGCCGGTTGAGGTCATAATTTCGGCCACCAACATAACATGTCTTATGTCTACGTCGAGACCCTGCTCCTCAAGAACGCCCATGGCTTCTCTGATTATCGCGTTTCTGGCCGCTTCAGCTCCAAGCGTTTTGGCAATTTCATGTATATGGTTAGTGGTTGTCCGTGTAGGATCCACACCGTAAACGTCGAGGATTCTCGGCAAGTTAGAGCCGTCTGTTCGTATAACCCACTCTCCCTCCTCCTCGGTGACAAGAACTCTGCGAATGCCAGGTGCGCCTTTCACGTACTGGTCAGAGATCTTGTCTAGGAGCTTCTTGAGATCTGTTGGTTTATTAGGTTTGATTATCAAGAGACCATTCTTGACTTTTGCTGTATAATTGGGTATGTGCAGCATCTCAGGTAACTCTTCTGCCGTGACACCACGTTCTTCCATCATGCTAGGATTAAGTTTGATGACAACCGCTTCTTGCTCGGGATCTATGTAGGGTTCAGCTTCTACGATGTCCTCTATGTTTGTGCAGATAATGTTACGAGCGATTTCGGTGGCTTTTTCCTTACTTTTTCGATGCTCCTTGTCTAGGTAGATCGCCATTATCGGAGTGGAGGGTGTTCGTCTAGCGTCCACTATTTCGATAAGGCGAGGTAAGCCGAGAGTTACGTTTTGTTCCCGAACCCCAGCATAGTGAAACGTTCGAAGCGTCATCTGGGTGCCAGGCTCGCCGATGGATTGGGCTGCCACAATTCCAACAGCCTCACCAGGCTCGACGAGAGCTCGTTTATAGTTTTCTAAGGTTAAGTTGACCGCTTGATCGACTCCTTCGCGGCTCAATTTGGCTTTCGTTAACTCAGATTTTAACTCTTTCACAAGGAGCGGCGTCAACTGATCTTCAACCTCAAGAAGGCGTTCTCGGATATGTTCTTTGGGTGCGGGTTTATCCTTCTCCATAACAATCTTTACTTGTTCAATAAGACGGCTGACGTTTACAGCTTTTCCATGATCGCTTTTGGCTGGATCAACCCCGTCTTCTCCATATCTGAGTTGAACAATGTCGCCAATCGAGTTTCGAACGGTTCCGTCATACTCAACGCGCAGCTGTTCCAAGGCGTTAATGAGTCGTCTCTGCATGTAACCGCTCTGTTGTGTTCGCACGGCTGTGTCCACTAACCCTTCTCGTCCACCCATGGCGTGGAAGAAATACTCAATGGGATCCAGACCATGCTGATAAGAAGAATACACGAAACCTCGAGCTTTCGGGGAAGGGTCTCCTGCTTTAAAATGTGACAAAGCTCGATTAACGTATCCACGCATGATCCGTTTTCCTCTTACAGACTGTTGGCCAACACAGGCGGCCATTTGACCTATGTTAAGGTTGGATCCACGCGCTCCAGTTCGCGTCATGATTATTCCCGAATTGTCTACCTCAAAGTCTTCATCGGCAACTTGCCCAGCCTTATCTCTAGCCCCGGCTAGTTCGTTCATTACGTAAATTTCAAAGGACTCGTTAAGAGTCTGGCCTGGAAGCCTTGGAAGCGTGCCGTTGCGAAAAGCTACTATTAGTTCTTCTATTCGTTTTTCAAATTTCCCTAGTGTTTTGTTGATTTTCTTTTGAGCAGTTTCAGACAATTCAAGTTCGTCGAAAGAGAAGGTGAAGCCCCGCATGGTAATAAAAAGCTTGAGAAGTTGACATATGCGATTTAGGAACTGCCGTCCAGCTTGGGCGCCGTAATCCTTTATTATCCGGTGAAGTAGACTCTCCGATTGTTCAGCTCCTATGGAACGTCTATCGATCACGCCACACTTTAATTTTCCATCTTTCACAACCACGTAAGCATCGTAAGGACATTCTTCGCAGAGACAAGATGAACAATTGCGGCAAGTGGTCGCCTTCAATACGTAATTTAAATCTTTCGGAAGAAAGAGGCTAAATATCTGTTTTCCAGTCCAAAAAGGCCTGGGTTCCTTGATTTCAGGTTCGGGGAGAGGCCCCTCATAACCCGCCGCTACAAGTAGCCTGCAAACTTCTTCTTTCGTAAGAAAGTTGGATTTTCGGGTTAAAAGATAAGCAGCCGTTATGAAATCTCGAATTGCCCCTATGATGGGACCTCCAAATCTTGGGGAAAGAATTTGATCTTGAACCTGCATAAGGAGACGCGCTTCCGTTTGCGCTTCTTCACTCTGCGGCACATGAAGGTTCATTTCGTCTCCATCAAAATCAGCGTTGTAGGGAGGACAGACGCATAAGTGTAAGCGAAATGTCTTATGCGGTAACACTCTAACATAATGCGCCATGATGGACATCCGGTGAAGAGATGGTTGTCTGTTAAAAATGGCGATGTCGCCATTCCTAAGGTGACGCTCTACGATGAAACCGGGTTCTAAAGCTTCGGCAACTTTTTCTCGTTCAGCAACGAATTCCAATCTAACACGTTTACCGTCTTGTCTCACGACATAAAGGGCGCCGGGATAATTTTCGGGACCATTGATAACCAGCTTCCCCATTGCATCAATATTCCATACAGTAACCTTCTCGGGCATTGAAAGCCTAATGGCAACGTCCAAGGGAACTCCAACTTCGCTGATGTCGAGATCCGGGTCTGGGGAGATCACAGTGCGCGCTGAAAAGTCCACCCTTTTCCCAGAGAGGTTACTTCTAAATCTCCCTTCCTTTCCCTTGAGGCGTTGCGACAAGGTCTTAAGCGCTCTTCCTGAGCGATGTCGGGCAGGAGGAATCCCTGAAGCTTCATTGTTGAAGTACGTAGTTACGTGATACTGTAGAAGTTCAGATAGGTCTTGGATGATGAGCGTTGGAGCCCCTGCCTCCATGTTTTCCTTCAATCGCTGATTGATGCGGATAACGTCAACGAGTTTATGAGTCAAGTCGTCTTCGGACCGGATACCTGATTCTAAGGTTATTGATGGTCTCACATAGACTGGTGGAACCGGAAGAACCTGTAGGACCATCCATTCTGGTCGAGCGCTCTTTGGGTTAAAACCAAACAATTCAAGATCGTCGTCGGGTATTCGTTCAAGTCGCTCTCGAACCATGCTTTGCGTTAATCTTTGCGCCCCTTCCTCTAAAATCTCGTAAAAGGTTGTGGGTTTTGCGAATTCTATTTTAAATTGTTGGGCTCCACAATGGGGGCACTCTTTTTTCTTTGCTTCCTTTAACACTTTTTTGTAAAGTTCGCTAGACACTATTCCCATCAGCATGCGGGTATGCCGAATTCTTTCCCTGATTTTGGCGATTCGGATGTCAGACAGTAAGATACGTCCACAGTTTCTACATGTGGCTTGAAGAAGGTTGTAGATTATTTTGGTGAATTCTATGTGAATGATGGGAACCGCCAATTCTATGTGGCCAAAATGTCCCGGGCATCGTATGGCGGTGTTTCCACAGGTTTTGCATCGTTGTCTGGGTTCAAGTGTTCCTAACCTACCGTCCATGAGCCCTGATGTTATCGGGGCTCCATCTTCATCGTAGGTGTCGGCGGTTTGTATCTCTGCAACAGAAAACCTGCGTATGTCTTGTGGTGAGATTAATCCGAAATAAAGTTCATCTATGACCTTATGAACGGTTTCTTCCATCGCCATTTTCACGCTCTCTCCTTCAATCTGAGGTAGGGGGCTATGCAGAGGCTCATCAGTTCTTGTATAAGCAGCTTGAAGGCGTAGGAAACGATTACTGGAGAAATTTGGGCTTTTTCTTCACAAAGTCGACACATATACCTGCGTTGTTTAATATCATAATATGCGATGAAGCCGCAATTTTCGCACACATACAGAAGGTATTTATCGGATTCCTCAAGCAACCGATCTCTCAGCAGCATGGCGGCGCCGTGTCCAATCAGACAGTCTCTCTCCATCTCGCCAAACCGTAATCCGCCGCCCCTTGCACGTCCCTCGGTCGGTTGCCGAGTCAACATTTGAACTTGTCCTCGGGCCCTTGCGTGAATCTTATCTGCAACCATGTGGTGAAGTTTTTGATAGTATACGATGCCCATGAAAATGTCGGCAACGAATTTTTCACCTGAAACGCCATTGTAAAGAATTTCTCGACCCGTATGGCTGAAGCCCAGCTTGACTAACTCTCTTTTTAATTGTTCTGGCTTCTCATTGGTGAAGGGTGTTCCATCAACGGGTCTACCTCTTGCTGAGGCAACCTTTCCAGCTATGGATTCGAGGAACTGTCCGATGGTCATTCGTGACGGAATTGCATGGGGGTTAATTATGATGTCGGGAACGATGCCTCCTGGGGTGAAGGGCATATCTTCCTGCGGCACAATCATTCCTATAATGCCTTTTTGTCCGTGACGAGAAGCAAATTTGTCGCCCAGTTCAGGGATACGTTGATCACGGACCCTAACCTTCACCAACTTACTTCCTTCACCTGTCTCTGTGATAAAAATGTCGTCCACAACGCCACCCTCAGATTGTCTCACATCAACAGAAGTGTCTCTCATTGTTGGGCCTTTGATTTCAAACTCTTTGTATTCTTCGAGGAATCTAGGTGGACTCGTTCTTCCGATGAGAACGTCGCCGCCAGTTACCTCTGATTCTAGGCTAACAATGCCGTCTGGTTCGAGAAGGCGGTAATATTGTTCGCCTCGATATCCTCTGATCCCCGTCTCTGGTACGACAAATCGGTCTCTAAGGCCGCCTAGGTATTGGCGGCACTCGGCCTCATAAATGCGATAAAATGTGGAGCGTCCCAAACCCCGTTCGATGGAGGCCTTGTTGAAGATGAGGGCGTCTTCCATGTTGTAACCTTCGAAGGATATAATGGCAACAACACAGTTTTGACCTGAAGGCCGAAGGTCGTATCCTATGATATCCATGGGCTTCGTCTTTATCAAGGGTGTTTGCGGGTGGTGTAGAATGTGGGAGCGGGAATCAACTCGATGGAGGAAGTTGGTTACGTTTATGCCTAGAGCTTGTTTAGCCATAGCCGCCTCGTAAGAGTTGCGTGGAGATTGGTTGTGCTCGGGATAGGGTATGATGGAGGCGCATATTCCGAGCATGGTGTAAGAAGCCATCTCGACATGGGTGTGTTCAGGGGTAACTTCATCAAGATTCAGAGCAACAAATACGTTTTCTTCTTCTTCGGCATCAATGTATCCAATTATGCCTTGTTTAATAAGATTCTCCCAAGTCCATTCTTCGGAGCGGATTTTTTCGATGTGCTCTGGCTGTAATTTGGCTACTCCGTTTTCAACTACTATAAGAGGTCGGCGTACACGTCCTTCATCGCAATTAACGTAGATCTCTTCTCTTTCTTCGTAAAGTTTTGAAAAATGAGCAACGTTGATTTCTGTAGATATTTCTCCTTTTCTACGTTTTCTCCTTAATTCATCTACTAACTCCTGTGGCGACATATAATAACCAATGATACAACCGTCCACGAAGACTTTCGCGCCTGAAATTCGTAGGGCCTCATTTGTTTCTTGAACCGGAACCACACCCATTCGATAAAGGGTTTGCTTCATTTTTTCGGGATCTACACTAACGGATGTGCAAGCAGCTAAAGCGAGGTTTTTTACCAAACCGCAGTTTGATCCCTCAGGTGTTTCATTTGGGCACAATCGTCCCCAATGGGTTGGGTGCAGGTCTCTTGCCTCGAAGTTGGGCTGGCTACGACTGAGCGGGGACTGCAATCTTCGTAGGTGGCTTAGGGTGGAGACAGTGTTTGTTCGATCAAGAAGTTGTGTGATGCCAACGCGGCCTCGTCCCCAGTTGCCTGTTGCGAGGGCGTGTTGAAGGCGGTCAGTAATGATTCCGGGACGGACAGCAGCTGAAACCGTGATCATCTGCCGTTTAACGCCCATCCGTTCAAGCTGGTATTTTATGTCTCGGCACAAATTTCTGAAGGCTATTCTAAAAAGATCAGCGAGCAGAGGACCGGCGAGTTTTAAGCGTTTATTCTTGAAGTGGTCTTTGTCGTCTGGGTTTCTTCTTCCAAGCTTCAGTTCGATAACTCGGCAAGCCATTTCTCCGAGGAAAAGCGCTTTTTCTACACGTTTTTCAATGGTTCGGCCAATGTGGGGTAGAAAGTTTCGGTCAATAATGTTCTCGGCTTTTTGGATGCGATATTCTTCTACTTGCCCGTGAGCTACACGGTTTCCGATGTACATTATGGCATCGTTAACGGTGTCAAAGCCCGTGGCCTTTTCAAAGGAAGCTTCAAGCTCGTTTTGCACGATTTTTTCTGGAGAAACCGTTTCGGCGATTTCTTTGTCTGATTCCAGTCCGAGCGCTCGCATTAAGATCATGAAGGGTATTTCTGTGGGAACGCCTGGTATTGAAACGTAGAGGGCCCTATCAGACTTCATTCGTAGCTGAATTCTTGCTCTGAAACCTACTGTAGTAGAGAAGATTTTGGCTTGATAAACGGGTTTTGCTCCGCGCGTGTCGATGTCTACGAGGACACGGTTTGCAGCTAGGTCCTCCATGGCGACAACGACGCGTTCGGAACCGTTAACGATGAAGTAACCGCCTGGGTCGTTTGGGTCCTCTCCGTGTTCAATTAGCTCTTCAGGGGTTAGTTGGGAGAGGATGCAGAGTTTGGACTTTAGCATAACTGGAAGGTCACCTATTAGAACGAGTTCGGGTTCTTGTTCTCTTCCATCGATTATTGGGGTCATTTCTAGGGCAAGGGGTGCAGCATAGGTTAGGCTTCGGAAGCGTGCTTCCATAGGGAAGATTTCGTGTTTTGTTCCATCAACCTCAGTGATGTATGTTCCACTGATTTTTGATTGAGGATCTATTATCCACAGTTGGCCGAGTTTTATGCTGTAGGGCATTTCTGGGATTTCGATGCTGATCTCGCCGGTTTCGTCTATGACTTCTTGGATTCCATGGTCAATGAATTCGTTGTAGGAGTCCAAATGTTGTCTAACTAGGCCTTTTTCTTTAAAGAAGGATTTTTGGAGAAGAAGAAGATCGTCTTGTGAGATTTCCAAATTTGTTTACTTCCTCCATAAACTTATATAATAAAGGGTGAAGATCGAACGGTTTGTTATGGTTCTTTTCAAACTTGGAGTTTCCTCCGCTGGGTCGGCGTCGTCCGACCCGAAAAGCCGGGTCTCCTCAATTGTTTCCAGTTTTGCTTTGGAAACTATCAACTCAGAGGCTAAGATTACTCTTATAAACATTACTATTTTAGAATAAATGAACTCTTTTAGAGGTAGAGGGAAACCTCACAGACCCCATGGTGATTCGTTACCGAAACAGCACAATCGTCGAAAAAGTTGATGGCGCCCTGGCCGGGATTTGAACCCGGTTCCCGTTACATAGCTACTAGCCATATAGAGTCGGGCGGGCTTACTGCACCCGGCACCTTGTTTGCCAAGGAGAGACAGCCGCCTATACTAGACCGGACTATACTACCAGGGCATCCAATTTCCTAAAAGAAAAGAGGCTTCTACTTAAATTTTTCATTTTAGAATGCGATGAAGCGTTTTGTTATGCTTTGACTTGTCGTGATGCTCGGAGCCATAAGGCGCCATAGACTACGATGAAGAAGACCACTACGCTGAATATGATGAGGAGCCACTGCGAGGCTGATTTTGCCATTTCTTCAAACATGGTGCATCTACATTAGAAGGGAGTGATAATGTGCCCTAAAAAGAAAGTTTCGAACACAAAAACGATGAGCAACCTGAAGTATGTAGAAGATGGGCATATTGTAGTTTGCGTAATAGGAAGTAAAGAGTTATTTGCTCAACCGTAGTTTGCGTAGAAACCTGCGTTGTCTAGAATCCTTTTGTTCTTTTTTCTTCGCCATAGTCTCGACTAGAGCGTGAAAAATGGTGTAATTCTCAGATTCAGACAATAGCTGTTCAGTGTCCCTATTTTCTCGCTCCTTTTCCAACTAATCTCGCCCGAACGAAACCACTGCGTGAGCATATTTGAACGATATTTCATTAGGTGGAATATGCTATCATGGGAAATACAGCCAAGACTTCCATGACTCAAACTTCAGATTACAAAACATCAAAAACGAGTTTTATTAGCACTTACAATCGGTTCACAAGATTTCTGATTAGGAGCGTAACCCTCATAACGTTGATACATTCTACTCGACTTGCATTGTCATTCTTACCTGCATGCGCGCGCGCACGAATGTGGAATGTGTAGAAATGCATTCTGGAAAGAAATTCAAATGCAGATATGGATAACATCGCTGGAAAATTGAGGAAGCGAAACAGCATGAGTAACGTTTTTCGTCTTGATTTTTGGGACTTTGTTGCTGTTGAAGCTGAATCTTGTATGTTGCCAGTCATGAAGGGAAGTTTGCATCTGCGATTCATATTGTGAATAAAAAGCTAACCTGCGTATGTGCTATTCATGAACAATACATATTTTAGACCCATATGTGTTAAATATGTCCTCATCCACTAAGTATGTGCATACTGCGCAGGGGATGGCTCATGAGCGAAATTTTGACCCCAATAATTTACCAATTGGGCACTGGGGGAATTGGAGGTTTCCTTCTTGGATTTTTGATTAAAAAAGTCCTTAAGATTGCTCTAATGATAGGAGGTTTTGCCTTAATTTTCTTCTACTTTGCATTTGACAACGTGATAGAAGTCAACTATGCTCAATTATCGGCGCGTGTAGGGGAAATCGCCGCTGGTGCGTCGCAATTTCTTTCTCCGCTTTTGTCGAACATTCCATTTTCGGGCAGTCTTATTCTTGGAGTTATTACAGGTTTTATGTTGAGCTAAATTCGCTTGGACCCTCGGCTTCGCAGGAGCTCGTCAAACTCGCAACGATCCTGATCCTTTTGTTTGTCGTTTGGAAGTTAGGGTCTAAGATCGCCAGTTCGATATTCTGGTTCCTTATTCTAGCGCATTTTATGAGCCTAGTCAATCCATCTTAACATTATTCCGCCTTCTGATTAGAAGACAAAGCGAAACATTCATGTGTCTTATAGAATAGGAATAGGTTCAGGTAAGAAAGATTTGGTCATAATTGACGTTCATGTCCATCCGTTAGTGTCAGAGACTCAGATTCTGGAAGAGATGGACGAGGCTGGAGTAGACCGCAGCATATTGCTGGGCACCGACACGGATCCGCTGGATGTCGATAAGCCTGAGATAAAGGAAAAGATGAGAAAGCGCTTTGGTTCAAGCAAGCTTTACTCGCACCCTCACTTTCTGTTTTTTCACCCCATAGAAGAGGGTGTAAAAAGATTCTTCTACGCCCTCACAAATCAGTATCCAAATTTGAAAAACTCTAATCTAGATGTAGCTGAGCTGGTGGAAAAGTATCCAAAACGATTCATTGGTTTTGGTTCAGTTAACCTGAACAAGGATGAAGAATATGTGGAGGAAAAGTTGAGGGAGATTAGTAGGCTGAATTTGAGGGGTATAAAAATGCTTCCAACCCTCCAATTTTTCAATCCCTCCGAAAACAAGAATTTTGAGAGAATATGCGAGTATTGTGAAAAAAATGGAAGGATTCTTTCCTATCACACTGGTTGCGATCCTGGACCTTGGGAGATACCTGAACTGTCAGAGGACGCTAACCCGAAATATTTGAAGCCGGTTTTGGAGAAGTATAGTCCAACGATAATTCTTACTCATACGGGCTCCTATAGTGCCTTTAAACCTGGATTGTGGCTGGATGAGGCGTTAGAGTTGGGGAAGGAATTTGAGAATGTTTACTTTGATTCGTCGGCGGCTAGTCAAGTAATATACCAAAAGAAGATTGTTGAGAGAATAAGGGAAAGCGTTGGCATCAAAAGATTGATGTATGGTTCTGACTTTCCAGTGGTGGAAGGAAGCAACATGCAGTATGAGGTTGACGTCATAAGAAATTGTCAGTATCTATCAGATGAAGAGAAAAACATGATTCTCGGTTTAAACGCTGCAAAACTGCTAGGTCTTGAGGGGGCAACCTAAAAGTGTTTAGAGATGGCGGGCCCGGGGGGAATTGAACCCCCGACCCCCGGGTTAAAAGCCCGGTGCTTTAGGCGTGGTAAGACTCTTCCTTGCTAAGCTACGGGCCCTCTTAGTTCTGAGATTAAGAGATTAAATTAAGGGTTTCTATTTCCTCTTCCATGAATAAACGCAGATTAACTCCTGACAAACGATCAAAGAAGCACTTTCAAATCACTGTGGGAGCCACGTAGGTCCTTGTTAATGTAGGTTTAGCCAAGTAATTATAGGCATTGGCCCTCTGCTTTCAATGCCTCTTTTAGAATCTTTATTGCACAATATTGAGAGCACATTGAACATGTTTTTGGAGTTTTCAATTTGATTCTGCTTCGGATTTTTTTGGCTTTTTCCGGATCCAAAGCGTTTTCAATCTGTTTTTTCCAATCGAGGTTGGCTCGGGCTTTTGCCACGACGAAGTCACGGGCTGAGGCTTTGGACCCAAGCTTCACAATGTCGACTGCGTGAGCCGCTATCTTAGTAACTATTACTCCTTCCTTCACGTCCTCTAATGTCGGAAGGCCTAGATGTTCTGCAGGAGTGAGGTAGCAAAGGAAATCGGCTCCTGCTAGGCCAGCAAGGGTTCCTCCGAGGGCCCCGACAATGTGGTCGTATCCCGGAGCTATTTCTGTGACAACCGGGCCTAAGACGTAGAAAGGCGCGCCTTTACATATGGATTTTTCAAGTTGAACGTTGGATTCTATTTGATCTAGCGGAAGGTGTCCTGGTCCCTCAACTATAGCTTGCACGTCCGCCTCTCTCGCTCTATCAACGAGTTCCCCGATGGTGAGGAGTTCTTGGATTTGTGGCCAATCTGTGGCGTCGAAAATGCATCCTGGGCGAAGCCCATCTCCAAGGCTTAGGGCAAAGTCGTATTTTTTGGCGATTTCTAGGAGGTAGTCGTAGTTAGCGTATAGTGGGTTTTCTTTGTTGTGGTGAAGAATCCATGCGGCGAGAAAAGTTCCTCCTCGACTTACAATTCCCATTAAGCGAGGGTGTTTGGCGATTCTCTTGACGATTTGTTCGGTTACTCCGCAGTGCAGAGTCATAAAGTCGACGCCGTCTTTGGCGTGTTTTTCTATGGTGTTGAAGATGTCGTCCTCGTCCATATGGATGATTGCTTCTTTATCCTTGATGATTTCGATGGCCGTTTGGTATATGGGCACGGTTCCGACAGGTACATCAACAGCCTTCAACATCGTCTTACGTATCTCGTCTAAATCGCCACTTGTGCTAAGGTCCATAACCGTGTCCGCACCATACTTCACTGCAATTTTAGCCTTCTCAACTTCCAAGTTCAAGTCGCACAAATCAGCGGAGGTGCCAACATTTGCGTTGACTTTGGTGCGCAGTCCTTCACCGATTCCTAACGGAATGGCGTTTTCGCGTTCCATGTTTCGGGTTATAACTACCCTTCCAGCAGCTACTCGCCTGCAGATCTTCTTTGGCGACTCATCCTCTTCTTTGGCAACAATTTTCATCTCTTCGGTTATTTGTCCCATTTTCGCGGCTTTCATTTGATTAACCATACTCAGTTCAGCCTTCCTGAACTTGCAACATCCGAATGGTTCGCATGAACGAGGAGGGAGCGTGCGTTTAAAAAGCATTTCTGTTTGACAAATCGGAAAGACATGATTAATCATAGAATGAGTAGTTTCTTACTAAGCTGTGGATTTAAAAAGCCTAAAAAGTAAACTTTTCTCCCCCTGCAAAAATGCGCTCCAGTGCAGTGTTAAGGTTAATCAGTCCATCGTTTGTTTTCGCGGAAACAGGTATCAAAAGGAACCGCAACCCCAGCCGACAAATGACGTGCATCATGTCTCGACTGAGAAGACGTCTCGTTCCGCTGAGTTCCTCTTCTATCACCGCTTCCAAGGCTTTGGGATTGGCAGACCAATCCACTATGCGATTGGCTTCTTCTGGGGGAAGGAGGTCGCATTTTGAGAGCACATGCAACTGTGGAACGAAGAAGCGGTTGTAAACAGCAGCTGAGAGGAACATGTTCGAGACGTAGTTGAGGGGATTAAAGGAGAAAACAGCGTCAAAAAGATATATGATGGCCTTAGGCTCCTTTGTCAGCTCATTTACTATGTAGGGTCCGCTGGCCCTGAAAGCAAAAAGCTCCATTTGCCCAGGAGTGTCCACAACAACTACGTCAGACTTAAGATCTTGAATTTCACTCCCAAGCCTTTGCGCCTCCTCTGCTATAAGATCCGCTGCCATGAGTAGGGCTCCGTTGGGTCCAAGCCCGTATTTCTCCATGAGTTCGTTGACGTTTATGTAGTTGCGGACATCGACGTCGGGAACATATGGCAAAGTTAAGACGCCTGGATCCAAGTTTACGGTCGCCGTCTTCTGTTTTCCGATTTTGAGCCATTCGTTGAGGGAGGCCGTGAGGAGGGATTTTCCTGAGCCAGCTGTGCCGATTATGAAGACAATTAACATTTACACACTCCTTCCATACAAGTGAAGGTTACTCGGACACCCGGATTTCCAATCATCAAATTCCAGCGTCTAGTCCGCGCCTCATCTCAACCTATGATGTTAGGAAGGGTTGGTCAAAATAGGTTTTTCTATACCCGTTGATCAGACAATGTATCTTTCAGTTGCTTTCTCAAAATCTTTCACGATGCGCGCGCGCATCGCGATATCCTTCGCACTATGCTATTTTTCCCTTTTCCGTCTGTTAGGCAGAACTTCTTCGACCGTGTCAGGTTTCTGCTTTGATAGGCTTGATTTTTCCACCTTTTTCCTGAATTAGTTCGGAAAGTTGAACGAAGGCCTTGCTGACACGTTTTCTGGCAACTCCAGAGTTTTTGGCGGTGGTGGAGAAATGAAACTCTATGCGAGGAATCCCTTCAGCCCCTTTTGGATGGGATTTTATATAAGTGTAAGGATTGTCGTGCATCACCCTCTCAATGAGAGGGGCCATCTCCGACTCTATAACCCCTGTAGCTTCTATGCTCATTTCAAAAAAAGTCGCGTCGCCCGCAACGTGCTTCAGAAGAGATGCAACTGACCCGTCAAATATGGCCTTCATCTCAGAAGGAACTCCGGGAAGAGCCAGTATCGTTATGCCTCCATGTTCCATGATTACGCCTGGGGCGGTTCCAACGGGATTGAACAAAGGCTTTGCTCCTTCCGGAAGCTTTGCCATCTTGATTCGAGGAGGAGTCAACTCAGCCTTCTTCGTTTTACCCTCATCCGCATACTTGCGATACTTTTCTTTAACCATCGTCAAGGCTTCCTCGTTGATTTCGAGTTTGCATTCCAACGCCTTAGCCAGCCCCTC
>Ga0224506_10000713_pt1 | contig 26285 bp, 38 predicted proteins | sample SF_Jan12_sed_USG_2_FD_169108 | JGI IMG/M metagenome (GOLD analysis project Ga0224506, IMG submission 169108) | Sediment microbial communities from San Francisco Bay, California, United States - SF_Jan12_sed_USGS_8_1 | ecosystem: Environmental > Aquatic > Marine > Sediment | place: USA... | reverse complement strand
ATCCATCTATAAAACTTTGTATGGCATAAGAAACATCACCTATTCTTTTACCATAAACAGCTTCATCGATGCCTTTATACAGTGATTGTTCCGTTATACGAAGAAGATTTTTTAGATCTTCGTCAACTTCACCTACACCATAAGTATACGCGGAGTCACTATGGAAACCTTTGTAATATACACCACAATCAATGGATACTATATCACCACTTTTCAACATATAATCGCCCGGTATTCCATGTACAACCGCTTCATTTACGGAAATACAAAGGGAAGCAGGAAATCCATTATAATTCAGGAAGGAGGGTTTACCATTGTGATCGTGAATAAACTCATTTGCGATTTTATCCAATTCACGCGTCGTGACACCTTCCTTAACACACCTGGCGACTTCACCATGTGCTCTACCCAGGATATCAGCTCCTTCCTTTATTAAATCAATTTCCTCCGTCGTCTTATAATTAATCATCAAAGACTAGGCTGCAGCAATTTGAGAACGTCCTTTAATTCTACCAGATTTCATCATTCCTTCATAATGGCGCATCAACAAGTAACTTTCTATTTGTTGTAGGGTATCCAGAATAACACCTACCATAATAAGTAATGATGTGCCACCGTAAAATTGGGCAAAATTCGCACTTATGCCGGCTTGTACGGCAAAGGCGGGTAATACCGCAACTAAGGCTAAAAATATTGACCCTGGTAGTGTAATTCTGGTCAATACATTATCTATAAATTCAGAGGTCGGTTTACCTGGTTTAATCCCGGGAACGAAGCCTCCGTTACGTTTCAGATTATCAGCAATATCGTTTGGATTTACAGTAATCGCTGTATAGAAGAAGGTAAATACTAAAATAAGTACCCCAAAAAGTAAATTATACTGCCATGAATAGGGATCAGAAAAAGCTGATCCTATATATGAAGCAATATCAGAACTGTCACTCCACAAACCTGCCATCAGTGGTGGAATAAACATTAGCGCCTGCGCGAAAATAATTGGCATTACTCCTGAAGAATTTATTTTCAAGGGCAAATAATCTCTTTTTCCACCGTATAATTTACTACCTATGACCTGTTTGGCATATTGGATGGGTATTCTTCGCGTTGCTTGTGTCAATAACACCACGCCCATGACGACAAAGAACAAAGCTACAATTTCAAGGACAAACTGAAGCATTCCACTAAATCCTTTTAAGGTAGCTTCCGCAATAATTGATCCCGGGAAGCGAGATATAATACCAATCATAATAAGCATGGATATTCCGTTCCCAATACCTTTATCAGTTATTTTCTCTCCTATCCACATACAGAACATGGTTCCAGCCACAAGAATAATTACGCTGGAAATTCTCCAGAAAGCACCACCATAAATGATCGCTTCGGCAGGTATGGCTGCCATTACATAACTAAATCCCTGCGCAGAAGTAATTGCAATAGTAAGTACTCTTGTAATCTGTGTAATTCGTTTTCGTCCAGATTCGCCTTCTTTCTGCATTTTCTGAAAGTACGGCACTGCCACGGTGAGCAATTGCACTACAATAGAGGCAGAAATATAGGGCATTATGCCTAATGCAAAAACAGAAGCCCGGCTAAATGCACCACCCAGAAATGTATTTAAAAAATCGAAAATATCTTTACCATCGCCGGATGAGCCAGCTACCTGCTCCAGTATCAATGGGTCAATGCCTGGCAAAACGACAAAAGAACCTAATCTAAATATGATAAGTAACCCTAAAGTATTCAGGATTCTTACTCTTAAATCTTCAATAGAAAATATGTTCTTTATGGTGGTAAACAATTTTTTCATAATTACAACTTAGTTGCTGTTCCGCCTGCCTCTTCGATCGCTTTAATAGCTGAAGCCGAAAAACCGTGCGCTGTTACATTTATTTTAATATTCAATTCCCCGTCAGCCAAAATTTTCAGACGGTCATTTTTTCCACAAAGTCCTTTATCTCTAAGTACATCAGGAGTAATGTCCGTAAGATTAGCCCTTTCTGCTAATATTTGCAAAACATAAAGGTTAATTGCTTTATATTCTACCCTGTTGTGGTTTTTGAAACCAAATTTAGGGACTCTACGCTGCAAAGGCATCTGACCACCTTCAAAACCTAATTTCTTTGAATATCCTGAACGTGACTTAGCACCTTTATGTCCTCTTGTAGAGGTACCTCCTCTGCCTGAACCTTGTCCACGGCCAACCCTTTTGTTGTTCTTAACAGAACCTTTTGCCGGTGTTAATAAATTTAATTTCATTGCTATAATTGGGTTACTTCAACCAAGTGGCTTACTTTATTAATCATTCCTTGTATTTGCGGGGTAACTTCCACTTCTACAGTTTTGCTTATTTTACCAAGGCCGAGTGCTTTAATAGTCTCCTTTTGCCTCGATGGTCTTTTTATTGTACTGCGTACTTGCTTTATTATAACTTTAGCCATCTGATTATCCGTTAAAAACCTTAGATAAAGAAATACCTCTGAACTGAGCAACAGTATAGGGATCTCTCATATTTATTAATGCCTGAAAGGTCGCTTTAACAACATTATGCGGATTACTTGAACCTTTAGATTTTGCTAAAACATTATGAATTCCTGCACTCTCAAGCACAGCTCTCATTGCACCACCCGCTATAACACCTGTACCAGGTGCTGCAGGTTTAAGCAACACGAATCCCCCACCATATTTACCAATACCTTCATGTGGCACTGTACCGTTGATAATGGGAACTTTCACCAGGTTCTTTTTCGCATCATCAATACCTTTTGTAATGGCATCAGTTACTTCATTGGCTTTACCCAAACCATATCCAACAACACCATGTCCATCACCGACGACTACAATAGCTGAGAAACTGAACCTTCGTCCACCTTTAACAACCTTGGCTACTCTTTTTATAGCTACGACCTGTTCTTTAAGGTCGATTTCACTTGCTTTTACTTTCTTTATATTGCTTTGAGACATAATAATTTAAAGTTTAAGGCCACCTTCCCTGGCACCGTCAGCCAAAGCTTTTACTAAGCCATGATATCTGTAACCGCCTCTGTCAAAAACTACAGTAGCTATTCCGGAAGCTAATGCTTTTTCAGCTATTTTTTTACCAACTTCTTTAGAGTCTTCAACTTTAGCGTTGGTTTTAACACCCAAATCAAAAGAAGAGCTTGAAGCAATCGTCTGACCTAAGTCATCATTAATTACTTGCGCATATATTGCCCGATTACTTTTAAATACAGATAACCTCGGCTTTTCAGCTGTCCCTTTAATTTTTCTTCTGATCCCTAGTCTCAGACGTGTTCTTCTTTCTAATTTATTTAAAGGCATAATCTATTCTATTTAGCTACCTGCTTTCCAGCTTTTCTTCTTACTATTTCACCTACAAAACGTATACCTTTACCTTTATACGGCTCAGTTTTACGTAGAGACCTGATTTTTGCAGTTACCTGCCCCAGCAATTGTTTATCAATTCCTTCCAATGTAACAATCGGGTTTTTTCCCTTAAGCGTTTCTGCGCCCACCTTTATTTCAGCAGGCAAAGCAACATGAATATTGTGTGAATATCCCAGGCTTAATTCCAAAACATTACCCTCTGCGCTTGCTTTATATCCTACACCTTGCAATTCCAACTGGCTTTTATAACCTTCATTTACACCTATGATCATATTATTGATCAGTGAACGATACAAACCGTGCAGAGACTTATGTCTTTTTTGCTCAGTGGGCCTTTTAAGGACTATCTGTCCATCCTCTTCACTTATATCAAATGAAGTATCAATTATTTCAAATAATTCTCCTTTGGGCCCCTTTACACTAAACTTTCCCGTTGTCGTATCAAAAGTATATGATACACCTTCGGGTACATTAATTGGCTTTTTACCGATTCTCGACATTTCTAATTCTTTTTAATACACGTAACAAAGTACTTCTCCACCGATGTGCAGGTTTCTTGCTTCTTTATCCGTCATTATACCTTTCGAGGTGGACAGAATGGCTATTCCTAAACCATTTAACACCCTGGGCATATTTTCGGCATTGGTATATTTTCTTAAACCTGGCGTACTTGCCCGTTCTAGTTTTAATATCACCGGTTGCTTCGTATCCTTATTATATTTTAAGGCTATTTTTATTTGTCCCTGGCCATTATCTGTTTCATCAAATCTATATTGAAGGATGTAACCTTTTTCAAAAAGAACTTTGGTTATTTCCTTTTTAATATTTGAAGCAGGTACTTCCACTACCCGATGCCCGGCATTTTGCGCATTTCTCAACCTTGTTAGATAATCTGCTATAGGGTCTGTGATCTTACTCATATTTTATTTTTTTCCATTGCTCAAAATTGGGGTGCAAAGATAAGCAACTAATTCAATTTGTAAAAATGAAAATAATATCTTCTACCAACTTGCCTTCGTAATGCCTGGTATTTTACCATCTGCAGCCATTTCTCGGAAAGTTACTCTTGAAATTCCAAATTTTCTCATGTAACCTTTAGGCCGTCCTGTTAATTTGCATCTATTATGCAACCTGACTGCCGAAGAGTTCTTAGGTAGTTTATCTAAACCAGCCCAATCACCGGCTTCTTTTAAAGCTTTTCTTCTAGCTGCATATTTAGCAACTAATTTTTCCCTTTTAATTTCGCGGGCTATAAGTGATTTTCTTGCCATATCAATTAATATTTTTACTTGCAAAAGGCATTCCCAACGCCTTTAAAAGTTCAAAACTTTCAGTATCCGTATTAGCGTTGGTCACAAACGTGATATCCATACCGCTAATCTCATTTATTTTCTCGATACTAATTTCAGGGAAAATGATTTGTTCTTTTACACCTAAGGTATAATTACCCCGCCCGTCAAAACCTTTATCTTTTACTCCACGAAAATCGCGAACCCTGGGCAATGCTATATTCAGCAGACGATCCAAAAATTCATACATTCGCTCGCCTCTTAAAGTGACCTTAGCCCCAATTGGCATTCCCTCTCTAAGCTTAAAGTTAGACACTGATTTTTTTGCCAGTGTAGCTACTGCTTTTTGACCGGTGATCGTAGATAACTCTTCTACACCTGCATCAACGAGCTTTTTATCACCGGTGGCATTTCCAATGCCTTTGTTTACACAAATCTTGGTGATTTTAGGCACCTGCATAATTGACTTATAGCCAAATTTTTCCTGTAATGCAGGTACAATCTCTTTTTGATAAATATCTTTTAACCTGGGATTAGACATTTTTGATAATTTCTCCTGTTTTCTTAGAATAACGCTGTAATTTTCCTTTTTCATCAAGCTTCCGTCCCACTCGGGTAGGGTTACCTGTGGCCGGATCAATAAGCATAAGATTGCTTAAATGGACATGCGCTTCGGTATGCTCTATTCCTCCTTCCGGTTTGGTAGCCGAAGGTTTCACATGCTTAGTTACCATGCGAACGCCTTCTATAATCGCCGCATTTTTTGCTTTAATCACTTCAAGCACTTTTCCGGTTTTACCCTTATCGTTTCCCGTAAGAACCTTTACGGTATCACCTTTCTTGATATGCAGTTTATGCTGTTTCTTTTTCATAATCCTTATTTATAATACTTCCGGGGCTAAAGAAACTATCTTCATGAATTGTTTTTCACGTAATTCACGAGCTACTGGCCCAAATATACGTGTACCACGGGGTTCATCATTGGCATTGAGCAAAACAGCAGCATTATCTTCAAAACGAACATAACTACCATCTTTTCGCCGCACTTCCTTTTTTGTTCTCACAACCACAGCCCTGGACACTGTACCTTTTTTCATATTACTTGAAGACAGTGCTGATTTAACAGTCACTATAATCTTATCACCTACCGACGCATATCGTTTTCCCGTACCTCCGAGGACACGAATACACAATACTTCTTTGGCGCCGCTATTGTCAGCAACGTTCATTCTGGACTCCTGTTGTATCATTTTATTTCGCTTTTTCTACGATCTGTAGCAGTCTCCACCTTTTCCTTTTACTTAAAGGACGGGTTTCCATAATGCGAACAGTATCTCCGATTCCACATTCATTATTTTCGTCATGCGCTGCGAATTTTTTCGTTTTGCGCATAAATTTTCCATAGATAGGGTGTTTAACTTTACGTTCAACAATAACAGTAACAGTCTTGTCCATCTTATTACTGACTACCTTTCCTATCCGCTCTTTTCTTAAATTTCTTTCCATCAGGTAACTATTTATCTAATTCTTTAGCCCTCAATGCAGTTTTCAATCTAGCGATGAGTTTTTTTGTACCCTTAATTTTCATGGGATTTTCGATCGGGGATACCGCATGCGCAAACCTCAGTTTTTTTAAGGTTTCTTCCTCACTGGCAATTTTTTGCTTTATTTCAGCGTCATTTAACGCCCTTATTTCAGAATTTTTCATTTTATTCGACGTAATCTCTTCTTACTGTGAACTTGGTTTTTATAGGCAGTTTTTGTTCTGCAAGACGTAAAGCTTCACGAGCCAACTCTCTGCTAACACCACCTGCTTCGAATAAAATTCTGCCTGGTCTTACAACCGCTACCCAATATTCAGGTGCACCTTTACCTTTACCCATCCGAACTTCAGCTGGTTTTTTAGTCACCGGTTTATCTGGAAAAATCCTGATCCATACCTGACCTTCTCTTTTCATAGCCCGGGTCATTGCAATCCTGGCAGCTTCGATCTGCCGTGAAGTAATCCAACCCGGTTCCAGAGCTTTTAAAGCAAATGCACCAAAGGCAATACTATGTCCTCTTTGGGCCATTCCTTTAACTCTGCCCTTTTGCTTTTTTCTAAATTTTGTTCTTTTCGGCTGTAACATAATCAGTCTAAAACTTTATACACTAATGTGCTTATTATCTTTTTCTTCTACCACGTCCCTGGGCGTTTCCACCACCTTTACGGTTTCCACCTCCGCCGCTTCCGCTTCCGCTTCCACTTCCGCTTCCACCAGGAGTTAATCCAATATTGGGAGAAAGGTCGCGTTTTCCATAGACTTCACCTTTGAATATCCATACCTTGATACCGATTTTTCCATAAACCGTGTTTGCTTCTGATATCGCATAATCAATATCAGCCCTTAAAGTATGTAGCGGAATTCTACCTTCTTTATATTGTTCTGTTCTTGCCATTTCAGCGCCCCCTAACCGACCTGAAACCATAATTTTAATGCCCTGCGCTCCAACTCTGATTGCTGATGCTATGGCTTGCTTCATAGCACGGCGATAAGATATTCTGGCAGCCAGTTGTTGAGCTATAGACTCCCCTACGAGACGGGCATCTAGTTCCGGCCGTTTGATTTCAAAAATATTGATTTGAATATCTTTACCACTTAGCTTTTTCAATTCTTCCTTGATCTTATCGACTTCGGCTCCACCTTTACCAATCACAACACCGGGTTTGGCAGTATGAATTGTTACAGTGATACGCTTAAGGGTACGTTCCAATACTATTTTTGAAATCCCCCCTTTAGGTATTCTGGCTTCAATATACTTTCTGATATTAAAATCTTCGATCAGTTTCTCAGAATAATTGCTTCCACCATACCAATTGGAGTCCCATCCACGGATGATACCAAGTCTGAAGCTTATCGGGTTAACTTTCTGGCCCATTATTTAATTTTCTTAATTATTAATTTCATTACCATCTTCAAGAGCATCTGTCTGGAGGCTATCAACAACAAGCGTCACATGATTAGATCTTTTTCTTATCCTGTGTGCACGTCCCTGCGGTGCCGGCCTTAGCCGTTTTAACATTTTGCCACTATCAACAAATATTTCTTTAATGAACAAGTTTGCATCTTCAAGTTTTTCGTCTTCGTTCTTTGCCTGCCAGTTGGCAACGGCAGAAAGCACGAGTTTTTCAAGCCTGGCTGCACCTTGCTTCGGTTCGAATTTAAGCACATTAAGTGCTTTGCTAACTTTTTCACCTCTGATCAAATCAGCTACTAACCTCATTTTTCTCGGAGATGTCGGAACATTCCGTAATTTAGCTACTGCCTCCATTTCAATTTATTTATTTCCTTCCTTTATCTCTCTTATTACCTGCGTGCCCCCTAAAATTTCGGGTAGGCGCAAATTCACCTAATTTATGGCCTACCATATTTTCAGTGACATATACAGGTATAAATTTATTACCATTGTGTACTGCAAAAGTATGCCCTACAAAATCAGGTGATATCATTGATCTTCTCGACCATGTTTTAATGACAGACTTTTTGCCTGAATCATTCATGTTATCAACTTTCTTTTCGAGCCTAAAATCTATATAAGGCCCCTTTTTTAATGATCTAGCCATTCTTATTTCTTCCTTTTGCCTATAATGTACTTATCAGAATATTTATGCTTACTACGCGTCTTTTTACCTTTAGCGTAAAGGCCAGTGCGTGATCTGGGGTGTCCACCTGAAGCCCTACCTTCACCACCACCCATCGGGTGATCTACAGGGTTCATGGCTACACCTCTTGTTCTGGGGCGTTTTCCAAGCCATCTGTTTCTACCTGCCTTACCCAGTCTAACATTCATATGGTCAGAGTTTGAAACAGCTCCTATTGTTGCATAACACGTCACCAAAATATTTCGTGTTTCCCCGGAAGGAAGCTTTACTGTCGCATATTTTCCATCCCTGGCCATAAGCTGTGCGTAGCCTCCTGCGCTTCTTACCATAGCTGCTCCTTTTCCCGGTTTCAACTCCAAATTATGGATAATTGTACCCAGGGGGATTTTTGCTAAGGGAAGTGCATTACCTACTTCAGGTGCGATACTTTCACCTGAACTAACCGATTGTCCTACTTGTAGTCCTTCAGGAGCTATTATATATGCTTTCTCGCCATCCACATAATACAGTAGTGCAATTCTTGCAGACCGCATCGGATCGTATTCAATTGCTTTTACCGTAGCAGGGATGTCGCGCTTCTGCCGCTTGAAATCAATAATTCTGATTTTTTGCTTATGCCCACCACCTATATAACGCATGGTTGTTCGACCGGAATTATTCCGACCACCACTTTTCTTTTTAACCACCAACAACGATTTCTCAGGTGTTGATTTTGTGATTTCTGTGAACGCCGGTGCCGTTCTGAATCTTTGTCCCGGGGTTACCGGTCGTAATTTCTTTACTGCCATTGTAATGAGTAATTATATCTCACTGTAAAAATCTATAACATCACCTTCTGTCAAAGTTATTATCGCTTTTTTGAAAGAGGATTTCCTTCCGCTCAATACCCTTGACTTGGTGTATCTTGTCTTCATTTTGCCCAGGTAGTTCATGGTATTGACACTTTCAACTGTCACTCCATACATTTTTTCTACCGCTTTTTTAATTTCCACCTTATTGGCATTTGCGGCAACCACAAAACCATATTTTCCGCTCTCGTTGAGTTCAGATACTTTTTCGGTCACCAAAGGTTTTAAAAGAATGTTCATCTTAATTGAGTATATTATTTATTTTCTCAACAGAACCTTCACTAAGAATCAGATAATCAGCATTCAATACTTCATAAGTATTGATTTTCTCAGCCAATGTTACTTTAGTTCCTTTCAGGTTCCGCGCAGAAAGAATGATATTTTTCTTCACTTCGGGTAAAACAAGTAATGTCTTTTTCCCATTTAAGGCCAAATCACTAAGCATTTTCATATACTGCTTGGTCTTGGGTCCTTCTGTAAAATCGAAATCTTCAATTACAGCAATGCTATTTTCCAAAGCTTTGTATGAAAGCGCAGATTTTCTGGCTACAAGCTTCAGCTTTTTATTCAACTTAAAGGAATAATCCCTTGGCTTCGGTCCGAAAACACGTCCACCCCCTCTGAAAACAGGTGATTTAATACTACCAGCACGAGCGGTACCTGTTCCTTTTTGCTTTTTGATTTTTCGGGTAGATCCTGAAATGTCAGCTCTTTCCTTCGATTTATGCGTTCCCTGACGCTGATTAGCCAGGTATTGCTTCACATCGAGGTATATTGCATGATCATTTGGTGTAACCCCAAAAACCTCTCCGGATAGCTGCATCTTCCTGCCAGTATCCTCCCCTGTATATTTAAGTATAGATAAATCCATTATTTCTCGAGAATTACCATTGAATTGTTAGCACCCGGCACAGAGCCGCTTACTATGACTATATTATCTTCAGGGATTATTTTTATCACCCTTAGGTTTAGGGTTTTCACCCTTTTATTACCTGTTTGGCCAGCCATCCGCAGTCCTTTAAAGACTCTGGCAGGATATGATGCTCCACCAATTGAACCGGGTGCTCTGCCTCTGTTGTGCTGACCGTGTGTCTGCTGACCAACCCCGCCAAATCCATGACGCTTCACAACACCCTGAAATCCTTTTCCTTTGGAGGTGCCTATCGCATCAACAAAATCGCCTTCTACAAAAACCTCCCCTACTTTAATTTCATTACCCAAAGTCACCTGGCCTTCAAACTCTTCACGGAAATCGCTAAATTCCACCACAAACTTCTTAGGGGTGGTGCCCGCTTTACTGAAGTGGCCTTTCAGAGCTTTTGGCGTGTTTTTCTCCTTTCTTTCATCAAACGCCAACTGAACTGCCTTATACCCGTCAGTTTCTACATTTTTCACTTGCGTTACTACGCAAGGACCAGCTTCTATCACCGTGCATGCGACATTTCGTCCATCGGCACCGTAGATACTAGTCATTCCTACTTTTCTTCCAATAATTCCTGACATGTTTTTAACTTTAACTTCGATCACTTTACGGGGTATCTAAAGTTTGCCCCGCAAAAAGGACTGCAAAGATAGCAACTAAAAATAAGGAACCAAACACCCCTATTCAAAAATTTTATTCTGGCGGATTTTAATGCAATTTACACCTTATATATATACTGCTCATAAAAAAACTCTGGCTATCCGCTATTTTCATTGTTCACATTGTAAAAAACCCACATTTAAATCATCATGCGCCAGACATAAGCAAACTTTTTTTCTTTTATTACGTAACCTAAAGTGAAGCAAACCGTAATACAATTCATGTGGATTAGAAAAATTGTTTTGGTGGGAATCCTGATATGCACTGGCATATTTGTGTTGGGGCAGGCGAGAAAACAATTTCACGAAGAAAATAGTGACGACTTTGACAAGGTGAAACTTTTCCTGAAAGTAAACTCAGGAGACTGCTTCCTGAAGCCCAATAAAAACGAAGGCGTTCTTGATGTATACAGCCAACGGGAACAACAACACTTTTCCCACACCTACAACAAACAAATTATTGACCGAATCTGTCAAATGAATCTGATTCTGGAAGATAATCAAGGCCAGAGTCTGGGCAGCGCTATATCTACGAGCTTGTTTGGCCCGGATAATAAATCTACAGATAATCTATGGCAGGTTTTCATTTCAGAAGGCAAACCCTATGATCTCTCGCTGAATTACGGCATTGGAACAGCTGATATTGATTTATCCGGTCTGTCTATTGAAACCCTCAAAATACATACAGGAAGTGCTGATGTTAACATTGGGTATTTTTCCGGACAATACAATAAAGTGGTGATGGATACCTTTTATGTCAAAGTGGATTTAGGATCTGTTCGTGTTACAAATCTAAATCATGCCAAATCAAAATATGTCATTGCTGATGTAGGGTTTGGTAATTTGATGTTGGATCTCAGCGATGTCTCTGTCATGCCGAGTACCATCAAAGGCAATGTTGGGGCAGGAACCATGCACATTACACTTCCCCGTTCTTCTACTCCGGTAAAAGTGACCCTCACTGATTCCTGGTTGTGCCGTATACATTTACCGAAAAACTTCAGACAACTATCGGAAAACGTATACGTTAACGAATATTTTGGGGATAACAACAAAAATCTGCTCACCTTCAATCTGGACATTTCGATGGGAACACTCATCTTTGTGGAAAAGTAGAATATTTTTATTAATCCTGAATATGGTATGTGCTGTCTTTGATTGATCAACTTAATACAAATGATCATTTTTATTGTTAACAAAGGCCCTGGCAAAGTTTAGTTCAACGCATCGCTCCTTACCGGATTAATTCATGGTCAGGCTTAACAATTTGTCCTGCGAAATACTTTTTGATGATATTCTCGCTTTTATATACTTAATCTTTATATTTAGCCATTCTACAATTCATTATGGCCAGCTCAGCAGGAAATAAAGGCATCAGACTAGACAGCAGTAAATCGCGCCTAAAGTGGATCGTGCTTATCTTTTCAGTTTCTATCAGTATTGGTTCTATTTACTACACCAATCTGTTGGTACAAAAGCTCAAAGAAAGGGAGAAACAACAAATAGAACTCTTTGCTAAGACGCTGGAATACACCATAAATGAAGAAACCGGTAGTAATATTTATTTCATTACTGACAAAATCCTCATTGAAAACAAATCGATACCCACCATACTTACCAATGACTCCGGCGTAATCATTGATTACCGGAATATTGATATTGACAGCGCTACGATGCCATTAAACGCGATAAACAGGAGGCTTGAGCAAGCCCTTTCTGATATGCGCGCCACCTATGATCCCATCCCTGTGACAGTTAAAGATTTAACAGGTGAAGAGATTATTTATGGCTATGTGAACTACAACAATTCGTTTCTCCTAAGCCAACTGGCCTATTATCCCTATATTCAGCTCTCGGTTATCGCTATTTTTGGTATAATAGCCTATATTGCCTTCGATTATTCCAAGGCTGCTGAACAAAACAGGGTGTGGGTTGGTTTAGCTAAAGAAACTGCACATCAACTAGGAACCCCTATTTCATCGTTAATGGCCTGGGTAGAATTCCTCAGAGAAGATCCCGATTTCAACAACAAACAAATCATTGAGGAACTCGACAAAGATGTTCATCGCCTGCAATTAATTACTGAGCGATTTTCGAGCATTGGATCAATTCCTGTACTCAATATGACCAATATCAATGATCTGGTAAGAAAGACCATGACTTACCTTCGACCCCGGATATCCAGCAAGGTTGAGGTAAACATCCATACACTAGGCGACAATATCACTGCCAACGTAAACGCTCCACTCTTTGAATGGGTACTTGAAAATTTGTGTAAAAATGCTGTTGATGCGATGGAGGGTGTTGGTACGATAAATATTAACATACTACATGGCAGTGACCGACAGGTTTTTATAGATGTGAGCGATAATGGCAAAGGATTGTCCAAATCTAAGGCAAATCAAGTTTTTGTTCCCGGATTCACAACCAAAAAACGAGGTTGGGGACTGGGTTTAACTTTAGCTAAAAGAATCATTGAAACATACCACAAAGGAAAGATTTTCGTAAAAAACAGTGAAGAAAATGCCGGCACTACTTTTAGGATATCATTACCGGCAGGAAGGCACTGATTGTAGCAACAATAACCCGGTTTCAAATAAATAATTTCATCCCAGTAAAAGCATTTGGTGCCCACGCAGAATCTGCACCTCTGCTTCTCCGGAAATCGGGAGCGGGAAATATATCATCGCTCCTAAGGAAAGCTAACAAAGCAGGGCTAATAAATATGTGTTTAACGTGGTTTTCAAATGGTCGGCTATTTATTGTTTTTTTTTTGGTTTGAATTTTTTTAGGCCTACCTTTGCACTCTGAAAAATCAGAGCTCAAAAAATCATTCACTTAAGCAAGTATTGAATGTCAAATATTGGTAAAATAACACAAGTTATCGGTCCTGTAGTGGACGTTTCATTTGAAGGGGAGAACTCAAGTGTCCCCAACATCCTGGATTCACTTTACATAACCAGGCCAAATGGACAAAAAGTAGTATTGGAATGCCAGCAGCACCTGGGCGAAGACCGGGTGCGAACCATTGCCATGGATAGTACCGAAGGTCTCGTGCGTGGTATGGACGTAGTTGATACAAAAAGTCCTATTCAGATGCCTACCGGTCCGGAGATCAATGGCCGGTTGTTTAATGTGGTAGGTGAAGCCATTGATGGTATTGACCAACCTGAGAACTTGGGTGGATTACCTATTCATCGCCCGGCTCCACGATTTGAAGATCTTTCTACGCAAACTGAAGTTCTTTATACCGGAATAAAAGTGATTGACTTGTTGGAACCTTATGCCAAAGGAGGAAAAATCGGTTTATTTGGTGGTGCCGGTGTAGGTAAAACCGTACTGATCATGGAACTGATAAACAATATTGCCAAGGCATATGCCGGACAATCTGTTTTTGCAGGTGTAGGAGAGAGAACACGTGAAGGGAATGACTTATTGCGTGAGATGATTGAATCAGGCGTAATTAAATACGGTGATGAGTTCGTTAAAGCCATGGAAAACGGAGACTGGGATCTTTCAAAAGTAGATAAGGAAGAACTCAAGAAATCGCAAGCCACACTGGTATTTGGACAGATGAACGAGCCTCCCGGAGCCCGTGCCCGTGTAGCATTGTCAGGACTCACCACAGCAGAATATTTCCGCGATGGTGATGGACATGGTCAGGGTAAGGACATTCTTTTCTTCATTGATAATATATTCCGTTTTACACAAGCGGGTTCTGAAGTGTCGGCCCTTTTGGGTCGTATGCCATCTGCTGTGGGATATCAGCCTACTTTGGCTACTGAGATGGGCGCAATGCAAGAGCGAATCACATCTACCAAGCGTGGATCGATCACCTCTGTACAAGCTGTATATGTACCTGCGGATGACCTTACTGACCCCGCCCCAGCTACTACCTTTGCCCACCTGGATGCAACAACAGTACTGTCAAGGAAGATTTCGGAATTGGGAATATATCCTGCAGTTGATCCCCTGGATTCAACCTCAAGAATACTCTCTGCAGAAGTATTAGGCGATGAACATTATGATTGCGCCCAGCGTGTAAAAGAAATTTTACAGCGCTACAAAGAGTTACAAGACATTATTGCCATTCTTGGAATGGACGAACTTTCTGACGAAGACAAGCAGGTTGTACACCGCGCACGTCGTGTACAGCGTTTCCTGTCTCAGCCTTTTCATGTAGCAGAACAGTTTACAGGTATGCCTGGTGTTTTGGTTGATATTAAAGATACGATCAAAGGTTTTAACATGATTATGGATGGAGAGTATGACTATTTACCTGAGATGGCGTTTAACCTGGTAGGTTCAATTGAGCATGCGATTGAAAAGGGAGAAAAAATGCTTGCTGAAGCTGAAAATTAATATTGAACTATGCACCTATATATTGTAACCCCGGAAAAAAAAGTATTTGAAGGAGAAGTACTTGCAGCCACCTTCCCTGGTTCAGATGGCAGTTTTCAGGTATTGAACAACCATGCCCCTTTGGTCAGTTCGCTAAAAGATGGGCTTATTGAATACCGGGACAAAAAAGACGAATACGAGACAGAGATTACAGGGGGTGTTGTGGAAGTCCTGAATAATAAAGTGATTGTACTGGCTGAAGGTGTTATAGAATAGAGCATATAAATTTTAAAAAAAAGAGGGCATTTTAAAAATGCCCTCTTTTTTTTATGCCACATACAATATCTGCCGATAAGTAACGTTATTATTAGTTTAACTGCCGCTATTAGTTCAATTATTTATTATTTTATTTAAAATATATCTTGCATGTAATATTTTTAGCATTTACATTTGGCTATCAACTAGAACTAAAAATAAATAATCATCTAAGCAATACAATATGGGATAAACCTCTACGTTATCAAATTGAAATACTTAATGGAGAATGTAAAATTAAGTGATGTGCAACTTATAGCACTATATAAAAACGGGAACGAAGAGGCTTTTGCTGAATTATTAAACAGACACAGCTCAAGGGTCTACACTTCAATATATTTAATAGTAAAGGATAGGTATATAGCTGAGGATCTTCTGCAAGATGTTTTCATGAAGGTAGTCAGGATTATTAAAACTGATCGATACAAGGAAGAGGGTAAGTTTCTACCCTGGATATTACGCATTGCCAATAACCTGGCGATTGACCATTTCAGGAAGAAAAAAAGATATCCGGAAATTACCTACGATGACGGGTTTTCACTCTTTGATACGTTGCAGTTTGCTGAAAACGATTATGAATCTGCTCAGGTGCATAAAGAAACTAAACGCAACCTGCGTTTGCTTATCAAGCAACTTCCTGATGAGCAACGAAAGGTTTTGGTCATGAGACACTATTTCGATATGAGCTTTCAGGAGATTGCCGACCGAACGGATGTAAGTATAAACACTGCCCTGGGCAGGATGAGATATGCCATACTCAATTTAAGAAAACAATTAACAAATCATAAGACAGCCTATGACAAAGACTTTTACCCAAAATGATATCATCAGATATCTTTACAACGAAATGGGCACCGATGAATCAATAGCATTCTTCAGAAGCCTGGAAACAGATGCCGAATTAAGACAGGACTATCAGGAAAATAAAAGAGTTTTTCAATGCCTGGACACTACAGAAATTGCAGCTCCTAGCCGGGTGCTCAATAAAATTTTAAATTTTTCGAGAAACTATAACCAAAAAACCAACACAAAAGTGGGCGGCTGATCACCGTTGTCTGACATAATTGTTGGAAGAGAAAAATTTACTTTTCAATAATTTCTTCCATTGTTTAGGTGTGGGATGGATAATGTATGCATCTACATTACCATTTGAGTTATAAGATTCGTTCACCTCAAATTGTTTCTCCAGGGCTTTTTTATCATCTTCATCAATGGAAGGTACTTTCACGGTCAACTTGTCCCCTTTTAACCGGGCACAAAAAACTGTCCAGTAATCCTTTTCAGGTTCTTTCAGATTCAATATATACCAATTTTGAAATTTTCTAAGGACAAGATTTTCAGCATTAAGGTTAAAATAAACAGAATCTTTCTCTACCAACACTGAATAAGGCTTGATCACCAGGGTGTCTTCATCTGAAATATAGGTACCCAACCATTCTGTTGGAAACAGGGCTATATCCGGATAGCCTTCAGGCTGGGGCGTATCAAAGCCCAGATCTACACAAGAACTAAATAAAAATGTGATCCATATAAAGACTATGATGCTACGCATATCCTTTAAAAATCATCAGACACTTCCCTGACGTATTCTTTTTTTTCCTCTTTTCTCTCACGTACCATGACATAAGAGTAATATATTAATTCAAGGCTTTCTTTGTTTTTGCCAACTGACCTGAAAACAAGGCTGAGGTTTTCAGCACTCCAAACATACGCCTTCTTCCGCAAAGACCAGCTCCCCTCACCAAATGCGGTTGCCAGCCCTTTATACAGGTTCGTATTTTTGTCTGTCTCAACCCTTATTTGAAATATTCTGTCCTTGTAAGTAGACACCTCGACGCCAATTACCGGAATATTTCCAATAGTCGTATAGGATCCTTTTTTATTCACGTATAATTTAGCATCGGGAAAGACCTCATCTTTGATCTTCTTTTTAAATTCCAATTCATCGTATTGAGTAATTTCCGAATTGAGCTTAATATCTTTAAAACCATTGCGTTTATCCAACTCTTCAACGCTTTGTCCCTTACCTGTCAGGGCCGTAATAAGCAGCCCACATAATATGAGATTTTTGTAATTCATGCCTGAAAGTTAATAAATTACATTGATTAAGACGAATCACACGATAAGATAGTTATTCAAAACGAATTATTTCCACCCTGCCACTGTTCACAAAGCCATCAACAATCTGATAGATTTCCTGATGGTCCTTCCGAGGTTTGATGAAATCCCTGACCTGATCTATATTTAAAAATTGCATTTCGAAAGGCACAAAACCAAAACCTATAAACTTTCCGTTTTCCACCAGAACAATTGATTTTTCTTCTTCAACTCTTCCTGCCAATGGAATAATATAACTGGATTCCTCGCTACTAAAGGATTTCATGGCCTGGTTTGCTCGTTCATTATAATCTTCGGGGCGCTCTCTTTCTGCACAGGCCCCCTTGCAAATTCCACCTTTAAAGTCAAAACAAGCTCCCTTGCTTTGTTGAATACCACAAAGCTTTGGGCAAAGTGTAAACGCAGTTATTTTATTAATAAGGAACTGCCATGCTTCGGCATGAGTTCCAAACGCTTTTAAAGGCCTGATTCCCTGCTTTGACTTACTAATCTGTAGTCTTAAATAACCCTTTCCATCTGTATAGCCGTATAAACCCCATTTTATTTTAAAGGTTTTTCCTGCACTATTATATTTTGGCCACAACCGTTTTATTTCTTCCACTTCCAACAATAACGCAATTAATTCATTGCCTGTGAGTTCAAAACTGACATGATGAATCTCACTTCGAATATTGGTATTGCTCCAGGTACTGCCCACACCTGTAAAGTGGGAAATGATCCTCTTTCTGATATCTACCGCTTTTCCCACATAAATAACTTCTCCTGCTTTATTATGGAAATAATAAACCCCGGGTTGATCAGGTAAAGCATCCACCTCTTCGCTGTTCAGGTTAGGGGGTAAATTAGTTTCTCCGGACGCCCGTTTTAATGAATCAATTATTACCTGTGGATTGAGGTTGTATAAATAATCAAACAGCTTGACAGTCGCCTCAGCATCACCTGCTGCCCGATGTCGGTTTTCTATCTGAATGCCCAGGCTTTCAGCCACATTGCCCAAACTATATGAATTCAAACCCGGAAGCAATTTTCTACTCAACCTGACTGTGCAAAGTTTTTTTAAATTAAGATCAATCCCCAATGCACTGAACTCCATTTTAAGGAATGAATAGTCAAAATGAACATTGTGAGCCACAAAAACATTTCCTGAAAGCATATGCGACAATTCTTCGGCCACCTCCGCAAAACTTGGTGCCCCCTGAATAGTTTCATCTGAGATACCTGTTAACCCGGTAATATATGGGGGTATAGCCTGTTGGGGATTGATGAGCGACTCAAATGAGTCAGTAATTTTCACGCCATCATGTATAAATACCGCCACTTCAGTAATACGATTACTTTGCGCATAACCTCCTGTGGTTTCGATATCTACGATAGCATACATTTTGGATACAATAAATATAAATCAGATATTGCGCCAATAAAGACAAGTATACTTTTAATACCTAAAATCCGCAAGCGTATTTTAGGTATTAAAGAAAAAGATGTTTCCCCGTCTCTGGGGCGGGAAAACATTTAAAATACATTATTTTTTGGGACACTTGAATAAGTGAGTAACCTTTAGATTAAAAACGACGTATTCGGTTATATCTACAACATTATTAAATGTTTATGATAGCCGCCTACGGATTTAAGGTAATAATTAAACATGACCACAACAATGACGCTCAAATCAATTTTTTCATCCATTATCCTTTTGTTATTAATACTGAGCATGCCAAATCATGCCTGGGCAAATGATGATCCTGGTTACCGGTATACTATTGATCTGACCTATGTAAAGGACGACAAGGTATTTGTTTCTCTTACTACACCGGGTATCAGCAGCAAGGAGATTACCTTTTATATGCCCAAGATTATTCCTGGCACATATAAAATTGCCGACTATGGCCGGTTTATCACCGATTTTAAAGCCACGGACAGCAAAGGCCGGGAACTTGAATATGAACGCCTGGATGACAACAGCTGGAAGATAAAAAAAGCCAAAAAACTGGCACATATAAGCTATTGGGTTGACGACACCTTTGATGGGGAACAGGAAGGTGCTGAAATTTTTCAACCTGCCGGAACAAATATAGAGGATGGTAAAAATTTCATTCTGAATACCAGTGGTTTCTTTGGATATCTGGAAAACATGAAAAGTATTCCCTTCACTGTTCAGGTGATCAAGCCTGACGGATTTTATGGAGGAACCGGCCTGATACAAGGGGCAAATGAAAGTACTCTTTCTGCTTCCTTACCACAAGAACTCATTGAAAAAATAAGTGATTATGACGTAGACACTTACGTTACTACAAGTTATGATCACCTGATTGATTCTCCACTTATGTATTCGGCCCCCGACACGGCCATTATCCAGGTAGACAATACTGAAGTACTGATATCCTCATATTCTCCCAACAAACTTATTAATGCCCATGAGATTGCAGAGACCCTTCGTGAATTACTTATGGCTCAACGCGATTTTCTCGGGGGTTACTTACCCGTAGATAAATATGCTTTTATTTTCTATTTCACCGATCAACCGGTGACCTCCTATGGAGCGTTAGAACATTCCTATAGTTCGATGTATTTTATCCCTGAATCACCCATCGAACAACTTGAACAAACTATCCGCGATATTGCAGCGCATGAATTTTTCCACATTATCACCCCTTTGACCATTCATTCAGAAGAAATCCACCAGTTTGATTTCAACGAACCAAAAATGTCGAAGCATTTATGGTTGTACGAAGGTGTGACTGAATATTTTGCGGGCATCGCCCAGATAAGGACCAATTTGATTCCTCCGGGTCAATATATTAACATGCTACGCGAAAAACTTATCAGTTCCACTACCCAATACAATGACAGCCTGGCCTTCACTGCTTTAAGTAAGTATACCCTTGAACAGTATAAGGATCAATACGCGAATGTGTATCAAAAGGGAGCTCTGATTGGCATGTGTCTTGATATTAAGCTCCTTTCATTGTCTGACGGAAAATATGGTTTAAAAGACCTTATCCTTGATTTATCAAAAAAATTCGGGAAAAACCTGGCGTTTCAGGACGATGAGCTTTTTGAAATTATCGCTGAGATGACTTATCCTGAAATCAGGGACTTTTTCAGCACATACGTAGAAGGCAATAGGCCTATCCCTTATGAAGAATTCTTTGAGATCGTGGGTATTGATTATGCACAATCGATGTCAACCGAAATGCTTACCATGGGTATTGACGGAAATACGATTGGTGTTGACCCCATGGAAGGACACCTTTTTATTCGGAACGAAGAAAGTCTGAATGACTTTGGCAAGGCACTTGGGCTTAAAAACAATGACAAACTGATTGCGATAAACGATTTGGAAGTGCCTCCGCTCGGGCCTGAACTCCAAACCTATATTATGAATATTCAAAACAGTCTTGAGGAAGGGGTAGAATATTCTGTCACAGTAATCAGGGAATCGGAAGATGGCCAGGAACAGGAGATACGACTTGCAACGAATAATTTCATGGTAGAGGTAGAACAATTATTCATATTATCACCCAATCCCAACGCCACACCACAACATCAATTAATAAGAAATAGCTGGTTTGGCCGGGAGTAATTATTAAGAAAACCGTTATTTTTATTTTTTTCTGATTATACAGCCCATTGCCCGTTGATGTGTTTGAGGGATTGGATCGCCCTGAAGCATATGCTTGATAGCGTCTTCCAGATAATTTTCTTTCACGTCATCGGCAACCTGGGGATTACTATCAATAGCTCCATGGTAGACAACGCCCAGTGATTTATTTTTTCGGATAAGCAGAAAGGCCTCCGGAATTTTAGAAGCTCCTAAACTGTTTAATAATTGTTGATTTTTATCTGCCAGATAGGACACGCCCAAACCAAGTTCATTCTTATGCCTTTTCATTTTTTCAATAGACATCTCACTTGTATTGATAAGCACAAATGAAATGCCCTTACTTTCATAAGTTTTAATCAGCCGCTTCAAACGCCCCTGATAATATGAAACATAGGGGCATGATGATCCTACAAAAATCAATACCATCCCATTTGTTCCCGCCAACGAACCCAATACCACTTCCTTGTCTGTAGAAACCTCTGTTAGCCTACTCCCCTCAACGCCTTGAGGAAGTCCCTTTTCTGCTACTAAAACCAATATTAATAACAATAAATACGATCTAATAATCATGTTGTTCAAGTTGTGAAAACTAAAATATAATCATTTTTTTCAAATATTTTATATTTCAGGTCGTAATTTTCTATATTCTCATCAATAATTTTGCCAGAAAACTGACCTTCATTATTTTCAGCGGTATAGGGATCGAGAAGGAGTTGTTCTCTAAAAGAAAGTTTCCTGCGGCCATGTAGTTTATAGAGTGCTTCTTTAGCCCCCCATGCAATGGCCAGCATTTTGGTATCATTCGGGTCAATAAAAGTTAGTTCGTCCTCACTTAAAAACCGTCTGGCAATTTTTAACAACTTCACATTGGGATATTCCATATCAATCCCTACAGGTTTTGTCTTGTCAATAAGCACTGAAACAAAAGGGAAGGAATGAGTAACTGATACCTGAACACTGGTATGTTTAAAATGAGGTTTTCCAAACTGGTCTTTAAATATCCCATGATACGACCATCCCATATAACCCATCATTTCCCGGGCCATGATTCGTGTACTGAACCATTCTGCCCTTTTCTTTTCATGGGTAAGCGGAAGGTGAGAGTTGTCTTCCATTTTTATGTCTAACTGTTGTTCCAGCGCAGACAGGGATTCGGTAATGTCCCAAATGCCGAGGGCTCTTGTTTCTGTCAACCGTACAATTTTCTGAAGGGGCATTTATAGCAAATTGGCGTAAGATCTTTGATGCAATATAACGACCTGACTGGCAAAAAAATAAACATTAGGCTAAAAGAATATACTCAGTACACTTATTTATTCATTATTCATGCTAAATACCTTTCAGCAACGTTATAAAAACAAATTAATGATTATTCAATAAAATATCTGCCCTAAATTTGCGATAAATTAAAGACACATTGTACTTGCTGGCAAACTCTTTGTAAATTGTAGCAGCTATATAGGTAAAATAAAATCGTTGGCATGAAAATTACTCCATTAGAAATCAGACAAAAGACTTTTGAAAAGGGCTTCAGGGGATATGAAAAGGATGAAGTGAATGCGTACCTGCATTCCTTGTCGCTGGAATGGGAAAGGTTACTTGATGAAAATAAGGATCTGAATATTAAACTTAAGGCATCACAAGCGGAGGTAACAAAACTGCGGGAGGTGGAGACCTCACTGTACAAAACCTTAAAAACGGCAGAAGATACGGGGGCCAATATGGTAGAGCAAGCGAATAAAATTGCCGAAATGCATATGAAAGAAACGGAAATCAAATCTGAAGCAATATTCAGTGATGCCAAAAATAAGGCCCGCGATACAATCGAAGAGGCCGAAATGATGGCCCGTCAGACGATTGAAGAAATGGAACATCAGTTAACATCCCTGAAACACACCTATAAAACACTGGAAAATTTCAGGGATGACTTACTCAGCGATATCAGGACGCTTTCAACAGATGCGTTGGAACGTGTGGAAAGGATGAAATCCCAAATCAAACGTTTCGATATTGAAGAACAGGTACTGAAAATAAAAAGGCAAAACAAAAAAGTAGTAGAAGATCGCCAATCGGTAAACAAATCTGCCAAAGATGACATTGAAAAAATAACTGAAAAACCTAAAGAGGTATCCGCAAAAAAGGATCCGGCACAGACCAAAAATGTGCAGCGGGAAGAAAGTAGCGAAAAGAGAAATTATGAGCGTTCCTTTTTTGACGAAATCAACTAATCATGGCCTGGATCGCGTTAAAAGGCATGCATTTCAAAGCCCCCATAGGCTATTACCCTGAAGAAAAGAGAAATGGAAATGATATTGTTATAGACCTCAAAGTAAAAACCAATCTAACAAAGGCAGGGAAAACCGACCTTTTGGAGAACACCATTGATTATCAAAAACTATATGATTTGGTAGCCGAAATCGTTACAAAACCTGCCGATCTGCTGGAATCCGTTGCCTATAAAATCAGTAAGGCAATCCTGGCCCATTTTAGCAATATTAAAAAAGTAAAGCTCAGGATTTCAAAACTAAACCCACCCATTAAAGGGAACTGTTCATCTTCACAGGTCATCATCAGCCACAAACAAAAAACCAAGATCAGGAACCAAAAGCAGTCTTTCGAGCCACCAAATGAACATTTAAAGTGAACTCATCATAAATAACCTGATCACCAAGGTCATCAAAAATACTCCCAGAACCATATTGGACATCAAGCTCCGACCTGTCAATCTTTATCTCTGCGAAAGCCTCAAGAACCTCTCCATTATTTTCTATCCTGGCCATAAAATCAAGAGTTTTGGAAACACCTTTAATGGTGATGTCTCCCGTTATTGTATAGCAGTCTCCCCCACGCGGAGCCACCTTTCGGATAACAAAACTTGAAGTGGGATAACGAGCCACATCAAAAAAATCCCTCATTATTGACAGAGAGGTCAATAAATGATTTGTTTTTTCTAATATTCTGCCCTTCCTGGTAGAGAAAAGGCTTCCCGTTTGTGTCTATCATAGGAATATGTAAATTTCTGGCTTTGTTCCATTTCTCCGGCCAGAAATACATATCATGCATAAATTTATTTTGTATGGTATTCCGTATTTTTTCGGAATCCAACCCCAGGGCCACTTCAGCTGACTGATGGAATGGGAAGTTTAACTTCCAGGAAAAGGCCAGAATACCATGTGATAATTGGCCAAATTGTGTTTCAGAAAGATCATAATAACCAAACCGGGCAAAAGAAGACTCCTTTACCCGACGGACTCCTGCCGCATCTTTATTCCCAGTCCATAGCACCGACTTGATTGCCATTTGATGCAACCCCTTGTTATAATACAAACCAAATGCCGCTGTGCGAAAACCATCACTCGCCCGGCGGCCAAGAATATCGTTTTCATGATGAAATTCAAAGTCACTAATCCGAATTCCAATGGTACCTGTAGGCTGTCTGTATCCTATATTATTGAAGTAATAATTATACGCATAGCCTAATACATATTGTTTAGTTCCGTTATGGCCTGTTTTTGATATATAATCATAGGCCAGGGAGTCGGCCCTTTCCATGAGACCAATTGCGATACCTGCATTGAAATTTTGCTCAAAATATTTTTCCTGCGGGCCAGGCGCTCTTCGATTATAATATATTTTGTACTGTGTATTGATTTGTGCAAGCCGGTAATTACAGTAGCCCGCTACCAGTACCCCAAATCGTTGGTAATGGGTGCCGAAGTTAATCATTAATCCTGTCTTCGCTCCCCAACCAACATCGAGGCGCTTTTGTGCGGGCAAGTCATTAAAACATGACAACAAAAGCAAACCGGCAACAATAAGGTAGCTGTATCTCAATGCACCGCTTCTTTTTTGGATTTTTGCATTTCAATTACTTTTCTTATTTTTTCAAGGTCTACAACCGTAGAATCGGCTGTCAGCTTGTTCTCATCAATTTTCAACAACAGCACTTCATGCTCCAGTTTATTGGCTTGAATGGCTTCCTGCAAACGCACAAGTTCTTTTTCATTGGCCTCAAGTTTATTCTTTAGATCTACGCCATCCCGCTCCAACTTACGATATTTTCTTTCCGTATACTGCGCTGCTTGTTCTGATTCATCAATCTCCATTTGAATCCTGCTTTTATAAAAATCGACAGCAAACTGATATGTCATTTGCTCAAGCAGTTTATCAATCTGTTCCTTATCCTCATTGGTTAAATCGGCCAGGTTAGCACCAAACCACACATTCTGCACTTCTCTACCACTTTTTATCACCGCAAAAAAAGATCTTTCACCAAAATACTGTCCGTCTATAGTGGCTTCTGTTATCTGGAAATAACTATTTCGTTCCCTCATTTTACCTATATCCCTTAAAAATATTTTCACCATATTCTCAACATCCCCAAGATCAGCTTTAATTTCAGTACGAAATCCCGGATATGACTCCTGTAATATTTTATTTGTAGCCGCGACGACTTCAACCACCTGTGCATAAGAACTTACCCACAGTGTAAGGATACTTGCAAAAAGGACAATAAACTTTTTCATATGTTGTTCGTTTCATTAATATATGCAAATTCTATGCATATTTGTTTCAAAAATAAAAAATAGTTTTTTACGATGATGTCAAAAAGAATACTAATCACAGGTGGGAAGGGATTTATTGGCAAGATAATAACGGAAAAGCTGGTAGCAAGGGGTGATTCTGTTTCCTGGCTGACAAGAAATCCAAACAAGAATAGTGTTATTAAAGAATACTTCTGGGATATAAAAAGTGGAGAAATAGATCCTTTAATTGCCGAAAAGCATGAGTATGTCATCCACCTTGCCGGGGCTCCCCTCAACGGCAGGCGCTGGAATAATAAATACAAAAAAGAATTAACAGAAAGCAGGGTGAAGTCTTCTAACCTGCTTTATTCGGCCTACAAAACCCAGGATGTGTGGCCACTTGCCTTTATTTCAGCTTCTGCCGTTGGCTATTACGGTTCTGATCTGCATGACACCTGGAAAACAGAGTCTGACCAACCGGGAGATGATTTTTTATCCAGGCTGACCTGTGAATGGGAAACAGCGGCTAATCAATTCAGAAAAAAAATAACCCGGGCCGTTACATTTCGGATTGGGGTTGCACTAAGCAATAAAGAAGGCGCATTACCAAAAATGATCCAGCCGATCAACATGGGA